>Ga0307301_10000003_pt1 | contig 66618 bp, 60 predicted proteins | sample ER_DNA_182_FD_194506 | JGI IMG/M metagenome (GOLD analysis project Ga0307301, IMG submission 194506) | Bulk soil microbial communities from the East River watershed near Crested Butte, Colorado, United States - ER_DNA_182 | ecosystem: Environmental > Terrestrial > Soil > Floodplain | place...
ATCGGGCGCAACTCGTTCTGCTCCTTCGCTGCGGTCAACGAGGTGGATCTGGTGATCACTGATGCCGCGGCGAATACCGAGATTGTGAGCGAGCTGGCCGCCGCCGGCCCTGACGTCGTCATCGCGCAGTAACTCACCGCGGTCTCAGACGGGGCTCCATCTGTAGCGCGTTGCGTCTAACTGGGAATCCAGACAGGATTGGCGAGTGGCAGAGCAGGGGCGGTCGGATCGTCCACGACGCGGAGGGTCAGAGCGGGCCGGAGCCTCGCGGCCACGAGCTGGTGGGGCGAAGCAGCCGCCGGCGAAGGGTTCTGATCAGCGCTTCCGGCAGCAGCGTGGCCGCGGTCCGGAGCGCCACGACGATCGGCAGCGCCGGGATTCTGCGGGGCGCCCAGAGAACAACCGGCTGGAGCGTCGCGGTGATCGGCAACGCAGGGAGGCCTCCGATCGGACCAGTCGCCCAGCTGAGAGCGCTCGACCTGGTTTGGCGCGTCGGAAGAACGAGCCGCCCCTTCCCGAGGGTGTCGACTCGCGTTCTTTGCATGCGGCTGTGCGGGCAGAGTTGCGCAGCCTGCCCAAGGAGCTGGCCGAGATCGTGGCGGCTCACTTGGTCGTGGCGGGCCAGCTCGTCGACGATGACCCGGAGCTGGCGTATGCCCATGCCGAGGCCGCGCGCCGGCGTGCCGCCCGGCTGCCAATCGTCCGTGAGGCAGCCGCCGAGACGGCCTACGCGGCCGGCCGGTACGACGTCGCGCTGAGCGAGTTCCGCGCGCTCCGGCGCATGACCGGGAGCCAGGACTACTTGCCGGTGATGGCTGATTGCGAACGCGCTCTGGGTCGCCCGCATAACGCCATCAAGCTGGCACGCGAGGCCGATCGGGTCGGGCTGGATCCGGCGCTGCGGATCGAGATGATCATCGTTGAAGCAGGTGCGCGGCGCGATCTGGGCCAAGATCACGAGGCGCGGCGGATTCTGGAGCGCGCCGTTGCCCTGGCACGACCTGAAGACATCTCACCGATTGCCGTTGCCAGGCTGCGTTACGCGTACGCCGACGCGCTGCTCGACGCGGGCAAGGAATCTGAGGCGCGTCAGTGGTTTGCGGCAGCCGCGACACTTGATCCTGATCATGAGACCGACGCTCAGCAACGAGTCGACGAACTCGATGGGTTCATGATCGATTACGACGAAGACGACGAGGCAGGCAACCAGTCATCGAACGAGCCGCGGTGAGGCAGTCACGAATGAATGCGGCGACAGCAGTCATCGACTCCTACGATGCGGTGTTGTTCGATCTTGATGGGGTCATCTATTTGGGTCCGGTCGCTGTGCCCGGCGCCGCAGAAGGTATTGCGCAGCTGCATGATCGTGGCACCAAGATCGGCTTCGTGACCAACAACGCGGCTCGCCCGCCGACTGTCGTCGCCGACCACCTGGTCGAGCTTGGGATCCCCGCAACCGCGGCGGATGTGGTCACCTCGGCCCAGGCCGGTGCCCATCTGCTCGTCAACCGTTTCGGTGCTGGCGCCAGAATCCTCGCCGTCGGTGGAGATGGGGTGACGGCCGCACTGGGGGAGGCAGGGCTGGAGGCAGTGCACTCCGCCGATGACGGTCCGGTGGCTGTCATGCAAGGTTATGGTTTCGACCTCAAATGGCAGGAGCTCAACGAGGCCGCGATCGCCATCCACCGGGGCGCCCATTGGGTAGCGACCAACATCGATCCGACACGGCCGACTGATCGTGGCCTGGTTCCGGGGAACGGCGCTGCGGTGATTGCAGTCAAGATGGCCGTGCTGGTCGAGCCAGAAGTGGCCGGCAAGCCCTATCGGCCGCTGCTGGACGACACGGTCGAGCGGATCGGTGCGCACCACCCGTTGTTCGTGGGTGATCGCCTCGACACCGACATCGCTGGCGCGGTCAACGCGGGTCTGGACAGCATGCTCGTATTCTCCGGATCTCATCGCGCCGAAGAACTGCTCGCCGCTGCGCCTGGGCAACGACCCACCCATGTGGGAGAAGATCTCCGGGCGCTGCTATCGCCTGCACTGGTGGTGACTCAGACCAACGGTGAATTCCGCTGCGGTCAGGCGGCCGCCTCTGCAGTGGACGGCCGGCTGAGAGTCCACAGCAATGGTTCGAGCCGCATCGAATCGATCTGGGCTGCGGCGCATGCGACATGGTGGGCTGTTGATCATGGATTGGCGCTGGACTGGCGCGATGCGCTGAAACAGCTCTAGCAGCCGCTGCGGTAACGTGGCAGTGCGGCGCTCCCCGTGTCCACACGTCGGCATCAGCGCCTCCATGAGGCGGCAGAAAGGCGTAAGCGTGGCCGAGGCATTTCAGACCTACATCAACATGGTGACTGGCGTCACCAAGAGCACCCAGGCGAAGGCGGTAGCCACCGCCCGGGCGCTGCTGAAGCAGGCCGGCCTGGAAGACGTAGCAACAGAGGCCAGCGAGCGAGTCACGAAGCTCGCCGAAGAGATCATGAATGCAAGTCGCACTAACCGGGAGCTGTGGCAGCACTTCGTGGCCGCGGAGGTCGACAAGACAGCGGCGCGACTCGGCTTCGCCCGAGCCGACGAGGTCGAGGCGCTGCGCGATGAAATCGCCAGCTTGCGGACACGACTCAAGGAAGCTACGGCGCGTACGGCGAAATCTGCACCAGCCAAGAAAGCCGCGACAAAGAGGGCACCAGCCAAGAAGGCCGCCGCCACGATGACGCCAACCAAGAAGACAACGGCGACCAGGACCGCCAGCAAGAACACAACAGCGACCAGATCTCCAACTCCGAAGCCGCCGCGAAAGGCGGCAGCGAGCGCGGGGAATCCCTCGCAGTCAGGCGAGAAGTGAGCGAGCCTAACCAGGGGCGGCTCGATGATCTAGAGCCTCACCTGGCGAGCGGCCCGCCGCAGACGGGCCACACCGACATCGATCACGCCCTGCATGGGCTGGCCGACTTGGCCTCGGCCCCGCTTTCTGATCATCACGATCGGCTCGCGAAAGCCCATGAAGTGCTGCATGTGGCACTCGATCGCGCCGAAGATCAACTTGGGAATGCGGAGTCACGCTGAACCGTGACTGAGCGCCTTGATCGCGAGTTGGTCAGGCGGGGGCTGGCGCGGTCCCGTTCCCACGCCCAGGCCTTGATCAACGCAGGTCAGATTGTGGTCGACGGCTCGGTTGTCGAACGGCCCGGGGAGCAGGTAGCCGCATCGGCCGCTATCCATGCCCCGGATGATCGCTATGTCTCGCGCGCCGCGCACAAGCTCATTGGTGCGCTCGATGACCTCCAACTCGGCGTGGCTGGGCGAGCACTCGATGCCGGCGCCTCGACGGGAGGCTTTACCCAGGTCCTGTTAGCACGCGGCTGCCAGGAGGTGTTCGCCGTGGACGTCGGCAGCGATCAGCTGGCACCAGCGCTGCGGGGCGACCCTCGGGTTCGGTTGCGGGAACGAACCAACCTCCGGGAGCTCCGGCTGGACGATGTCGGAGGAGTTCCAGTCGATCTGGTCGTCGCCGATGTCTCTTTCATCTCACTGCGGTTGCTGCTGGGACCATTGGTCTCGGTGACCCGTCATGACGGCTGGCTGCTGCTGCTGGTCAAGCCGCAGTTCGAGGTGGGGCGTGAGCTGCTGGGCAAGGGCGGGGTGGTCCGCGCGCCGGCGCATCAAGTCCAGGCGATCTCGAGCGTGATCAAAGCCGCAGGGGAGTATGGCTGGCAGGCCGTCGCCGCGGTTCCAAGCCGACTGCCGGGTGCGTCCGGCAACCGCGAGTTCTTTGTCCTGCTGAGACAAACCGAGTCGCCACCGCATCTCGATCTAACCGTCCTCGTCGGAACATAGAACAACTGCGAGACATAGGACCGCAGCGAGCGGAGCGAGCAATCAGATCCCGGATCGCGCGCCGCTGTGCTGAGCCAGGCTGGCGCGCCGCTGTCCTGGACGAGCGAGCGAGCAGACACGTTCTTCGTCTGCGAAGCGAGTGAGGAAGGCAGCGGCTCACAAGCGCCAGCCTCGGCGAGCGGAGCGAGCAATGTACGAGGAGTGAGGGGACATGCTTTTCGTCCCCGAGTGACGACGAAGTAGGCGGGCTCCCAAAGCGCGATCCGCAGCGAGCGGAGCGAGCAATCAGATACTGAATATGCTGTGGCAGGTGACCAAGGCGTCAGCCGAAAGGGATGGCCAGCCGATCGACCCGCATGCAGCTACCGTCCGCCGTGTTGCGGTGCTGACCCACATGGGCCGGCCTGCCGCGGTAGCCGCGGCAACTCGGTTGGTCGAGGGACTCAATGCCGCAGGCATTGTCTCGGCTCTACCTGCCAGTGACCTAGCCGCGCTCGACCCCAAGCTTGCGCACGCCATGATTCCACTCAGAAGGCCAGTCACGCTCGAGGACGGGATTGAGCTGATGGTGGTGCTGGGCGGCGATGGCACGATCCTGCGCGGTGCCGAATGGGTGGTGGCCAGCGAGATTCCGCTTCTCGGAGTCAACCTGGGACACGTCGGATTTCTGGCCGAGGCCGAGTCGTCAGAAATCGACACCATCGTCGCCCACGTTGTTGACCGCTCCTACACCGTCGAGGAGCGTTTCACGATCGACGTGACGCTGCGCGATTGCAAGACCCTCAAGTCGGAGTGGTCTTCGTACGCGATCAACGAGGTGTCGATCGAGAAAGCTGCGCGGGAGCGAATGCTCGAGGTGATGGTTGAGGTGGATGGCCGGCCGCTGTCTCGATGGGCCTGCGACGGGATGCTCGTCTCGACCCCTACGGGTTCGACCGCGTACGCCTTCTCCGCCGGCGGCCCGGTGATCTGGCCGGGCGTCGATGCACTGCTGGTGGTACCGCTCAGCGCGCACGCACTCTTCGCGCGGCCACTGGTGCTCAGCCCTACCTCGACCGTGGTGGTCGAGGTTCTCGACGTCTCTCCGACGCACGGCGTGGTCTGGTGTGACGGACGCCGTTCGGTCGAATTGCATGCAGGCATGGAGATCGAAGTGACCCGTGGAAAACAGCGGCTGCGTTTGGCCCGGCTGTCGCAGGCACCCTTCACCGACCGGTTGGTCCACAAGTTCGGTCTCAGGGTGGAGGGCTGGCGAGGGTCGGCCGATCCGGCCATCACCATGATCGACACTCCTGCATGATCACCGAACTTCGCATCGCCGACCTGGGTGTGATCAAGGATGCGACGATCGGGCTTCATCCGGGCCTGACCGTCGTCACCGGTGAGACCGGTGCGGGAAAGACGATGGTCGTCAGCGGGCTCGGTTTGCTGCTCGGTGGCCGGGCAGACCCGCGCTCGGTTCGCGGGGGATCGGAACGCGCGCGGGTGGAAGGCCGGTTCAAGATCGAGAACCCGGAGCTGCTGCAGCGGGCGAGCCAGGCCGGCGGCGAGCTGGACGACGACGAACTGATCGTGGCGCGCCATGTCACAGCAGCCGGGCGCTCCCGTGCCTACCTGGGCGGTGCCCAGGTTCCGGCTGGTGTCTGTGCGGAGCTAACTGCGGAGCTGGTCAGAATCTATGGCCAGTCGGAGCAGGAACGACTGACGGAGGCCGGACGACAGCTGCAGCTCTTGGATCGTTTCGCCGGCGCTGCCGTGCTCGGACCGCTTTCCAGGTACTCCGATCTCTGGTCTGAGGATCGCGCCGCACGGGTGCAGCTCGCTCAGCTCCGTGCCGAGGCCCAGAGCCGGGCCCGCGAGATCGATCTGCTGCGCTTCGGCCTGGAAGAGATCGAGCGAGTCGGACCCACCCCGGCGGAGGATGTCGCCCTAGCGGCAGAGGCCTTGCGGTTGCAGTCTGCAGACGATCTGCGGGATTCGGCGCATTCGGCTGTTCAGGCTCTCGCAGGCCCTGAGGATGAGGCTGGTGGTGCGCTGGCGATTCTGTACGCGGCGCGCAAGGCGTTTGAATGGGCAGTCTCGCGAGACGCTGCAGCGGCTCCACTGGGCGATCGGCTGGCCGATGCGACCTATCAGCTCACCGATCTGACGGCTGATCTGGTGCACTATCTGGAGGGCTTGGACAGCCAGCCCGGGCGCCTGGAACAGATCGCTGAACGCCGGGCTCAACTGAGCACGCTCACTCGAAAATACGGCACTACGTGTGACGAGGTCTTGCGGTGGGCTGCCGAGTCCGCCGTCCGACTCAGCCATCTCGAGCAGAGTGACGAGCGGATCGCCACCTTGACCGAGCGGGTCGAGCAGCTGACCGCCGAGCTGACCTCCCTCGCCGGGGAGATCGGTCTTGCTCGACGCGAGGCGGCAGCCAGGTTCAGCGAATTGGTGCTGGTGGAGCTTGCTGCACTTGCGATGCCGCACGCCCGCCTGAGCTTCGAAGTCGCCGGCGCCGACCTCGGCCCTTCGGGCGCCGACCGGGTTGATCTGGTGTTTGCCGCCAACCCGGGCAACGAGCTGCGCAGTCTGGGACGAGTGGCATCGGGAGGGGAGCTGTCGCGAGTCCGGCTGGCTTTGGAGGTCGTGCTTGCGGCTGATCGGGAAGCCGTCACGCTGGTCTTCGACGAGATCGATGCGGGCGTGGGGGGCAAGGTAGCCGTCGAGGTGGGACGGCGGCTCGCCCGGCTGTCACAGCACACTCAGGTCGTTGTCGTCACTCACCTCGCGCAGGTCGCCGCTTTCGCGGATCGGCACTACGTGGTGGTGAAGGCCGACGATGGGCAGGTCACCACCAGCGGAGTGGTCCCGGTGGCTGACGAGGACCGGGCAGTTGAGCTTGCTCGGATGATGGCTGGTTTGGACACCACAGACTCGGCCCTGGCCCACGCCGGCGAACTCGTGGAGCTGGCCGCGTCCTCCAGGGCAATCTCATAGGGCTCTCATGTGTGGATGCCTAGCGTCCATACATGCGCGTGCTAGTCGTTGAGGATGACGTACGCATGGCGGCCGCAATCAGGCGCGCGCTGCGCGGCGTCAACGTGATCGGGGACATTGCACGCACGTCAAGCGGGGCCTGCGCCATGCTTGCCGACACGCCGTACGACGTCGTCGTGCTCGACGTGATGCTGCCGGATTCGGACGGGTTCGCAACCTGTCGCCGGCTTCGTAGCGCGGGTGACTGGACGCCGATCATCATGCTCACCCCGCACGCCGCGACCGATGACCGGATTCGAGGGCTGGATGCAGGGGCCGACGACTACCTCACGAAGCCATTCGCCTTCGGAGAATTGCTCGCTCGGCTGCGTGCTCTTGCGCGTCGCGACTCGGCTGAGCGGCCGGTACCGATCACGGTCGGCCCGCTGCGACTTGACCCGGCTTCGGCGCAGGTCTGGCGAGGCGATCAGGAGATTCGACTATCCACCCGCGAGTTCGCGTTGCTTGAGGCGTTCATGCGAAGTCCCGGACAGGTACTCGGTCACAGTCAGCTCCTGGATGCGGCCTGGGACATCGGGCACGAGTACCGATCCAACGTGATCGAGGTCTACATCCGCTATCTCCGAGAAAAGATCGACCGCCCGTTCGGCGTTCGGTCGCTGGAGACCGTACGTGGACTGGGTTACCGGCTTCGGCGCGACGGCGGCGGCTGATCTGTCCTTCTCTGATATTTGAGTTGCTCGCGCATCGCGCTGTATTTCATTGCTCGCTCCGCTCGCTGCGATGTTCGCTGGGTTGCCGCCGTCTTCGTCGGAGCTGGCGAACGGAAAAGCGTTGTTCCGCCAGCTCCTCCTGCAGATCGGCGGCGCGAACATCAAGAAATCCGCCGCCGCCGTCGTCGCTCGCAGAGGGAAGAACGCCTCCGTTCGTACCTTGTATGTTGCTCGCTCCGCTCGCTGAGGCTGGCGCTTGTTTGCCGCTGCCTTCCTCGTTCGCTCGCAGACGAAGAACGTGTCTGCTCGCTCGCTCGTCCAGGACAGCGGCGCACCAGCCTGGCTCCGTGCGGCGGCGCGCAATTCGTATTCAATTGCTTCGCTTTGCTCAGCGCGGCTCGCGCTGCGAACCCGCCTACTTCGTCGTCGCTCGCAGACGATGAAGCGTGTCTGCTCCCTCCTCCTCAGCACGGCGGGGCGCGATCCGACGCTCGCAGCTCGCCCTATGTAGCACGGGTGGAAGGATGGACTCCGACATGCGACTTCCCACATTGCTGCGTAAGCGTGGAACACCGGCCCAGATCGGCGGTGTTGCCCGGCTCGATCGGCGTACCAAGAATCTCACCCAACGGCTGCGCCCTGGTGAGATCGCGATCATCCATCACAGCGACTTGGATCGAGTGAGTGCCGAGGCCCTGGTGGAGGTTGGTGCTGCGGCAGTGGTCAATGCGGTGTCCTCGGTCTCGGGTCGCTATCCCAACCTCGGGCCCGGCATCCTGATGGAGGCCGGGATCCCGCTCATCGACAATGTGGGCGACCACGTCTTCAGCCGCGTTCACGAAGGCGACTTGCTGACCGTGGAGGGCGGGAAGTTGGTCAATCCGTCCGGCAGTGTGATCGCTGAGGGCACCCTCTTCACCACCGAGATCCTGGAGGACCATCTCGAGTACGCACGGACCGGCCTGTCCGATCAGATCGAGGCATTTGCCGAGAACACCATGACGTACCTGCGGGTGGAGAAGGAGCTGCTGCTCGAAGGTGTCGGCGTGCCCGACGTGGCTACCGTGATCGAGGGCCGGCACGTCTTGATCGTGGTCCGCGGCTACGACTATCGCGGTGATCTGGCTGCGTTGCGGCCCTACATCACGGAGTACCGACCTCTGCTGATGGGGGTCGACGGTGGGGCCGATGCGCTGATCGAGGCCGGCTACAAGCCGGACATGATCATCGGCGACATGGATTCATGTTCTGACGAAACCCTGCGGTCCGGCGCCGAACTAGTCGTGCATGCCTACCATGACGGTCGCGCGCCTGGGCTCGAGCGGATCGAGAAACTCGGGCTGCGGGCAGTCGTGTTTCCGGCTCTGGGTACCAGCGAGGACGCTGCGATGCTGCTCGCCGACTCCAAGGGAGCCAGCTTGATCGTCGCTGTGGGCACCCATGCCTCGCTGGTGGAGTTCTTGGACAAGGGTCGAGCCGGGATGGCCTCTACGTTCCTGACCCGGCTCCGCGTTGGCCCGAAGCTGGTTGACGCCAAGGGCGTGTCCCGGATCTACCGCAGCCAGATCAAGACCTGGCATTTGATGCTGTTCGTACTGTCCGGCATTCTGGCGCTCATCACAGCGCTGCTGTTCACCGACGTGGGCTGGGCCTTCGGCAATGTCATCGTGGCGCGGATCCGCGACCTGCTCTACTGGATAAAGGAACTCATCACTTGATCAACTTCCGCTACCACATCGTGTCGTTGATGGCGGTCTTCATTGCTTTGTCCGTAGGCATTGCAGTTGGTGTGTCACTCAGCCCGTCGGTCGACCAAGGCCTCCTTCAGCAGGCAGCGCAGGATCGCAAGCAGGTAACGGATCTGCGCGCAGAGCTCGATCGGCGCAAGGCCCTCGACAACTACCGCAACGCCTACGACGAGCAGGTCGGGGAGGTTGTCACTGCGGGCGTACTGAACGGGCAGCGAGTTGCGATGGTGGCCATGCCAGAAGCCCCGACGAGCGTGCTGCGGGACATTTCGAATGCTGTTGTCGGAGCCGGCGGCACTGTCGTGCGCGACGTCAAGGTCAATGCCGACGCCTTCGACGCCGGACGAGCCGAGGATGTCACCGACGCACTGGCGGACTACTTCGGTCCGCTCGGCCTGAACGACACCATGTCCCCAGCGACCAGGCTTGGCGTCGCCGTCGGCAGGTCCGTCGGATCCAAGGAGATGGAAGATCGCGACGCGCTCGCGATCGCCGTCGGGGAGTCGCTGGAAAAACGCGGCCTGGTCACCATCAGCAAGGAATCGGCGGCCCAAGCGCAGCTGATCGTCGTGGTCACTGCTCCGGCATCGGATCCCCGACCGACCCCAGAAGAGCTCACAGCACACGTGCAGTTTCAGGTCGGGCTGACGACGCGGGCGGGCGTGGTCCTGGCCGGCCCGAACAGCGAGGACATTGAGGGCACCGATGTGCTGGCAGCCCGGTCGGATCCGACTGCGGTCGATAGCCTCAGCACTGTGGATGTGGCCGATCTCAGCAGTGGCGTGACCACCGTGGTTCTGGCAGGCAAGGAGCGACTGCTCGGCCGTCCAGCTCAGCACTACGGTGCGCTTGCCAAGGCCGACGCGCCGTTGCCCGAGCTGCCGGTGCGATAGTGCGGCGCCGGCTGCTGGCCTGCGCGGCCTCAGGGGTTGCTGCGGCCTCGGTGGCGGCGATCGCCAACCAGCGAGCTGTGCAGACCCGGCAAGACATTCCCGCCCATGCTCCGGGCAGCACCGGGCCGGTGTCGCGGTGGATCCGGACCAACCACGCGGGGGGGAGCGTCACCCTCGCAGAGGGACCGATCGCAGTCGTCGCACTGGTGGTCGGCGCAGGGGTGGACCGGCTGCTTGACAGTTCGGGTCGGCGAAGCCTTGCAGTAGTCGTCGCCTCTGTCGGATCAGGAGCGGTCGGGGCGTACGACGACCTTTACGGAACGACCCAGGCCAAGGGTTTCCGCGGGCACCTGCGGGCGCTGGGTTCCGGTCAGGTGACCAGCGGGATGATCAAAGTTCTCGGGGTGGGCCTGAGCGCTGCCGCCGCCGCAGCCCTGGTCCAGCGCGCCCGGCCTGGCTGTTCGAAGCCGGTATGCCGTGCTGTGGACTGGCTGCTTGACACAGCACTCGTTGCGGGGACGGCCAACCTCACCAATCTGCTCGACCTGCGGCCGGGCCGAGCTGCAAAAGCGATCATCCTGCTGGGTTCTGGCCTGGTCGGTTTCGGCGCCGGTCCGGCAGTCGGGGCTGCTATGGGCAGCTTGCCAAGCGACCTGGCAGCCCGATCCATGCTGGGTGACTGCGGCGCTAACGCACTCGGTGCGGCGGTTGGCACTGCTGCCGCCCAAGCCTTACCGCGGCGATTCCGGCTGCTCGCCTGCGGCGCGGTCACCGCGCTCAACCTGGCTAGTGAGCGAGTGAGCTTCACAGCCGTGATCGAGCGCACCCCGTTACTTCGCCGCCTGGACCAGCTCGGCCGCCCGGCTCCCGTAGCGTCTATGTCGACCAACATCCGCGAGCGTCGGTAGGCGCCCGTGAGAGCCAGCTTCGCTTCCGTCGCCGCAGGTGTTGCAGGCCTCACCCTCGCATCGCGCCTCGTCGGCTTCGGCCGGTCAGTGGTCTTTTCCAAGACCGTTGGAGACACCTGTCTCGGCGACACCTACAACGCCGCAAACAGCCTGCCTAACGTGCTCTTTGAGATTGTGGCCGGGGGCGTTCTGGCCGGGGTGGTGGTGCCGGTCGTCGCGCGGCATGTAGGCGCAGGACGGGGCGAGCATGCCTCGCGGACCGCATCGGCGCTGATCACCTGGACCTTGCTTGTGCTGACCCCGGCCGGGCTCGCCGTGCTCGCCGGCGCGCGACTGTTCGCCACGATCTTCGCCAAGGCGGATTGTGCCGGCAGCGCGGACGTTCTGGCTGCACTCGTGGTCATGTTCGCGCCGCAGGTTTGGCTGTACGGCTTGGCGGTGGTCAGCGCAGGCGTACTCCAAGCTCATCATCGGTTTCTCGCTGCCGCAGCGGCGCCGCTGATCTCGAGCGTGGTAGTGATCATCGCCTACCTCAGCTACGCCGCCCTTGCGGTTCCTTCAGCCAACGACGAGCCGGCGCAGCTGACCGAACAGGCACTCGCCGCTCTCGGCTGGGGTACGACATTAGGTGTGCTGGCCCTGGCCGCTTGCACACTGGTGCCTCTTGGTCGGCTTGGGCTGCGGCTCAGACCCCGGCTGCGGTTTGCTGAGGGTGACCGCTCGGTGATCATGACAATCGCTGCCGCGGGGATCGTCGGCCTGGTGCTCCAGCAGCTCAGTGTGTTGTTGATCAACTGGTCGGCTCAGCAGACCGGTGATCAAGGTGCCTTGACGCGGTTCACCTGGGCAAACGCCATCTACCTGCTCCCGTACGCCGTCCTGGCGGCCCCGCTGCTGCAGCTGAGCTTCCCGAGACTGGCCGCCGCCGCCGAACACGGCCGAACCGACGTCGGTCACGTGCTCACCGAAACCGGCCCGGCCACAGTTGTGATGGCATGGCTAGCCGCGGCTTTGCTGGTGGCGACGGCTATTCCTGTGGCGCGGGTGTTCGTACTCGGACCCGGCTCTGGACGGACGGAGGCACTGGCGTGGCCCATTGTCGCCTTCGCGCCGGCGATTGTTGGCTTCACGTTGCTCGGCCTGGCGTCGCGCACCCTGCTTGCCCAGCATCTGGGGACAGCGTCTGGCATCGCCAATGCGAGCGGTTGGGGTGCGGTGATCATCAGCGTGGCCGTCCTCCGCCTCGTCGTTCCTGCCGAGTGGCTCGTGCCGGCACTGGCGGGGAGCGTGTCGCTGGGAATGGTCGTCGGTGCGGCAGCCGGGTGGCTGCTGCTACGACGCTCCGGAATGCCCGGCGTCGGGTTGACGAGGCCGATGGTGGTCGGACTGGTCGCCGCTGTACTGGCGGGCGGGGTGGCCGCGGCCGGTTCCCGACTGTTTGCAAATGTCGGCGTGTTGGCAGCGGTGCTGGGTGCCGTCGCCGCTGCGCTGCTGTGTGTCCTGGTGTTCGTGGCGATGCTACGACTTCTTGCCCCTGCGCTGCTCGCCACGCTCTGGGCGCTGCGGCGCCGTACACCGTCGGCCGAAGTGGGCTCATCGTGAAGATCGCGCAGTTGTTGACCGCCAGCACCGGCGGCATCGGGCGTCACGTAGCGAGCATCGCCCCAAGGCTAGAGCAGCGCGGTCACCAGATACGGGTGTTCTGCCCCGAGGTCACGGCGGACGCCCAGGGTTTCAAGGAGCTCGGCCTTGATGTCTGGTCGCTGGCCAGCCTGCGCCGGTTCATTGGCGCCGATCTGGTCCATGCACACGGGCTGAAGGCAGGTTGGTTGGGGCTCCCGATCGCCTGGATGTTCCGCGTACCGCTCGTCGTGACGTGGCATAACGCGGTACTGGGCGATGGCCTCGCGCCGGCAGCGGTGCGACAGACGCTACGGGCGGTCGCGATGGGGGCGGACCTGACGCTCGGAGCCAGCCGCGATCTCGTCGCCCAGGCCACCCGACTCGGAGCTCGGAACGCGCGGCTGTCTCCGGTCGCGGCACCGGCGCTGCCGGCCGCAAAGATCAGCCGCGACGATCAGCGACGCGCTCTCGGTGCTGCGACTGATGACACGGTCATCTTGACGGTCAGCCGGCTGGCTCCCCAAAAGAATCTGGGCATGGTGCTCGACATTGCCGCGGCGGTGTACGACAGGCCTGATCTTCGGTTTGTCATCGTCGGCGATGGGCCGGAGCGAGAGGCGTTGCAGCTCCGCATTCGCGAGGAGCGACTGCAGGTGTCCTTGCTGGGACGGAGCGATGACATCGGTTCGTTGCTCGCTGCTGCTGACCTGGCGCTGCTGACCTCCACCTGGGAAGCGCGTGCGCTGGTGGCCCAGGAGGCTCTGCTGGCCGGCCTGCCGCTGGTCAGCACGCGGGTGGGTGGGATCGAGGAGCTGGTCGGTTCGGCGGCAGTGCTGGTCCCGCTCGGCGATGTCGAGGAGGCGGCGCGGCAGATTGTCTTTCTTGCTGACAACCCGGACGGGCGTCGCCGTCTTACGGAAGCGGGCCTGCGTCAGGCCGCTACCTGGCCGGACGAAGACGATGTCGTCGATGACCTGGTGCGAGCGTACGCCGACGTCACTCGAGATCGACGCTATAAGGGCTTCTGGAACAAGTCCGGCGGGTTCACCGCGCGCTAGCGCTCCCACGACGTAAGCTGGAGGCCCGTGGGATACCGCGGGACATTGACCAAGCACCTGTTCGTGACCGGGGGCGTCGCCTCCTCACTCGGCAAAGGCCTCACAGCTTCAAGTCTCGGCAACCTTCTCGTTGCCCGCAGGCTCCGGGTCTCCATGCAAAAGCTCGACCCATATCTCAATGTCGATCCCGGGACGATGAACCCGTTTCAGCACGGCGAGGTGTTCGTCACCGAGGATGGCGCCGAAACCGATCTCGACGTCGGTCACTACGAGCGCTTCCTGAACGTCAACCTGTCGGGCGAGGCGAACATCACCACCGGCAAGGTCTACTCCTCGGTGATCGCCAAGGAGCGGCGCGGCGACTACCTCGGTGACACGGTCCAGGTGATCCCGCACATCACGAACGAGATCAAGGAATCGATGATGGCCATGGGAGGGCCCGACATCGACGTCGTGATCCACGAGATTGGCGGCACTGTCGGCGACATCGAGTCGTTGCCATTCCTTGAGGCGGCGCGGCAGGTGCGGCACGACGTGGGGCGCGAGAATGTCTTCTTCCTGCACGTTTCGTTGGTGCCCTACATCGGTCCCAGCGGCGAGCTGAAGACGAAGCCGACCCAGCACTCGGTTGCTGCGCTGCGGCAGGTCGGTATCCAGCCTGATGCCGTCGTCTGCCGCTCCGATCGTGACATCCCCGACTCGGTGAAGCGCAAGATCTCTCTCATGTGTGACGTCGATGAATCCGCCGTCGTGGCCGCGATCGACGCGCCGAGCATCTACGACATCCCGAAGGTGTTGCACTCCGAGGGACTGGACGCGTACGTAGTGCGGCGGCTCGACCTGCGCTTCCGCGACGTGGACTGGACACGCTGGAATGACCTGCTCGATCGCGTGCACCACCCCAAGGAGGAGGTGACGATCGCGCTGGTCGGCAAGTATGTCGATCTTCATGACGCATACCTCTCGGTCTGCGAGGCGCTGCGGGCCGGCGGCTTCGCGAACCACGCCAGGGTCGTGATTCGCTGGGTGCCATCCGACGACTGCCAGACTCGGGAGGGCGCGGCCCGAGTGCTGGGCGAGGTTGATGGCATCGTCATCCCAGGCGGCTTCGGTATACGTGGGGTGGAGGGAAAAGTCGGCGCGATTCGCTACGCCCGAGAGAATCAGATCCCGATTTTGGGACTCTGCCTCGGCTTGCAGTGCATGGTGATCGAGGTCGCTCGGCACATGGCAGGCCTGGAGGGAGCCGACAGCAGCGAGTTCGCACCCGAGACGCCGCACCCGGTGATCGCGACGATGGCCGAGCAGGTCGCGATCGTTGAGGGCGGCGGCGACCTCGGTGGCTCGATGCGGCTGGGCTCCTACCCGGCCGAACTGCTGCCCGGCTCGATTGTCGCCAAGCGTTACGGCCAAGCCCATGTCGAGGAGCGGCACCGGCATCGCTACGAGGTCAACAACGCCTACCGTGAGCGCCTCGAGGATGCCGGGCTGGTCATCAGCGGCACCTCCCCGGACTCCAAGCTCGTGGAGTTCATCGAGCTGCCGAACGAGATGCATCCTTACTTCGTCGCCACCCAGGCGCATCCAGAACTCAAATCGCGGCCAACCCGCCCGCACCCGCTCTTTGTCGGCCTTGTCGAGGCGGCGCTGGACCGGAAGCTGGCAACCCGGCTTCCGGTGGACAACGACCATCGATGATCATTCTTGGCCCCGACGATTTGGCCGACACGCCACTCGCCTGGCCGGTCGACTCGTCGACTGTGTTGGCCCAGGGCAAGATCACCAGCTATGTGCAAGATCAGGTGAGGACGCCTGACGGGCACCTGATTGCGCGCGAATACCTCAAGCACCCCGGCGCGGTGGGGGTGATCGCGCTCGATGATCATGACCTGGTGGCGCTGGTCCGGCAGTACCGGCATCCGGTACGCCACCGGCTGATCGAGCCGCCCGCGGGACTTTTGGATGTCGGCGGTGAGGACTACCTGCAGGCCATGCAGCGCGAGCTGGCGGAGGAGGTAGGTCTGGCTGCTGGAAGCTGGGCTGTGCTGGTCGACCTCTTCACTACGCCGGGAATCCTCGGCGAGGCACTGCGCATCTACCTCGCTCGCGACCTCGAGGCGGTCGATGACCCTGTCGGCTTCACCCGCGAGGGCGAGGAGGCACACATGGACGTTGTGTGGGCATCGCTCGACGACGTCGTGGAGGCAGTCCTCGATGGCCGCTTGCACAACCCAACTGTTGTCTCCGGTGCGCTCGCTGCTTGGACTGCGCGGGAACGAGACGGTTTCAAGAGCCTGCGCTCCGCGACTGCCGCCTGGCCCGCGCGGAAGGCGATGGCGACCGGCGAAAGCTAGCTGCGCCGGCCTAGGCTGCGGCCGGCTCCGAGATCACCGGCGTCCGCTGGGCGTTGGGCTGTGTCGCCATGGCGCGCATCAGGTACTGAGCGTCCTGATCCAGGCCCTGGATGGTTGACGACGCGGCCGCGTACTGGAACTCCAGTCCAATGAAATACAGGCCGGTTTCTGGCGAGGCCCCACGCGTGGTGATCGGGTGGCCCTCCGCGTCGGTCACGGGCAGGTCGATCCAGCTGTAGTCGGACCGGTAGCCGGTGCACCAGACCACGGTCTGCGGCTGGAGCTCCACGCCGTCCACAGTCACCGGCAAGCCGTTGCGTACGCCGGCGATCCGACCGGCCTGACGCACACCCGCCGCCTGCAGATCACTCAGCTTGGTGCGAACGAGCGGGGTGCCGTGCTTGATCGCCGATCCGCGGACCTTCCGTCCCAGCGGCGTATCGAGCGTGAGCACCCGGCGGAAGATGAACATCACGATCGGCACCAAGAGACGTGCCATCCGGGTCTCGATGCGGAACGGAACCTGGCCGGGATGCCGACCAGACAGCCATGTCGGGTGGCCGGACCTGATCGACTCCAGGGCAATCTCCGCCCCGGAGTTTCCCGCGCCCACCACGAGCACGGTTCCGTCTAGCTGGCTGGGGTTGCGATAGGCACATGAGTGCAGCTGGATCCCAGGTGCGATCTCGTCGGCGAAATCTGGCACGACCGGAGTCTGGTAGCCACCCGTGGCGACGACGACGCGGTTTGCGCGCAGCTCACCGTGCGATGTCTCCACACGGAAGCCCCCGTCGCCTGGCGACAGTTGGTCGGGCACGCCGCTGCGCGACAGGCGGTCAGGCACGTCGCTGCGCGACAGGCGCTCGACCCGTACACCGCTTCGTACTGGAAGATCGAAGTGCTGCGCGTAGGCCTCCAGATAGTCGGCCATCTCGTTGTGGGTGGGGAAGGAGGCCAGCTGCATCGGCCAACCCGGCAGGCTGGAGTACCGCGGGAAGGAGAACAGTCGCAGTGAGTCCCAGCGGTTCCGCCAGGTGTCGCCAATGCGGGCGTTGGCATCGAGAATGACGAATTGCTCGCCGGCCCGTTGCAGGTGGTATCCGATCGCCAGACCTGCCTGCCCTCCACCAATGATCACTGTCGGAATCGATTCGACGTCGTCCGCTGAAGCCGAGGTCTGAACGAGGTGCATGCGTTGGGTTGTCATGCTTTGACGCTAGGAGCGCGGCCCTCGCAACCGCATCGAGAAGATTGCGCATCTTGGCGGTGCGAGGCATGGGCAAAACTATGTACGTCCTCAGCGGCTCAGACGAGTCCGTGCTCGTACGCGTACGCCGTCGCCGCGGTCCGACTACTGACGCTGATCTTGGTGAAGATGTTGCTGAGGTGCCGGGCGACTGTCTTCTCACTGAGGAAGAGGGCCGTCGCGATGCCTCGGTTCGTCTGGCCCTGGGCCACCAGGGCGAGCACTTCGCACTCGCGGGCGGTCAGCGGGTGGCCAGGAGCCGCTTCGTTGGTCTGAGCCAGCGCGGCCAGATCAGATCGTGCGCCGAGTTGCTCGAAGACCGTACGAGCGGCGTCGAGCTCCATCCGCGCCGCGTCGTCATCGCCGAGCGCCCGGCACGCCGCACTGACGTGGATCCGCGTGCGGGCGGCCTCGTATGGCGCGTCGACCTGCTGCCACAGCGTCCATGCCCGTCTCAGTAACGACAGGGCGGCTTGTGCGTCGCCGTCTGCCATCCGGAGCTGGCCTGCGGCATGAGCCCTCAACCCTGCCAGGTAGGGGGTCTGGATCGCCTCGGCGCTCTGTTCGAGGTCAGCAAGTGCCGTCCGAGCTGCATCGATCAATCCTGCCGCAAGCGCAATCTCCACCTTGGCTGCGAGCATTAACGGGCGTGCCGCGGTGTCCCGGTTCTCCGCCAGCGCACGGTCCAATCCGGCGATACCAGCGGCCAAGTTCGCCTGTGCCACTCGAAGCAGAGCGAGGCCAGGCTGCACCTCCTGCCCGCAGGAAGCGGCGGCGGCGTACGAGCGCTCGGCCAAGTCGAGCTGACCTCGTAGTCGGTGCAGCTCTGCCAACCGGTAATGCGCCGCGCCTGCCACGGAGCCTAAGGCCGGCGGTCGCTGGCTGACCTGAGCTGCTTCCTCGGTCGCCTCGGCCCATGAACCATGCAACTGGAAGATCTCGGCCCGGTGGACCTGGCAGGTGCCGCGGTAGGGCACCAGTCCCGACTGCGCGTCACACCAGCCGGTGAGCGCATTGGTCCATTCCCCTGCGCGTTGCACGTCGAAGCGCTCCATGCACAAGGAGATCACCGAGCAGTACGCGATCCCGACGACCTGCGGCGCCACCTGGTCGGCTACGACGTACACCATGATCTCGTCCAGCGCGGCCAGTGCTTCGGTCGTCTGGCCTTGGAAGACCAGGCAGCGTCCGCGGGCCAGGCCGGCCAGTACGAAGACGTCGTCGTCTCCGGCGACGCGCGCGCCGGTAGCGGCACGCTCCAGCAGGGGAGTGGCGTCAGCCGCTGCCCTGGACTGCATCAGCCGCACCCCCTCGACGAGAAGGACGAGGTAGGACAGCTTGCCGTCTGGGTCGTGGTCGTCGAGGATGCGTTGCAACCGAGCCAGCCAACCCGCCGCTCGCGCGGCCTGCCCCGCGTTTCCGAGGTGAAAGACCAGCCAGAAGACGCACCGTGCGGCCTGCCCAGGCAGCCCCCGTTCGAGGTAGCCACGATGAGCACGATCCAAGAGACTGGCGACCTGCTCATCCTCGCCAAGCAGATGAGCTGCGACGGCACAGCGTTCCAGATCCTCCGCAGATAATTCGTCGTCCTTTGCCGATAGCGCGGCGTACTCCTCGGCCCACTGGCGGGGGAGTGGTCCCACACTCGTGAGATTCATTCCCATGCAGCATCACATCCCATCCCGAGCCTAATGTGGCGGCAATTGCGCCTTGCTACCTGATCCATCGGCGGCCGATTGCTGCGTGGCATGATCAAGCTGATCGCCCAGGTTCGGTCAGGAGGATCTATGAAGGTCGGCGTGCCAAGCGAGGTCAAGAGCCAGGAGTATCGGGTCGCCATCACCCCAGCCGGGGTGAACGAGTTGACGCGGCACGGGCATGAGGTGATCGTGCAGTCCGACGCGGGCCTCGGCTCATCCATCGCCGATGACGAGTTTGCAGCAGCCGGGGCCAAGATCGCGCCGAGCTCCGACGAGGTCTGGCAGCAGGCGGAGCTGATCTTGAAGGTCAAGGAGCCGATCGCGATCGAGTACGACCGGATGCAGCCAGGCCAGGTGCTGTTCACCTACCTCCATCTGGCGGCCAGCAGGGACTGCACCCGGGCGCTGCTGGACAGGAAGGTCACTGGCATCGCCTACGAGACGGTCCAGCTGAGCAACGGCACCTTGCCGCTACTGGCGCCCATGAGCGAGGTAGCTGGTCGCCTCGCGCCTCAGGTCGGCGCCTATCACCTGATGCGGCAGGGCGGCGGTCGAGGCACTTTGATGGGCGGAGTCTCCGGCGTCTACGCCGCAAAGGTGGTGGTGATCGGTGCTGGTGTGTCGGGCATGAACGCCGCGGCGATCGCGCTCGGCATGCAGGCCGAGGTGCTGCTGTTGGACCGCAACATCGACAAGCTGCGGGAGGCGGACAGGATCTACCAGGGTCACCTGCAGACCATCGCTTCCAACGCGTACGAGGTCGAACGTGCCGTGTTGGACGCGGACTTGGTAATCGGTGCCGTGCTGGTTCCCGGGGCAAAGGCGCCGACCTTGATCAGCAACGAGCTGGTCTCTCGGATGCGCTCGGGCAGCGTGCTGGTCGACATCGCCATCGACCAGGGCGGCTGCTTCGAGGACAGCCGGCCGACCACGCATGCTGAGCCGACCTTCCGGGTGCACAACTCGGTGTTCTACTGCGTGGCCAACATGCCGGGCGCCGTGCCCAATACCTCGACCTATGCGCTGACCAACGTCACGATGCCGTACGCGCTCAGCCTGGCCGATCGCGGTTGGCGGGACGCGCTCAAGGCCGATCCGGCGCTGGCACTGGGATTGAACACCCACCATGGCGTGATCACCAACGCCCCGGTCGCGCAGGCGCACGGGCTGGAGCATCGGGAGCTGGCCGACGTCCTAAGCTGACACGCCCACGATGGTGGGACTCATCCAGACCTACCTCGACCATCTGACAGTTGAGCGCGGCCTGTCGCGTCACACCGTCGGAGCATATGGTCGCGACCTGCGGCGCTACTCCGGCTACCTGGCAGAGGTGGGCATCACCAATCCATCCCAGGTAACCAGCGCGATGATCGGCAGCTACGCTGCTCGGCTGCGGGAGGGCGTCGCAGCGCCCGATGGGGGCGGTTGGGTGGAGGCGCCGCTGGCGAGTGCGAGTGCCGCTCGGGCCGTGATCGCGGTACGCAGCTTGCACCGCTTCGCCTGTGCCGAAGGGCTGACTGCTGAGGATCCCGCACGGAGCATCCGGCCATCGAAGCCCCCCAGGCGGCTGCCCAAAGCCTTGAGCCTGGAGCAGGTGCAGGCCATGCTCGCCGTTCCAGCGACCGACACCGAGGTCGGTGTCCGTGACGCGGCGCTGCTGGAGTTGCTCTACGGCACGGGCGTGAGGATCTCCGAGGCGATCGCGCTTGACGTAGACGACGTCGGTCGGCTGGTCCGGCCTGCGGCCGGCGAGCGAGCGCCAGGATTGCGGGTTCTCGGCAAAGGGGCCAAGGAACGCATCGTGCCGGTCGGCTCGTACGCACGGGCAGCGCTGGATGCCTACCTGGTACGCGGCCGACCGGTCCTCACCGCACATGGTCGCGGCACTCCAGCGCTGTTCGTGAATACCCGGGGCGGCCGGTTATCGAGGCAGAGCGCCTGGGCGATCCTGCGGTCGGTGGCCGAGAAGGCCGGCATCACGGCCGACGTGTCGCCACACACCTTGCGGCACTCGTACGCGACGCATCTGTTGGATGGCGGGGCGGACGTCCGCGTCGTCCAGGAGCTGCTTGGGCACGCATCAGTCACCACAACGCAGATCTACACACTTGTAACCATCGACCACTTACGGGAAGTCTTCCTCACTTCTCACCCTCGCGCGTATTAGTGTCGTGTCGACAAAGATGCTTACTCGGCGGCAATAGGCTGCGGCGGAACGCAACCCACGGAGTGCCGAGTCGTCCGGCAAAGAGGAGGCAGGAGTGCAGGAACTCCACGAGGGTGGCGAGGCTAGCCCCAATTTAGCCGGGCCCAACGTCGTGTCATCCTCGCCCAGCGTGGTGGCCGACCTGACCGACGAGCACTACCTCGATGCCAGTGAGTTCGAGTTGCTCTTCCAGGCGGAGCAGCAGGCCGACGTTGGTGAGGAAGTCGCGGTGGCCGCGCCACCAGAGGTTGCGCAAGCGCTCGAGCCCGAGCCGCTGATCGGTCCCACTGGTCGACCATGGCCCGACCTACCCACACCGCCCCCACTGACCGAGCACGGACCAGCCCTGATCATCGCCATGTGCAACCAGAAGGGAGGCGTCGGAAAGACCACGACAACGATCAATCTCGGTGCTGCTCTCGCAGAGCTCGGCCGGCACGTGCTGCTGGTGGACTTCGACCCCCAGGGTTCGCTGTCGGTGGGCCTTGGGGTCAATCCCCACACCCTCACTTCAAGCATCTACAACCTGCTGCTGAGTCGGGACACCACGATCGATGAGGTGATCGATGAAACCAACGTTCCCGGACTGGACATCTTGCCCAGCAACATCGACCTCTCGGCGGCCGAGATTCAGCTGGTCTCCGAGGTGGCGCGGGAGCAGACCTTGGTTCGATTGCTCGAGTCGGTCAGGAGCCGGTACGACGTGATCCTGATCGATTGTGCTCCCTCCCTCGGCCTCTTGACGATCAACGCGCTGACCGCAGCCGATCGAGTCCTCATGCCGCTGGAGTGCGAGTTCTTCGCACTGCGCGGCATCGCATTGCTGACCGACACCATCGCCAAGGTGCAGGACCGGCTCAACCAGCGGCTGGAGATCCTGGGAATCCTCGGCACGATGTACGACCCGCGTACGCTGCACAGTCGGGAGGTACTCCACCGAGTCGTCGAGGCCTTCGGAGAGCAGGTCTTCCACACCGTCATTCGGCGCACCGTGAAGTTCCCGGAGACGACTGTCGCAGGGGAGCCGATCACGACGTACGCCCCCACATCACCTGGAGCGGAGTCGTACCGCACCCTAGCTCGTGAGGTGCTGGCCAGATGTCGCGTCACGTAGGCGCCGGCCTGGCTGCAGCCTCGGAGCTCTTTGGACCCGGCAACGGTGAGAACGTCAGTGGGGAGGTCCAGCCACTGGCCGGCGCCGATGCACCAGAGCCAGCCGGCCGGCGTGGTTCCGGCCGGGTCCGCCACGAGGAGAAGATCACCGTCTACGTCAGCGCCGAGGAATTACTGGCGTTGGAGCAGGCGAGACTGACCTTGCGCGCTCGATACGGCATGGCGGTCGACCGCGGGCGGATCGTCCGCGAGGCGATCGCAGCGATGCTTGCTGATTTGGAAGCGGGTGCCGACGACTCCGAGCTGGTCCGCAGACTGACTACCTCGTGACTCCCGTTTCGGCAGCGGAGGCAGTGCAGGAAACACGGCTGCTGGACGGCGTCTCGAGGCCGCCCGACGGCAGAGCTTTCGAGGTTCATCTCGCCAACTTTGACGGTCCGTTCGACCTGTTGCTGCACCTGATCTCCCGGCACAAGCTGGACATCACCGAGATCGCGCTCTCTCAGGTGACTGACGAGTTCATCGCCCACATCAAGGCCGCGGGCCCCGGGTGGGACCTGGACCAGACGAGCCAGTTCATGGTAGTTGCCGCCACATTGTTGGACCTCAAGGCTGCCCGGCTGATCCCGTCCGGCGAGGTCGAGGATCCCGAGGACCTGGCCTTGCTAGAGGCACGGGATCTGCTGTTCGCACGATTGCTGCAGTATCGCGCCTTCCAGCGCGTGGCCAGCTACTTCGCGGCGACCCTCGAGGCGCAAGGCCGTCGGTTTCCACGCGAGGTTGGAATGGAGCCACGCTTCGCCCGGCTGATGCCCGAGGTGACGCTCTCGATCAGTCCCACCCGGCTCGCGGTTCTGGCTGGGAAGGCGATGGCGCCCAAGGAGGCCAGCGTGTTGTCGCTGGCCCACATGCATGCCCCTGTCGTGAGCGTTCGCGAGCAGGCCAAAGTCGTGGTCGAGCGGTTGCGGCAACAGCGCGCCATGACCTTTCGGGCGCTGACGCACGACTCGTCCAACATGTTGACCACCGTGGCACGCTTCCTTGCGTTGCTCGAACTGTTTCGCGACGGCGCCGTCGCGTTCGAGCAGTTGACCCCACTAGGAGAGCTGACCGTCCGTTGGACCGGCGCCGACGACGCAGAATGGGCCATCTCCGATGAATTCGACGAAGCTGCCGAGACGCACGAGGCGGACCAATGAACGACCAACCCCCCGAGTTGTCAGCGTCTCAGCAGGCTATGGCCGGCGGAGACGCTGACAACTCGGTGAATGTGGCCGGGGCGCTGGAAGCGCTGCTGCTGCTGGCTGCCGAGCCCGTGACCGAGTTTGAGCTCGCGCAGGCGGTCGGGGCGCCTGAGTCGGTCGTCGCCGAGACGCTGGCGGAGTTGGTCGCCTTTTACTCCGAGACTGGACGAGGCTTCGAGCTCCGGCAGGTCGGCGGTGGTTGGCGGTACTACACCCGTGAGGAGTACGCCGAACTGATCAGCCGCTCTGTGGTGGAGGGCCAGCAGTCGAAGCTTTCGCAGGCTGCGTTGGAGACGCTGGCAGTGGTCGCCTACACGCAGCCGATCTCTCGTGCGCGCGTCTCTGCCGTCCGAGGGGTCAACGTCGACGGAGTGATGAGAACTCTCGTTGCCCGTGGACTGATCGAGGAGGCAGGTCAGGATCAGGAGTCCGGCGCTCTGTTGTTCGCCACCACCAGCTACTTCCTGGAACGGATGGGGCTGAAGGTGCTGCAGGATTTGCCGCCGCTTGCCCCGCAGCTGCCCGAGGTGGAGGAGCTGGAGGCCGAGCTCGGCCAGCTGGCGGGGGCTCGTGCGGGCTCAGCCCACAGCGACTCCGGTTCTGTCGATCTGGACCGTGATCCAGTCCAGGAGCCGCCTCAGTGATCGAGCCCGCAGAGGGCGTACGCCTCCAGAAGGTCTTGGCCGCTGCCGGAATCGCCTCGCGCCGCGCATGCGAAGTCCTGATCAGCGAGGGACGCGTCGAGGTGAACTCCGAGGTCGTTACCGAGCAGGGCCGAAGAGTCGACCCGGAGCATGATGTGATCCGAGTCGATGGCGCCCGCATCCCACCGCCGCGGCGGCATCGCTACCTCGCACTGAACAAGCCCCGTGGTGTGGTGGCCACGATGGACGATCCAGAGGGCCGGCGTACCATCGCCGACCTGCTCGCCGGACCCGCCGACCGCCGCACAACGCGCTCGCTTACGAACGAGCGGGTGTTCCACGTCGGCCGGCTGGACACCGACAGCGAGGGTCTGTTGATCCTGACTAACGACGGCGACTTCGCCCATCGGCTGGCGCACCCCTCGCACGAGGTGCCGAAGACCTACGTCGTCGAAGTTGCCGGGGTAGTGAGCGAGCAGGCCCTGAGGCGGCTACGCCGCGGTATCACCCTGGACGACGGGCCAGTGCGGCCCACCTCGGTCAAGATCATCTCCAGCGCCGGCGAGAAGACCCTTCTCAAGATCACATTGCAGGAGGGTCGGAATCGCATAGTGCGCCGTACCATGGAAGCGGTTGGCCATCCGGTACGCCGGCTGACGCGGATCGGAATAGGACCGGTCCGGCTCGGCAACCTGAAGATCGGGGAGTACCGAGAGTTAACCCGCGAGGAGCTCGGCGGGTTGCTGGATCTTACCGGTGGCTGAGCTGGCGGGGGACTGACCGGGCACGCAGAGGAGGGCAGTGGACCGCAGAATCTTCGGACTTGAGACGGAGTATGGCGTCGCGTGCACCTCAGGAGGCACGCGACGGCTGACTCCGGACGAAGTCGCACGCTACCTTTTCCGCCGAGTCGTGACCTGGGGACGCAGCAGCAACGTCTTTTTGCGCAATGGATCGCGGATCTACCTCGATGTCGGCTCGCATCCGGAGTACGCGACGGCCGAGTGCGACGATCTCATCCAGCTGATCAATCACGATCGCGCGGGCGAGCGGATCCTGGAGGACCTGATCGTCGACGCCGAACATCGGCTTGCGAGCGAGGGCATTACCGGTGACATCTACCTGTTCAAGAACAACACCGACAGCCATGGCAACTCCTATGGCTGCCACGAGAACTACCTGATCTCACGCATCGGGGACTTCTCAAAGATCACCGATGTGCTGGTGCCGTTCCTCGTATCGCGGCAGTTGATTTGCGGTGCCGGCAAGGTCCTGCACACGGCCCGGGGGGCGGAATACAGCGTCAGTCAGCGCGCCGAGCACATCTGGGAGAGCGTGTCGTCGGCGACCACCCGCAGCCGACCGATCATCAACACCCGCGATGAGCCGCACGCGGATCCGGAGCGCTACCGCCGCCTGCACGTCATCGTCGGGGACTCCAACATGAGCGAGACGACCACACTGTTGAAGGTGGGGAGCGCCGAGCTGGTGCTGCGGCTGATTGAGGCCGGCGTCCCGATGCGGGACTTCACACTGGAGAACCCGATCCGCGCGATCCGAGACATGAGCCGCGATCGGTCGGGGCAGGTGAAAGTCGCACTGTCCAACGGCAGGCGAGTTTCTGCGCTGGAGTTGCAGACCGAGTACTACGAGAAGGTGTCGGAATTCGTCCGACGGGAGAGTTTGGGCACTCGGGTCGTCGATCGGGTGCTCGACCTCTGGGAGCGGACGCTGCGAGCTGTCGCTGAGGACAAGCTCGCGCTCATCGACACTGAGATCGATTGGGCCATCAAGTTGAAGCTGCTGGAGCGCTACTCGGCCAAGCACAAGCTCGGCTTTGCCGATCCACGAATTGCCCAGCTCGATCTGGCGTACCACGACATTCGAAGGTCCCGCGGAATCTTCTCCTTACTTGAGGAGCGTGGCCTGGCAGCCCGCGTCACGACCGACCCGGCGATCTTCCGCGCCAAGGCTGTGCCGCCTCAGACCACCAGGGCCAAGCTCCGGGGCGACTTCATCCGCGCCGCGCAGGAGGGCCGTCACGACTACACCGTCGACTGGGTTCACCTGAAGCTCAATGACCAAGCACAACGCACGGTGCTCTGCAAGGACCCGTTCGTCGCGACCGACGACCGCGTCGAGCGCTTGATCGCCTCAATGCGCGGTTAGCGCTCAGATCTGACCCACTGCTTGACCCTGTAACCTTCTCCGGTGCCTTCTTCTCCGGTCAGGGTTGCTGTCGTCCTCGGGCTAGCGTCGTCGTTGCTGCTGCTCTCTGGATGCAGTAAAGACGAGCCGGCCGCCGATGCAGCTTCTCCCACACCCTCGGCAGCGCCGACGTCAGCCAGCCCGTCTGCGTCGCCGACACCGACGCCAAAGCCCAAGGAAATCAAGGCGTCGGACAACTTCGACAAGGTCACCGTCACCGGTGATTTTGGGCGGGAACCCAAGGTCAAGGTCGAATCGCCCTGGGCGATTGACAAGACCAGGACCAAGGTGCTTGATCCCAGCAAGGGCCCGGTGGTCGGGGAAGGCCAAAGTGTCGAGGTCAACTACTACGGAGTGAATGGGCGCACCGGCAAGAAATTCGACGACTCGTTCAGCAGGGGTCAGCCGGTGGCCTTCAGCTTGGCGCAGGTGGTTCCTGGATTCAGCAAAGGGCTGGTTGGGCAGCGCAAGGGCAGCCGGGTGCTGATTGCGATGCCGGGCACGGACGGCTACGACCCGATGGGTGGTAACCCGCAGGCGGGAATCGAGGTCGGCGACACGTTGATCTTCGTCGTTGACCTGGTCGACGTGCAGCTCGCTGGCCCAGAGGGCAGCGCCGTGCCGCCCAAGGAGGGGCTCCCGACTGTGACGGACAAGGGTGGCAAGCCGGAGATCACCATTCCGGAGTCTGCTCCCCCCACCAGTCTCGAAGCACAGCCGCTGATCAAAGGCAAGGGCAAGAAGGTCGGCGCCAACGACGCCATCACCTTCAACTACCTCTGGGTGCGGTGGAGCGACGGCAAGGTGTTGGAGGAGACCTACGGCGGCAAGCCGGCTACTGCTGAGCTGTCCGGTTTCCTTCCCGGCATGGTCAAGGGCCTGACCGGCCAGACGGTGGGCAGCCGCGTGCTGCTCGTCATTCCGCCCGCCGACGGCTATCCGGACGGCAATGCCACCCCGTCGATCAAGCCCGGCGAAACGCTCGTCATCGTGGTCGATCTACTCTTCGCGCAGAGTCAGTAGCTGCCGCCGGCCTCAGTCCTGCCGCTGCCTCAGGAGTCAAGAAGCGTGGTGGCATGCCGGCCGGCGGCTGCTGCGGCGAGGAAGTAAGCAGGATCGGCATCGAGGCCACGGCCCATGCTGGAGAGCCGGATCGGCGACGCCGCGAGAACTGTTCTCAGGCCGGTGAGATCGACCATGATCAGCCGGTGCCGGGACAGCTGGTGCACCCCCTCGGCAACGGCACTAGCCAGCTCGGCCATCGCAGGCGAGCCGTCGCCAGCGAGATCGGGCACCGCAATATCGGCCTGACAGAGCGCGACGCGGCCGTACGCGGTCAGGCTGTGATGGGAAACTCCGCGATGCCGCTCACGGGAGTCGGCTCCTGAAATGCGCAACGTGCCCACTGGGCGGCCGCCAAGGACGGCGGCAGCATTGATCGCCTCGCCAGCATTGACACCCGAAAATCCCCAGCGGGTGCCGGTGCCGAGGTTTCCAGGCCCCTGACTCACGACGACCAGTTCTGCGCCGAGGGCGAGTCGAGCGGCGAGCAGACCGGAGTGGAGGGTCACGGCCTCCAGGTCGCCACCGAACGCCTGTCCAACGGTCGCCGTTCCCGCGAGCAGGCTGCTGGCGCGCAGCTCCGCCACCGAGCGGGAGAACGCGAGCGGCAAGGCGCCCTGATCGCTCATCACATAGACAACACGGGTGCCGGGACGGTCGTGCGCGATCGCGAGCAGCACCGGCGCGAGCGCTGAATGCAAGTCGGCGACGATCACCGGCATCCCGTTGATCGAGTCGGCCTCGGCCAGCAGTTCATGGTGCGCCGAGCCCTGCTCATCGGCCCCCGCCACCATGGCCTGTAACGGCAAGTAGCGCGCCTTGACGAGGTGGCCCCTGGGCTGCGGCGGCTGGGCGGCCACTCTTCCCTCAGCGTCCAGGACAGCGATCACTAGGGCGTAGCCGCCGGTGCCTAGGCCGCGTTCCAGGGCTGCGACGTTCAGCAGGACCCGATCACCGACTGCAGGGGCGGCCATTAGGTCGGTGTAGGCGAGGGCGGGTACCTCGGAGGCCGCGGCAGCGTCACGCCGCGCCACGGTCAGCTCCACAGCTCCCTTCCACTGATCGCGCACGGCGGTTACCGTTCCGTCAGCCCAAATGATCACGTGCCCGACCCTAAACCCCCGGAGGTACAACCCATGGTCGGCGCGGAATGCGTTCCGGATCGAAACGCCCGAGCAGTGCGTCGGGCGAGGCCTGCTCGCCAGGCGATGCCAGGTCCAGCGACACCGCAATGAGACCCAGCACTGTCTTCGGCTCCAAGCCCACCGCAGCCAACTCCGGGAGCGTGACGGCACCGTCTCGCTTGGCCAGCCGTGCGCCTTCCGCATTCACCGCCAGCGGCATGTGCGCATAGATCGGCGATGGGTAGCCGAGCAGTTCAGCGAGGAATGCCTGAGTAGCTGCCACCGGGAGCAGGTCGTCGCCGCGTACCACCTGGTCGACCCCAGAAAACCCATCGTCCACGACCACCGCCAGGTTGTAGGCAGGGACACCGTCGTTGCGAAGCAGGACGACATCGTCGACCTCCGCAGTGTTATCGCCATGCACCAGGTCGTGCACAGTCTGCACAGCGCCGTCGGCTCGTAGCCGAAGCGCGGGCTGCCGCCTCCGCTTCCGATCGATCCGCTCTGCCTTGGTCAGATTCCGACATGTGCCGGGATAGCGGGCCACGCTCCCGTGTGGTGCCGATGCGGCCTCCGCGATCTCCCGTCGGCTGCAGAAGCATTCGTAGGTCTTGTCGGCCAGCTTGAGCAGCGCATGGTGGTATGCGGCTAGCCGCTGTGACTGCACCATTGGCTCGCCGTCGAAGGTGATTCCCAGAGCGGCGAGGTCGGCAAGCTGTTGGTCGGCCATTCCAGGTCGAACGCGCGCCGCGTCCAGGTCCTCAATCCGGAGCAGGAATCGGCGACCAGTTGATCGCGCGAAAAGCCAGGCAAGCAGCGCCGTGCGTAAGTTTCCAACGTGCAGTTCACCGGTGGGGCTCGGTGCATAGCGGCCCGCGCCGGTCCCGCTCTGAGACGCGGCGAGGTCATCTGTCGAAGCGCCCACGAAGCTGGCCGGAATGTCAAACATCTGCTGGTACCGTGCTCATCGAGGCTCCGGTGAGAAAGTGATTACACGCAATGGCACCCCGCAAGACCGAGAGAATTCTCAACCTCACCATCTGCTTACTCGTGTCGGGCCGCTATCTTCCCAAGAGTCGCATTCGCGAGGCGGTCGAGGGCTACCACAATCTCAGCGACGCCGCTTTCGAGCGCACCTTCGAGCGTGACAAGGACGAACTGCGGGCGTTGGGAGTGCCGATCGAGGTCGGCAGCTTCGACCCGCTCTTCGATGACGAGCCCGGCTATCGGATCCTCTCCTCGGAGTTTGCGTTACCGGCCATCGACCTCGACGCTGAGGAAGCCGCGGTGGTGGGAGTTGCGGCGCGAGTCTGGCGCCACGCGAGCATGGCCGAGTCGACCAGAAGCGCCATCGCCAAGCTGCGGGCGGCAGGCGTGGAACCGGACGCGTCGCAGCTTGCTTCCCTCGAGCCATCCGTTCGGGCATCTGAGCCGGGCTTTGAGGTGCTGTGGAACGCGGTGCTCGACCGCGCTCGGGTGAGCTTTGTCTATCGCGACGGCAGCCCCCGCACACTCGAACCGTGGGGTCTGACCTCGTTCAAGGGACGCTGGTACGTGATCGGCCATGATGTGGACCGGGCGGCCACCCGGATGTTCAAGCTGTCGCGGATGACCGAGCTGCCTAAGAGGGTCTCCCGAGCTGGGGCGTATGAGGTGCCGGCCGACCTCGACCTGCGGAGGCTCGCCCGCTCGCTCGCCCCGCGTGAGCCGACCGAGACCGCGGTGCTGGCGATCCGTGCCGGCAAGGCACCGGGCTTGGCCCGGCGCGGTGAGCCCGCCATCTCCAATCTCAAACTTCCAGCTGGCTTCGCGGTGTACGCGGTCGGCTTCGGTGATCTCCGCTCAGCCGCCGAGGAGATCATCCAGTACGCCGCCGATGTTGTGGTGCTTGAGCCCGCCGAGCTGCGGGAGCGGGTCGTCCGCGGCCTGACCGCCGTCGCAGAATCGGTGACTGCGGCGTGACTTCTCGGGCCCAGGTACGACGGCTGCTCAGCCTCGTTCCGTATCTCCGCGAACACGACGGCGTAGCGATGACCGACGTGGCGGCGGCGTTCGGGATCACCCTGAAGACACTCCGCGAGGACCTCAGCGTCCTGTGGATGTGTGGCATGCCGGGGCTCACCCCTGGCGACCTGATCGACATTGACATGGACGCTGTAGACGGCGAGGGCGTCATCCACCTGAGCAACGCCGACTACCTCACCAGACCGTTGCGGCTGTCGGCCGACGAGGCGCTTGCGCTGGTGCTGGCGCTGCGCACACTCCGGGAAGTCGCGGGACCCGGTAAGCGCGATGCTGTCGACCGAGCCATGAAGAAGCTTGAGGCTGCCGCGGGAAACATGCCTGCCACCGATCAAGCCACAGTTGCTGTCACCGCCGCGCGGGATGACATTCAGGCACGGGTGAACGATGGACTGCAGCGCGGTAAAAGGCTCGACCTCACCTACGACGTCGCTTCTCGCGCAGAGACAACCCGGCGGATGGTCGATCCCTTGCGGGTCTTCGTACTGGACGGCTATGGCTACCTGGAGGCCTGGTGCTACAGCGCTAGAGCGCTGCGAACCTTCCGCCTCGATCGCATTGCAGCTGTCGAGGTCACCTCGATCGATGTGGCGCCGCGCGAGGTTCAGCTCAAGGATCTGTCCACAGGATGGTTCGAGGCTCTCAAAGACGCTCCGCTGGCCACCTTGGAGTTGGAACCCTCCGCGGTCTGGATAGCGGAGTACTACCCGACCGAGGCAGTCACCACCCTTCCGGGCGGCGGCCTCATCGTCTCTCTGCACGTAACAGACCCCGCGTGGCTGCGCAGCCTGCTGCTCCGGCTCCAGGGCGGGGCTCGGGTGCTGTCGCCCGACGGTGCCGGGGACTCGGCTGCCGAGGCGGCGCGCGAGGCCCTTGATCAGTACGCGGTACTGCTCGGGACGAGCTGTGCTTTTTAGCTGCTCGCGCATCGCGCTTGGAGGTCCGCCGCCGTCGTCGTCGCTCGCAGAGGGAAGAACGCCTCTGCTCGCTTCTCCTCCGTGCGGCGGCGCGCGATTTCCGACGCTCGCAGCTGTCTTAGGGTGGATTCCGTGCGCTTTGCCGTCGCTGCTGACGCCTACGACCGCTTCATGGGCCGGTACTCCGTTCGGCTGGCGCCGTCGTTCGCGGACTTCGCTCAGGTCGTACCGGGCCACCGTGCGCTCGATGTCGGCTGTGGCCCGGGTGCGCTGACGACCGAGCTCGTCCGACGTCTTGGAGCGACAGCTGTTGCCGCGGTCGACCCGTCGGAGCCGTTTGCCGCCGCCGCCCGCGAGCGCCATTTCGGAGTTGACGTACGCGTCGCAGCCGCGGAAGAACTGCCATTTGCCGACGGCGAGTTCGACGCAGCGCTGGCTCAGCTCGTCGTTCACTTCATGGATGATCCAGTACGCGGCTTGGCCGAGATGGCGCGCGTCACGCGTCAGAGTGGTGTGGTCGCAGCATGCGTGTGGGACCACGCGGGCGGGCAAACGCCGCTGGCGCCGTTCTGGAAGGCCGTGCACGAGTTCGACCGCGATGAAACCGGCGAATCCGGCATGGCCGGCGGACACGAAGGCCACCTCACCGAGCTCTTCACTGCGGCCGGTCTGCGCAACGTGCAGGAGAGTGCGTTGCCGGTCATCGTGGAGCACGCCACGTTCGAGGACTGGTGGGAGCCGTTCACACTCGGAGTCGGGCCTGCCGGCGTTTACCTAACCTCGCGCCAACCCGAACGCCAGGCCGAGCTCCGCGAGCGCAGCCACGAGGTCCTCGGGCCTGGCCCGTTCGCGATCGAGTCCCGCGCTTGGACCGCGCGGGGAAATGTCTAGTGGTGGCCGATAGGGTGCTGAGATGGTCTGGGTGATCGTCTTCGTTGGCATCGCATTGGCGGGGCTCGTGATGCTGATCTCCTACGCGGTGTGGCTTGCTCATAAGGCCAGCGACGTCTGGAGCGAGGTAGACATGCTGGCAGTGCGGGCGAATGAGCTGGCCGACCTCGTAGCACAGATCCAGGTTCCGGAACGTGCGTTCCAGCCGGACTGGCCCAGCGATCGCACACTCTCTGCACAGATCGACGAGGCATCCGCGACGTAGGATGACTCCGGAGCACCCGTGCTGCAGGAAAGAGGAATCATGACTCCGCTTGTACTAGGTCTTGGCGTCCCCGAGCTGCTGATCATTCTGGCCGTGGTGCTGCTGCTGTTCGGCGGCGCACGCCTCGCCGGCTTGGGCAAGAGCACCGGACGTGCGCTTAGAGAGTTCAAGGAGGAGACCAAGGGTCTCAAGTCCGATGAGAGCCAACAGCCGCTCAACCCAGGCCCTGGGGGAAGCGCGCCAGCCACCGGCGAGTACCACCCGCCGCCGCAGGCCAACACATCAACCCAGCCACCGAGCGGCGCCACCTACCAGCAGCCGCCGCGGGCCAACCAAGATCCCTCCGGTACCGACCTGCGTAACGACGCCTGACCCTATGCCCTGAGTTGCCGTGTCTTTGACGATCAAGGGCCGGCCGATCCACTTCAGCTTGAAGTGGCTTAAGCCGCCGCCTGCCCCACCAGACGGCACGATGACTCTGTTCGAGCATCTGCGGGAACTTCGATACCGGCTAGTTGTCGTCGTACTCGCGATCTTGGTCGGGATGATCGTTGCGTGGTTCTTCCGCTACGAGCTGCTCGACATCCTGCAGCGCCCGTACTTCCAAGCCATCGCCGACCTCAAGGCCAAGAACCCGGATGCGGACACATCCTTGGTCAACATCAACCTAACGTCGCCGCTCACCTTGTCCTTGAAGGTCTCGGCCTTGGCCGGGGCCATCGTCACCGCGCCCATCTGGTTGTACCAACTCTGGGCATTCATCGTTCCTGGCCTACTGGCCAAGGAGAAGAAGTGGGCGTTGATTTTCATCGGTGTCGCGACTCCGGTGTTCATCGGCGGCGTGGTTGTTGGCTATGTCGTCTTGCCCAAGGCCATCACGGTGCTGCTCAGCTTCACGCAGAGCGGTGTGACCAACCTCCAGGACATCAACGCCTACCTTTCGTTTCTGATGCGCCTTATGTTGGTCTTCGGGATCGCCTTCCTGATCCCGCTGGTCGTGTTGCTGTTGAACCTCGTTGGGGTCGTCAAGGCCAAGACTCTGTCGAAATACCGGAGCTTGGTAATCTTCGGCACCTTCGTCTTCGGTGCCATCGCAACGCCATCGACCGATCCGTTTTCCATGCTCGCACTGGCCGCGCCGATGACGCTGTTGTTCCTGGCAGCTGAGGTAATTGCACATATCCATGACCGGCGCAAAGCGCGGGAGGCGGCGCTGGCCGGCGACGATGGGCTCATCCGGCGCAGTGTCCAAGACGACAAGGCATTGCGGGAACTCTCCGAGGGCAGTGACGACGGCCTCGACCCGCCGTGAGTCGCCAGATCAGGCTGGTGGTCAACCCGTCCGCGGGGAAGGGTCGTGCTCTGGAGCTGCTCCCGCATGTGGCCGGCACGCTGCGTGACGGCGGCGCGGATCTGCAGATCCTGCTGAGCCGCGACTTCGCGGAGGCACAGTCGATGACTCGGCGTGCGATCGAAGACGGCGTGGACGTGCTCGCGGTGATGGGCGGCGACGGGATGATGCATTTAGGCGTCAACACCGCGGCGGCCGCGCATCTGTTCGGTGGCAGCCGGACAACGCTGGGCCTGATTCCCGCTGGAACGGGCAACGACTTGTGCCGCGGCATCGGTCTCGACCCGCACGATGCGGTGGCGGCTGCGGCTGTCATAGCGGCTGGTTATAGCCGTTCTCTTGATCTCGCGCAGGTGGGCGACACCTACGTGGGAGCGGTGCTTGCCACCGGCTTCGACGCCCTGGTGAATCGCCGGGCCAACCAGATGCCGTGGCCCAGGGGCTCGACTCGGTATGCGGTCGCCGTGATGGCGGAGCTGCGGGTGTTCTCGCCCTTGCAGTATCGGCTGACTCTCGACGGCGAGGTGCGCGAGCAAGAGGCGATGCTGGTAGCCGTCGGCAACACCAGCTCGTACGGCGGCGGCATGCTCATCTGCCCCAAGGCCGACCCTTTCGACGGACTCCTCGATGTCACGATCATCCATCCAGTTGGGCGGCTCAAGCTGCTGAGGCTCCTCCCCGAGATGTACTCGGGAACCTTCGTCCGGGACCCATGCGTCGAGCAGCTTCGGGTTCGCGAGGTGACGGTCGAGGGGCCTGGGCTGGTCGGCTTCGGCGATGGCGAGATGATCGCAGCCGCTCCGCTGAAGGTCTGCTGCGTGCCCAGCGCGCTGCCAGTATTCACTCCATTCACTCGCCATCGTTAGTCTGTGCGATCGCGCGCGAGAATGCCGGTCGACGGTGCGCGGTAACTTGGGCCGCATCATGGCCGACCCCGACCTCGAATCGCCGAGTCCCGCTGAGGCGTACGCGCAGTTCCGTCAGAAGCAGTCCTCGCCAGTGCTTGCAGCCTTTGCCGACGGCTATGGGTTTGCCTTCGACGAGTACCAGCGCGAGGCGTGTCGGCACATCGAGGCGGGCTCGGGAGTGCTTGTAGCCGCGCCAACTGGGGCGGGCAAGACGATCGTGGGCGAGTTCGCTGTTTTCCTTGCGCTCCAGAACGGCCACAAGTGCTTCTACACCACCCCGATCAAGGCGCTGTCGAACCAGAAGTACGCCGACTTGGTCCGACGCCACGGAGCCGCGAATGTTGGGCTGCTTACCGGTGACACGTCGGTCAACTCGGAGGCGCCGATCGTGGTGATGACCACCGAGGTGCTGCGGAACATGATCTATGCGAGGTCGTCCACGCTGGCAAATCTCGGCTATGTCGTGCTGGACGAGGTGCACTACTTGGCTGACCGTTTCCGCGGTGCCGTTTGGGAAGAAGTGATCATCGGTCTGGCCGACTCCATCCAGCTGGTGGCGCTCTCGGCGACGGTGAGCAACGCTGAAGAGTTCGGCGAGTGGCTGTCAGAGGTGCGTGGCGACATGGCGGTCGTCGTCTCCGAACGCCGGCCGGTGCCGCTGTACCAGCATGTCTTGGTTGGCCGCAGCCTTTATGACCTGTTTGCCGAACTCGCGCCCACGGCCCGCGAGTTGCCTGGAGAGGGCAAGACCGAGGTCAACCCGGCGCTGATCAAGATTGCGCGGGATGAGTCCAGGTTCATCCGTGACGACGCCCGCCGTCCGCGCGGCAAGAGTGGGCGTGGCCGGCGCACCGTGAACTACGGCAGCGGCGCCTACGGGGGGGCTGCACACCGGTCCCACTATGGTGGCGCTGGCCGTCGACCTCGCTCGCTCCATGTGCCAAGTCGCCCGGAGTTGGTCGAGTTGCTCGACGAGGAAGCGCTCTTGCCGGCCATCGTGTTCATCTTCTCCCGCGTCGGCTGTGATGCAGCAGTCCGCCAATTGCTTGCGTCCGGGATCCGGCTCAGCAGCCGCGTAGACCAGCAGGAGATCGCCGCAATCATCGAGCGGCATGTCGTCGGACTCTCTGACGGCGATTTGCGGGCGCTCGACTACGAACGCTTCGCCGAGGCACTCAGCAGGGGCGTGGCGGCGCATCACGCCGGCATGCTGCCCGCGTTCAAGGAGTGTGTCGAGGAGGCCTTCGTCCGTGGATTGATCAAGGTGGTCTTCGCCACCGAGACCTTGGCATTGGGCATCAACATGCCCGCCCGGTCCGTGGTGCTGGAGAAGCTGGTGAAGTTTGACGGTGAGACCCACGCTGACATCACGCCGGGGGAGTACACCCAGCTGACCGGTCGCGCGGGGCGTCGTGGGATCGATGTCGAAGGTCACGCGGTCGTGCTCTGGCAACCTGGACTCGATCCGCGGGCGGTCGCTGGCCTGGCCTCGCGGCGTACCTATCCGCTGAAGTCCTCCTTCTCTCCGACCTACAACATGGCGGTCAATCTGGTGGCAAGCGTCGGGCGCGAGCGCGCCCGTACCCTGCTCGAGCAATCCTTTGCGCAGTTCCAGTCCGACCGCTCGGTGGTCGGTGTGGCGCGCACCCTCGAAAAGAACCAGCAGACCATCGCGGCCTACTGGGCCTCGGCTGCCTGCGAGCTCGGCGACTTTCGGGCGTACGCAGACTTGCGGGCGGAGCTTGCCGATCTTGAGGCGTCGGCTGCCCGGGAGCGGCGGTCCGACCGCCGCGCCGAGGCGTTGCAGACGCTGTCGATCTTGAAACCTGGTGATATCATCCGGGTGCCCAGTGGGAAGAGCCAGGGCTGGGCAGTGATCATCGATCCGGGCATTCGGCAAGATCATCAGGCGCCGCGACCGCTCGTGCTCACCGAGGAACGCCAGGTCCGACGGTTGTCGATCACTGACTTTCCCACTCCACCGCTGGTGCAGGGCCGCATGAAGATCGGCAAGCACTTCAACCCCAAGGACGCTGTCTCGCGACGCAATCTGGCCGCGGCGCTGCGCGCCAAGGTCAGCGAGATCGATCTTGATCACGTACGCCACCGCCAAATCGGAATCGACCCAGACACCCAGGCTCGACTCGAGCAGCTTCGCGCCGCCGTACGGCGGCATCCGTGCCACAGCTGCCCCGACCGCGAAACGCATCTGCGGTGGGCCGAACGAGCGCAGCGGCTGGAGCGTGAGAGCGCCCGGCTGGAGGCCCGGATGGACTCTCGCAGCAACACCATCGCCAATCACTTCGACAAGATCTGCCTGGTCCTGGAGTCGCTCGGCTATCTCACCGGGGACGGGGGGAGCCAGGTCAGCGAGTTCGGCAGGATGCTCGCCCGGATCTATGCCGAGCTGGACTTGGTAGCAGCCGAGTGCATTCGCGCCGGTGTCTTCGCTGGCCTGACCCATCCACAGCTGGCCGCCGTCTTGGCCTCCCTTGTCTTTGAGACAAGGCGGACCGATGAGGCACATCGCCGACCGCGGATGCCGGACGCTAGGAGCAATGCTGCGATGACCGAAGTACGCCGGATCTGGCACGAGGTATCGCTGGTGGAACGTGATGCGAGGTTGCAGCGCGGACCGGAACCGGACATCGGTTTCAGCGAGTCGGCGTACGGATGGGCGGCTGGCCGGACACTGGCTGAGGTGCTGGTGGGCAGTGACCTGACGGCCGGCGATTTCGTCCGGTGGGTACGCCAAGTCGCCGATTTCGCTGGACAGATTGCCGATGCTGCCGGTCCGGGTGATCTCCGTGACACAGCGCGGCTGCTGGTCCGCTCGATGCGGCGCGGCGTGGTCAGCTACGCCCCCCAGATGGACGCCGACGAGGGCGACGACCTGACTGGTGCCGACCTTCCGTAGCCGACGAGTCCGGCTTAGGAGGCCTGGCTTACGGTCGACATGTTGAAGTCGGGCACCCGGATGGGCGGCATGATCGTCCGGTTGAAATAGTCATTCCACTCCCGGCACAAGGTCAGCTCGGCAGCGCCAACCTCGGTGATCCGGCCCAACAACTCCACCGGGGAGTCATTGAAGCGAAAGTTGTTGACGGCTCCAACCACCTCCCCGTCCTCAACCAGATAGACCCCGTCACGGGTAAGCCCAGTCAGCAGCAGCCGCTCGGGGTCGACCTCGCGGATGTACCACAGGCAGGTCAGCAGCAGGCCACGTTTCGTAGTAGAGATCATCTGTTGCAGGTTGGCCGTGCCACCACCGTCCATGATCAGATTGTCCGCCGGAGGTGTCGGCTGGGTGCCTGTTCGCCCAGCGTGGGCGCGGTTGCGGATCAGCTCGTGCAGTACCCCGTTCTCAATCCAGGTCGTTGCGTTGATCGGCAAGCCGCCGTCGAAGGCCCAGGAGGTGTCGTCTGCGGAGGTCGTGAAGTCGACAAACGGGATCGTTTCCAGACCTGGGTACTGCGGATCCGACAGAAGGGTGATCGGAAGCTCAGCGAGCCGTTGCCCGATCTTGGTCGTGCCGTTCCCGCCGGCAAACACGTTGCGACCCTCTTCCGCGTCGCGTGCATTGGCTGTCCAGTACGCGTAGATCATCAAGTCCGCAACGGCGCCGGGCGGTAGCAGGGTCTCGTAGCGTCCGGGAGGCAGATCCAGCTTGGTTGTTGCCCAGCTCAACCGAGTGCTCAGCTCCTCAACAGCCTCAGCAACGTCGACATCGGAGAAGTCTCGGGTCGTCCGTCCTAGCCACGCCGAAGATTCCAGATCGGCCGTCTTGGCGTTGAGCTCCAACTTGCCGGTTCGCTGCACGCCGCGGCGCCGCAAGCCGGTGCTGCTGCCCAGATAGGTGGTCGCTACACCGTGCTCCGCGAAGCCAAACAGCAGTTGCCGTGCCGCGTGAGCATTCTCAAAGGCGACGCCCAGCCCCTTCGCCAACTCCCCGAGGATGTCGATGCTGGTGGTCTCCGGCGGCTCGGTCCAGACATCGTGGTGCGGATAATTTTCGACCATCGGGGAGGCGTCCTCAGCCGGCCGTCCGGTGCGCGCCAAATCCTCGGCGGCCGCTACGACCGCGACGACGTCCTCAGCTCCGGCAATCTCCTCGATGACGGTGCCCGCCGCGGTCCGACCCTCGACCTCAGCCATCGCAGTCACGGTGAGACTCCTGCTACGTATCTCACCGTTCGTGATCAAAGCATTGTTGGCCCAGCGCAGGTTGGCCTCGGCGCGCTCGCTCACCCAGAGCACACACGGCAGGGTTGCGACGCTGAGCGCCTGCTCGACGAGGTCCTGCGGACGTGGGGCGGCGTTCACTGCTGACCCCCTTCGGCTTGAGTGTTCAGCACGTTCACCTTGCGGAACAGCGCCGAGGGGCAGCCATGCGACACCGGGGCGATCTGCCCCGGCTGTCCCTTGCCGCAGTTGAAGGCGCCACCCAGGACGTAGGTATCCGGGTTTCCGACAGCCTCCATGGATCGCCAGAAGTCTGTTGTCGTGGCCTGATAGGCAACATCTTTCAGCTGCCCGGCCAACCTGCCCTTGTCGATCTTGTAGAACTGCTGGCCGGTGAACTGGAAGTTGTAACGCTGCATATCGATCGACCATGACTTGTCGCCCACGATGTAAATGCCGTTGTCGACACCGGAGATCAGCTCGCCGGTGCTGGGGCCGCCGGGCGCTGGCTGAAGCGACACATTGGGCATCCGTTGCATCGCTATGTGGCCTGGTGAGTCCGCGTAGGCGCACCCGTTCGAGCGCCCGAAGCCCTTCTCTGCTGCCATCTGCCGGTTCAGCTGATAGCCGACGAGGGTGCCGCCGGAGATGATGTCGAACTGCTGCTGGGCAACCCCCTCATCGTCATAGCCGACGGTGGCCAGGCCATGGTCGACCAGCCGATCTCCGGTCACGTTCATCACTTCGCTGCCGTATTGCAAGCTGCCGAGCTGATCGAAGGTCGCGAAGGACGTACCGGCGTACGCGGCCTCATACCCCAGCGCCCGATCCAGCTCGGTCGCGTGCCCGATCGACTCATGGATGGTGAGGAACAAGTTGCTGGGATGGATCACCAGGTCGTACAGGCCAGCCTCGACCGAGGGGGCGGCAACCTGCGCCGCCAGCAGCTCGGGGATCTCTGCCACCTCGGCGTCGAAGTCCCAGCCGGTCCCCGTCAGGTACTCCCAGCCCCGGCCAGTCGGTGGGGCAGTGCTACGCATCGTTGCGAATCCATGATCACCGACGCTGACTGCAGTCAGCTGGGCCTGGATTCGAACCCGCTGTTGGGTTGTGCTGGTGCCGGCGAGATTCGCGAAGTATTTGTTCTCGTGAACGTAGCCGAGGATTGCAGTGGCGTGTGTCACGCCGGGCGCCGCGAGTAGCGCCTCGTTGAGCCCCAGAACCCGACCGGTCTTGGCGGCTTCATCAACATCGAACGGGTTCACCTCGTACGCCGAGACCCAGGTGGCGTCGGGATAGACGTCCTCATCGGCCAACTCGACCGATGCGGGCGTTAGCGGACGAGACACTTTCGCGGTGGCAACCGCACGCTCCGCCAGGTGGGCCGCAGAGTCGGCCGAAAGCGTGATGTCTGCGGCGAATCCCCAAACGCCGTTATGTACGACACGAACCGACAAGCCGAGGACCTGGCCATCAGCGGTGGTTTCCAGCGCATGATCACGAAAGCTGCGGTAACCCTGGCGTATCCGCTCCACGCGGATCTCCGCATGGCTGCACCCGAGCTCCTTGGCCTTGGAGAGGGCGGCGTCACCGAGCTCCGCTAAGGGCAGCGCAAGGAAACGTTCATCAAGCTGCGGCATGGTGGTCAGCGTAGTGCTGTGTCTAATGGCTCGCTGCGGATCGCGCCGTCGTGTGTCTGCCCCATCTAGAGTGTTCGTCGTGACGGTCGCTGTTCGTGTCATCCCGTGCTTGGACGTGCACGCCGGCCGGGTCGTCAAGGGCGTCAATTTCGTCGCGCTGCGGGACGCGGGCGATCCGGTTGAGCTGGGCGCGTTCTATGACGCCGAAGGAGCTGACGAGCTGACCTTCCTCGACATATCGGCGTCGGTGGAGGGTCGGGAGACGACACTGGACGTGGTACGCCGGACCGCCGAGACAGTGTTCATTCCGCTGACAGTGGGCGGCGGTGTCAGCTCGGTCGACGACGTTGATGTCTTGCTTCGCGCCGGTGCTGACAAGGTGGCGATCAATACCGGGGCGATCCGGCGGCCGGAGGTGATCGGGGAGATCACCCGGCGGTTCGGCAATCAGGTACTGGTGCTCTCCGTCGACGCTCGGCGCGCGGACTGGGCGCCGTCTGGCTTCGAGGTGACCACCCACGGCGGGCGGACTGCTGCAGGCCTGGACGCGATCGAATGGGCCCGCCGCGGAGTTGATCAGGGCGTGGGTGAGATTCTCCTCAACTCCATGGATGCTGATGGCACGACCGACGGCTTCGACGTGGAGATGATCCGTGCCGTACGCGCCGTGGTTGACGTGCCGTTGATCGCGTCCGGCGGCGCAGGTCGAGTCGAGGACTTTCCGCCGGCGATCACCGCAGGCGCAGATGCAGTGTTGGCCGCGACCGTTTTCCACTTCGGTACGTTGCGGATCGCCGAGGTCAAGTCTGCAATCGAGTCGGCAGGATTTCCGGTACGCCGTGCCGCGCTTGCCCCAACAGCGGGACACTGAGCCCGTGCATGCATCGAGGCGGGTCGTCTGGCTGCCGTACGCCAGTGTGGAAGAGGCGAAGCAGCGACTCGGCGGTATCCCGGAAGGTATCCACGTCGACTGCTATCGCGCCGACGGTGGCAGCTGGCCGGATACGGTCGCCGAGGTCGAGTTCTACGTGCTGCCGTACCTGAAGGGCGAGGAGGTTCTCGACCGGGTCGGCGAGATGCGCCAGCTCAAGGTGATCCAGACCTTGACGGCAGGGGTGGAGAACTTTCTGCCGTTCGTGCCCGATGGCGTGATCTTGTGCAATGCCGCCGGGGTGCACGACGCAAGTACCGCCGAGTTGGCCGTCGCCCTGGCGTTGGCGAGCGGCCGGCATCTCGATCATTATGCGCGGAACCAGCCGAGCGGCACCTGGGAGGAATTCCGGCTAGGCATCTCGCTGGCTGATAAGCGTGTGTTGATCATCGGATACGGTCACATCGGCGCCGCGATCGAGCGCAGGCTAGCTGGGTTTGAGGTTGCCTCGGTGACCCGAGTGGCCCGCCGGCCACGCACAGAGCCGGAAGTGGTGAATGGAACCGAGGCTCTCCCGGAGCTGCTTCCGCTGGCCGATGTCGTCTTCCTCGTGGCACCGCTCACTCCACAGACCGAGGGGATGATAGGAAGCCCGGAGCTCGCTGCGCTGCCGGATGACGCCCTGCTGGTCAATGTCGCTCGCGGCAAGCTCGTTGACACATATGCGCTGCTGGCCGAGACCTCGACCGGCAGGATCCGAGCGGCTCTCGATGTCACCGATCCCGAGCCGCTGCCGCCCGAGCACCCGCTGTGGCGTACGCCCGGCGTGCTGATCTCGCCGCACGTGGGCGGGCCAAGCACTGCCTTCTTCCCACGCGCCGACCGACTCATCGCGGCGCAGCTGGGTCGTTTCGCCGCTGGCAAGGAACTGGAGAACAGGATCACATGACCCCCTTCGAGATGCCCGAGGCTCCGGAAGTGGACCCCACCTGCGTCTTCTGCAAGATCGTCTCCGGCGAGCTGCCCTCCCGACGGATCTACGAGGACGATCGGGCTGTGGCTTTTCTCGACATCGGCGCGTGGCATCGCGGGCACGCGCTGGTGGTGCCGAAACGGCACGTAGCCGACATTGTCACTGGCACAAGCTCGTTACCCGAGATCGCACCGGCGGTCGAGGCCGTTGCGAGGCTGCTGATGCACCGGCTTGCTGCGGACGGGATCAACCTGCTGTCCTCAGCCGGCGAAGCGGCCGGTCAGGAAGTCTTCCACCTGCACATGCATGTGGTGCCGCGTTACGCCGACGAGCCCGGCTTGGGCATGCTGGTCAACCCAGGTGGCGTTCCCGAGGGTGAGTTGGAGTCGGTCTATCGGCAGATCCAGGCGGGCGTGTGACCCTGCTGACCCGTTCGGCTCCACCATCGTCACTACCGGTCAGCCGGCGGCTGGCTCGGGCGGCAGTGGAGTTTCTGCCGCCGCTGGCGGTGGCATTGTTGATCTTGCCGTACATCATCCAGTACGGAAAGTTGCTTCCCTGGCACCCATCAACGATCGACCTGCAGGTCTATGTGTATGCGGTCAAGGACATGCTGGCAGGCAAGGACATCTTTGCCACCACGATCCCTATCTGGAGCCTCTACTTCATCTATCCGCCGATCGCGGCGATCTTGATGACGCCACTCGCCTTCGGCCCATACGTGTTCTGGCAGGTCATCTGGACAGGTGGCCTCGTCTGGGCTCAGCAGTCGGTGCTAAAGCGCTGCGGCGCGCCGCGCGGGTGGAAGCTCGGGCTGCTGGGCATCGCAGTGGTACTTGCGGTCGAGCCGATTCGTACGACACTGGGCTACGGCCAGGTGAACACCATGCTGATGGCGCTGGTGGTTGCCGACCTGCTACCGGATCCGCCCGAGCATCGAAGGCGGATTCCGCAGGGCATCTTGATCGGACTGGCCGCGGCGATCAAGCTGACCCCGGCGCTCTTCGTGATCTTTATGTTCTTGATCGGCAAGCGACGAGCGGCGATTACCGCGGTCATCAGTTTTGCCGTCTTCACCGGGATTGGCGCGATCTTGCTATTCCGCGAAACGGTGGTGTTCTTCAGCGGGCTGTCCGGTGGCGACACCCGTACGGCCTCACCTCTGTACGCCGGCAACCAGTCGCTGCTCGGCGTGTTCTTCCGGCTCGGTGACTCCTCGCGTACCACCACCCTGTTAGGCCTCGCGGTAGCTGGAGTTCTGGCAGTTCTGGGCTGCCTGGTCGCTGCCCACTGGTGGCGAAGCGGCGAAAAGGTCTTCGCGATCGCGATTGTGGGACTCACCACGTGCCTGGCCTCGCCACTGTCCTGGACACACCACTACGTGTGGATCCTCCCCATGGGGATGGCCGTACTGTCTCCAGGAGTGCCTCGCTGGGCCCGGTATGTCGGCGGCTTCTGGGTGGTCTGGGTATGCGCCTGTCTGCCACTCGCGGCGCTCCCGTACGGCGGCGGACGGGAGCGGCAGTTCGACTTCCTGCAACAGCTGGTGGCCAATCTTGGTCCGATGCTCGGTGTGATCTTGCTGGTCGGCCTTGCCTGGCAGCTGGTCGTGAACACCCGTGCTCAGCCGATTCCCACGACGGCTAGTTGATCTGGGTGCCCGTGATGCGACGGTAGTCTGACCGCCATGACTCCGGAGAGCCTCACGAGCGAAGGAATTGAGCCCACAGCCGGGAACGGTGTCGACATCAAGCCCAGGTCCCGAGTGGTCACCGACGGCCTGGAGGCCACGGGATCACGTGGCATGCTGCGGGCGGTCGGTATGAGCGATGAGGACTGGGCGAAGCCCCAAATTGGCGTGGCCTCCAGCTGGAACGAGATAACCCCGTGCAACTTGTCGCTTGACCGGCTGGCCAAAGCAGTCAAAGACGGAGTACACGCGGCCGGCGGCTATCCGCTGGAGTTCGGCACCATCTCAGTCTCTGACGGCATCTCCATGGGCCACGACGGCATGCACTACTCGTTGGTGAGCCGGGAGATCATCGCAGATTCGGTGGAGACAGTGATGCTCGCGGAACGGATGGATGGCTCGGTGCTGCTCGCCGGCTGCGATAAGTCGCTGCCTGGAATGCTGATGGCCGCAGCTCGTCTTGATCTTGCTTCGGTGTTCCTCTACGCCGGCTCGATCATGCCTGGCCGCGTTGGCGACAAGGAGGTCACCATCATCGACGCCTTCGAGGCGGTGGGTGCATGCGTCAGGGGACTGATCAGTCGCGACGATGTGGCCAAGATCGAAAAGGCCATCTGCCCAGGTGAGGGTGCCTGCGGCGGCATGTTCACGGCCAACACCATGGCCAGCGCCGCTGAGGCACTGGGCATGTCGCTACCCGGCTCCGCTGCGCCGCCGGCAGTCGACCGTCGCCGTGACGGCTTCGCGCGTAGGAGCGGGATGGCAGTGGTCGAGCTGCTGCGGCGGGGGATCACCGCTCGCCAAATCTTGACCAGGGAGGCATTCGAAAATGCCATCGCCGTGACCATGGCCTTCGGCGGCTCGACCAACGCAGTGTTGCATCTGCTGGCGATTGCGAACGAGGCCGAGGTTGAGCTCACCCTCGACGACTTCGTACGCGTCGGCCGTAAAGTCCCGCATCTGGGCGACCTCAAGCCCTTCGGCCGGTACGTCATGAACGATGTGGATCGGGTCGGGGGAGTGCCCGTGGTCATGAAGGCACTGCTGGAGGCGGGGCTACTTAACGGAAATTGCCTCACCGTGACGGGCAAGACGATGGCGGAGAATCTTGCCGAGATCGCGCCGCCGGATGTGGACGGGAAGATCGTCCGCTCGCTGAACAACCCGATCCATCCAACCGGCGGTATCACGATCTTGCACGGTTCCCTGGCGCCTGAAGGTGCAGTGGTGAAGAGCGCTGGTTTCGATACCGAGGTCTGGAAGGGTACGGCGCGTGTCTTCGACGGCGAACGAGCTGCGATGGATGCGCTGGAGGATGGCACCATTACCGCCGGCGATGTCGTCGTCATCCGGTATGAAGGACCCAAGGGCGGCCCGGGAATGCGCGAGATGTTGGCCATTACCGCCGCGATCAAGGGTGCTGGTCTCGGCAAAGATGTCATGTTGATCACCGACGGTCGGTTCTCCGGCGGGACCACCGGACTGTGTGTTGGTCACATTGCCCCGGAGGCTGTGGACGGCGGCCCCATCGCTCTCCTCGAGGACGGTGACGAGATCGTCCTCGATGTCGCCAATGGCCGGCTCGACGTGAGCCTCGACGCAGCTGAACTCCAACGACGCCGCGAAGCGTGGACCCCAACGCCGCGGCCGGCCCCGCGTGGAGTGCTCGCCAAGTACGTCAAGCTTGTCCGCTCGGCCAATGTCGGCGCCATCTGCGGTTGATCACTATGGCGCCCGGCTCAGGTAGGTGTGGCCTGTCGGCGTGGTGATCTTGGTTGTGTGGCGGCGGCCGTCCAACCCGTTGGCGACGGCTTCGACCTTCCAGCCGGGCATTTCTCGCGCGTAGTTGCCGCGTTCGCATTCTCCGCGGCCGTTGGGATAGATGGTCAGACCGCTGTCGGAGTAGCGCTGAATATGGTCGATGTGGCGGATCGGCGCGTCGCAGAACGGATCTCGGCACCACCGATCCCGAACCATGATCAACTTTTTGAGGAAGCCGTCGAAGTGGCGGCGGTACGGATCACCACCGACAATCGGCCCACCCACCGGTGCGGCGTACAACCGGCGCCACCACAAGCGGCCTTTGCTGGTGGCCAAGAGGTCGCGGGCCAGACCGGCCGGTAACGGTCCATAGCCGTCTAGCTCCGCCGCCGTCGGGTCCTTGGCGTCCAGCAGCGCATCCAGTGGCATCACGATCTGCAGTTCGGCGTTCACATCGGCTGCGTTCGCTTGGCCGGTGATCCGTTCCACCAGTGTGTCGGCCATGATCTGATCCCGGCACCGCGAATCACCGGCAGCTTTCATAGCGTCGGTGTGGTCGCGTAGCGACTTCAAACAGGCCACGCCTTGCTCGGCAGGCAGGTACCCCGACAGCAGGCTCATGGTGTCTGGTGCCGGCCGCAAGGTGACCCTGCGATGCTTCCGTTCGGTCCGGCCTCGCTCCACGTAACCCTGCGGATCGGCCTCGTAGGCATGCCTGCGGGCGCAGGCCGCGGCGCTCCTCGGCCCCATCTGCGCGATCCCGGCGGCAGTGACCTTCGCATCCACCTCACGTGTCGCCGTTTCGTCCAAATGTCGGGTCTCACTCACGACCAGTGAGGCGACATACTCGCTGACCTCGCCGCCGATCAGCAGCCGGTAGGTTTCCGGCAGATCGAACCACAAAGCCCGAGCCGCCCCGAGCCGGCGGGCAGCCTCAAACCCCGACACCTTGCAGGCCAGGCCGAGCTGATCGGCGATCCCGCGGCCGATCTTGCCTGGATGCACATCGGCGGCCAGCTGCGCCTTGGCTTGCGCTTGGGCGAACCGGACCGATTCGGCGGCCTGCAGTGCGGCTGCCGCCGCCTTCAGCTTCTCCAGTCGGGCAATCCGATCAATCCGCACCGCATCCGACACCTCACCTACGTCTGGGAGGTTTGCGCACTCGGCAACGCCATCAGCCAGGCCGGCCAGCACCCTATCGAGCCAACCGGTCAGCGGATCAGCGATCAGATCCGCAACTGGCACGGAAACCACAGCAACTGCCACGCCTCGGACGTTACGGACCGGCACTGACACTTTTCGCTCATACATTCGAACACTCCAGCGCTTCTTCAGAGTCCTCGCGATCGCAGGGGCTACAGCTGTCTCCGCCGCCCACTACCGTCAAGGCGTGAGCGAACGAATCGACGCAGAGCAACGGCGGGCGAGGCTGGCTGAGCGTCACCGTCTGCTGCCGCGTACCCGGACCGACAACCTTCCGCAGATCGCGGACGATCTCGTGGCCCTGCACTCGAGTGACCCGGTCAGCGTGTTCTTGTCGGCGATGGCCCGGATGGTGCATCCCTCGGTGCAGGCGGTTGAGGAGGCGCTGTACGCCGATCGCAGCCTGATCCGGCACCACGGCATGCGCCGGACCCTTTGGGTAGCCACGCCGCCGGTGGTTCGGCTGTTTCACGCCGCGGCGACTCGCGACCTGCTTGCCACCGAGCGGCGGCGCACCCAGAAGCTCCTGGCGGCCAGTGGAGTCGCCGATCCGGAGCAATGGTTAGCCGAGGCGGAGGACCAGGTGCTGGCTGACCTCCGTGAGCATGGCCCGAGCACGGCCCGCGAGATTGGCCAGCGTGGTGCCGCATTGCGTCAGCGGCTGCACCTCTCACCCGGCAAGGCGTACGCCGCGGTGCAGTCGGCGCACACCAGAGTGCTCTACATCCTCGGCTTCGACGGCAGGATGCTGCGAGGCCGGCCGAGCAGCTGGATCAACGGTGCCTACCGATACGCCGACGTCGAGTCATGGTTGCCCGGTGGGCTCGGAGACCTCGATCCGAGGCCGGCGGCTGCCGAGCTGGCAGGCCGATGGCTACAGCGGTTCGGGCCGGCGACCACGGCTGACCTGCAGTGGTGGATGGGCTGGACAGTGGCCAGGACCAAGCAGGCGCTTGCCGATAGCGGGGCAGTGGAGGCCGAGTTGGAGGGCGGCCCAGGCTGGCTGGCCGCGGACGATCCGCCGCTGGGGCCGCTAAAGCCGTGGGTGGCTGTGCTGCCCGGACTGGACCCGACGATCATGGGCTGGAAGCAGCGCGACTGGTACCTGCCCAACACGTCTTTGGAAGTGTTCGACGGCGCCGGCAACGGCGGCCCGAGCCTGTGGGTGGACGGTCGGGTGGTCGGAGCCTGGGCGCAAACCAAGGACGGGACGATCCATACCCACTACTTCGAGCGGGTTGCGGCAGCTCGCCGGCGCGAGATCGATCAGCGGATCAATGAGCTGAAGTCCTGGATCGGCGACACCCGATTTACGGTCCGGTTCCCTGGCGACATCCACGCGCGCTTGCTCGGAACCCGAACCGTGCCGGGGCCTGCATCGCGGGTTGAGTCGAGGCAACGGTGACGCGGCCGAAGGTCATCGGGTGCACCGAGATCGAATTGCTGATCGGGGGCGGTGACCCCGAACAGCCGCCTACGCTGGCCGGATGAGGGCGCGAGCAGTTTCGGCCGCGCTGGCCGTGATTCTGCTCGCTGGCTGCCAGACGGCGGGCGACGACCCGCAACCGTCGCCGGTTCCCATTGACTCCTCGACCGGCGCCGGGTCTGCCTCAACTAATGTCACGCGGGCGCCTGCCTCGGATGCTCCATCGGTGGATTACTCGATCCCGTTGGCACTCGTCGTCCGTGCCACCCGGCCCACGGCCGACGTGCCGCTGGCCGCTGCCCGCCGGATCATCACATCGGGGGCGACGCGCTGGTCGGCCATCGGGCAGTCAGGCGGCGAGATGCGAGTACTCAGCACCGAAGATCGCCGAGCCAGCGATGTGCTGCGTGAAGTTCGGGCCAGCAGCAACGTCCTTGGCGTCGTGCCGGCTGACTCTGTGGACGCCCGCGTTAGGGTGCTGACGGTCGGTGGCCGTCACCCCCTTCGAGACCCCGACCGTTATCCGCTCCGTATTCGTTCCGTGCGACCGGTGCCCGAGGTCACCACCCTTACGGCTGTCGGCGACATCATGTTCGGGCGCCGGGTCGGCGAACGCCACCGTGCTGACCCTGGGGCGCCGCTGAAGCCTCTCGCCAAGCGGCTGGCCAGCGCCGAGACCACGGTCGGCAACTTCGAGTCGACCCTGTCCGCCGACGGGTCACCGACCCAAGGCGGCGACTCCTTTGCAGCCAGCCCGCGCGTCAGGTCCGCGCTCCGGGCGGCCGGGTTCGACCTGCTGTCCTTGGCCAACAACCACACCGGGGACTACGGCGATGGCGCTTTGCGCCAGACTCTTGCCCGTTTCGACTCAGGCGGCCTCGAGACCGTCGGTGCCGGGCGGAATCTGGCCGCAGCGCGTCGTCCGGTGATCATCGAGCGAGACGGCGTACGGGTTGGCTTCATAGCCGTCGACTCCATCGGTGAGACGCCAGCCGCCAGCCGCACTCGGGCCGGCACCAATCGGTTGAACATGCCACCACGTACCGGACCGCTGAACCGCTCGCAGCTGCGGCGGATCACCGCCGACATCCGAGCACTCGGCAGCCAGGTTGATGCCGTAATCGTGCTCACCCACTGGGGCACCCAGTACACGCATCGTCCCGAGTCCAGCCAGCGCGTCGCCGCCCGAGCCTTCACCGACGCCGGCGCTGATCTAGTGATCGGTGGGCATCCGCACTGGGTTCAGGGCTATGAGATGGCCGGATCGGCCGTCGTCATGCACTCGCTCGGCAACTTCATCTTCGACATGGACTTTCAGACCAAGACGCGGGAAGGAGTCTTCTTGGAGATCGTGCTGTGGGGCGGCGCCGTCAAGGCGGTCGAGCCCGTGCCGTACGTGATCGACGATGCCTTCACGCCACGGCTCGTCCAGGGCGATCGGGCGAACGGCATCCTCGCCGATGTGTGGCGCAGCAGCCGCGGACCGTTTGCGCAGTGAGGACACGAGTAGTCCTGCGGCTAATTGAGTGTCAGCAACCATGCCCATACCGTCCGGCCAACCCGATCGAGTTGGCGTCGGTCGACAACGCGCGGTACGTCGTTCCGGGAGTGATAGCCAGCGTAGGGAATGCTGCCGAGCCGGATGGCGGGAATGCCGGCCTTGGCGAACGACCAGTGGTCGCTGGCGAAGTTGGTGCATATTCGGGTCGGGATCTCGGCTCGACGCGCCGCAGCCCGCACCGCGTCGCGAAGCCGGTTGCCGCGGTCGGTTGCCGTGCACACGGGTACATAGCCGGCGCGTACGCCGACCCGATCGAGTGACACCATCGCCTGGATCGCCCGACGCTCCGAGCGCGAGAGGTCCGCGACGAATGCCCGCGAGCCGAAGTGGTGAAATGCGTCACCACTGCCACGCGGCTCCTCGGCACCGAAGGCAATGAACTGCACCGGGAGCGCCGCCGGCTGCTGACGCACCAGCGCCGCCAGCTGGAGCATCACGGCAATTCCAGACGCGTTGTCCTCCGCGCCGGGTGCCACCGGCACGGTGTCCAGATGGGCGCCGACCACCACGTGGGGATCGTTCGCATTGAAGCCCTCAGGTTCCGCGATCACATTGAGTGATGTGCCGCGGGGGACTGGCGTACCCCAGGAGGTGCCGGACGGTACCCGGACTCGGGTCCGCCGCACGTCGTAGCCGAGGCGCTCGAATCGGTTCTCGACAAACTTGGCGGCGTTGGCGAAGTTGTCCGAGGTGGCCTCGCGCGGGCCGATATCCACAGCTAAGTGAACGATGTCGCGGAGCGCGGCGCGTGCGTTCATGGCCGGTCGTGGAGTAGCGCTTGGTCTAGGCGTGGCAGTCGCTGTCGCGCTTGGCGATGCTGCGGACGGGCTCGTACTCGGCACGGCTGACGTGGGGCCATCCGCTGGCGAGGAGGTTGTGGGCGAGGAGCTGGGCGCCGATGGAGAACAGGCGACGGTGAGAACCAGAAGTGAGAGCGCGGCGATGGCACGACGCATCCCTCGACCCTACGTCGGTGCACGGCACACGCTTACTAGGGCATCCGAGCGTCCTTCCGGATCGCAAGACGTACCGCGAGCTGGAATTGACTCGCCCTGTCCGGCGGCTATTGTTGCCGCGTGCACACCAGAGGAACCCTCCTCGTACGTCAGCGTGTCGGCTGAGCCCAAGCTCACACCGACGCGCTCCCTCGCCTGCCACCCGGCAGCGGGGGTTTTTTGTTGGCGCGAGGACCTGCGGCGTGCAGGCGTAACATCCACAACGGATCCCGAGGGTGGGGATCGTCAGGGCGAGGAGACCCGAGATGTCCGACAACGACACGGCAGATGAGCTGACCGGAGCGCAGTCTCTGGTCAGATCGCTCGAGCGCGTGGGGGCAGAGGTCGTATTCGGGATTCCGGGTGGCGCGATCCTTCCTGCGTATGACCCGCTATTCGATTCCGAGAAGGTCCGGCACATTCTGGTGCGACACGAGCAAGGTGCCGGCCATGCAGCCGAGGGCTACGCCATGGTGACCGGAAAGGTCGGCGTATGCATGGCGACCTCTGGACCTGGCGCAACGAACCTCGTGACGCCGATCGCGGATGCGCACATGGACTCAGTCCCCATCGTGGCGATCACCGGCCAAGTTGCTAGCGCGGCGATCGGCACCGACGCCTTCCAGGAAGCCGACATCCGCGGCATCACCATGCCGATCACCAAGCACAGCTACTTGATCACCAAGCCCGCTGATATCGCTCCCGCAATTGCATCCGCATTCCACATCGCCGGAACAGGCCGGCCGGGGCCGGTCCTTGTCGACATCGCCAAAGATGCCCTGCAGGCGAAGACGAGATTCGAATGGCCGCGGCAGCTCGATCTTCCCGGCTACCGGCCCGTGACGAGGCCCCACGCCAAGCAGATGCGTGAGGCGGGCAGGCTCATCGCCGAATCACGACGACCGGTGCTGTACGTCGGCGGCGGCGTCGTGAAGGCTCGTGCCTGGTCCGAACTCAAAGAGCTCGCTGAGCTGACCGGCATTCCGGTGATCACCACCTTGATGGCGCGCGGGGTGTTCCCCGACAGCCACCCGCAAAACATGGGTATGCCGGGAATGCACGGCACCGTCGCCGCGGTCGGGGCATTGCAGCGCAGCGACCTGCTGATTGCGCTTGGCACCCGCTTTGATGACCGGGTGACCGGCCAGCTCTCCACTTTCGCCCCATTGGCGAAGGTGATCCACGCTGACATCGATCCGGCCGAGATCTCCAAGAACCGCGTCGCCGATGTGCCAATCGTCGGCGACTGCAAGGAGGTAATCTCGGAGCTGATCAGCCTGCTCAGGCCAACCGAACGTCGCCCCAAGATCGACGACTGGAGCCGTTACCTGCAAGACCTTAAGCGGCGCTATCCGACCGGGTACGACGAGCCGGAAGATGGCAGCCTTTCGCCCCAGCATGTGATCAAACGGATCGGGGAGATCACGGGACCGGATGCCTATTACGCGGCAGGTGTCGGGCAGCACCAGATGTGGGCAGCCCACTACCTGCCATGGGAGTTGCCAGGTCGCTGGCTCAACTCAGGCGGGCTTGGGACCATGGGGTACTGCGTGCCGGCGGCCATGGGTGCCAAGGTGGGCCAGCCCGACAAGATCGTGTGGGGAATCGACGGCGACGGCTGCTTCCAGATGACCAACCAGGAGCTCGTCACATGTGCCCTGGAAGGGATTCCGATCAAGATCGCCGTGATCAACAATCAGAGTCTCGGTATGGTCCGGCAGTGGCAGACCCTGTTCTATCAAGGCCGCTACTCCAACACCGACCTCAAGACCAACCGGATCCCCGACTTCGGGAAGCTGGCTGAGGCCATGGGGTGTGTCGGCCTGCGCGCCGAAGAGCCCGCGGACGTCGACGCTGTGATTGAGAAGGCGAACTCGATCAACGATGTTCCTGTTGTGGTGGAGTTCGTCGTGCACAAGGACGCCATGGTGTGGCCTATGGTGGCCGCCGGTACCAGCAACGACGACATCAAGGTCGCCCGTGACATGGCGCCGGCATGGGATGAGGATCTGTGATGGCCACGAGTCTCAACACCCACGTACTGAGCGTGCTGGTGCAGAACAAGCCGGGTGTCCTGGCGCGCATCGCTGGCCTGATCTCCCGACGGGGCTACAACATCGAGTCGCTCGCGGTTGGCCCAACGGAGTCGCCTGAGATGTCGCGTATCACCCTCCAGGTGAACGTCGAGGACGTCGTTCTCGAGCAGATCATCAAGCAGCTCAACAAGTTGATCGAGGTGCTCAAGATCGTCGAGTTGGAGGACAGCGCGATCCGTCGAGAGCTGGTCCTGGTCAAGGTCAAGGCGACAGCCGAGACCCGGGGCCAGCTGATCGAGATCATCGGGCTCTTCGGCGCCAAGGCGGTCGACCTCACCTCGGAGGTGATCACTGTCGAAGCCACCGGCAGCCCAGCCAAACTAGCAGCGCTGCTCGAGTTGTTCGAGCCCTACGGGATCCGTGAGCTCGTACAGTCCGGACTCGTTGCACTCGGACGCGGAAACCGGTCACTCACTGATCGGAACCAGCGCACAGAGCGCCTCAAGGCCGTTCGTACCGGATAGAGGGCGCCGACACACCTCGCATCCCCGTGCGCTAACTTCACCACGACCACACACCAAGGGAGAACCACGAAGTGCCTGCAGACATGTTCTACGACGGCGATGCCGACCTGTCCTTGATCCAGGGCCGCAATGTCGCCGTACTGGGATTCGGTAGCCAAGGTCACGCCCACGCGTTGTCGCTGCGTGACTCCGGTGTCGACGTACGCGTCGGCCTGCCAGAGGGCAGCAAGAGCCGGGAGCGGGCCGAGGCCCAGGGTCTTCGCGTGCTAGCACCGTACGAAGCCTGCGAAGAAGCGGACCTGATCATGGTCTTGACGCCGGACCCGGCGCAGCGCAAGGTCTACGCCGCAGCCATTGAGCCGAACCTGGTACCCGGTGATGCATTGTTCTTCAGTCACGGCTTCAACATCCGTTATGGCTACATCAAGCCACCGGAGGGCGTCGACGTCGCACTCGTCGCACCCAAGGGTCCGGGTCACCTGGTCCGTCGGGAGTACAGCGAGGGCCGTGGTGTCCCGGTCCTGGTGGCGGTCGAGCAAGACGCCTCCGGCAAGGCGTGGGACCTCGCGCTCTCGTATGCCAAGGCGATCGGCGGGTTGCGCGCCGGCGGCATCAAGACGACCTTTACCGAGGAGACTGAGACCGACCTGTTCGGTGAGCAGGCAGTGCTCTGTGGTGGGGCTTCGGCACTGGTCCAGGCGGGATTCGAGACGCTCACCGCAGCCGGCTATCAGCCGGAGGTCGCCTATTTCGAGTGCCTGCACGAGCTCAAGCTGATCGTCGACCTGATGTACGAAGGTGGCATCGCCAAGCAGCGGTGGAGTGTTTCCGACACCGCCGAGTACGGCGACTATGTGTCCGGCCCGCGCATCATCGATGATCATGTCCGGGAAAACATGAAGGGCGTGCTCGCCGACATCCAGGACGGCTCCTTCGCCGCTCGCTTCATAGATGATCAAGACGCTGGTGCGCCGGAGTTCAAGGCGTTCCGAGAAGCCGCGGAGAAGCACCCGATTGAGGCGGTAGGTCGTGAGCTGCGGGAACTCATGTCATGGGTCAAGAGTCACGACGACGACTACGTCGAGGGCACTGCCGCTCGCTGAAGCTCCTTTTCAGCCGGGCACCACCACGTGAGCGCCGCGGTCAGCGGGACTTGATCACCATGGCGATGAGGCGGGTGCCGTCATTTTGGACGCCAGTGCCGATCAAGTAGAGCCGACTGCTCGGCTCGTCGGAGTCGCTGTAGACCTCGTCGTTGGTCATGACGCAGGTGTCGGCCATGCCCTTCGTGCTCACCGGCGAGGGAATCTCAGAGATGCATTGACCGAACGTCTCGCTAAGGCTGGTCAGTGCTTGGGCGGCCGACCCTCCAGGCACATCGATCACCGCTTCCAGCTGGTAATCGTGGGTCGATCGGTACGTGCCGGTGACTACCGAACTGTCGTCGGGCAGGTCGATGTCGCCAAAGTATTCGACGTCAGCGAGGGTCATTGGCGAGCATGTGTAACCGGTGAGATCGTTTTTGCATCTCGAGCCGCGATCGGTGGTGAACGAGAAGTACGGCACCCCCCAGGCGCCGGCGTACTGGGTCAGAATCGCCAATGCCACCGCCACCGACCCGAGCATCAGAGCAATACCACCGAGCACATGTAGAGCCTTGTGTCGGTGGTCATATCTAGGCCGAGTGCGTCTCCGGGCCATAGCCACAGGATGCCCGACTGCGTAGCCGAGATATACGAAATTAAGGCATCAATCCGATCACAAATGGCTGCGCGCCACATCCGCTATTTCTTGACGGCGATCACGACTGATGTGTCTTCGGCAACCATCACGTCAACACTGGTGAAGCGCTCATCGGAAAGCCAGTCCAGACGCAGTGAGTCCACTCGACCAGCCTCGACCGGAGGCCACGTGGGGCAGGGCGTGAAATCGTCCAAGACGATCATGCCGCCTTCCTCGAGGAGTTCGACGATCTTCTCCCGCGGCCAGCCCTTCGCGCTGGTGGCATCCATGAAGATCAACGAGAAAGGAGCATGCTGGACCAGGCTGCTCCAGTCTGCATGCATGACGTCGATATCGTCACCGGCAAACATGTCCATGACGCCGTGCGCCAGCTCGGGGTCGAGCTCGGCGGTGATCACCCGGGTATGCTTCGGCGCTCCGCTACGCAGCCACGCGGCGCCAACTCCGCAGCCGGTACCGCATTCGGCGATCGTTCCAGTTCGAGTGGCTGCCAGAGCGGCGAGTAGCCGGCCGGTCTCGGTCCGTGAGGCCTGAACATATCCGCGCTCCAACGACATCCGTAGTGCCCTGATCACAAGCTCAGGAAGGTCGGGGGGAGCGCTCACTTCAACAGTGTGCCAGCCATCCAAATACTCGTCGCCTGTTCCACCATGTGAAACATAGCCGCTTAATGGATGGGCACTAGATAGTTGGAGGCCCTACTATTTTTCTTGTCGATATCCAACAATTCACGGGAAAAGCTCATGTACGACATGTATCCGGACGCATGGACGGTCGCCGCCGATCGTCAGCATCAGGTGCCCGCTGACCATCCGCGTCGTCGGGTCCGTAAGGAGCACTCGGTCGCACCCGTAATTCTTCAGGTACGGGCCCACAAGGCCGCCGACTCCAGCTGAGGTTGCTTCAACCATTTGGCCAGCGCGGTGTCACCATCTGTCGGACATCGGACCTGATCTAGACAGCCGAAGCGATAGCGTCACCGATCTCGCTTGTCGTTCGAGACTGACCGGGCGTACGCGCCTCAATGTCGGCGGTGACCGCTCCCTCGATCCGTGCAGCTTCCTCGGGGAGACCACAGTGATTCAGCAGCAGCGCGACGGAGAGAATCGTCGCAGTCGGATCGGCGATGCCCTGGCCTGCGATGTCGGGCGCCGAGCCGTGCACCGGCTCGAACATCGACGGGAAACGTCGGTCCGGGTTGATATTGCCGCTTGCGGCCAGGCCGATTCCACCCGTGACCGCGGCCGCCAGATCGGTCAGGATGTCACCAAACAGGTTGTCGGTCACGATGACGTCGAAGCGCGCCGGATCAGTGACGAGGAAGATCGTGGCGGCGTCGACGTGCAGGTAGTCAGTGGCGACGCTGGGGTATTCGGCGGCCACCGTCTTGAAGAGGCGGCTCCACAGGCCGCCGGCGTTGACCAGCACGTTGTGCTTGTGGACCAAGGTGATCTTGTTGCGGCGGGTAGTTGCGCGTTGGAATGCGTCACGGATCACTCGTTCCACCCCGTACGCAGTATTAATGCTCATTTCGGTTGCGATCTCGTGAGGTGTGCCAGTCCGTACCAGGCCACCATTGCCGCAGTACAGGCCCTCGGTGCCCTCGCGAACGACCACGAAATCGATGTCCTTGTCCCCGATGATCTGTTCGGACAATGGTGTCGGTACGCCTGGATACAGCCGGCTCGGTCGGAGATTAACGTAGTGATCGAAAGCGAAGCGCAACTTCAACAGCAGCCCGCGTTCCAGCAGCCCGCTCGGCACGTCCGAGTCGCCCGGAGCGGCGCCGACGGCTCCGAACAAGATCACGTCGGCAGCGCCAAGCTCGGCAAGGACGGAGTCTGGGAGCACCTCGCCAGTGCGTTTCCAGCGGTTGGCTCCGAGGTCGTACGTGGTGGGTGTGAAGACGCCGGCGCCCGCGACGGCATTGAGCACCTTGAGTCCTTCGGCGACCACCTCGGGGCCAATACCGTCCCCGCCGATCACGGCCAGGTTGAAGGTCCGGCGAGTCTGCGTCCGCAGCTCGCCACCCGCTGTCGTACTCGCGTGGGTCACCGGCGCATCGTAGCCGTCGCAGATGCCCGGCAGCGATGAGATCTCAGAGAGGTGGCGGTAGCGTGACCGCCAGCAGCGATGGTGCGGACTCCCAGGGCCGACACCACTACCGAAAGCGACAGATGTGAGCCTTCATTTCGAACTCAGGTCCAACCCCAAGCCGCGCAGCGAGAGCGAACGCAGCGCCATTCTGGCCAGTCCTGGATTTGGGATGTACTTCACCGACCACATGGCAGTAGCAACCTGGACTGCTGCCGATGGTTGGCACGACTCGGCGATTGTCCCGTACGGGCCGTTCTCGCTCGATCCGGCGACCGCCGTGCTGCATTACGCCCAGGAGGTCTTTGAGGGACTCAAGGCGTACCGGCACGAGGATGGCACTATATGGACCTTCCGCGCCGACAGGAACGCGGAACGGATGGCCCGCTCAGCTCGCAGGCTCGCTCTTCCGAGCCTGCCTGCTGATGACTTCCTCTGCAGCATTGAAGAGCTGGTCGCTGCCGACGCCGCGTGGGTGCCAACGGCGCCCGAGCAGAGCCTGTATCTGCGTCCATTCATGTTCGCCACAGAGGCATTTCTCGGCGTCCGCCCCGCCAAGCGAGTCACTTACTGCTGCATCGCCAGCCCAGCTGGCCCCTACTTCGCCTCCGGGGTGAAGCCCGTGAGCATCTGGATCTCCACTACCTATTCACGCGCAGCGCCTGGCGGTACGGGCGCGGCGAAATGCGGCGGCAACTACGCCGCCAGCCTGCTCCCCCAGCAGCAGGCGGCCGAGCATGGATGTGACCAGGTGATGTTTGCAGATGCCGCCGAGCATCGCTGGTTGGAAGAGCTTGGCGGTATGAACGTCTACTTGATCACGACCGACAACGAGCTGATTACCCCCGAACTCACCGGATCCATCCTCGAGGGCGTCACCCGCGACTCGATCTTGACTCTGGCACCCGAGTTCGGGCTAACCCCAGTTGAGCGCCGGATCGCGATCACCGAACTGTTGGATGGCATTGGCTCGGGCAAGGTGACCGAGCTGTTCGCCTGCGGCACAGCGGCAGTTGCCACTCCCATCGGCACGCTGCACGACGAGGAGGGCAGTTACCAAGTCGGCTCGGGAGAGAGTGGGGAGACGACCCTGGCGCTTCGGCAGAGGCTGATGGACATCCAGTACGGCCGCGCAGAGGACAAACACGGCTGGCTCCGCCGCATTCTCTGACAAACGCCGACTTGTGGATTCCTGACAACTCGGGATCATGCCCAGTTGTCAGCGTCAACGGCCGCTTTGACGACCATATGCGCTGGCGACTCGGCGTATCGGCTGGCAATTTTGCGAGATCTAGGGAACACTGTTTGGCATGCAGTTTCGGGTGGTGATTATTTGTTAGCGCGCTGAGCATCCGCCAGCGCGCAACCTCCTGTCCGCACACGGGAGGTTTTTTCATGCCAGGACACTCCAACCAACGACCTGAGGATCCGAATGTCTGCCCAGCCAAGGCCTAAGCCGGCCGAGTTCCACGTCTTCGACACCACTCTGCGGGACGGCTCCCAGCAGGAGGGTCTCAATCTGTCGGTGGCCGACAAGCTGACGATTGCCGCTCTGCTCGACGAGTTGGGCGTGGGATTCATCGAAGGCGGTTGGCCGGGCGCCAATCCAACTGACACCGCATTCTTTGCTGCCATGGCCGACCGAGCCCTGATACTGAAGAACGCCCAGCTGGTGTCTTTCGGCTTTACCCGGCGTGTGGGGATGAAGGCCGCGGACGACCCGTTGACAGCGGCACTCCGGGAGGCGCGTGCGCCCGTGGCCTGCATCGTGGCCAAGAGCCATGACCGTCATGTCGAGCAGGCGCTGCACACCACCTTGTCTGAGAACCTGGCGATGATCACCGACACCGTGCAGCACTTACGCTCCGAAGGTCAGCGGGTCTTCGTTGACTGCGAACACTTCTTTGATGGATACCGCGAGAATCCCGCGTACGCGCTGGAGGCGGTGCGAGCCGCTGCGGAGGCAGGTGCGGAAGTTGTCGTGCTCTGTGACACCAACGGCGGCATGCTTCCGCCGTGGATCGGTGAAATCGTGACGGCCGCAAAGGAGATCGGTGTCCCGCTGGGCATCCACACTCACAACGACACTGGCTGCGCCGTCGCTAACACCTTGGCCGCAGTGGACGCCGGAGTCATGCACGTCCAAGGAACCGTGAACGGCTACGGGGAGCGCACTGGCAATGCCGAGTTGCTCTCGGTGGTCGCCAATCTTGAACTTAAGTACGGCTGGCCGCTGCTTCCGGCCGGCTCGCTGCGGGAGGCAACCCGTCTCGCGCATGCCATCGCAGAGGTGACGAACGTGCCACCAAGCGCTCGTCAACCTTATGTTGGTCTGTCGTCCTTCGCCCACAAGGCAGGGCTGCATGCCAGCGCGATCAAAGTGGATCCCAACCTCTACCAGCACATCGACCCTGCCATCGTCGGCAACGACATGCGAATGCTCGTCTCCGACATGGCGGGTCGGGCGAACATCCAGATCAAGGGTGAGGAACTGGGATTCGACCTATCCGACCGCGAACTCGCGGCTCGGATCACCGACCGGGTGAAGGACGCCGAAGCAGCCGGGTACACCTATGAGGCGGCGGACGCGAGCTTCGAGCTGCTGTTGCGGCGCGAGCTCGGGCAGTTGCCTGAGTACTTCACGGTGCACTCCTGGCGCGTCTTCACCCAGTCGACGCATGGCCAAGAGACCGATACCGAGTGCACCGTGCGGCTGACGGCCAAGGGCCAGAGCCAGCGCGTGGTGGGCGAGGGCAACGGTCCGGTCAACGCCCTCGATCACGCCGTACGCAATGCCTTGCTTCCGGCCTATCCTGCGGTCGAAAGATTCGAGCTCATCGACTACAAGGTGCGGATCCTTGACCAGGGCCACGGCACCGATGCGACCGTACGGGTGCTCATCGAGACCACTGACGGCCTCAGCGCCTGGACGACGGTCGGAGTCGGTCAGAACATCATCGAGGCCTCGTGGGAGGCGCTCTGTGACGCCTACCTCTTTGGCCTCATTCACGCCGACGACGCCATGGTGCCCCAGACCAGCGACTTGCCGCCGATCCCTCTGGGCGTCTGAGGTCAGGCGCAGTCCAGCGACTTGACGAGGGTGATCGTTACCGAAGGGGGCTGAGTTCAGCCGATCCTGTCGAGGATCAGCGGACGCTCCTCCGGGACAGTGTCGCCGATTGCATACCCGCCGGCCAGGGCGTCGCGCGCCCAGGCGAAGCGCTCCGGGGTATCGGTGTGCAACGTGATCAACGGCTGACCTGCCCAGACGCGCATGCCGGGCTTGGCGTGCAGGACGACTCCAGCCCCCGGCTGCACGGCATGTTCCTTCCGGGCACGGCCGGCTCCCAGCCGCCAGGCGGCTTCGCCGACGGCCAACGCATCAAGAGACTGTAGAATCCCGTCCCGCTCGGTCGTGATCACTTCCGTCTCGTGTGCGGTTGGCAGTGCTGCGTCAGGATCGCCGCCCTGCGCCCTGATCATGGAACGCCAGACATCCATGGCCACACCAGAGGTCAGCAGATCGGCTGGGTCATGATCAGTACGTCCTGCGGCGATGACCATCTCGCGGGCCAATGCGACGGTAAGCCCGACCACATCCGCAGGCCCACCGCCGGCCAGCACCTCGATCGATTCCTCCACTTCCAAGGCGTTTCCTGCAGTCAACCCGAGTGGACTGGACATGTCAGTGAGCAGCGCCATCGTCCTCACCCCGGCGGCTTGACCAAGATCGACCATGGTCTGCGCCAGCTCACTCGCCGACTCGAGAGTCTTCATGAAAGCGCCCGAGCCAACTTTGACGTCCAGCACGAGCGCAGCAGTACCCGTCGCGAGCTTCTTGCTCATGATCGAGGAAGCGATCAGTGGGATGGATTCGACGGTTCCAGTCACGTCCCGCAGCGCGTAAAGCTTCTTGTCCGCAGGCACCAGTCCAGCCCCCGCTGCGCAGATCACTGCACCAACCTCCGCAAGCTGGCGCAGCATCTCCTCGTTGGTAACCGAGGCCCGCCAGCCAGGAATCGACTCGAGCTTGTCCAGCGTGCCCCCGGTGTGCCCGAGTCCCCGACCAGACAGCTGCGGCACCGCAACCCCGCAGGCGGCGACCAGGGGAGCCAAGGGCAGCGTGATCTTGTCGCCCACGCCGCCGGTGGAGTGTTTGTCGGCGGTCGGTTTGGAGAGGCTGGAGAAATCCAGCCGCTCACCTGAGTTGATCATGGCCTGTGTCCAGCGGTTCAGCTCACGGCCGCTCAGTCCACGAAAGAACACCGCCATGGCGAGTGCCGACATCTGCTCCTCGGCGATCTCATGAGCGGTGTACGCGGCGATCACCCAGTCGATCTGAGCGTCGCTCAGCTCACCGCCGTCACGCTTGGTACGGATGAGATCGACGGCGTGGAACGGAGCATGCGATGGGCTCGTGGCCGTCGTCATGCCGGATAGGCTACTTCGGTGCGCATCGCCCGTTTTGCCGCCGGTGGTGACCCGCAGTACGGCGTCGTGGAACTCACGGGCGACGGCGGGCGCTACCCCGAGACTGTGTCGGTGTTGACCGGCGATCCGATCGCGATGTCCGTGCAGCTGACAGGGGAGCGCAGGAATCTCGACGGTGTCCGCTTGCTCGCTCCGGTGATCCCGCGCAGCAAGGTCGTCGCCGTCGGTCGCAATTACGCCGCGCATGCCGCCGAAATGGGTGAGGAGGTGCCGAAGACGCCGCTCACCTTCTTCAAGCCGAATACCTCGGTGATCGGCCCCGGCGAACCGATCATCTATCCGGCCGCGAGTCACCGGGTGGACTTCGAGGGCGAGCTCGCTGTGGTGATCGGCCGAATCTGCAAGGAAGTGCCGGTCTCGCGAGTGCCTGAGGTGATCTTCGGCTATACCGTCGCCAACGACGTCACCGCGCGTGATCTGCAGAAGACTGATGGGCAATGGGCGCGAGCCAAGGGGTACGACACCTTCTGTCCGCTCGGCCCCTGGATCACGACCCATCAGCGGCTCGAGGAGGTTGCCGCCCTTGCGATCCGCACTACGGTGGATGGCGATCCGCGTCAGGACGGCACTACCAGCGACATGATCTTCAAGATTCCCGAGCTGGTGGCCTATATCTCCTCCTACACCACACTGCTACCCGGTGATGTGATCTTGACCGGTACACCGGCAGGCGCCGGGCCTGTGTTGCCGGGACAGCAGGTCAGTATCGAGATCGAGGGCATTGGCACCCTCACCAACCCCGTCGCGGGCACACGGCCGGAAGAAATATCGAATGAGGCGGAGCAGTGACGATCGGCGACGACACCAGGGCACGTAACGACTTCGCTGTGCTCGGAGATCTGGCGCCCCACGAGGTGCGCGTACGGTTTCCTCCGTCTCCAACTGGCAACCTGCACGTCGGCAACGTACGCAGCGCGCTGTTCAATTGGGTTTTCGCCAGGCACTACGGCGGAACCTTCGTGCTCCGGGTGGAGGACACCGATGCCGGGCGCAACCTTGCGGAGTCCTACCAGGGCCTCTATGACTCGCTGACCTGGCTGGGCCTGACGTGGGACGAGGGGCCACCCGTCGGCGGCCCATACGGTCCTTACATCCAGACCGAGCGCGGGGATATCTATCGCGACGTGGTGACCAAGCTGCTTGCAGCCAAGTTGGCGTACCGCTGCTATTGCACGCGGGAGGAGATCGAGGCTCGGGAAGCGACGCGGCCGGTCGGCGTTGCGTCCGGTTACGACGGGTTCTGCCGCAACCTCAGCGAGCAGCGGATCGCCGAGCTGGAAGCGATGTCGGTTCCTTCAGTGGTTCGGATGCGGGTGCCCGAGGCAGACATCGCCTTCGACGACCTGGTTCGCGGGCCGGTGCGCTTCGCGGCCGCCCATGTGCCCGACTACGTCATCGTGCGTGGCAATGGCGAACCGCTCTACACACTGGTCAACCCGGTGGACGATTCGCTGATGCAGATCACTCACGTGCTCCGCGGTGAGGACCTGCTCCCATCCACTCCGCGCCAGATCGTCCTGTACTACGCCCTCAAGCAGATCGGGGTGGGCAGCGGACGGACCCCGGCTTTCGGTCACTTGCCAACTGTGCTCGGTGAGGGTAACCGGCGGTTGTCCAAGCGGGACAAGGGATCCGGTCTCGCCGAATACCGGCAGAAGGGCTATTTGCCGGAAGGGCTGCTGAACTATCTGGCTCTGCTGGGCTGGGGCATCGCTGAGGATCGGGACGTCTTCAGCATTGCCGAGATGGTCCAGGCCTTCGACATCCGCCGGGTCAATGCAAGCCCTGCGCGGTTCGATCCCAAAAAGTGCGAGGCCATCAACGCTGCGCACATTCGGATGCTTCCTCCGGCTGAGCTGATGGAGAACCTGGTGCCGTTCGTGGCCGGAGCCGGCCTGATCAGCCAGCCGCCGCTGCCTGCCGAGGGAGAGCGACTCGCCGCCGCTACGCCGCTGATCCAGGAGCGCATCAATACCCTGTCCGAGGCAGTCGGACTGCTGGCCTTCTTGTTCCTGCCTGACGACAAGATCGCCATCGCCCCCGATGCCGGGCTGTCGGCTGATTCGCTACCGACGTTGAGGGCGGCTTACGAGGCGCTGGCCGCCGTGCAGGACTTCAATCACGCCGGCGTCGAGTCGGCCTTGCGGACCGCCCTGATCGACAATTTGGGGCTGAAACCACGACTGGCCTTCGGGCCTGTTCGGGCGGCGGTCACCGGCAGCCGGATCTCACCGCCGTTGTTCGAGTCGATCGAGTTGCTCGGTCGTCAGTCGACCCTTGCCCGGATCGCTGCTGCCCTGGCAGAACTGGGCGAACCGGCGTTCGCCGGATCGACTCAGTCGCCGGACACTGCGTCCGGCTCCACGCGGAACCACGTGAGACGGTGACCAAGCAAAAGCGGCCTCCAGCTCAGACCAACTCCAAGGTCCGAAGCCGGTCTGGAAATCCCGCAGTGCGTGCTGGCGAGGCCGCGCCGGTGGTCCGAAGTGCGACATCACGGCCCGTCGGTCAGTGGCCGCAAGCCCCACCCGCACCGGTTTTCGAGAGTGCTGCGCTACCCCCTGAGGGCGCCGCCTACCCGCAGATCCTGCGCGGGGAATCGTACGTGTGGTGGCGCTCGATGTTGGGCGTTGTCTTCGGTCTCTCCCTCTTCCTGCTGATCACCACGGTGATTAGCCAGGCCCTCGTCACACTGTTCTGGGCAACGACTGCCGGGAACCAGCCCTACCGCGATTACTTCTCCAGGGCCTTCGCGTTCGAACTGCCGCTCGGCATGCTGTCGGTGAACCTCGGCCTCGCAGCGTTGATCCCGATCTCCTGGGGTCTGATGGCCGCAATCCATCACATGCGACCAAGTTGGCTCTCCTCAGTGCAGCCGCGAATCCGCTGGCGCTATCTGTTCGGATGTCTGGGAATCGCTGCGGTCGTTCTGAACGGCGTGATGCTGCTCTCGACGACGCTGGGTGAAACCCTGTCTTTCCAGCCTCAGAAGGGCTTCTGGGCCTTCCTGGCGGTGATCGTCCTCACCTCGCCCATCCAGGCGGCAGCCGAGGAGATCTTCTTTCGCGGGTATCTGCTGCAGGCGCTCGGCAGCCTGGTCGCACGGCCATGGTTCGGCGTCATTGTCTCCGCGGTGGTGTTCGCCCTGCTGCACGGCACCCAGAACCTGCCGCTGTTTATCGACCGGCTTGGCTTCGCTCTGCTGGCTGGGCTGCTCGCCTGGCGCACAGGCGGCCTGGAAGCTGGCATCGCGGCACATGTGATCAACAACGTGTTCGCGTACCTGATTGCGGGGCTGACGACCTCAATTGCCGCGCTCAAGGCGATCAAGGGAATTGGCTGGGTCGATGCGGGGTTCGACGTAGGTGGCTTCGCGCTCTTTGCCGTATTGGCGTACGGCCTGTCACGCTTGCTGAAGCTGCGCACCCATGTTGATCTGGCGCGATGACTTCCTCGTAAAGGTGCGTGGTTTGGGGCCGAATCCGGGCTTACAGTAAAGTTTGACCTCGTGCTCGGGCGGGTGTGACCGGCCCGGCGGCAACGGTATTGGGGTATAGGGTAATTGGCAGCCCGACTGATTCTGGTTCAGTTAGTCTAGGTTCGAGTCCTAGTACCCCAGCGACGCAGATGCTTCTGATTAGCCTTGCGACAAGGGGAATTGGTAGGCTTCCGCGGTCTAGACACTGATGATCATCGGCTAGGGCCCCGTTGTGTAGCGGCCTAGCACGCCGCCCTCTCAAGGCGGTAGCGCGGGTTCGAATCCCGTCGGGGCTACCAGGTGAACTAGCTAGTCAGCGGCTATTTCGCGTCGCGTCTCAATTCGATCACCTCACCCGTGGTACACGGTGGGTACACACCAGAAAGCGCTGAGGCCCTCGCCGAGTCCATAGCATCGGCCACGACATCGAGTCGGTCCCCAAAGAGGTGGCCGTATAGGTCGAGCGTCATGGTCGCGCTCTTGTGGCCGAGCATCTGCTGAACGACCTTCACATCCGCGCCGGACGCGATGGCCAAGCTCGCGGCCGTGTGGCGCAGTTCGTGCGGGTGAAAGCCGGGAATCTTCAACGCTTCGGCTGTTCGTGTCAGTGCGGCGCGCTGGAATGTCTGAGACCGCATGACGGCCCCACGCTCGCCAGTGAAGAGCAGTTCATCAGGCGATCTGCCGGCTACGTGCACAGCTAGCTCGCCGACCAGGAAGCGGGGGAGCGGCACCTCGCGCCTCTCGTGACCTTTCGTCGGCCCGAACGTCATGACGCCCTTCACCGGGGTGACCGATTCTGAGACCAGCACCCGTCGTCGCAGGAAGTCAACACGCCCCACGCGTAGGGCAGCCATCTCACCCCACCGCAAGCCGGTGTAGGCCAGGAAGAGGACTAAGAGCCGATACTCCTTGCCGCAG
>Ga0307301_10000004_pt1 | contig 58820 bp, 56 predicted proteins | sample ER_DNA_182_FD_194506 | JGI IMG/M metagenome (GOLD analysis project Ga0307301, IMG submission 194506) | Bulk soil microbial communities from the East River watershed near Crested Butte, Colorado, United States - ER_DNA_182 | ecosystem: Environmental > Terrestrial > Soil > Floodplain | place...
CAAGGACGGTCTCGAAGTTTTCGTCGATCTTGGGAGGCACGAGCGGCACTTCGCCGATGATCACCTCGCCGGTCCCGCCGTTGATCGTGAGCAGGTCGCCCTCACGGAGCTCCTGGCCCCCGACCTTGATCCGCTTCCCGGCCTGATCGATAGCGAGCCCTTCGCAGCCCGCGACGCACGGCTTGCCCATTCCCCGTGCGACGACAGCGGCGTGCGAGGTCATGCCGCCCTGTGCCGTCAGGACCCCGCGCGCCTGCATGATCCCGTGGATGTCGTCCGGGGTCGTCTCCCAGCGGACGAGGATGACGTCCTCCCCGGACCGCCCTCGGGCCTCCGCATCGTCCGCGTCCAGCACGATCTTCCCGGTCGCGGCCCCGGGCGATGCGTTCAAACCCTTCGCTACGACCTCGTAATCGGCCGCCGGGTCGATCATGGGATGCAGGAGCTGGTCGAGCTGTGCCGCCTCGATCCGTGTCACCGCCTCCTCTCGGGAGATGAGGTCTTCGTCGACCATGGCGACGGCGATGCGGAGCGCAGCGGGCGCCGTTCGCTTGCCCGCCCGGGTCTGGAGGATGTAGAGGGAGCCCTCCTCGACGGTGAACTCGATGTCCTGCATCTCGCGGTAGTGCTCCTCGAGGCGCCGGGTCGTCTCCGTGAGCTCGGAGAATGCCTCAGGGAGAGCGTCCTTCATCCGGGCGAGCGGCTCGGGGGTGCGGATCCCGGCCACGACGTCCTCGCCCTGGGCGTTCGTCAGGAACTCGCCCCAGAGGCCGGGCTCGCCGGTCGAGGGGTCGCGGGTGAAGCAGACACCGGTGCCGGATTGGTCGCCCTTGTTCCCGAACACCATCTGGACGATGTTCACGGCCGTCCCGAGGTCGTCGGGGATGTCGTTAGCGCGCCGGTACACCTGCGCCCGCGGGGTCTCCCAGGAGTCGAAGACGGCGCGGATCGCCCGCTCCAGCTGCTCTCGGGGCTCCTGCGGAAAGTCGCGACCCGTGCCGTCCCGGTAGATCTCCTTGAAGCGCCCCACGAGCTCTCGCAGGTCGTCTGCGGAAAGGTCGACGTCCTGGCGCACACCGCCCGCATCCTTGAGCGCAGTCAGCGCTCCCTCGAAGTCCTGGGCCGACACGCCGTCGACGACCTCACCGTACATCTGGAGAAGTCTCCGGTACGCGTCGTAGGCGAAGCGCGCGTTCCCGGTCGTGGCGGCTAGGCCCTCGACTGCCTCGTCGTTCAGGCCGAGATTCAGGATCGTGTCCATCATCCCGGGCATCGAGACGGCGGCGCCCGAGCGAACTGAGACGAGCAGCGGGTCGCCCCGGTCGCCGAGGCGCTTGCCGGTGGTCTCCTCGAGGCGCGCTAGGTGCTGCTCGATCTCATCCCCGAGCCCTGCGGGAAGCTCCTTGCCGGCCTGCATGTACTCGACGCACGCCTGCGTCGTGACCGTGAAGCCGGCCGGAACGGGGATGCCGAGCGTCGTCATCTCGGCAAGGCCTGCTCCCTTCCCACCAAGCAGCTCGCGACCGAGGTCCGCGCCCTCGGCGAAGTCGTAGACATAGCGTGTCATGGGCGCTCGGGATCTTTCCACACTCGGGAAGGTGCTAAGCGGGAGGCTCCGGGTTCCTGCCGCGCTCAGAGAGCCACGCGACCACGCGGATCCCCATCCAGACCGGCGTCAGGATCACGTAGAAGACGAAGAGGCCAAGCGCGAGGAGCACGCCCCAGAAGGGCCAGTAAAACCATGGAACGGGCGGCTTCGGGCCAGCGGGCGGAGGTATCCCTCCCCCGCTCATAGGCCAACCTTTGGCCTCTGAGCGTGTGGAGGGGGTGTGGGGGAACCGGGCGGTTCCTTCACGTTGGGCTGTAAGTAGGGGGCTCGTGGGGGAAACATGGTTTTCCCCAGGGGAGCGAGCCGGAGGCGAGGGACGCTCATACGGGGGCTGCCATGGCGCGCTCCTGCACGATTCTGATGATTCGATGCGCCGTCTCCTCGATCGCGAGGTTCGAGACTTCGATGATGGGACAGCCGAGCCGCTTGTGGATCTCCTCCGCGTACTCGAGCTCGTCGTAGACATCGGCGAGTGCCGCATACTTTGCCTTCCGGCCGCGCATGTGGCGGACACGCTCGACCCGGATCTCGGCCAGGGTCTCTGCTCCGATCGTGAGGCCGACCACGCGACCCCGCTCCACGTCCCAGAGCTCCTTCGGCGGGTCAATTCCCTTGACGATCGGGACGTTCGCGGCCTTGTAGCCTAGGTATCCGAGGTAGATGGAGAGCGGCGTCTTCGAGCTCCTGGAGACCCCGACCAGGACGATGTCCGCATCCTTCAGACCGTGGGCGCCGGCCCCGTCGTCGTAGCGAACGGCGAACTCGATCGCGGCCATCCGTTTGAAGTAGCTCGAGTCGAGCTTCTGCGGTGCGCCCGGCTCCATCTTCGCGGGCAGGCCCGAGACCTTGGCCACGGCCTCGATCGGGTGGCCGAGCAAATCACAGTAATGGAGCTTGTAGCGGCGGCAGAGCATCCGCATGAGCTCCCGGTACCCGGTCTCCACCAGCGTGTAGACGACGACCGCACGGCGCCCACGGGCCCGGGCCGCGGCGAGATGCACGTCGTCGGCGCTCGTGATCCTTGGATGGCGGACGACCTCGATGGTCAGGTCGGGGAACTGCCGCTCGACTGCCTGGACGACCCGGGTGGCGGTCTCGCCGGTGGCGTCGGAGATGACGTGGAGCTCGACGGTGTCGGTCACGCCGGGGACCCTAATCCTAGTTTCTCTAGCGAGGGATCTGCGAGAGATCGCCGAGGGCGCCGACCGCGTCTCTGACGTCCAGGAGAAGACGCAGGCGGTTCGCCCGGATGGCCTCGTCCTCGGCCATGACGTGCACCTCGTCGAAGAACCGGTCGACTGGGGGGCCGAGCTCGGACGCGGCTTCGAGTGCCGCGCCGAAGTCCCGCGCCTGCACCGCGGCATCGATGCGGGGGCCGGCTTCCGCCAGCGTCTCGAGGAGCGCCCGCTCCGCAGGCTCGGCGACTAGGCCGGGATCGATCGCAGGCGCGGCCCCGCTCGCCTTGCCGGCAAGGCTGTTCGCCCTGTCGAAGGCCGTGTATGCATCGGCGAAAGCTTGCGAGCTTGCCTCCGCGGCCAGCGCCCGCGCCAGGCGCGCGACGGCGCCAAGCTCGGTCAGGGCCGAGCGCCTGGCCGCGCGCACGAACTCGACCGGCACGTCGAGGAGTCCCTCGAGGCGCTCGAGCACGAACTCGGGCATGTCGGAGGCGTCGTCGGTTACCTCCGCGCCTTGTTCCGTCAGGAGCTCGAGGTCTCGGGCGACCAGTCCCGCCAAGTCGATCTCGAGCTCCCCGTCAACCGCCAGCCGGGAGAGCCCGATCGCCGCCCGGCGCAGTCCATGGGGGTCGCGCGAACCCGTCGGGCGCTCCCCGAGCGCGAAGGCGACTGTGAGGTTGTCGATCTTGTCGGCCGCGGAAAGCACCCGTCCGGCTGCCGTTTCCGGCAGCGGCCCGCCCGCCTGATCCGGCAGATAGTGCTCCGCGATGGCTGCCGCCACGCCCTCCGGCACTCCGGCGAGGCGGGCGTACTCCCCTCCGATGAATCCTTCGAGCTCCGGAAACTCGTGCACCATCGTCGATGCCTGGTCAGCCTTGGCCAAACGTGCAGCTTCTCCGGAGGCCTCGCCACCCCCCAGGAGATCGCAGAGCTCACGGAGCCTGACGGCCTTGTCGGCGAACGTGCCTGCCCGCGCGTGGAACGTGATCGAGTCGAGCTGCGTCGCCATGGCCTCGATCCCAACCTGGAGGTCCCGCTCGTACGAGAACCGCGCATCGTCGAGGCGTCCCTCCAACACGCGCTCGTTCCCGGTCCGAACGATGTCGGGGTCGCCGCCGTTCGCGGCGAAGGCGAAGTGCGCGCCTCCGAGCGGGAAGTAGCGCTGGTGGGACTGCATCGCGGTCACGATCACCCGCTCCGGCAGATCCAGGAAACGCTCGTCGAAGCTCCCTTCGAGAACGAGCGGCGACTCGACGAGATACACCACCTCGTCCAGGACCCTGGCCGGGTCACTCCACTGGCCGGTCGCGTCGAGGCCCTCGACGATCAGTCGACGACGCTCAGCCGAGTCGGGCTCGACCTGTGCTTCGCGCAGGACCGTCTCGTAGGCCGCGGCCTCCGGAATCTCGAGGGTGCCCGCGAGGAAGCGATGGCCGTAGGAGACGCCTCCCGAGGGGATCGCTTCCGGGCCGACGTCGATCGTCTCCCCGTCGAGCTTCGCGCACATCCACCTGATTGGCCGCGGAAAACGGATGTCGAGCTTCCGGTCCCAAACCATGGTCTTCCCTGCCGCGAGGCCTCCCACAACCTGCCAGAGCCGTTCGCCAAGCGGAGGGGCCGACTGGCGACCCCAGACGTAGTCGTCGCGGACCGCCAGCTCGTCGACACTGAGGCCGAGCCCCCGAGCGAACCCTTCCGCTGCCTTGGTCGGCTTGCCGTCCTTGAAGGCGATCCCCACCCCGGGCCCTCGCTTCTCCTCGCCCGCTGCGTCCGACTCGAAGCCCTCGACTAGGAGGGCGAGCCGCCTGGGCCCGACCAGTACCTTGCCTTCACCCCCGAAGGCAGGGAGCCACCGGTCGTGAAGCTCTCCCTCGGCCCAGCTGCAGAACTCCGCGGGGAGCTCCTCGCAGCCGATCTCAAACAGCAGCGTGCTCAAGGGGCAGGTGTCGCTGTTCGAGGTAGGCCTGCGCGACGCGCCGGGCGAGAGTGCGGACGCGCCCGATGTACCCGGCCCGCTCCGTCACAGAGATCGCCCCGCGCGCATCGAGCAGGTTGAACGCGTGCGAGCACTTGAGGACCTGGTCGTAGGCCGGAATCAGAAGCTCCCGTTCGAGGAGGTGGCGGCACTCGGCCTCGTGCTCGTCGAAGCGACGAGTGAGGATGTCGACGGGAGCCTCCTCGAAGTTGTAGACCGACCACTGCCGCTCGTTCTCGCGGTAGACGTCCCCCCAGGTCACGCCGGGCGCCCACACCAGCTCGAATGCCGACTGCTTGCTCTGGAGAAAGAGCGCAAGCCGCTCGAGCCCGTAGGTGATCTCCGCCGGGATCAGATCGAGCTCGAGGCCGCCCAGCTGCTGGAAGTACGTGAACTGGGTCACCTCCATGCCGTCGATCCAGACCTCCCAGCCGAGCCCCCAGGCGCCGAGGGTCGGCCCTTCCCAGTCGTCCTCGACGAGACGAACGTCGTGCTTCTCCATTTCGATCCCGAGCGCCTGGAGCGAGTCGAAGTAGAGGTCGAGGACGTTCTCGGGCGCCGGCTTCAGAAGGACCTGGTACTGGAAGAACTGCTGGAACCGGTACGGGTTCTCGCCGTAGCGTCCGTCCGAGGGCCGGATCGAGGGCTCGACGTACGCCGTCTTCCACGGCTCGGGCCCGAGGGAGCGAAGGAAGGTCGCCGGATTGAAGGTGCCCGCGCCGACTTCGGTGTGGTACGGCTGGAGGAGCACGCAGCCCTGGTCGGCCCAGTAGCGCTCCAGAGCCAGGATCGTCTCCTGGTAGGTCGGTACGGTCACGAGGCGTGATCCTAAGTGCTTCGTTTTGAAACGGGCTCTTAGGCCCGCTGGGCCAGGGTGCGGAGGCGAAAGCCGCCGTGGAACTCGTACGACGACTCGATCACGCGCAGGCACTCGCGCAAGCCGCGTGGGGTCGCCCCGGCTGCTGCCGCCTCGGAGAGTGGCCGCTCGAGCAGGCCCCGCATGCCCTCAAAACCCTCGGCCGAGATCGGGATCGAGCCGGCCTCGCAGGAAGCGCAGACGGCTCCGCCTGCCTGCGGCGAGAAGCCGACGAGGCCCGCCTCCTCTCCGCAAGAGGCACAGCCGGCGAGGTGCGGGAGGTAGCCGGCGAGCCAGAGGAGCTTCAGTTGGAAGGAGAGAACCAGCGGGTCGAGGGACGGCTGGGCGGGAAGTCGCGCCTCGACGGCGTCCAGCAGGTCGAGAAATCGAGTGAGGGCGTGGAAAGCACGCGCGTTCGCGTCTCCCTCGAGGAAGAGGCGCAGCACCGCCTCGAGGCCGATGTGGCCGACCGCAAGCCGGTAGCCGTCGGTACGGCTCAGATCATGGGGGCGGATGAGATCGACCCCGGTCACGGTGTGGAGCTCTCCCCTCCCCTCGTGCAGCATCGCCTCGACGTGGCTGAAAGGCTCGAGTCGGCCCCCGAAGCGGGATTTCGTCTTGCGTGCGCCCTTCGCGATCGCTCCGGCGCGTCCCCGCTCGAGCGTGAAGAGATGGAGCACGCGGTCGGCCTCGCCGTAGCGAATCGACCGCAGGACGACGGCCTCGGTCTTCCACGAGCGCGGCACGCTGGCCAGTGTAGATGGGAGGTGGGAAGACACCAGTCCCCGGGTACGTTGAAAACTCAGGATGGCACGGATCGAGATGTATACGACTGCCTGGTGTGGCTACTGCCACCGTGCGAAGACGCTCCTGCGCCAGAAGGGACTCGCCTACGAGGAAATCCGGGTCGACGACCAGCCCGATTTCCGGGCGCGCCTCCAGGAGCGGACCGGCGGCTGGACGGTTCCCCAGATCGTGATCGACGACCGCCCCATCGGCGGCTACACCGAGCTCTGGCAACTCGACCGCACCGGCCTCCTCGACGACCTCGCCGCCTAGCCTCTAGCTCCCGCCCGACGCCCGGCCGGTAGGCTCGCGCGCCGTGGCGGACGACCAGCTTCCCCAGGACGAGCTGCCGCCGAGCGCCGACCGGCCCGGTTTGCGCAGCCGCTTCGCGCGCGTCGCAGTCGACACGCGCCCGTTGCGCGAGTCCAGGAACTTTCGCCTGCTCTGGACGGGTCAGGCGGTCTCCTTCCTCGGCAGCGAGATCACACTGGTCGCGATCCCGTTCCAGGTCTACGAGCTCACGGGCTCCACGCTCGCCGTCGGCCTCATCAGCCTGTTCGAGCTCGTTCCGCTCCTCGCGTTTGCGCTGGTCGGAGGCGCAATCGCAGACGCAACGGACAGGCGCCGCCTCATCCTCCTCACCGAGATCGGCTTCATGGCGGTCACGGGTGGCCTCGTGGTCAACGCGCTTCTGCCCGAGCCACGCGTCTGGATCCTCTACCTCCTCGCGGCGCTGAGCGTCGCCTGCTGGAGCCTCGGCGCGCCCGCCATGCGGTCGCTCGTCCCTCTGCTCGTCAAGGAGGAGCAGATTCCGGCGGCGATGGCGCTCGAGGGGATCTACGGCAACCTCGGCGCTGTTGCGGGGCCGGCCCTCGGCGGCATCCTGATCGCGACGATCGGCCTTCCGCTCACCTACGGGCTCGACGTCTTGACGTTCGCGGCCTCGCTCGCGACCGTGTGGGCGCTGCCGAGCTTCCCGCCCGTTCCGGACGCCGACCGGGCCGGCGTCAGGTCGATGCTGGAAGGGCTTCGCTTCGTACGCAACCGGAAGATTCTCCTCGCGATCTTCCTCGTCGACACGAACGCGATGATCTTCGGGATGCCGAGCGCGCTCTTCCCGGCGGTCGCCGACCGCCAGTTCGACGCGGGAGCCGAGGTGGTCGGGTTCCTGTACGCGGCTCCCTACGCGGGCGCGCTGGTCGCCTCGCTGCTGTCGGGCTGGATGGGGCAGATTCACCGCCAGGGTGTTGCCGTGGCGATTGCGGCGGCGTGCTGGGGGCTGGCGCTGATCGGTTTCGGCCTGGCCTCCGCGCTCTGGCTGGCGCTCTTCATGCTCGCGCTCGCGGGGGCCGCGGACATGGTGAGCGCCATCTTCCGAAGCACGATCGTCTTTGCATCGACGCCTGAGGGGATGCGGGGCCGGATCCTCGGCATCGAGCTCGTGCAGGTGGCCGGCGCGCCGACGCTCGGGAACCTCGAGGCGGGCGTGGTCGCGGCCCTCACGAGCATCCGCACCTCGATCGTCTCCGGCGGGATTCTCTGTATCGCCGGAACCGCCGTCGCGTGCCTGGCCATCCCGCAGCTTCTTCGGTACGACTCGCGCGAGCCGGAGCGCTGACTCAGAGCGCCTGGCAGACGCCGCAGAACCACGTCCCGCGTCCGCCGACACGAATCTTCTCGATCGGGGCTCCGCACCGATCGCACGGCTTGCCGACACGTCCGTAGACCTTGAACTCGTGCTGCATCCGGCCCTTGCGTCCCCGGGAGTCGCGGTAGTCGGAAAGCGTCGCCCCCTGGCGCTCGATGCCGCGGCGAAGGGCCTTGCGGACCGCTCCCCGCAGATTGGACACCTCCTCGCGCGTGAGCTCGCCGGCGGGCCGAAGCGGATGGATCCCTGCGAACCAGAGCGCCTCGTCCGCGTAGATGTTCCCCACCCCCGCGACCGAGCGTTGGTCGAGGAGCGCGGACTTGATGGGGGCGCGGCGGCCGGCGAGCCCCTTCCCGAAGACGGCTGTGGTGAACGCTCGCTCAAGCGGCTCGCCGCCGATTCTGGCACCGAGGTACTCCTCGAGCTCCCCCGGCTCGAGCAGGAGCCACGTCCCGAACCGGCGCACGTCGCGGTAGGAGACGTCCGAGCCGTCGTCCAGCGTGACGAGCGCCCGCCGGTGCCGCTCCCCGTTTGCATGGGCAGGGTGTTGGAAGCCCCCCGTCATGCGGAGGTGGACGACGAGGTGGCGGCCGCTCTCGAACTCGAAGATCAGGTACTTACCCCGCCGGCGAAGATCCCGGACGACCTCGCCTTCGAGTGCTGACGCGACCAGCTCCGGCGGCTCGGGCCGCGTCAGCCGCGGATCGTCGATGGACACCGACTCGAAGCGGCGACCGACGAGCCGGGGTGCCAGCCGGGATCGGATCGTCTCGACTTCGGGAAGCTCGGGCACGGCTTTCAGCCTAGCCTTGAAAAGCGGCCCTAGCGCAGCACTTCGAGCACGATCGGCACGTGAGGAGGCGCACTGTCCGCAACCCGATAGCAGGCCGCCACTTCTTCGACCGCTGCGGCTGCGCCGCCCTCGTCCGCGGCATGGACTTCCGCAAGAGATTCGCCCTTTTCGATCCTGTCCCCGCGCTTCGCGCGGCAAACGACACCGACCCGGTGATCGATGACGTCGTCCTTCGCCGCACGACCCGCGCCGAGGTGGAGAGCCGCGACGCCGACGGCCATCGCCGCGACCCGCTCGACGTAGCCGCTGCCCGGTGCGGGCACAGGCCGGACGACCGGTGCGACCGGAAGCGCCTCGATGTTCGGGTCGCCACCCTGGGCACGGATCCACGTTTCATAGCGCTCGAGCGCGGCGCCCGAGGAGACCGCCTTCTCGGCCCGCCGGCGACCTTCCTCCACGTCGACTTCAAGGTCGGAAAGCGCCAGAAGGTGGCTGCAGGCCCCGAGCGTGAGCTCGGCCAGGTCGGGCGGCCCCTCGCCGCGGAGCGTCTCGACAGCCTCGCGGATCTCCAGGGAGTTCCCGACCGCGTGGCCGAGGGGCTGATCCATGTCCGTCAGCTCGCAGACCATCTCGCGTCCCGCCTGCCGGCCAAGCTCGATCATCGCCTGCGCGAGCTCGCGCGCACGATCGAGGCTCTTCATAAAGGCTCCGTCCCCGACCTTCACGTCGAGGACGATCGCATCGGCGCCGGCAGCGATCTTCTTCGACATGATGCTGGACGCGATCAGCGGGATCGAATCCACGGTCGCGGTCACGTCGCGGAGCGCGTACAGGCGCTTGTCGGCCGGGACGAGATCGGCCGTCTGGCCGATGATCGCAAGCCCGATCTCCCGAACTTGCCGGAGAAACGCGTCCTGCTCGAGCTCGACCACGAGGCCCGGAATCGACTCGAGCTTGTCGAGTGTCCCGCCGGTGTGCCCCAGGCCCCTGCCGCTCATCTTCGCGAAGGGGACGCCGCAGGCCGCCACGATCGGCCCAATCACGATCGAGGCCTTGTCGCCGACCCCGCCGGTCGAGTGCTTGTCGACAACGCGGCGACCCAGCGAGCTGAGATCGATCGTGTCTCCGCTCGCCACCATCGCGTCGGTCAGTGCATGGGTCTCGACCTCGTCCAGGCCCCTGAAGAACACCGCCATCAGAAACGCGGACATCTGATAGTCGGGTACCTCGTCCCGCACGTAGGCGAGCACGAGCTCGCGGACTTCCCCCGGCGCCAGCACGTCCCCGTCGCGCTTGCGCTCGATCAGCTCGACCGCGCGCATCAGGGAGCGGTCACGGCTCGACGATCGGAGTGCCCGGAATGCCGCGGGGAGGGGCCTTGCCCCCGAACCACGCGTTCACTGTCGCGCCCACGTCCGCAAACTCGCCGTGGTGCACCCGGCCAGCGGCGTTCTTCCCTTCCACATAGGCCACGAGCATCGCGTGCTCGCGTGAATGGTCGGTGGAGGGTGTCGTCGGGTCGCACCCGTGATCGGACGTGATCACGAGGAGGTCGCCGGGCCGGAGCGCATCGAGCAGGTCTTCCAGGCGACGGTCGAAGTCCTGCAGGCAGCGGTGGAAGTTGACCGGGTCGTTCCGGTGCCCCCAGAGCATGTCCGTCTCCACGAGGTTCGTGAAGATGATCCCGTCGTCGATGCCGCGGAGAAGCTCCTCCGTGACCTTGATCCCCTCTCCGTTCGACTTCGTCGGGTTCGACTCGTCGATGTCGACCCCCGCGAAGATGTCGTGGATCTTTCCGACTCCGTGCACGGTCGCGCCGGCGTCGCGGGCCAGGGTCAGGTAGTTCGGCTGCTTGGGCTTGAGCGACCAGTCGTGGCGATTCGGCGTCCGCACATAGTTGCCCGGCTCTCCCGTGAACGGACGCGCGATCACGCGCCCGACCGCGTGCGGGCCCGTGAGGATCTCGCGAGCTACTCCGCAAGCCTCGTAGAGCTCTTCGAGCGGAATCGTCTCCTCGTGCGCAGCGACCTGGAAGACCGAGTCTGCCGACGTGTAGACGATCCACTTGCCGGTCTTCTGGTGCTCCTCGCCGAGCTCCTGGATGATCTCGGTCCCGGACGCCGGCTTGTTTCCGAGGACACCCCGCCCCGTTCGGTGCGCGAACTCCTCGATGATGGACGAGGGAAAGCCGTGCGGATACGTCGGCATTGCCACCGGGGTGACGATTCCCATGAGCTCCCAGTGGCCAGTGGTCGTGTCCTTGCCCTTCGACCGCTCCACGAGGCGGCCGGCGACCGCCGGGGCGCCCGGCTGAGGCGGGCAGCCCTCGAGCTCTTCGACGTTGCCGAGCCCGAGCGCCTCGAGATTCGGAAGATCGAGTCCGCCCACCGCACGCGCAACGTTCCCGAGGGTGTCCGAGCCCTCGTCCCCATAGTCCCCGGCGTCGGGCAGCGCTCCCGCGCCGACCGCATCGAGCACGATCACGCACGCCCGCGGCATGCGGCTATTCTAGGGCCGGATGGACATCGTCCTTGGCATGCTCGGGATCCTCGTGTGGGTCGTCGTCGTAATCGCGCTCGCGATGGCGGTCACCTGGGCGACGGTGAAGCTCTTCCCGGAACGCAAGTCCGAGGACGCTTCGCTTCCCAAGTCCTCCTAGACCGGCTCGAGCGGCAGGAGCTCGGAAAGCGGCGAATACTCGAGGCCGTGGGCCTCGGCAACGGCTTCGTATGTGACCTTGCCGTCCATCACGTTCACTCCCCGTGCGAGCGCGGGGTCGCGTGCGATCGCGTCGCGCACCCCATAGTCGGCAAGCGCCTCGGCGTACGGAAGGGTCACGTTCGTCAGCGCCTTGGTGGAGGTGACCGGCACGGCACCCGGCATGTTCGCGACGCAGTAGTGGACGATCCCGTCCACCTCGAAAATCGGGTCCGAGTGTGTGGTTGGATGCGAAGTCTCGAAGCATCCGCCCTGGTCGATCGCCACGTCCACGAGCACGGCACCCAGCTTCATCGAGCCCAGCATCGGACGCGAGATGAGCTTCGGCGCCACCGCACCCGGAATGAGGACGGCCCCGACCACGAGGTCGGCGTCGACGATGACCTCGTCGATCTGGAGCTGGTTCGACATCGCGAGCGTGATACGGCCGTCGAGCATCATCTCGAGGTCGCGCATGCGCTCCACGGACTTGTCTAGCACCCACACGTCCGCCTGCATGCCAACGGCGATCAGCGCTGCGTTGTACCCGACGATGCCTCCGCCCAGCACCACGACCTTCGCGGGAGGCACACCCGGGACTCCCCCGAGCAAGATCCCGCGGCCTCCCTGCGCCTTCTCGAGCGCCCAGGAGCCCATCTGAGTCGCAAGCCGGCCGGCGACCTCGCTCATGGGCGCCAAGAGCGGAAGGCGGTGGTCCTGCGTCTCGACGGTCTCATAGGCGATGCAGGTTGCCCCACTGTCGGTGAGAGCCTGCGTGAGCCGGTGGTCGGCGGCGAGATGGAGGTAAGTGAAGAGCACGAGGCCTTCGCGGAGGCGACCGTACTCCTCGGGGAGCGGCTCCTTGACCTTGAGGACCATGTCGGAGGCGTCCCAGACCTCGTCGACGGAGGTCATGCGCGCGCCCACTCTCTCATAGGCCGCGTCGGGGAAGGAGCTCCCGACCCCCGCGCTGGCCTCGAGGATCACTTCATGACCGCGCTGGACGAGCTCGCGGGCCCCGGCCGGCGTGAGCGCGACACGGTGCTCGTCGGGCTTGATCTCCTTCGCGACGCCGACCCTCATTGGCGCGCGAACGATACCCGCATTGCCGCTGGCCATGCGGGCCAACGACGGCGCCCGCCCTCTCGACGCTCGGGCGCAATCCATCCCGCTAGTCTCCGCCGCGTGCACGCCTCACGCTTCGAGAACGACCGGTTCCTGGTCGAACAGCTGCTTAGGCCGATGGTGAACCTCTACACGGTCTCGACGCTCGGCCCGGACGGCAAGTCCCCGGGCGAGACGGTCGCGTTTACGCGCCAGAAGCGGATGGCGCTCAAAGAGGACCTGCGGTTTTTCGCCGACGATTCGGAGACGGAGGAGCTCTTCCGGCTCAAGGCGCGGCGGGTCGTGGAGATCGGGGGTCGTTACGACGTGGCGCTGCCCTCAGGCGAGCGGATCGGCACCCTCGAAAAGCGTTTCAAGCAATCGCTGATCCGCTCCACGTGGACGATCCTCGACGCATCCGAGGACCAGATCGCCTGGGCCCGTGAGCGCAGCGCCGCCATCGCGATCGTTCGGCGGATCAAGGACCTCGTCCCGTACGGAGAGACGATCCCGATCCCATACCACTTCACCTTCCTTCGGGGAGAGCGCGAGATCGGCGAGCTCACCCGGGTACTCGGCGTTCGGGACAACTACATCCTCGACCTGTCCCCCGACGCGGAGCGCGCACTCGACCGTCGGCTCGCGATCGCGCTCGCGATTGGGCTCGACGCCTTCCAGGCCCGCTAGCCCAGACGCTCGCGCGCGAGCCGTCCGGCGGCGAACGCGGCGGCGAAGAACCAGGGATCGTCGGCCGGTCCGCGCCCCATATGGAGGAGCGGCAGGCTCGCGCACGCCTCCTGCCAGCCGTCCACCGGCACGGGCACGGCCTCCTCGATCGGCGTCGGAGATCCCTCCGCCTCGGGCCAGGCGACGTCCACGGGCCCGGCGAGAGCCAGGACAGCTCGTAGGTGGTGCGAGACACCGTGGTGTCGCTCCCGCTGGTCCGCTCCGGAGATCCGGGCGACGAGGATCGGAGAGCCGCCAAGTGCCCGCGCAGTTGCCGCGGCGGTCGCGGCGGCCAGCCCGCCGTGTCCGAAGGTGCTCGCCGTGCCGACGATTCCGGGCCCGATCCCGCAGACGACGACATCGAAGCCTTCCTCGGCGCACCAGGCGAGCGCCGACGCGGGCGTGACGCAGGCCACGTCCCCGTCCACGCAGGCTCCCACCGCCACGGTCGCCTCGAGCAGGCCGTGCCGCTTTAGTGCCCGCGCGGTGTCGGAGAGGGAGACAGGGAGCGCACCTCCCTCGAGCTGAACGAACGCGACGCTGGGTTTCGGCCCGATCCCTGCGCACACGGGCGCAAGCTGGCTGTGCAGCGAGCAGCAGACCACAGGGAGCTCGCCGAGCTGCTCCGTACCCGCGCCCTCCTCCTCCGCATGCCGCACGGAGTGTTGGAGGGATGTGTACGGAAGCTTCATCACGTGGGCGCCGGAGGCCGCATCGAGGCCAAGGCCGCGCGTGAGGTTGACGTGCAGGACGTCGAACCCGCCGGAGCCCAATCCGAGCTCGACCGCCTCCACGTTCACGACGACGTCGTCGCCAAGCCCGACCGGACCGGTCAGACGCGGATAGGCGATGCAGGGACGGCCGTCCACCTCGAGCCGGACCAGGCCTTCCACCCGCTCGCTGATCGCGGTGACGCTGCCGCGCCGGAGGCTAAGCACGCCGCGCCGCGTCGACGAGCTCGAGGGTCACGTCGACCATGCTCTCGAGGTCGGCGACCGCAATGTGCTCGTCGGCGCTGTGAATCCGGGTCATCCCGTTGGCGAGATTCGCACAGGGGATCCCCTGTGCGTTGAAGACGTTCGCGTCCGCGCCCCCGCCCGCCCGGATGCCCGACGGCGCGAAGCCGGCGCGCTCGAGCGCGCCGAATGCGAGCCTGACGGTCGGGTCGTCCGTCTCGAATCGGTAGCCGCGGTACTTCTCCTCGAGCGCGGTCTCGAGCTCGCACTCGGCGACCTCAGCCGCGAATGCGCAGGAGTCCACCATCTCCTGGACGACGCTCGCGACCTTCTTCTCGCTCTGGGAGCGCACCTCGGCGACGACTGCGCAGCGGTCAGGCACGATGTTTCTGGCGGTGCCGCCGTGGATCTCGCCCACGTTCGCCGTCGTTTCGTCGTCGATCCGGCCGAGCCTGAAGTCGGAGATCGCGCGCGCGGCGGCGAGGATCGCGGACCGTCCCTCCTCGGGGTGCATGCCCGCGTGTGCGGCTCGACCTTTGAAGACCACGTCGACGGCCGTCGAGTAGGGAGCCTGAACGACGACCTCGCCGATCGGGCCTGCGTGGTCGAACACGTAGCCGGTCCGGGCGGCAAGGTTCGAGGCGTCGAACGCTTTGGCCCCCTCGAGCCCGGTTTCCTCCTTCGGTGTGAAGAGAAGCTCGACACCGGCGTGCGGCCGTCCGGTCTCGACGATCCGCCTGGCGGCGTCGAGCATGACCGCGACGGCGGCCTTGTTGTCGGCACCGAGAATCGTGTTTCGGGCGTTCCGGACGAGCCCGTCCTCGACGACGGGCTCGATCGCGTCTGTTGCCGGCACCGTATCCAGGTGGGCGCAGAGGAAGATCGGGAGACCGCCGCCGTTCGTGGGCTCGAGCCGCGCGAGCATGTTCCCCATCGTCGACCCGATCCTGGTTCCGGCGTCGTCTTCCTGCACGGAGAGGCCGAGCTCGCTCAGGTAGCCGGCCACGCGATCGGCCACTTCGCGCTCCTCTCCCGGCGGGCTCGAGATCGCGGCGAGCCCCGTGAAGAGGGTCAGGACGTCGGGAAGCGCCACCCAGTCAGGGTCGCAGATCTAAGCGACGTTCGCCGTGACCGAGGCGGTCTCCGAGCGCCTGGCCCGCTCGAGCGCAGCTCCCACGAAGTCGCGGAAGAGCGGTGCGGGACGCGTCGGCCGGGACTTGAACTCGGGATGGAACTGACTTGCGACGAACCACGGGTGGTCGCGGAGCTCAACCACTTCGACGAGCCGGCCTTCCTGGTACGTCCCCGAGACAACCAGTCCCGCCTCGACGAGGCGTGGCCGGAAGTGGTTGTTGACCTCGTAGCGGTGCCGATGGCGCTCGTGCACGACGGGCTCGTCGTAGGCCGCCCAAGCACGTGTTCCTTCGACGAGGTCGACCGACTGGGCGCCGAGGCGCATCGTGCCACCCAAATCCTCGATCTCCTTCTGCTCGGGGAGCAGGTCGATCACGGGGAACGGCGTCTCCGGGTCCATCTCCGTGGAGTTGGCACCCTCGAGTCCGACGACATGGCGAGCGAAGTCCGAGACGGCCACGTGCATGCCGAGGCAGATGCCGAGGTACGGGATCTCCCGCTCCCGTGCCACCCGGCACGCGAGGATCTTCCCCTCCCAGCCACGTGATCCGAATCCACCGGGGACGAGGACGCCGTGTGAGCGCTCGAGCTCGGCCGCGGCCTCCTCCACGCTCATGCCCTCCGCGTCGACCCACCGGACCCGCACATTGGTCCCGTGGTGGATGCCCGCGTGCTTCAGCGCCTCATGCACCGAGAGGTACGCGTCTTGGAGCTTCACGTACTTCCCGACGAGCGCGATCTCGATCTCGCCGCGCCGCTGCCCGATCCGGGTTACGAGCTCGTCCCACTCCCCGAGGTCGGCCTCCCCATCCGGTAGGCCAAGCTTGTCGCAAACGAGCGCGTCGAGACCTTCCTCGCGCAGCCGCTGCGGCACGAGGTACACGTCGCTCACGTCCTCGTTCATGATCACGGCCTTCGAGTCGACGTCTGCGAAGAGCGCGATCTTCTCGCGGATTTCGTGCGAAAGGATCTCCGCGGAGCGGCAGACGACGATGTCCGGATGAATACCGATGCGGCGCAGCTCGTTCACCGAGTGCTGGGTCGGCTTCGTCTTTAGCTCGCCCGCGGTCTCGATGAAGGGCACGAAGGTCACGTGCAGGTAGAGAACGTTCTCCGCCCCAGCCTCCCGCCGAAACTGGCGGATCGCCTCGAGAAACGGCAGCGACTCGATGTCTCCGACCGTCCCTCCGATCTCTGAGATGACCACATCGGCGTCGCTCGAGGCGCCGATGCGGCGGATCCGGTCCTTGATCTCGTTCGTGATGTGCGGGATCACCTGGACCGTCGAGCCCAGGTACTCACCCTTCCGTTCCTTCCGGATCACCGCGTACCAGACCGACCCGGAGGTGTGGTTGGCATTCCGCGAGAGGTTCTCGTCGACGAAGCGCTCGTAGTGACCGATGTCGAGGTCGGTCTCGGCCCCATCCTCCGTCACGAAGACCTCACCGTGCTGGAAGGGGCTCATCGTCCCCGGATCGACGTTGATGTAAGGGTCGAACTTCTGAACCTGGACGTGGAGGCCGCGAGCTTTGAGGAGCCGACCCAGGGACGCTGCGGTGATGCCCTTCCCGAGAGACGAGACCACCCCTCCCGTCACGAAGACGTACTTCGTCGGGCGGCGTGCCACTACAGGCTCACCTCGGTCTCCCGAGCCGGTCTATGCGCGCGAGCCAGGGTGTCGACTCGATCAGCTTCCCAAGAGATCGCCGTTCGCCGAGGACGTTCAGCGCGGCGAGCAATGCGATCGCCGGCCAGAGCGCTCGTCCTCGAAGCGAGGCCACGAGGCTCAAGCCTAGCACGGCCCCGAGGGCGTTCGATCCTGCGTCTCCGAGCATCATTCTCTCTCGCAGATGGTAGGGAACGAGCAGGACGGCCATGAGCGAGTAGCCCCCCTCCGGCATTCCTCGGAAGAGGCTGACGCCGAGGAAAGCCTTGAGAGCCCGGCCGGGTTTCGTGTCCAGCTGATTGAGGGCGTTGGCCGAGAGGCCGACGAGCAATGCTCCGCGCAGGGAGCGAGTCGCGACGGCCGCGACGGCGGGGATACCGACGAGCTTCAGGACGCCGGTCGTCCTCCCTTCGCGCAGGTGTCCTGCGACGCCTCGCTCGGGGCCGCTCCAGAGGTCGTCCGCGAGGCCGATGGCTGCGATCGCGGCGACTGCGACCCCGGTCCGCCTCGGAGCCCAGAGGCCGGGGAGAGCGACGGCCCAGCCGAGGAGCGGTAAGCGGACACCGCGATGGTTGATGCCGAGAGGGCCGGCCGAAAGGACCGCGTCAACGAGTTGGCGACCCCGATGCGCGAACCCGACCGCGTCCCGCCCGGTCGCCCGATGCTCGAGGTCGAGTGGGATCTCCTCGAGGCGGAGGCCCGCGCGGAGTGCGTCGATCGTCATCCGCGTCTCGCAGCCGAACCCGCCGGCGACCGGGAAGCACGCGATCCGGGCCCGCTCTCCCACGAAGCGCTGGCCGGAGAGCGGCTCCTGTGGGCGAAAGCCGGTCCGGAGGTGGATAAGGCTGCGCGCGACGCGCTTGGCGATTCCGAAGCCCCCGCCGACCGGGTGCTTGAAGACGGCGACCGCGAGGTCGGCGTTGCTCTCGGCGAGCGGCGCCAGCGATCCGCGCAGGTCCGCGTCGCAGAGCAGCAGCGCGCCCTGCGGTGCGGCACGCTCACCGGCCGACAGGGCTTCCCCTTTTCCAGGGCGGTTCAGCCGGATCACGACCGCTCCCGCCTTCTCCGCCCGCTCGGCCGTCTCGTCAGTCGAGGCTCCGACCACCACGATCACCTCGGCGGAGGGAAAGTCCTTCCGAAGCTGCGCGACCGTGTCGCCGATCCCGCTCTCCTCGTTCCTCGCCGCAACGAGGACGCTCGAGACGGAGCTAGCCGCCAATCGGCTGCACGGGGACTGCATCGACCGGCGGAACGACTCCGTCGCTGGCGGTGTCCTTCACGCCGTAGTTCCCGGGCTCGCCTCCGCCCAGGAGGAGCGCGAGCGCCAGCCGCCCCCCGGGGAGGTCGAGGTCGTCGACGCTCGAGATGCCTGAGTCGTTGAAGACCGGAACGGCAGAAGTCCCTGGCTCGACGTCGGAGGTCTCCACCCCAACGACCGGTAGCGAGGCCGATTGCAGGCCCTGCAGAACTCCCTCGACGAAGGCTTCGCTTGCACGCTCGGAGGCGGTCGAGCCGTCCTCGGAGTCGGGAACCCACGAGCGGACAACGATCGCGCCGTCGACAGCCGGGATTGTCGTTCCAGACCGCTCCTCGACCAGCTCGCTCGAGACGTCGTCGAGCAACGGCGTGTCCCCTTCCTCCATCAGCTCTTTGCCGAGAGCGCGGCCGAGCGCCAGCGGGTCGCCCGCGTACTCCGACAAACTCTCTCTGGACTCGAGGAAGTCGGTCAGGGCGACCGGGTCGATGGGCATCTCGAAGGCAAAGAGCCTGACCGGTGTCCCATCCGCGTCTGCCAGCGCTTTCTCGATCGCAGAGCGGAGCTCGCCGTCGACCCGGCCGAGAAACACGATCGCGTACCCGCGGTCCACCAGCCGGTTCTCCATCAGAGCCGGGTAGGCGTCGTTGATCAGATCCTCCGAATCCTGGAGCCTCTCCTGCTCGCTCGACCCCCGTTCGCGCTCCGCGTCCAGCTGGGACTCGAGCTCGGCGATCCTGCCTGCGCTCAGGGAATCCTCGGCACCGCGGATCTTTCCCGACAGCGCGACACCCAGGATGATCCCGACGGCGAGCGCGAGAAAGACCGCCGCGAGCGAAGCGACGTGATAGCGGAGATCGAACATCTAGATGTTCGGTCGGTGGTAGGCGTGCCCTCGGGGACGCACCAGACCAAGTCGGAGGGTGTGATCGATCGCTGCCGAGGCTAGAAGCCTTGGCAAGAGCGAGCGGGCGCTCCGGCGCCGCGTCTGGGTCGCCATCCGAGGGTGCGGTAACTGCCGATCGAACATCTAAAAGGTCGCAGCAGTCTGGCAGAGGTCGTGCAGCCGGGAGAGCGCCTTGCGAGGGGCCGCCTGTGCGCCTTCGAGCCACATGCGCCAAACGGGTCCCTCGACGTACACGGTGGCCCTCGTCCGGCCCTCGCCGGCGTTCGCGAGTTCGATCCCTGCTGTCAGTCCCTGGGCCACGTCGTGCCAGCGAAGCTCGAGACCGGGGACCACGCGCTCCAGCACGATCGTGCCCTGCCCACCCGGGCGCCGCAGGAACCCCGGGGCCCGGCCGCGCGTGACATCCCAGCGGGCTCCCTCGGCGAGGCCACGCCGGTCCGGCGTGACCCCGTTGTACCCGGGCCACCAGTCCGGGAGGTGGAACGGCTCCGCCACGAGCGCCCACACATCCTGACGGGGAGCGAGAAGCTCTCGCTCCGCCTTCGCGGTCAATCGAGGCCGAGCAGCGAGCGAATGCGGCTGCCGAGAAGCGAGATCAAGTGGCGAAGCTCGGGCGAGGCCGCAACGGCTGTGACCACTGCCGTAAGGCCGGCGAGCCCGAACGCCACTAGCGGCCCGAGCCCCACGCGACTCTGGAAGAGCTTCGAGACCCCACGGGCGTCGACGAGCTTCCCGCCGACGCGAAGCCGTGTCACGAATGTCGACGACATGCCGCGGCGGTTCCGTTCCAGGAACTCAACCAGGTTGAAGTGCGTCCCGACCGCGACGATCAACTCGGCTCCCTTTTCGTACGCGAGCAGCATCGCCACGTCCTCGCTGATCCCGGGCACTGGCACGACGACGGACGAGAGCCCGAGTTCACCCAGCCGCGCGAGCCCGGGCGCACGCCCGTCGGCGTAGGCGTGGACGACCAACTCGGCCCCGGAGTCGAGCGCCTCGTCGGAGACCGAGTCCATGTCGCCGACGATCACGTCGGGCTTGTAGCCGGCCTCGATGAGCTTGTCCGCACCCCCGTCTACTGCGACGAGCACGGGCTTGAAATTCCGGATGTACGGGCGCACGATCCTGAGGTCGCGAGTGGCGTCGGGCCCGCGTGCAACCACGAGCGCGTGGCGGTCCCGGAAGCGAGTTCGAAGCTGCGGCAACTCGAGGCCCTGCGCCAGCAGCTTTCCCTCATCCCGGAGAAAGCGCATCGTGTTCTCGGCGAAGCCCTCGAGTGCCTCGGCCACCCGCCCTTCCTGGATGACCAGAGCATCCTCCAGTTCCCGCACCGTCAGCTCTCGACCAGCCGCGAGCCTGGTGCCGTTTCGGTAGAGGGACGCGCCACGGACGACGAGAGCCTCGCCGTCGTCCACCTCGTCGAAGAGCTCTGCTCCCGGAGCGTCGATCAGGACGACACCTGCGCGGACCAGGGCGAGCGGGCCTGGATTCGGGTACCTGCCCGACGCTGAGTCCGCGACATTGAAGACGATGCGGACACCGCTCTCGGCGAGCTCCTCGGCCGAGACCCGATCGAGGTCCGTGTGATCGATGATCGCGATGTCGTCCGGGCAGAGCCGCTTGACCAGCCGCTTCGTCCGCCGATCGAGGCGTGCGGTACCGGTGAACTCCGTGAACCTCATTCCATCAAAGGGTCGAGAGGAACTCCGCGCCGCCGAGCATTCGCTCGAGCTCCTCCTTCTTGTCGGAGTCGGCCAGCGCCTCGATGCGCGTATGGGTGGGGTCGCCGGGAACCTTCTCGACCCGAAAGTGCGTGTCCGCGGCACTTGCGATCTGCGGCAGGTGCGTGATCGTCAGCACCTGGGCCCGCTCGGCGATCCGACCGAGGGCCTCCGCGACGGCGTGGGCAGTTCGACCGCCGACGCCGGCGTCGATCTCGTCGAAGACGATGGTCGGCTCACCCGCACCTGCATGCGCCACAGTGCGCAGTGCAAGGGCCACGCGCGAGAGCTCGCCGCCGGAAGCGGTCTCGGCGACCGGGGCGAAGGACCGGCCCGGGTTCGGGCGGATCTGGAACGAGACCCCGTCGGCGCCACTTGGCCCGAGGTCGCGGGGCAGGAGCTCGACCCGGAAATCGCCCTCGCCCATCGCCAGGCCCTCGAGCGCCTCAGCGACGGCTTTGGAGAACGGCTCCGTCCCCTCGTGCCGCGCCTCCGAGAGGCTGGCTGCCAGGCTCTGGACGCTTTCCGTGGCCTCGAGAAGCGCCTGCTCCGCGGCCTGAAGGGGATCCTTGCCCTCGTCCAGAGCTTCGAGCTCGACCCGCGCCGTGTCGGCTCGCGCGAGCAGTTCACCAAGGTCGGTCGCCTGGAAGCGCCGCTTCGCCTCGGCGACCCGGTCGAGCTCCTCCTCGACGCTCTCGAGGCGCCCGGGCTCGGCCTCGAGAGCATTCAGATAGGAGCGCACGCTCGACGCTGCCTCGCGGAGGCGCAACTCGGCGTCTGCGATCTCGGCTCCGATCGTGGAGAGCTCCGGCGCCAACCCGGCGACACCTGTGAGCGCCTGCCCGGCGCGTGCCGCCAGCTCGGCGGCCCCCTCCCCTTGATCCGGGGCCAGGGCCTCCGTCGCTGTGGAAGCAGCGGCGGCGAGGTCGACTGAATGGCGGAGGCGGAGGCGCTCGGCCTGGAGCCGCTCCTCGCTGCCGGCGTCGAAGCCCTCGGTGCGCTCCACGAGCTGCCGCAACTCGTCGAGGTGGTTTGCGCGCCCTTGCTCCGCCTGGGCAAGCTCGTCCCGGTCCCGCCGGGTCGCCACGAGCACACGCCAGGCGCGCGCGAGCTCAGCCCGCCGGCGAAGCTGCTCGTCCCCGATGAAGGCATCGAGTAGGTCGAGCTGGAATGAGGGCTTCGACAGCCGCCGCTGCTCAAACTGGCCGGACATGGCGAGCAGGCGATCGACGGCGAGTGCGAGCTCCTCGCGCGGCACCGTGCGTCCCCACGCATACGCCCGCGTACGTCCGTCGGCGAAGACCCGGCGGGCGGCGACCAGCCCCTCCTCTCCCTCGGGCCGCAGCTCGCGGAGCGCCGCGAGTTCCTCGTCGTCGAGGATGCCCTCGGGAAGGTCGAGCTCCGCCTCGACGTAGGCCTCGGGCGCCCCAGGGCCGACGTAGCCCGCGTCTCCGCGTGCACCGAGGAGGAGTCCCAACGCCTGCGCGAGGATCGTCTTCCCGGCGCCGGTCTCGCCCGTAACAGCGTTCAAGCCCGGTCCGAAGGCGAGATCCGCGTCGCGAATGAGGACGAAGTTCTCGATGCGGAGGGAGCGAAGCATTTAGGGGAAGACGTCGTGGTAGCGGGTGAAGAAGCTGACTTCCGGCAGGTGGGCCAGCAGGCTCTTCTCGGAGCCCAGGGCGACCTCGAGCGTCTCACCCGTCGCCAGCTCGGCACAACCCTGGCCGTCAGCGAGCACGGACACCGAGCTGTCGGCGGTCAGGTTCGAGATCCGAAGGCTAGGCCCTGTCGGGACGACGATCGGGCGGGCGTGAAGCGAGTGCGGTGCGACAAATGTGATCGCCATCGCCTCGAGCCCCCACATCATCACGGGCCCGCCGTTCGAGAGGTTGTAGGCGGTCGAGCCCGTGGGCGTCGAGCAGATGATTCCATCGCAGGCCTGGTCGGCGAGCGTCTCGCCGCCGATCTCCCAGCCTAGCTCGATCATGCGGCCCGGCCTGGCACTGGTCGCGACGACGTCGTTGACCGCCGTCTGGGTGTCGCCGGCAACTCGGGCCTCGAGAGTGCAGAGGGCCACGACCTCGAAGTCCCCGGCGAAGACCCGGGGGAGCACGGACTCGAGTTCGTCGCCGGGCGCGCTCGTCAGGAACCCGACGCGCCCGAAGTTGAAGCCGAAGACCGACGTGCCGCTGCCGAGCTTGGCACGGAGAGCCCGGAGCATCGTCCCATCGCCCCCGAGCGCGATCACGACATCGGCATCCGCCTCCGGTTCGACCAGCTGGATGCCTCTCTCGGCGGCAACCCGCTCCACGAGCGCCGCGGCGGTCGAATCGATCTCGGGGCGCCCATTCGTCACGACAGCCGCGCGGGCGACCTCACGGGGCGTGGAATTCACGGTCTCAGCTCGCGTCGACGACATAGAGGAAGAACTCTCGGTTTCCCTTCGGCCCGGGCAGTCCGGAGTCGACGACTCCTACGACTCGCCCGCCCCAGTCGGGCACTTGGCGGGCAACTCCGTCCACGATCCGCTGCCGCAGCACCGGATCCCGGATCACTCCACCCTTGCCCACCTCGCCTGGCCCTGCTTCGAACTGCGGCTTCACGAGGACGAGTGAGCGCCACCCCAGTGCGGCGGTGGCGAGCGCTGGAGGGAATGCCTTGTCGAGCCCGATGAACGATACGTCGCAGGTGAGGAAGGTGGGTGCGAACGGGAGCTGGTCCGCTCGGAGCGCTCGCACGTTCGTTCGCTCGAGCACCTTGACGCGAGGGTCTTGGCGCAGCTTGGGATGTAGCTGCCCGTATCCGACGTCCACGGCGCAGACCCTTGCCGCGCCGGCCTGAAGCAAGCAGTCCGTGAAGCCCCCGGTTGAAGCGCCGACGTCGAGGCAGTCCTCGCCCGTGACGTCAAGCTCGAAGTGCTCCAGGGCGTTCGCAAGCTTCTCGCCGCCCCTCGACACGAAGCGCGGCGGCGTGTCGACCGCGAGCTCGGCTGCCTCGTCCACCGGCGTCCCCGCTTTCGTGAATCCGGGCACGCGGCCGGCAAGCACGAGCGCCTGCGCCTGGGAACGGCTCTCGGCCAGGCCGCGCTCGACGAGGACGACGTCGAGCCTCTTCTTCATGGAGGGAGCCTAGCTCCTTAGGCTCGTCTTTCCCTGATGGCTGATACGAGCTCGGCGAGAACGGACGTGTCACCCGGGAGCGCCTCGAGGCAGGCCCCGACGCGCGCCCTGGCCTCGTCCGCCAACGTGCGTGCTCGCTCGAGCCCGTGGAGTGAAACGTAAGTGACCTTCCCGGCTGCCTCGTCCTTCCCGGGCGTCTTCCCGAGCTCCTGGGCCGTACCGGTGGCGTCGAGGATGTCGTCCACGATCTGGAAAAGAAGGCCGAGCTCCTTTCCGAACGCGCCCCATGGCGCTCGCTCGGCGGCAGGCAGTCGGGCCACGGCCGTCGCCATCACGACAGACGCCTCGAGCAGCCGTCCCGTCTTCAGCTCGTGGAGGTCCCTGAGCTCCTTCTCGTCCACGGACCCGTTCGTGGTCACGTCCAGGTACTGCCCGCCGATCATGCCGAGGGTCGCATTCGTCAACTCGCGCGCGACATCCGGTTCCGGGTAGCGGAGCGCCAGGCGAAGCGCCTCGGCGAGCAGGGCATCTCCCGCGAGAATCGCCACGTCCTCGCCGAAGCGGACGTGGGAACTGGGCTGCCCTCGCCTCAGATCGTCGTCGTCGAGCGCGGGCAGGTCGTCGTGGACCAGGCTGAACGTGTGCACGAGCTCGAGGGAGCACGCGGCCGGAAGCACCTCGTCCGGGTCCCGACCGAGCGCCTCGCCCACCGCCAGGCAGAGCACCGGCCGGATGCGCTTGCCGCCACCGAGGAGCGAGTAGCGGAGGGCATTTTCGAGCTGGCCGAGCTCAGCGGTGAACGGAAGCTCGCCAAGGAACCGCTCGACCCTCCCGCGAAGCTCCTCAGGGGAGAGCATCTGGTCCTTCCCGCTTCGCCCGGTCGATCTCGGACTGGACCTGTTTCGCCAGCTCAGCCATGTCGGCGAGCCTCTCGACCGCGACCCCGGGGTCCTCCGTTCCTTCGAGCTCGGCCAGGGTCGCCTCCAAGCGGGCGAGCAGCTCCTGCAGATGGACGACGGACTCGGGCTCGCTCACGGGCACCGCTCGCCGGCGAACGCGCGCGGCGTCGAGGTTGACTCACTCTGCCTCACGCCGCCTCCTTCGCAAGCTGTCCGAGAATCCCGTTGACAAGGCGGCCGGCATCAGCCGAGGAGTACCGCTTGGCGAGGTGCACCGCCTCGTCGATCACGACCTCCCTGGGCGGATCCCCACGATCGAGCTCGGTGAGTGCAATCCGGAGGATGTTCCGCTCGAGCGCGCCCAGCCGGTCCGCAGGCCAGCCGATCGACGCCTCGGAGATGCGGCCGTCGAGCGTGCGTGCATGCGAGCTCGTCGCTTCGGCAAGGTCTCTCGCGAACGGATCGACTTCACCCTCGAAGAGCGAAGCGAGCGGCTGCCCGGTCAGGTCCCACTGGTAGAGGAGGAAGAGCGCGGTCCGGCGTGCTTCGCGGCGGCCGCTCATGCCGGGATAGGACCGAGGGTGGAAAGAGAGGACGCCGCCTTCTGGATGAACGCGGTCGTGTAGTCCCCGCTGACGAAGTCGTCGTTTTGCACGATGTCCAGAGCCAGGTCGCGCGTCGTCGCCACACCTTCGAGCTCGAATTCTGACAGGGCTCGCCTCGCGCGGCCGAGCGCGGCCTGGCGATCCTCCGCCCACACGATTACCTTGGCGACCAGCGAGTCGTAGAAAGGTGGGATCGCGTAGCCCTCGACCACGTGAGTGTCGACACGCACTCCAGGTCCGAGGGGCGGGCGGAAGCGCGTCACGCGTCCAGGTGAGGGCATGAAGTCACGGGCGGGGTCTTCGGCGTTGATCCGGAACTCGAGCGCGTGGCCGCGGAGCTTCGCCCGCCCGGTGGCCCGGAGCCCCTCGCCCGCAGAGATCCGGAGCTGCTCCCGTGCCAGATCCACACCGGTCAGGACCTCAGTGACCGGATGCTCAACCTGGAGCCTCGTGTTCATCTCGATGAAGAAGAAGCCGCGCTCGGTCAAGAGGAATTCGATCGTGCCCGCGCCGCGATAGCGAAGGGTCTCGCACGCGCGGCGGGCAGCGTCTTCCATGGCCTCACGAACGTCGGGAGAGACGGCCGGCGAGGGTGCCTCCTCGATGAGCTTCTGATGGCGCCGCTGGATCGAGCAGTCGCGCTCCCCCAGCGTCAGGACTGCACCTTCGCCGTCCCCGAGTACCTGGATCTCGACGTGGCGCGCATCGACGAGAGCCCGCTCCACGTAGAGGCCGCCCTCGCCGAAGTTCGTCTCCGCCTCCGCCGAGGCCGTCCGGAAGGCGATCTCGAGGTTCTCGGCCGAAGCAACGAGGCGCATCCCTTTGCCGCCGCCTCCGGCGGAAGCCTTCAGGAGCAGGGGGAAGCCGAGATCGCCGGCGAGGGCCTTGGCCTCAGCGAGCGTGGCCTCGCCGTCGGAACCGGGGACGAGCGGCAGCCCGGCCGCACGCATCGCCTCCTTCGCCTGCACCTTGTCGCCCATCGTCTCGATCGTCTCGGGCCGTGGTCCGACGAAGACGAGTTCGTTGTCCTCGCACGAGCGGGCGAACTCGGCGTTCTCGGCCAGGAAGCCCCACCCGGGGTGGACGGCCTCGCAATCTGTCGTCGTCGCCGCGGCCACGAGGGAAGGGATGTTCAGATAGCTCAGCGGCGCAGGAGGTGGGCCGATCTGGACGGCCTGGTCGGCAAGCGAGACGTGGAGGGAGTCGCGGTCGGCGGTCGAGTACACGGCGACCGACTCGACGCCGAGCTCCCGGCAGGCACGGACGATCCGAACCGCACCCTCGCCGCGGTTTGCGATCAGGACTCGCCGGAACACCGCGTCGCCTCCGCCCCGTGACGCGAGCGTGACGGTTCCAGCGCGATCACGGCGCCACCTGTGACGTTCGCCAAGCTAGGCTCAACGCGGGGGGAAGTAACTCGGGGGTCCCCCGGGGGAAAGGCAGAACCATCTAGAGCGCGTCGAGCGGCCGGCCGTTCAGCGGCTCCAGTTCGAAGAGGAGATCGCCGTACTGCACGGGGTGCTCGTTCTCGACGCAGATCCGTCGCACCCGACCGTCGTGGTCGGCTTTGACCTCGTTCATGAGCTTCATGGCCTCGAGGATGCAGAGCGTCTGGCCGACGGTTACCACGTCTCCCTCCTCGACGAACGGCGCCGAGCCCGGCGAGGCGGATCGGTAGAAGGTGCCGACCATCGGGGACTCGACTCGAAACACTTCGTTCGACGCCGGCGCTACGTCAGCCTCGCCGGCGGGCTCGGAGATCGCCATCGGGGCCGTTGAGGGGATCTCCGGCTCGGCGCCCTCCTCGCGTCTTCGCACCGTGACTCGCGTTTCCCCCTCCTCGACGGTCACCTCGCCGATCCCGGACTCCTGCACGACTCTGATCAGCTCTCGCAACCGCTCCGTCCCGGGCCTGTCGAGACCGGCTCCCTCGGGAGCGTCCCGGCGTCCGCGGCTCCGGACCGCTCGGAGGAGGGGCTCGGCTTCCTCTCCGAAAAGCGCGAGGAGCAAAAGCTCCTCTTCGCTTGCAGCAAGCCCCTCCGCGTCCTCGCGCAGCTCGTCCAACCCGACCGGCACGCCGTCGTCGTCGTCCCGGTGGTCCGGCAGGAGCCCGAGCGCACGAACTACGACTGGATCGACCGGGGCCGGCGTTCTCCCGTAGCGACCCTCGATCAGGTCGCGGATCTCGTCCACCACAATCTGCCAGCGCTGCGCCGAGAGAACATGGATGAGGGCCTGCGAGCCGAGCACCTGGCCGATCGGCGACGCGAGCGGAGGCCAGCCACACTCGTGCCTGATCTCGGTCAGCTCGTTGAGCACTTCGTCGAGGCGGTCTGAGAACCCCTGTGCGCGCAGGTTTGCGTCGAGTTCGGCGACGAGGCCCGCAGGTAGTCCGTACTCGGCCGCCCTCACTGCGACCCGGGGTGAGAGCGGCGGCACCGGATCGTCCCCGAGCGCCGAGTCGACGAGCTCGCAGGCACGCCAGAGGGCAGCAACGTCGATGCCGGTGTCGAGACCGATGCCCGAGAGCGCTTGCGAGAGCGCCTCAGCAGACACACGGTGAATGGAGAGCGCGATCGGATAGATGGCGCAGGCAATGACGTCCGCATCCGCCCGTGCGGCCTCGATCGACGCCGCGAGCGCCGCCCCTGCCGCTCCCTGGCAGTAGAGACCAACCGGCAGGCCGCTCGCCTCTCGCACCCGCTCGACGAGCTCGCGCGCGCGGCCCGGGTCGAGCGAGCCGGCCGGGTCGTGTACCAGCGCCCGCGAAGCGCCGAGCTCGTTCAGGTGATGAGCGCGCTCGAGGAGGACGGCGCTCGCGTCCGCCGGGCCCGGGCTGTGCACGAGCCCGATCGCGAGCTCTTTCCCGGCACCACGAATCGCCTCGGCAGCGTCCTCGAGGTTCTCGAGATCGTTCAGGGGGTCGTGAATCCGAAAGACATCGATGCCGCTTTCGGCAGCGCTGTGGACGAAGCGCCGAACGAGATCTCGCGAGACGGGCCGCGAACCCACCAGGAAGCGCCCGCGAAGCGCGATTCCGAGCGGTGTCTGACAGCGGGCCTTCAGGGCTCGGATTCGCTCCCAGGGGCTCTCAACCCCGCGGCGGACGGCCGTGTCGAAGCAGCCGCCACCGGACACTTCCAGGTATGCGAACCCCGCCCCGTCCAGGATGTCGGCGAGCTCGAGGAGGCGTGAGGTCTCGACGCGGCCTGCGAGAGGCTCCTGCGAGAGGAGGCGGATCGTCGTGTCGACGAGAGCTGGCATCTAGGCGCGCGACATATAGCGGCGTTCGCGCGTGTCGACTTTGATCCGGTCCCCCTGGTTGACGAATAGGGGCACCTGGACGACCGCACCAGTCTCGAGCGTCGCGGCTTTCGTGACGTTCGAGACCGTGTCGCCCTTCACTCCGGGCTCGGTCTCGACGACGGCGAGCTCCACCGAGGCAGGGAGCTGGATTCCGGCCGGGCGCCCGTCGACCGTGAGGAGCATCACCGAGCTCGAGGGCTGGAGGAAGTCCAGCTCCTCCTTGACCTCGGTACGGGGCAGGTTAACCTGCTCGAAAGAGGACTCGTCCATGAACACGACCTCGTCGCCAGCGTCGTAGAGGTACTGGACGCTCTTCGTCTCCGTGTGGACCCGCGGCATCTTCTCGCCGGCGCGGAAGGTCTTGTCGACGACCGAGCCGGAGTGGAGGCTCTTCAGCTTCGTCCGCACGAACGCGCCACCCTTCCCGGGCTTCACGTGTTGGAACTCGACGATGCGCCAGACCTGCCCGTCGAGCTCGACGTGCATGCCGTTGCGAAACTGGTTGGTGGAGACAACCTCGGCCACGGTTGGCCAGTCTAGATGGTTGATCGACAAGTACCCCGCCTCGGATGGCGGCCCGTCCTCGCGGGGCGCCAACCACCGACCAACCATCTAGACGAGCGTTGCGAGATCCTTGGTGACCGGGGTCAGGACCTCGGCGCCATCCTCCTCGACGATCATCAGGTCCTCGATCCTGATGCCGCCCTTGCCGGCCAGGTAGACGCCGGGCTCGACCGTCACGACATTCCCCGCCGCGAGGACGTCCTCCGAGATGTCGGAAAGGATCGGCAGCTCGTGCACCTCGAGCCCGACACCGTGGCCGAGCCCGTGGAGCACAGGAGCGACGCCGGCTGCCTCGATCTCCTGCCTTGCGATTGCGTCGATGGCCCGCGCATCTCCCCCGGCCCGCACCTTGGCGAGCGCGCTTGCCTGGGCGCTCCGACAGAGGTCGTACGCCTGCGCGAGCTCGTCCGGAAGCTCGCCGGTCGCGAAGGTCCGGGTGCAGTCGGAGCGATAGCCGTCGACGGTGGCGCCCGCGTCGACGATCACTGTCTCGTTCGGGCCAATCGGGCGCTCCCCGGGATGGTGATGCGGCACCGCGGCATTGGGACCGCCGGCGACGATCGGGTCGAACGCGACGGCGTCCGCTCCCTCGTCGTGCAGCGTCTCAACGATCCACCAGGCCAGGTCTGCCTCCGTTCGTCCCACGAGGCTCTCCCCAGCCAAGCGCTGGTACATCGCGTCGTTCACGGCCGCGGAAGCCCGAATCGCGTCCAGCTCCTCTGCGCTCTTGACGGCGCGGATGCCCTTGAGCGCACCCTTCGTCGGCACGAGCTGAACGCCGCTTTCTCGGAGCGGCTCGTACTGGGCAACGGTGACATGATCGGCTTCGAACGCCACCCCACCCTGGGAAAGGTCCCCGAGCTTCCCGGCGATCCACGCAGTGACGTTGCGCTCGGCGTGCAACGACTCGACCCCGTCCACGTGCCTTGCCGCCTCGATGTATCGCCCGTCGGTTGCGAGGACAACGCCGTCGGCACTGACGAGGCACGCTGCGTTCGAGCTCTCGAACCCCGTCAGCCAAAAGACGTTGACCGGATGCGTGACGAGGAAGCTCTCGGCACCGAGGCCGTCCAGCTCGGCCACCAGGCGGTCGATGCGGGCCTGACTCACCGTGGAGCCGCCAGGAGCTCCAGCGCATCTTTGTAGCCCTCGGGACCCTTGCCGAGGATGCGAGAGGTGACGACGTCCTCGATCACAGACACCTTGCGCCAGTCTTCCCGCTCCGTGATGTCCGAGAGGTGGACCTCGATCACAGGTACGTCGACGATCTCGAGCGCGTCGCGAATCGCGTAGCTGTAGTGCGTCCAGGCGCCCGGATTGACCACGACGCCCCCGGCCCAGCGACGCACATCGTGGCACCACTCGACGTACTGGCCCTCGTGGTTGGTCTGGAGGCAACGGACCGTAAGGCCGACCTCTTTCGCCCACCCGTAGATCCTCGTCTCGAGGTCTCCGAGGCCGATACCGCCGTAGAGGGTGGCATCGCGCTCGCCGAGCACGTCGAGATTGACCCCGTTCAAAACAGCAACCTGCACGGGGCGAGTCTACTTTGCGATCAGAGCGTCGAGCTCGCGCCGGATGTCCTCGTCGGGCAGCTCGACCGGAAAGATCGGCTTCCCGATCTCCTCGAGGAGGACGAGGCGCGCACGGCCGTCAACGGCCTTCTTGTCCTGCCGGAGCGCGGCCCAGGCGCGGTCTCCGTCGACCGGGATCGGCTCCGGCCGAAGCAGCTCGTCGACGATGTCCGTCTCCAGGCCGGACAGGCGCAGCGCGGCGAGGAGGCCGAGGGCGACTGCATCACCGTGGCGAAGCTGGAACCCGGACGCCGCCTCGAGGGCGTGCGCGAATGTGTGCCCCAGGTTCAGGATCGCGCGCCGCCCGGTCTGCTCGAACGGGTCTGCGAGGCAGACGGCCGCCTTGAAGGCTGCGCAAGCGCGCACCATCTCTTCGTCCGCGAGCTCCCACAGGGGTCGCCCGGCGAGGAGCCCGGTCTTGACCACCTCTGCCATGCCGGCACGGCGTTCGTCGTCGGGAAGCGTCTTCAGGAGCTCCGGGTCGATCAGGACCTGCGCGGGATAGTGAAACGCGCCGACGAGGTTCTTGCCCGTATCGAGATCGATCCCCGTCTTGCCGCCGATCGCAGCGTCGACCTGCCCGACGAGTGTCGTCGGCCAGGCGATCCAACTCACGCCACGCTTGTACGACGCCGCGACGAAACCGGCGACGTCGGTCGTCGTCCCACCGCCGTAGGCCACCAGTGTGGCGCCTCGGTCGAGCTCGAGGGCCTCCCAGAGCGCCCGGACGACGTCGACCCGCTTGGCAGCTTCGCCCGCGGGCACCGGATAGGTCTTGCACCCGAGGTCGAGAGGATGGAGACCGAGGACGCGCTCGTCTGCGACGAGGGCGTCGGCTCGCACGCCGACGGCAGTCGAGGAGTCGACGAGCGTCACGGCGAGACCCGCGAGGAGCACATCCTCCACATCCGTCGCACTCGCCTCGGCCACGTCGGCGTAGACGGGCACGCGCTCTTCGTAGAGCCGGCGGAATGCAGATTCCTCCTTGGCAAGCGGCCGGTCTGCACCGCGAACGCGTTCCCAGGCGGTCCCCGGGTCGACCTGAAGCCACACCGTCAACGCGCGTCGGCGCAGGAGCCTGCGAGTCGCCTCCGAGAGGACCGCCCCTCCCCCCAAGGCGATGACGCCCGGCTCAGGCTCTCGTAACGCCGCCGCAACGACGGCCTCCTCGACCTGACGGAATTCCGGCTCCCCGCGCTCGAAGAGCGCCGGGATGGGCCCATGCAGGCGCTCGATCTCCTCGTCCGTGTCGGCGAAGCTGCGCTCCGTCAGCAGGGCGACCCGGCGTCCGACAGTCGACTTCCCGGCCCCCATGAAGCCGATGAGAACGAGGTGCTTCCCGAGCGCCCCTACCTCGCAGACCAGGGGATCCGCTCCACGTACGCACGGTAGGCCGCGACGAAGTCTCCGACCGCATCGCCGCCGAACTTGTCCTTCGCCGCGCGTGCAAGCTCGAGGGCGACACACGCCTCCGCGACGACGGCGAGTGCCTCGACGGCGGCGACATCTGACCGCTCCACAAGCGCCTCGGCGGGCTCGCCGGTCGCGAGGTCTGCGGAGCGAAGCGGGCGCATCAACGTCGGCAGCGGCTTCATCGCCGCGCGGACGATGATCTCCTCCCCGTTCGAGACTCCCGCTTCGATCCCACCCGCTCGATTCGTCTCGCGGCGGTACCCAGCCTCGTCTCGCAGGATCTCGTCGTGGGCTTCCGAGCCCCGCAAGCCGGCCAGCGCGAACCCCTCGCCGATCTCGACGCCCTTCACCGCCTGCGTGCCGAGCAGAGTCCAGGCAAGGCGCGCGTCGAGGCGCTCCTCCTTCGTCGCGTAAGAGCCGAGGCCGGGAGGCACTCCGCGCGCCCGAACCTCGACGAGGCCGCCGAGCGTGTCTCGCTCGCGGCGGGCCGCGTCGATCGCCTCGCGGATCCCCTCCTCACCATCGGCGCCGCCCACCGCGACCGCGGAGCCGGTCACGGTGACGCCGATCTCGTGCAGGAGAGCTTTCGCGACCGCGCCCGCCGCGACGATCACCGCCGTATGGCGCGCGCTCGCGCGCTCGAGTGCGTTTCGCACATCGTCGTGCCCGTACTTCATGACCCCGGCGAGATCAGCATGCCCGGGGCGCGGGAGCGTGACCGCCTCCTTGCCCTTGCCAGTCGCATCCCCCTCGGGAGCCCAGGGACTCATCCCCCACGTCCAGTTCTTGTGATCGCGGTTCGGCACGACCAGTGCGAGGGGCGTGCCCAGCGTGCGCCCATGGCGGAGCCCGGCGAGAACCTCGACTTGATCGGTCTCGATCTGCTGGCGAGGGCTCCTGCCGTAGCCCTCCTGGCGGCGCGCGAGATCGGTCTGAATGGCCTCCCGGTCGAGCGTCAACCCGGCAGGGAGACCGGTCAGGATGCCGACGAGCGCGGGCCCGTGGGACTCGCCTGCAGTGCTGAGCTCGAGGGTCACACGGCGAAGCCTAGTGCGGCCCCCGGCCGCGCCTTAGACCCGGATGCGCTCGGCCCGTACTTCGTAGACCCACACGCGGAGCCGAGGCGTACCCGCCAGCGCGCTCGGGGACGGCTCGAGCCCGTAGTGGCGGTAAGCCGCGTCCTCCTGCTCCGCGCAGATCGCGAAGTGATCACCCTTCGCCCTCGGAAATCGCGAAACGCATGACGTCCACAGGTGCGGTCACGCCGGTCCAGCGCTCGAAGGACGCCGCGCCCTGTCGCACCAGCACCTCCCCCCCGTCGACGACCGGGTCGCAGCCGGCCGTCCGAGCGGCCTCGACCAGCGCCGTCGGGCGGCCGGTGCGGTAGGCAAGGTCGACGACCGCCTGGCCGGCGCTTGGCTCCGCCGGGAGCTCGTCGCAAAGCGGCGTCGCATTGACGACGAGCGTGGCGCCGGCCGCCTCGGGGGGCCACGTAGCCGCCGCCCCGACGTCTTTCTCCGGGAAGAGCGCGAGCAGTCGCGCCGCCAGCGCGTGCGCGCGGTCCGAATCTCGCGCCGCCACGGTCACACCTACGGCGCCCGCGTCCAGGAGCGCCACTGCCGCGGCGACGGCGGCCCCTCCGGCCCCCAGGAGGAGGACGCGTGCGCCCTCGGCCGCCACAGCACCCGTCACCGCAAGCCCGTCCGTGCTCGACCCGAGCACCCGCCCTTCACGGACCACGAGCGTGTTGACGGATGCGGCGCGCTCGGCGACCCCGTCGAGCTCGTCGCAGAAGGACACGATCGCGCTCTTGTGCGGAATCGTCACGTTGGCACCGGCAAAGCCGAGGGCCGTGAGGCCCGAGACGGCGGCCTCGAGGTCCTCGGGCTCGACCGGCAGAGGGACGTAGGCCCAGTCCAGTCCCCGTGCCGCGAAAGCGGCGTTCTGCATCCGGGGCGAGAGCGAGTGTGAAACGGGATTTCCGAGCAAGCCGACGAGCCGGGTCTCCCCCGTCAGCAATTCAGCCCCTCGCGGCTGTAGTTGTCGAACTCCTCCTGGCTGGCCGTGAAGAAGTGGCTTCTGCAGTCCGGCTTGCGAATGAAGAACAGGTAGTCGACCTTCGCCGGATGCGCCGCCGCCTGGATCGAGGCCAGCCCAGGATTCGCGATCGGCGTCGGTGTCAGCCCGGGGCGCTCGCGCGTGTTGTACGGCGAGTCGGAGTGGAGTTGACTCTCGAGGATCGCCTGCGTCGGTGGGATATCGAGGCCGTAGCGGATCGTCGCGTCGATCCCGAGCGGCATCCCGGCCTTGAGTCGGTTGTAGATGACAGCGGCGACGAGGCGCCGCTCCTTCGGCACCTGGACCTCCTTCTCCACCATCGACGCGATAATGAGGATGTCGTAGCCGGTCAGGTTCTTCGACTTCGCGTACTTCAAGTCGACGCCCTCCCACGCATTCGTGAAGGCGTCCAGCTGCATGGTCACGAGCCCACGTGTGGTCGTGTTCTTCGTGAAGGAGTAGGTAGCCGGAAAGAGGAACCCCTCGAGGTTGGGGATCTTGGCCTTGGCAAAGTCGCGCGGCAGAGCGCCTCGCTCGGTCAGCCGTAGGTAGGCCTTCGGAGAGAGCCTTGTCTTCACGTCGCGCTTCTCGAGCGCGATCTCGTTGACGGCGGCAATCCTGGTCGCCATCTCCTTCCGCGTGAACCCCTCCGGGAAGACGATCTTGAGCGTGAGTCCCGCCGGTGCGGTCGCAGTCGTCGTCTGGACAGCCGCCTCGTCGTTTCCGAGTCCGGCGCTGTCCGCTATCGACCTGATCCCCCAGGCGAGGCCGACAAGCACCAGGGCTCCGAGGACGACGCCCACGAGCCCGGCCGTTCGCCCGCCCCGGCCGGAGCTGCCTCCTACGTGGCCCGGGCGCTCAGCCATGCCAGGTAGCTCGTCAGGAGGTGTGCGGCCGCCGCTGCGTCCTCGGAGGCCCTGCCCGGCGTCGCCTGGGCAAGCCGGGTCGTGAAGCGCTCGTCGAAGCTCTCGACCGGGAGCTCCGAGGCGGCGCGAAGCGCCTCCACGAACGCTTCCGTCTCCTGCGCCTGGGCCCCGTGCTCTCCGCGCAGCGTCACCGGAAGGCCGACGACGATCTGCTCGACCTCCTCCACACGGGCGAGCTCGAGGACGCGCGCGAGGCCCGGCCCCGACGACGCCCGCTCGACGACTTCGAGCGGCCTTGCGATCGTCCCGGTCGGATCGGAGACGGCCACGCCGGTCCGCGCGGAGCCGTAGTCGAGGGCGAGCACCTTCACGAGCGCGCCGATCTTATGTAAGGCCCTCGATGATGGCGCGCTCGGCTGTCGCGATCGCCTCGCCGAGCTTCTCGGGATTTTTGCCTCCGGCTCGCGCCATCGTCGGGCGCCCGCCGCCGCCGCCGCCGACGACGCCGGCCGCGGTCTTCACGACGTCGGAAGCGCTTAGCCCCCGCTCTGCGACAGACTGGTCGAAGTTGGCGACGAGGTGGACGCGGCCGTTCTCCCGCGCGCCGAGGACGATCGCCGCAGGAGCCGCCTTCTGCTTGAGCCGGTCCGAGAGCTCAAGGAGTGTGTCGGCATCCATCTCACCGACCTCGGCGACGATGACGCGCACATCCCCCCTCTCGGTCGCCCCGGCGAGCAGGCTTTCGAGAACGTCGGCGCCCACGGCAGGTGCGTCGCGGCGTTTCCCGGCCTCCTTGCGGGTTCGCTCGAGCTCCGCCCGAAGCTCGTCGACTTCCTCCGAGCGGGCCCGCAGGTACGCGAAGGCCTCTCCGGACGTGACAGCCTCGATCCGCCGGACTCCCGAGCCCACCGATCCCTCCGACAGGATCGCGAACGGCCCGATCTCGGCCGTCGAGCGGGCGTGGGTGCCGCCGCAGAGCTCTCGAGAGAATCCGGGCACCTCGACGACGCGAACGACCTCGCCGTACTTCTCTCCAAAGAGCATGGTGGCGCCGAGGGCCTTGGCCTCGTCGATCGTGGTCAGAAACGCGTGCACGGGAAGATTCTCGAACACGCGCTCGTTCACGATCTCCTCCACCTGGCGGCGCTGGTCCGGGCTCAACGCTTCGCCGTGCGTGAAGTCGAAGCGGAGCTTGTCCGGGCGCACGGCCGATCCGGCCTGACGGACGTGCTCGCCCAGGACGCGGCGGAGCGCCTCGTGCAGAAGGTGAGTGGCGGTGTGGTTGGCCGTCGTCGGGAACCGCACCTTCCAGGGCACCACAGCCCGGACGCGGTCGCCGGCCGAGAAGCCCTCACCCTCGAGGAGGAGCACCTGATCTTCTCCAAAGCGGTAGGCGCCGACGAGGTCCGCGCGGCGGCCGTCGGCCTCGATCCACCCTGCGTCAGTGACCTGACCTCCGCCTGCGGCGTAGAAGGGCGACTCCCGGAGCTTCGCGAGGAAGGTGCCGTCCTCGAGGTCCTCGACCAGAGCGAGCTCGGTCAGGACGTCGGTCTTCTCGTAGCCGACGAACTCCGTCACGAAGCCGGCGGCCCGAGCGAACTCCGCGGCGCGCTGGTCGTGCGTACCGCCGGCCGAGCGCGACCGCTCCCGCTGCTCCGCCATGAGCCGCATGAACTCGTCCTCGTCGACCGCGAGCCCGCGCTCCTCGGCCAGCTCCCTCGTCAGCTCGAGGGGGAACCCGTAGGTGTCGTGGAGTCGGAAAGCGTCCTCGCCGCTGATGTTCTTCCGGGTCGCGGCCACTTCCTCGAAGAGCCTCATCCCTCGGGCCAGCGTCTGCGAGAAGCGCTCCTCCTCCGCGGCAAGGACCCGGTGAATCTCCTCACGATGCGACGCGAGCTCCGGGTAGGCCTCTCCCATCTGGGCGATCACCTGGTCCGCGAGGCGCTCGAGGAACGGGGACTCGAGCCCGATCCGGCTCCCGTGGGTGATCGCCCTGCGGATTACTCGGCGCAGCACGTAGCCACGCGCCTCGTTCGACGGCATGACGCCGTCTGCGATCAGGAACGTCATCGCCCGCCCATGGTCGGCCAGGACGCGATGGGCTTTCGTCGCCTCCTCGCTCGATCCGTAGGCGACCCCGCTCTCCGCCGCCACCCACTCCATGATCAGCTGGTAGCCGTCAGTGTCGAACATCGAGTCGACGCCCTGCAGGAGCATGGCGCTCCGCTCGAGCCCGAGGCCGGTGTCGATGTTCTGGTTCGGGAGCGGTGTCAGCGATCCGTCGACGCCGAGGTCGAACTCCATGAAGACGAGGTTCCAGAACTCGAGGAAGCGGTCGCAGTCGCAGCCCGGCTCGCAGTCGGGCCGGTCGCAGCCGTACTCGACACCCCGGTCGTAGTAGAGCTCCGAGCAGGGCCCGCACGGCCCGGTTTCGGCCGCCTGCCAGAAGTTCTCGGCCCGCGGCAGCCCGACGATCCGCTCCCTCGGGATGCCGACGCGCTCCCACCCGGCGATAGCGACCTCGTCCTCACCCAGGCCGAGCTCCGGATCGCCGGCAAAGACCGTCGCCCAGAGGCTCTCCTTGGGGAAGCCCAGCCTTTCGGTCACGAACTCCCACGCGAGATCGATCGCCCCGTCCTTGAAGTAGTCGCCGAACGAGAAGTTGCCGAGCATTTCGAAGAAGGAGCCGTGGCGCGGCGTGCGGCCGACGTCGTCCAGGTCGTTGTGCTTCCCGCCGGCGCGCATCACCTTCTGCGCGGTCACCAGGCGCGGCGCCGGCGGCTCCTTCAGTCCCAGGAAATACGGCTGCAACGGCTGCATCCCGGCGACGGTGAAGAGCGTCGAGCGGTCCTCGGCCGGCGGGATCACCGATCCGGACGGATGCCGGAGGTGGCCCTTTCCCTCGAAGAAGGAGAGAAATCCCTCGCGGAGCTCCGCGGTGGTGCGCATGGGATCGATTGTACGGGCGGCCGTGCGCGGCTCTAGGTCTGACGGCGGAGCGCAATGCCGGTCAGGATCTCCCGCACGATCCGGTCGGCGATAAGCGCCGTCAGGTCGGCCGACCCGACCTCCGTCGGCGCCACCTCGACGACATCGGCGCCGACGAGCTCCAGGCCGGCGGCGAGGGTCCGGCAGGCCCAGAGCATGTCGGCTGACGTCATGCCGCCGGGCTCCGGCGTTCCCGTCCCGGGCGCAAAGGCTGGGTCGAGAACGTCCACATCGACCGTCAGGAACACTGGCCCCGGCCCGATCGTGGCCAGCGTGCGCTCGACGACCACGCCGATCCCGAGCTCGCGAACCTCGCTCATCGGGAACGCGGTGATCCCGTGCTCGGCCTGCCAGGCGAACTCTGCTTCCCCTGGCCAGTAGCCGCGGAGGCCGATCTGCGCGTAGCGGTGCGGATCGACCACTCCGGTCTCGACCAGCCTGTACATCGGAGTGCCGTGTGAAACCTCGACTCCGAACACCTCAGCGGCCGTGTCGGTGTGCGTGTCGAAGTGGACGAGTCCGACAGCGCCGTTGACCCCAGCACAGGCCCGCACGTTCGGCTCCGTAATCGAATGGTCGCCTCCGAGCACGATCGGCAGTGCGCCGGCCGCCAGCACCTCCCCGACCGTCCGCTCGATCGCAGCGTGAGAGAGGGCGGCGTCCCCAGGGACGACGGGTGCGTCACCGAAGTCGACGACGCGGAGAGCGACAAGCGGGTCGATCCCGACCTCTACGCTGCGACCGGGCCCGAAGCTTGCGCTCCGGATTCCCCTCGGGCCGAAGCGGGCCCCGGGTCGGTCGGAGACGAGGTCGTCCATCGGCGCGCCGACAATGGCGACGTCCACGCCCTCGAGGTGAGCCGCCTCTTCGGTCCAGGGCATCCCGGCGTAGGAGAGCAGCCCCGCGTAGTCGGGCTTCCCGAAGCGGCCCCAGCGTCGAGCAGGGTCGAGCATGGGCCGATGCTATGCGGTTCGGGGCGAGGCGACTACGACGCGCGGAGCTCGCTGTCGGTGGTATCCGTCGCGATCTCCGCGCGCATCTTTTCGAGTGATCGGCGGATCAACCGCGAGACGTGCATCTGGGAGATTCCGACCTGCTGGGCAATTTGTGACTGCGTCAGGCCGTCGTAGAAGCGGAGGTGGAGGATTTTCCGCTCCCGCTCGTCCAGGACTCGAAGGCCCGGCGCCAGCACCGCCCTATCCTCGCTCACCTCGTACTCGGGCTCCAGCTCGCCGAGCGACTCGAGCGGGTCGAGATCCTCGTTGTCGTCGCCGGACGAGGGCGCCGAGAGGGAGAGGGTCGAGTACGCCTGGCCGGTCTCGAGCGCCTCGAGCACCTCCTCCTCCTCCACGCTCGCCGCCTTCGCGAGCTCGGGGATGGTCGGCGAGCGCTCGAGCTGCACCGTGAGCTCCTCGATCAGCTTCGAAAGCTTCACGTTCAGCTCCTGCAGGCCGCGCGGAACTCGGATCGACCAGCCCTTGTCCCGGAAGTGGCGCTTGATCTCGCCGATGATGTTCGGGGTCGCGTACGTCGTCAGCTCAACACCGCGGTCGACGTCGAAGCGGTCGATCGCCTTGATCAGACCGATGCACCCGACCTGGACGAGATCCTCTAGCTGCTCGCCGCGGTAGGAGTACCGGCGGGCGAGCGATCGCACGAGCGGCAGGTACTGCTCGATCAGCCGCTCACGGGCCTCAACGTCGCCATCGTGGTGATACCGGCGGAGAAGCTCCCGGTCGGTTCGCTCCGGGGTTGCGCTCACGCCGAGGCAGCCACCCCGCGAGAAGGGGTGCGCTTCGCGAGGCGGAGCCACTCGCCGCCATCTCTGGACTCGATCTCGACGCTCTCCACGAGCGTCGCGAGCAGGCGGCCGAGGCCGACTCCCTCGCTCTCGTCCAGCCGGCGCTCCAGATCGGTGCGCAGTGCGGGCGTTACGGGACCGACGCACATCTCGACGCCGTCCTCCTCGACGAGGAGCTCGAGGGTGACGTCCGAGCCGGCCTGGTAGGCGCCGTTTGCGAGCAGGCTGTCGAGCGCGAGCTGGAGGTCTTCCAGATACTCGAACGAGAAGGAGAGACGCGCGGCGAGGCCGCCCACGACCAGCCGCGCGACACCGTGGTAGGACTCGTCCCGGGGGAACGTAAGTCTGATCCGATCGCTCACGACTCGGCTTTCTCGCGGGCGAGCTCCTCGGCGATCTCCTCCTCCCGGCGCTCCGCGGCCCGCCTGCCCTCCTTGTAGGCGGTCGAGACGTCGCGGCGCGCAAGGAGGGAAGCGAAGCCGTGGCTGATCCCGGCCGCGAGGCCCGAGATTCGTTGAACGGGCCGGGTCACCGCCATCGTGACGGCGCGGACGGCCGTGTCCACGCTTTCGGCAACGTCCACGGCGCTGTCGGTGACCAGATCGACCTTGTCCAGCTGCTGGTTCGTCCGGTCGATCGTCCCACCGACCTTGTGGATGACCGGGAGCAGTTCCTGCTCGAGCCCTCGGATGAAGCCCGAAAGGCGGCCGACGGCACCGGCCAGCCGGAAGAACAGATAGCCGAGCCCCAGGGCAAGGACGATGAAGAAGACGCTGAGAGCGATCCAGAGGACGTCCACAGTCGTTGTGTCCGCGAGAGGCACCGCTCGATCTTAGCCTCAGCTCGCGGACGAGATGAGTCCTGCTCCGACAACCGCCTCGCCGTCGTAGAGAACGGCAGCCTGGCCGGCCGCGACGCCATACGCCGGCATCTCGAGGTCGAGCCGGAATCCCCGATTCATCCGGGTCACCGAGGCCGCCGTCGCGGGGGACCGGTAGCGCACCTTCGCCTCGACCCGGTCCGCGGGCGCGAAGAGGCGGCCGGTCCGCGAGACGACGCGGCGTCGAGCGAGCGACTCCTTCGCCCCGACGAAGACCGTGTTCGTCCTGGGCTCGGTCCTCAGTGCGTACACCGGCGCACCGGTCGAAACGCCGAGGCCGCGCCGCTGGCCGGGTGTGAAGCGCCAGAAGCCGTCATGGCGGCCGAGCTCGCGGCCGTGCTCGTCGACGACGGGGCCGTCGGCCGGCTCGAGCCCGTGGCGGGTCAGGAAGTCGCGGTAGTCGCCGCCGGCCAGGAAGCATGCCTCCTGGCTCTCGCGACGTTCGGCCGCCGCCAGACCGGCCCTCCGGGCCTCCTCGCGCGTCTGCTCCTTCCCCTGCTCGCCGAGCGGGAACCACAGACGGGGAAGCCACCGGGGATCGAGGCGGGCGAGCATGTATGACTGATCCTTGGCGTGATCGGTCGCGCGCGCGAGCAAGAGCGTGCCGTCGCGCTCGACGATCCGTGCGTAGTGGCCGGTGGCGAGTTTGGCGGCGCCGACGCGGCGCGCAAAGGCCAAAAGCTCTGCAAACCGGAAGCCGCCGTTGCAGCGCACGCACGGGTTCGGCGTCTCGCCTCGAGCGTAGCTCCGGACGAACGGCGCTACGACCGAGCGGCGGAACTGCTCACGGAGATCGAGCGTGAAGTGCGGGAAGCCAAGACCATGGCACGCATCACGGGCCGCGGCGACGGCGGAGGGCGAGCAGCACACCCGCTCGGAGTCGGGGCCGCCGGGGTCCGTCCAGAGGCGGAGCGTGACGCCGACGGGCTCGAAGCCTTCGTCGCGGGCACGGAGGAGTGCAACTGCACTGTCGACCCCGCCGCTCATCGCGACGGCAACACGCCGCTCGCCGACGGTTGCGACCGCGGCCGGTCCCAGGGCGTCATGCAGGGCCTCGGCAGCCAGTCTCGGGGCAGGCACCGCGGCTGCTTCGAGCACTGGGAGCCCCCGGACAGCCCGGCAGAGTTCCTGGATCCCGTCGCCCTCGCCGGTGGCGTCCTGCACGCGGCCGGCACGCAGGGTCAGTCGCACCCAGGCCAAGTCGGCCCCGAGGGCCGCGTTCCCGATCACGTCCATGCGGCCAACGTAGCGAAAAAAGATACGTGCCCCACCGCGCCGATGATGCTCCGCACGTGAGGAACCTGGCGAGCCAGGTGGGTGCCCTGCCGGTCGGCGCCTGAACGCGTCCCGGACTCAGGCTCCCTTCTCATGTCGTGTTGGTTCAACATTGCGCGCGGAGCCACGCACGCGGTCGAGCACGTCGACGCACTGTACATCTAGGCCGGTCGCTTAGCCGGCGAAGCGCCAGCGGATCCGGGTGTCGCCGTCCAGCCCGAGCCGGGTCGCGAGTGCAGGGGTCACCCCGAAGTCGCGCCCTGCTCCGGCGGCTGCGCGGTCGACGACTTCGGCCGTCTCCGTCCGCTGACCCGAGCGGAGGACCAGTCTTGCCCCGCACGGCAAGACCGGGTGGATGACGCCCGCGGTCTCCTGTTCGAGCACCGTTCCGCAGGTCGTTCGCCGGCCCGTCCGCCCTCGAACGCCGACTACGGCCTCCTGCCAGGGCGCCTCGGTCACGACCTGGTCGGGCAACGGGGTCACCCCGCGACCGTCGTCCCCTCCGAGCGCAAGCGCCCCGAGGGCGGCCAGCAGCGCCACACCCGCGAGCGCGGCCTGCCGCACGAGGAGTGCCGGGCTCACGCGGGCTCGAGCGTCTCGAGGAGCTCGCCGAACGATTCCCGGACAAGCCCGTCGAACTCGGAGGGCAGCTTCCCCTTTGCATCGGCGAACTGGCGAAGGTGGACGAAGAGATACGACCACTCCTCGCCGCGCTCGGGCTCGAGCCGTGCTTGCTCACGGGCAAGGCTCTCGAGCTCCCAGATGTTCCACTCGCGCGGCCCCAGGCTCCGTGGCATGCGGACGACGTTGGCAGGGACCCGCGGCGCACCTGGGACGGGCTCGTAGGACGGTGGCTGGGGCAACGCCCGAGGATGTGCATACGCGGGTCGAGACTCGACTTCGGCGGGCGGCTCTAGCTCCCTCGCCGTGGCCGGGACCGGCTCCGGGGCCTCGATCGGGTCGCGCTCGGCTGGTGCAGGTGGATCGCCAGTGGTCGAGGCCTCAGCCGGATCGACCCGCCGAACGCTCACCCCGCGCCACGCACGCCTGGTCCTCCGGGCAGGCGCTTCCGCTGCCTCGGGCTCCGGCGCCGCATCAGGCTCCGGCTCCACATCAGGCTCCGGCTCCACATCAGGCTCCGGTTCCGACCGCCTCTCCTCGGTCTGCGGTTCGGGTGCGGCCTCGACCGGCTCGGACGCCAACAGCTCGGGCGCTTCAGACTCCTGTGGCGGAACGGGAACCGGCTCGGGATCGGCCTCGACTGCAACGGGATCGGGAATCGTCGTGACCACTGGTGGCGGCTCCGGCGCCGGGTCGGGCTCTCGCAGAGCCTGGGCTCTCTCGACGACCTGGTGTTCGAGCCCAGGCGCGGCGATGCGCGCCTGGGCCTCCCGCCATGAGACCCATTCGACCAGCCACGCGATTGCAAGCGCGAGCGCCATCACGCCGACGACGGCAGGCCATGACAGGTCGGCAAGCCACGCGGCCACGGCGACCGCTACGAGAAACCCTGCCAGGGCGAGAAGACGAAAGATCGAGGCCGTGCTCGGCAGGCTAACGCCTTTCCGAAACGCGGCTAGGACGCTTCGGGGGGCTTCTGCTCCTTGCGTGACGACCGTTCGCCCTTCCCGCTTTCCGGAGCCTCTTCGCCGGTCGTCCCAGCCTTGGCCCGAGCTGCTTCCTTCGGCTTGCCTGGCTTCGGGTCAGCGGTCGGCACGGCCTCCGGCGTTGATGGCGACGAGGAAGGCGTCCCGGCCTCCCCAGTTGCCTCGGGTTTCTCCGGACCGCGTCGAGCGGCCACGGTCGATTCCGCTGCGCGCACGATCGCGTCCACGGCTTCCCGGATCGCAGGATCGCCATGGCCGGCTGCGCCCAGCAGTTGCTCCGCACCTCCCCGCGCGCGCTGCACGATGACGTCGGCCTGGGCGCGAGCCCATTCGAGCGTCTGCTCGACCTCGGCCCTGGCGGCATTGGTCATCTCCGTCGCCTGGTGGCGGGACTGCTCGAGCAGCCGTGCTCCGCTCGACTCGGCCTGGCGCATCTCTTGCGAGGAGTCTTTGTTCGCCTTCGTGAGGATCTCGCGTGCCTCCGTGCGCGCGGCATTCATGATCTCAGCCCGCTGGCGCTCGGTCTCCTGCCTGATCCGGGCGATCTCCGCTTCCTGCTGCTGGAGCTCCATCTGCGCTTCGCGGATTTCCTGCTCGGCCCGAGCCACCTGCGTCGTAGCGGCTTCCTGCGCATCACGCTCGATCGTGTCGGCGAACTCAGCGGCCGCACGGATGAGGTGAAGCGTGTCCATCCGGACCGCATGCCCGATCGGCTCAGCGGTGCCCTTGCGCGGCGCCGCCTGGAGCACCCGAAGATTCGTCTGGAGGGACGTTACGTGGCGGCGAAATGCGTCGAAGGCTTCTTCGACCTTGACGCGCTCATAGCCCTGAGCCGCGGTCGGCAGGTCGTCGATGCGCGGCAACGAGGTCAGGCTCGTGGCCGGTTGCGCGCGTCCGGGTTCTTGCGTCGCCATGATCCTCCTTCGGCTTCCTTCGCCGGCCGCAGGTGCGGCGCGGCCGATTAAGTATGCCTGTATCCATCGGCTGGAATCGGCCGCCGACTTAAGGGGGTTCTTTCCGGAGCATGATTCCGAGCTCGCGGAGCTGTTCCTCCCCCACCGGCGACGGGGCTCCACTCATCGGATCGATCCCGGCCTGGTTCTTTGGGAACGCGACCGTGTCGCGGATGTAGGGCTCGTCGGCCAGGACCATCATCAGCCGGTCGATGCCGGATGCGATCCCTCCGTGAGGCGGCGCACCCATCCCGAGCGCATCGAGAAGGAAGCCGAAGCGGAACCGCTGCTCTTCCGGCGTGATCGCGAGGAGGTCGAAGATCTTCTCCTGGAGCTCGGGCTCGTGGATCCTGAACGAGCCGCCTGCGAGCTCGACCCCGTTCCCGATCAGGTCGTAGGCCTCCGCGAGCGCACCACCCGGGTCGGTCGCGAGCAAGGCCTCCCCTTCCGGGTTGGGACGGGTGAAGGGGTGGTGGACGGCGGTCCATCGCACCTCCTCCTCATCCCATTCGAGCAGCGGGAAGTCGGTGATCCAGAGGAACTTCCAGGCGTCCTCGTCGATGAGCTCGAGCTCCCGGCCGAGGTGCAATCTGAGCGCCCCGAGGACGCGCGAGACCATCGCGGGCTCGTCCGCCGCGAAGAGCACGGTCGAGCCCGGATCGGCCTTGAACGCTTCGAGCTCCGCCGCGGACAGGAACTTCTCGATCGGCGAGCGCGCCTGGCCCTCCTCGTCGTACACGATGTAGGCGAGCCCCTTCGCGCCCCACTCCTTCGCGACCTCCTCGAGCTTCGCCAGCTCGCCGCGCGAGAAGACTTGCGGCGCGACGAGGTACCGGACGGCCGGGGCGTTCGCGAAGACGCCGAACCTCGAGCCGCGCGTGACTTCGGTCCCGTCCTGGATCTCGAGGGCGAAGCGAAGGTCCGGCTTGTCCGATCCGAAACGCCGGTCCGCCTCGTCCCAGGTCATCCGGGGCCAGGGCGGCTCGAGGTCGACGCCGCGACACTCGCGCCAGACGGCGCTGTACGTCCGCTCGATCAGCTCGAAGAGGAACTCTCGGTCCGGGAAGGCCATCTCGACGTCGAGCTGCGTCAGCTCCTGGAGCCGGTCGGCGCGAAGGTCTTCGTCCCGGAAGCACCGCGCGATCTGGTAGTAGCGCTCGAAGCCGGAGATAACGAGCAGCTGCTTGTAGATCTGGGGTGACTGCGGGAGGGCGAAGAAGCGGCCCCGCTGGAGCCGGCTCGGAACGAGGAAGTCGCGCGCCCCCTCCGGCGTCGGCTTGCCCATGATCGGCGTCTCGATGTCGACAAAGCCGGCCTCCTCCATGTGCCGGCGGATGATTCCGACGGCCTGCGCCCGCATCCGGAGGTTCCGCTGGAGCCTGTCACGGCGCAGGTCGAGCCACCGATAGCGAAAGCGGAGGGTCTCGTCCACGCCTTCCTCGTCGAGCTGGAACGGCAGCGGCGGGCAACGCGAGAGGATCTCGAGCCGGTCGACCTGGAGCTCCACCTCGCCGGTCGGCAGGTTGGGGTTGACGGCCTCGGGCGCGCGGGCAACCACCTCCCCCGCGGCCTGGAGGACGAACTCGTTCCGGATCGAGTGCGCGGCCGCGATCGCCTCCGGGGCGCGCTCGGGGTTCACGACGAGCTGGCAAAGCCCTGTCGAGTCACGCAGGTCGACGAAGACGAGCTTGCCGTGGTCCCGCCGGGTCGCCGCCCAGCCGGCAAGCGTGTGGTGTTCGCCGATGTGTTCCGGGCGGACCTCACCGCAGCCCAGGTCACGCCACGCCATCACACCGCTCCCAGCTCGAGCAGGCGCCGGGCCACCTCCCCGACCGGCACCGCCGGCTCCTCTGCCCGTCCGTCGAGGGAAGCAATCGTGGCGCCGTCCGAATCGGCCTCAACGAGGAACCGTGCTTTCAGGCGCTTCGCCTGCGTCAGCTGCCCCTTCTTCGACCGGCCCGCGTATTCCGCGTCGCAGCGCCAGCCCGCACGCCTGAGCTCGGCCATCTGGGCCAGAAGCGCGGGGCGGTCGGCGCCCTCGCTGTAGCCGAAGAAGACGTCGATCCCTTCCGCTTCGCCCTCCACCCCCGCCTCTTCGAGGGCGAGCAGGAGCCGCTCGATGCCGGCTCCGAAGCCCACGCCCGGAGTCGGAGGGCCACCGATCTCCTCCACCAGATAGTCGTAGCGCCCTCCCCCCGAAAGCGTGCTCTGCGCCCCGAGCGCGGGCCCGACGAACTCCCACGTCGTTCGCGTGTAGTAGTCGAGGCCACGGACGAGCGTCGGCACGAGCTCGTAGCCGACGCCGTAGGCATCGAGGAGCCTGCACACAGTGGCGAAGTGCTCCCGGCACGCGTCGCAGAGCGACTCGCCGATCTTCGGCGCCCCGGACAGGGCGGACCGAACGTCCGCGGGCTTCGTGTCGAAGTTGTCGAAAACGCGGAGCGGGCTCGAGACGCGCTTGGCGCGGGTCTCGTCGTCCAGCTCGCCGTCATGGTCGTCGAGCCACCGGGTCAGGCTCTCGATATAGGCCGGGCGGCAGTTGCGGTCCCCGATCGAGTTCAGCTCGAGCCGGTAGTCGGTGATCCCGAGGCGGCCGAGCCAGGCGTCGTAGAGCTGGATCACCTCGGCGTCGAGCGCGGGGTCGTCGGAGCCGACCGCTTCCACTGAGACCTGCCAGTGCTCGCGGTAGCGGCCCTTCTGGGGGGCCGAATATCTGTACATCGACCCCAGCGTGTACAGCTTCTGAGGCTGCGGCTCGCGATGGAGGCCGTGCTGCACGTAGGCGCGGCAGATGGGCGCAGTCGCCTCGGGGCGCAGCGTGAGGGATCGCCCGCCCTTGTCCTCGAAGGTGTACATCTCCTTTTGGACCACATCGGAGCCGGCGCCGGACGTCCGCTCAAAAAGCTCTGTGTGCTCGAAGACGGGAGTCTGGATCCGCCGGTAGCCGTAGAGCGCACAGAGCTGCTCGGCCTCCCCTGTTAACCGCTGCCAGAGCGGCTGTTCGGACGGCAGAACGTCGTGCGTTCCGCGCGGTGCTTCGATCTTCACCGTCGGGTGGCCCGAAGCTCGCCGAGAAACGGGTTCGAGGCGAGCTCGGCCTCGAGCGTCGTGGCGGGCCCGTGGCCCGGATAGACCACTGTCTCCGGCGAGAAGCGATCGAGGAGTGTGGCGATCGACGCCTCGAGCAGGTCCCAGTCCGCGCCCGGGAGGTCGGTGCGGCCGACCGAGCCTGCGAAAAGCACGTCGCCGGAGAAGAGGCAGCCGTCGGCCGCGAACGCAAGATGCGCGGGCGAATGTCCGGGGACGCGGAGCGTCTCGAAGGATATCCCGGCGAGCTCGAGCATCTCGTCGCCGTGGAGCAGCAGGTCCGGGGTATAGGGGCGGAGGCTGACCGTCGGAGGCGCGTAGTCGTTGATGTTCTCGAGCAGCGCCCGCTCGTCCTCGGCCATGTGCACCGGCGCGCTCGTTCCCTCGGCGAGGTCGGCGACGCCTCCGAGGTGATCCCAGTGGCCGTGCGTGATGAGAATCGCGGTGCAGTGAGCGCCCAGGCCTGCAAGCCTGAGGCGGATCTCGGCCGCGTCGCCGCCCGGGTCCACCACGACCGCTTCGCCGGCCCCGGGGGAGCGCACGAGGTAGCAGTTGGTCCCGATCGGGCCGAGCTCGAGCTGGGTGACGTCGAGGCTCACGGGGAGGTTGAGTCTATCCACGGCCCGGTACACTCTCCGCCCCGATGCAGAGCTGGAATCTTCGTGCAATCGAAGCCCCCGGCGGCAGCCGGTCCCCCTCCGTCCTCCTGAGCGAGGACGAGGCTCGTGCAGTCCTCCTGGCTCTCGAGCCGGGACAGAAGCTGGGCGATCACCAGGTCAAGGAGCACGCCTGGCTCGTCGTCGTGGACGGCTCAGCCCGGATTGGCGGTGGCGACGAGGAGCTCGATGCCGGCGTGGGGACGCTCGTTCATTTCGAGCCGGACGAGCGCCACTTCGTGCGGAGCGAGGGCGGGGCCCGCATCCTTCTCCTGCTCGCCCCGTGGCCCGGCGAGGGTCACTTCCGCGGCGAGTCGAAGTCCGTCTAACCCCCGGCTTGCTGACGCCGGTGCCGGCGCATGAGCGTGCGATAGACGACGAGGTCGACCAGGTAGCTGAAGGGGAGGAAGATCATGATCAGAAGGACCGCGTTGAAGATCTTCTGCGCGGTCGTCAGGCTCGGCGCCGTTATGTAGGTGACGACGAGGAGCAACGGCCCGAAGATCGCACCCCGTTTGAGGACGCGAGCCACGGAAGGGGGCTGGATCGGGCGGCCTCGACGGTCCGACGGCCCGCGTGACTGCCGCTCGCGCTTCTGGGGCGTCTTTTCGAGCGCGCCCGGCGTCTCGAGGATCTCTTCGCCCTCGTCGGTCTCGATCACGTACTCGTACTCGTGGCGCTGGAGCTTCTCGCGACGCCGTCGTTGTTTTCGGCTGGGCATAGGACGATTATGCCGCCGGCCGGTCTGAGCGGCGCCCGACCCGAGGACGGTCAAGGCGCTCGAGGCTTGTTGCGGTCAAGGCCAAACCGGCTCGCCCGCCTTCACCACCGCAGCGACGTGATCCGTACCCAGGTGGTAGGCCACATAGCGCCAGTCTGGTGCGTCCAGGAGGACGAGGTCGGCGTCGTAGCCGGCGGCGATCCGGCCGACGCGGTCGGCACGCCGCAGGACGTGGGCCGCGTTGACGGTGCACGCGGCTAGCGCCTCGGCCGGTGAGAGTCCGATCTGCGTGCACGCGAGACTGCAGGCGACGGGAAGGCTCTCGCAGAAGGCGCTGCCGGGGTTGAAGTCCGTCGCCAGCGCGACAGCCGCGCCCGCATCGATGAGCTCTCGCCCCGGTGGCATCGGGCGGTCGAGGTAGAGCGCCGCCGCCGGCAGGAGGACAGCCGTGACGTCACTGGCTGCGAGCGTCTTCACGCCCTCCGACCCGGTCGCCTCGAGGTGGTCGACGCTCCGGGCGCCGAGCTCGACTGCGAGTGGGATGCCACCGGCCTCTGTGAACTGGTCCGCGTGTAGCCGAAGCTCGAGATCGGCACCGCGGCACGCCTCCAGGTAGCGCCGTGCCTGGTGGACGTCGAATGCGCCTCGCTCGAGGAACACATCGGCCGCCTCCGCGATCGCCGCTGCCTCTGGCAATACAACCTCGAGCGCGAAGGCCAGGTAGGCATCGGCGTCCGAGAACTCGGGAGGAACAGCATGCGCCCCAAGCCAGGTTGGGACCCCGCCCGCATCGCGAATAGCGGAGAGCATTGCAAGCTCGGTCTCCCGATCGAGCCCGTAGCCCGACTTCGCCTCGAAGGTGGTGGTCCCGTGCTCGAGCATCCAGCCGCGGTGGCGCTTCAGTGCGGCAGCGAGCCCGTCTCGGCCCGCGGCGCGCGTGGCTCGAACCGTCGAGAGGATGCCGCTCCCGGCTGCGTGAAGCTCTTCGTAGGTCGCCCCACCCGAGCGGAGGTCGAACTCGTCCAACCGGTCTCCCGCGAAGCAGGCGTGCGTATGGCAATCGACGAGTCCCGGAATCGCGCAGAGGCCGCGGCCGTCGAGCTCCGCGACGTCCTGGCCGAGCTTCGGGAGATCGGCCATCGACCCCACCTGGACGATCCGCCCCTCCTCGCAGAGAACGTACGCGTCAGCCGTGACGCTCGCGTCTCGGAGTCGTGGTCCGCGCAGGGGAGCGTCGCTTCCCCCCGGCGAGACGATTCCCGCCAGGTCACGAACGAGGAGGGCGGCCATTCGGGCAAGCCTAGAGCCGCCGCCCGCCGGTTAGCGAACCGACATCGCGGGAATACCGAACCTAGGGGGTGAACCCACCTGCTTCGAGGCGGGCTCATCAGTTGCCGGGCCGGACGCCGGGACGACGGCACGCAGACCGGCGTCCGGCGCACCGGCCCAGGCCTCGGTGCCGAAAGCGAAGTCCGCTAGGCCTGTTCGCGCGTCGGGATCTGGAGCCCGTGCTCACGCGCGGCAGCCAGCGCGTCGTCGTAGCCGGCATCGGCATGACGCAGGACGCCCGTCCCGGGATCGGTCGTCAGAACGCGCTCCAGGCGCTCCGCCGCGTCGTCGGTCCCGTCCGCGACGACCACCATGCCCGCATGGATCGAGTTGCCGATGCCGACGCCTCCCCCGTGGTGCACGCTCACCCACGTGGCTCCAGCGGCGACGTTCACGAGCGCGTTCAAGATCGGCCAGTCGGCGATCGCGTCGGAGCCGTCCAGCATCGACTCCGTCTCGCGGTACGGCGACGCGACAGAACCCGCATCGAGGTGATCCCTCCCGATCACCACCGGTGCTCGGACGTCGCCGGCCCGCACCAACTCGTTGATGGCAAGCCCTGCGATCGCGCGACCGCCGTAGCCGAGCCAGCAGATCCGGGCCGGCAGGCCCTGGAAGGTGACCCTGCGCGGCGCCAGCTCGAGCCAGCGCTGGAGCAGTACGTCGTCCGGAAACAGCTCTGCCAGACGCTTGTCGATCGCCGCGATGTCGTCGGGCTCGCCCGAGAGGACCGCCCACCGAAATGGGCCGATACCACGGCAGAAGAGCGGCCGAATATAGGCCGGGACGAAGCCCGGATATGCAAATGCGTCTTCTAACCCTGCCTCGAGCGCCTCTCCTCTCAGGTTGTTGCCATAATCGAAAACGTAGCTGCCCGCCCGGACGAACTCGAGCAGCCCTTGCACATGTGCGACGATCGAGGCACGGGCTCGGCGCAAATAGTCGTCCGCGTCGCGCTCTCGAAGCTCCGCCGCCTCTTCGACGCTCAGCCCCACGGGCACGTAGCCGTTCAGCGGATCGTGTGCGGCCGTCTGGTCGGTGACGAGGTCGAAGGCCTCTCCGCGCCGCGCGAGCTCCGGCACGATCTCCGCCGCGTTCCCGAGGAGGCCGACCGACAGCGCTCTACCGTCCACCGCCGCAGCCCGCATCCGAGCGAGCCCATCTTCGAGCGAACTCGTCGCCTCGTCCAAGTAGCCCGTCTGCAGCCGCCGCTCGATGCGCGACGGATCGACCTCGATGCAGAGACAGGCTGCGCCCGCCATCGTGGCAGCAAGCGGCTGCGCGCCGCCCATGCCGCCCAACCCCGCCGTCAGGATCGTCCGCCCCGCGAGGTCGGCGTTGCCGAAGTGCTTCTCCCCGGCCGCTGCGAACGTCTGGTACGTGCCCTGGAGGATCCCCTGCGTGCCGATGTAGATCCAGCTCCCGGCGGTCATCTGGCCGAACATCGTCAAGCCCTCGGCCTCGAGCCGCCTGAACTCCTCCCAGGTCGCCCACTTGGGGACGAGCAGCGAGTTCGCGATCAGGACACGCGGCGCTCCAGGGTGTGTGCGGAAGACACCGACCGGCTTTCCGCTCTGCACGAGCAAAGTCTCGTCCTCGCCGAGTGACAGCAGCGAACGGACGAGCGCCCGCAGCGCCTCGTGATTCCGTGCGGCCTTGCCGGAGCCCCCGTAGACGATGAGCTCCTCCGGCCGCTCGGCAACCTCGGGATCGAGGTTGTTCAGGAGCATCCGGAGCGGTGCCTCCGTTGCCCAGGAGCGGGCGTTGAGGGTCGTTCCCCGAGGCGCGCGGATCGAGGAGAGGTCGCCGCAGAGCTCCTCGACCAGGGCGTCGGCCGAGCTGACCGTGCTCACGCGAGCTCCCCGATCTCGTCCTCGACGGCGGTTACGATCACACCCGAGCGGATTGCCGCTGCCACCAACTCGATGTCAGGTGCGAGTGGACGATCCTCGTGAACCGTCGGGGAGAGCGAACGGACCTGAGTGTGTGCCGCCCGTGTCCCCCGCCCTGGCTCGAGCGGCGCCAGAAACTCAACGCCCTGCGCACCGGCGAGGAGCTCGATCGCGAGTGCTCGCTCGCTGTTTGCAAGGACCTGCCAGAGCTTCAGCGCAGATGCGTTGCCCATGGAAACGTGATCTTCCTGGCCCGCGCTCGTGGGGATCGAATCGACGCTCGCCGGGTGGCACAGTACCTTGTTCTCGCTGACGAGCGACGCCGCCACGTACTGCGGGATCATGAAGCCGGAGTTCAGGCCGCCGTCATGGGTCAAGAAGGCCGGCAGGCCGTCCGAGAGCGATGGGTTTGTGAGCCGCTCGACGCGGCGCTCGGAGATGGAGGCGAACTCGGCCAACGCCATCGCCATTCCGTCGAGCGCGAAAGCGAGGGGCTGACCGTGGAAGTTTCCGTTCGACAGGAGCTCACCGCTCTCTGCGAAGACGAGCGGATTGTCCGTGGCGGCGTTCAGCTCGATCTCGACCGTCTGCTCCGCATACGCCAGAAGATCCCTGCAGGCGCCGTGAACCTGGGGCGCACAGCGTAGGGAGTACGCATCCTGGACCTTGTCGCACCAACGGTGGGACTCGATGATCGCCGAGCCCTCGACAAGCCTGATGACATTCGCGGCCGACTCCGACTGGCCCCGGAGGGGACGGAGCGCCTGGATCTCGGGCCGGAAGCTGACCCGCGAAGCCTGGAGCGCCTCGACCGAGAGGGCACAGGCAATGTCCGCAACCCTGGCGAGGCGTCGTGCCCGGACGAGGCCCAGCGAGCCGATCGCGCTCATGAACTGCGTCCCGTTGATGAGCGAGAGCCCCTCCTTCGCTTGCAGCCGGACCGGCTCGAGGCCTGCATGAGCGAGCGCCTCCGCGCCCGTGATCCGGTCGCCGTCCAGGAGGGCCCATCCCTCACCGACCAAAGGAAGCGCCAGGTGCGCGAGGGGCGCCAGGTCGCCGGAGGCGCCGACGGAGCCGCGGGCCGGGACGTACGGGAGAACGCCTCGATTCAGACACTCGAGCAAAAGCTCGACGGTCTCGACCCGGGCGCCCGAGTAACCCTTCGCAAGCGCGTTGGCGCGAAGCACCATCGCCCCGCGGACGACCTCGTCGGGATACGGCTCCCCCACCCCGCACGCATGGCTTCGAAGCAGCCGAAGTTGGAGCTCCTCGGAGAGCTCGGGTGGGATCGAACGGGACACGAAGCGGCCGAAGCCCGTGTTGATTCCGTACGTGTGCTCACCGGAGGCCTGGCTGGCGGCGCGCTCGACGACCGCCCTGGCGGAGTCCATCTTTTCGCGCGCATCGTCGGAGAGCTCGGCCGCCTCGCCGCCGACAGCGACCCTCCAGACGTCGTCGACGGTGAGATCCTCCCCGTTCAGCAAGACGGCCGTCGCGAGCGTCACGCGGTCAAGTCTAGTCTCGCAAGACAGCAGGATTGGGCGATCTGCGGAGCGAAGGAGGCGAAATGCGCATCATCGTGATGAGCGACATGGAGGGCGTTGCCGGCATCGTCAAGTGGGAGCAGGTAGAGGGCGGCGAGTCGCTCTACGAGGAAGGGCGAAAGCTCTACACGGAAGAAATCAACGCGGTCGTCCGGGGTGCCCGTGCGGGCGGCGCGACCGAGATCGTGGTCATGGACTGCCATGGCGCGGGCAAGGGCTGGACGTTCAACTCGCTGCTCCCCGAGGTGCTCGATCCAGGCTGCGAATGGGTCGTGCAGCACGAGTGGACGCATTACACGGAGTTCCTCGAGCACGGGTGCGACGGCGCGCTTCTCGTCGGGATGCACGCGCGAGCGGGAACGGCGACCGGCGTTCTGAACCACACGGTCTCCGGCTCGGACTGGCACAACCTCTGGTTCAACGAGACCCTGGTCGGCGAGACCGGAATCAACGCGGCTCTCTGCGGCACCTGGGGCTGCCCCGTGCTGATGGTCAGCGGGGACGACGCGACTTGTGAGGAAGGCGTCAACCTGCTCGGCGAAGGCATCGTGACGGTTGCCGTGAAACAGGGCCTCGGCCGCTTCAGCGCCCGGCACCTCCCGCTCGTCCGGGCCCGGGAGCTGCTCGAGGACGGAGCACGGCGAGCGGTCGAGAACCACGGGTCGGTCGGGCCCTACGATCCCGGGCACCCGTGCGAGATCGTCGTCGAGTACACGAAATCGGATCTCGTCGAGCCCTTTCGAAACCGAGAGGGCGTCGAGGTTCTGGAGCCGCGCAAGGTCGCGTCACGGGCCGACGACTGGTGGACGGCCTGGCGGCAGTTCTCCTTCTAGGGGCCACTGGCGGCGGCCGCCGGCGTCTAATCCTCGAGCAGCCGCAGTTCGAGCACGTGCCGGGCATCGAATCCGTCAATGCGGAGAATCGGGCCAGCCGCCGCCACCGCCGCGCCGGCCGGCATGAGACCGACCAGCTCGCTTCCGTCCACGTCTACACCGCGTGACGCCGCTTCTGCCCTGATGCGCTCGACGATCTCGTGCAGAGCCGCGGCCTCCCAGTCGGTGACGTTCATGCTGACCTGCACGAGCCCGGCCGTGGGTAGCTCGAGTCCGAGTGCGCGCACGCCGGGGTACCCGCCGTCCCGCTCCCGCACGATTCCCGCGATTGCCTTCGCGACCTCGACGTCCTGCGAGCGCAGGTTCACGTTGAACGCGATCAACGGCCGCCGGACTCCCAGCACGACTCCACCTGCCGTCGGATGGAGGCGTGGAGGTCCGCGGTCGGGCGCGAGCTCTCCGGCGTCCATTCGTCGCTGGAGCTCCTCGGGACCGCCCCGCCGAAAGAATGCGGGCTCCCGACCATCCTCGGTCAGGCGTCCGTAGAAGAAGACAGGGAACTCCAGCTCGTCGCCCAGGCGGTCGGCGAGCGCCAGGGCGGCCTTACGCGCGAGTGGCTCGTCCTCGGGACGGATGGGGATGAGCGGAACGACGTCTGCCGCCCCGATCCGCGGATGCGCGCCGGCGTGAGCGCGGAGATCGATCCGGTCGACGGCAACCCTGACCCCCGAGAAGAGGCTCTCGACGAGCTCCTCACCCGACCCGACGAGCGTGTAGACGGAGCGGTGATGGTCCGGATCCACATGGACGTCGAGCAGTCGCGCCGGGCCCGCGAGGGCATCGCGAAGGGCGTCGACCACGACGCCGTCGCGCCCCTCAGAGAAGTTCGGCACCGACTCGAGCGGCAGCGGCACCGCGCAAGCATACGGCGCGGCCGGACGCCGTCGGCCTGGGAGGCGGACGGGGGAGGAAACGGTGCCGGCCAGGTAAAGACGTGTCCCTTGCGACCCCCCTGTTCCGGTTGCCCCGGCCTCCTCCCGTGATCGACATTAGCGGCGAAACGCACGCGGGTGGCGCCCGAAACGTGCCATGTTTGCAGCGGTTTCGCGGCAGAAGCGACCAGGAAGGCGCCCGCTACACTCGACCTCATGAACGCTGGTGGCCCTTCTCACCCGTACCTTCGGACGTTTGGCCGGCTTCTCGGCTTCCTGCGCCCGTACCGCTGGTCTCTCATCGTCTCGGTCGTCCTCGCGGTGGGGTCGCAGGTTGCCGGCCTCGCCATCCCGTGGCTGACCGGGAAGGTGATCGACGACGGCATCAGGCCACACGACACGCGGACTCTGGCCATCCTCGTCTCCCTCATCGCCGTCGCCGGACTCGTCCGCGCGCTCATGCTCGTCGGTCGCCGCTTCATCGCCGGTCGACAGGCGCTCGGAGTCGAGTTCGACATCCGAAACGCGCTCTACGCGCACCTACTGCGCCTCTCGTGGGGCTTCTACGACCGCCACCAGACCGGACAGCTCATGTCGCGGGCGACGGTCGACCTCCAACAGGTCAGGTTCTTCCTCGGGTACGGGCTCATCTTCTTTGGCCAACACATCCTCACCATCGTCGCGACGACGGCGATTCTCTTCGTGCTCGACTGGGAGCTCGCGCTGATCGCGCTCGCCATCACACCCGCTCTGATCGCGATCGCGTACGTCTACTCGCGGTCGTCGCACCCGATCTTGCGCGAGGTGCAGCAGCGCATGGCGGACATGACCACCGTCGCCGAGGAGAACATCGTGGGCGTCAACGTCATCAAGGCCTTCGCCCAGGAGCCTCAGGAGGAGGAGAAGTTCGCGAGGCGGAACGACGCCGTCTTCGCCGAGTCCGTTCGAGCGACCCGTCAGCGTGCGTTCTACGTCCCGCTCCTCTCCTTCCTGCCTCTCCTCGCGCAGGCAGCTGTGCTCCTTGTCGGCGGGCACCGGGTCATCAACGGCAATCTCGAGGTTGGCGAGTTCATCGCGATCAATGTCTACGTACTCATGCTGGTGATGCCGCTCCGGATGCTCGGGATGTGGATCGGCACGAGCCAGCGGGCCGTCGCATCCGGCGAGCGGATCTTCGAAGTGCTGGACGAGGCTGAGGACGTCACGAACGCGCCTGACGCAAAGCCGCTAGCCCCGGGGGAAGGGCATGTTCGGTTCGACCATGTGACGTTCGGCTACGAACCGGATCGCCCTGTCCTCCACGACGTTGACCTCGAAGTCGAGGCCGGTCTGACGATTGCGCTAATCGGGCACACCGGCTCCGGGAAGACGACCCTCACCTCGCTGGTCCCGCGCTTCTACGATCCCCAGGAGGGCCGTGTCCTCCTCGACGGCGAGGAGGTTCGCGGCCTGAGACTCGAGGAGCTTCGTGGTGCAATCGGGATCGTCTCGCAGGATCCCTTTCTCTTCTCGACGACGGTACGGGAGAACATCGCGTTCGGAGCGCCGCTGGCGAGCGACCAGGACGTCGAGCGCGCAGCCCGCATGGCTCAGGCCCACGAGTTCATCTCGGAGCTCCCTGACGGCTACGACACGGTCATCGGCGAAAGAGGGATCACGCTCTCGGGCGGGCAGCGCCAGCGAATCGCGATCGCACGCGCCATCCTCCTCGATCCCCGCGTCCTGATCCTGGACGACGCGACCGCATCGGTCGATGCGACCACGGAATCGAAGATCCGCCTCGGCCTGCGCGAGGCGATGAAGGGACGGACGACGTTCATCATCGCGCATCGCCTTTCGACGATCTCGCTGGCGGACGAGATCGTCGTTCTGGACCACGGCGCCGTCGCCGCACGTGGGACGCACGATGAGCTACTCGAGAGGAGTCCCGTCTACCTGGAGATCTACGAGCACGGTCTCGTGGAGCTCGAGGTTGCGCGTGACGTTCAGGAGGCGCGCGCTTGAAGATCCACCAGCCTGGGAGCCATCTGACCGACCGACGCGGCGCCGAAGTCGACGACTGGAGCTGGGGCCGCACCGTGCGCCGCATCGGCGTCCTCGCCAACCTCACCAAGCCCTACCGCGCACGGACCTGGCTGGCAATCGTCTCGCTGCTTGCAGCGACGGCGACGGCGCTCGCACCGCCCCTCCTCGCGAAGCTCGCCATCGACGAGGGGATCGGGAACCGCGACGTCGGAATCCTGGGGTGGATCGTGGCGGCGTTCCTCTTCGCTGGGCTCCTGAACTGGCTCGCGAGCATGGCGCAGACGTACTTCACGGGTTGGGTCGGCGAGCGGATCCTGGCCGACCTCCGAAAGCGGCTCTTCGCCCATCTCCAGCGACTTTCGCTCGGCTACTACGAGCGAAACCGCGCCGGGACCATCATCTCCCGCCTTACGAACGACGTCGAAGCGCTCGACCAGCTCGTCACGGACGGTGTCACGAGCCTCTTCCAGAACTCGCTGACGCTCTTCGGGTCGGTCATCATCCTCTTCTTCCTCGACTGGCGGCTCGCACTGGCGACCCTCTCCGTCTTTCCGCTCCTGAGCATCGCGACCGCGGTCTTCCGACGCCGGTCCTCGCGCGCCTACCGTCGCGTTCGGGAGCGGCTCGCGGGAGTCACGGCCACCCTGGCGGAGAGCATCGCGGGCATGCGCGTCGTCCAGGCTTTCACGCGCGAAGACCACCACGCCGCCCACTTCCGCGCGGTGAACGAGGACTATCGCGCGGCGAACCGCGAGACCGTCGTCCTGAACGGGCTCTACTTCCCCTTCGTCGACTTCCTCTCCGCGGCCGCCACATCGATCGTGCTCGGATACGGGGGCTACCTGGCCTTCGACGGCTCCATCGAGATCGGGACGCTCTTCGCCT
>Ga0307301_10000008_pt1 | contig 50276 bp, 49 predicted proteins | sample ER_DNA_182_FD_194506 | JGI IMG/M metagenome (GOLD analysis project Ga0307301, IMG submission 194506) | Bulk soil microbial communities from the East River watershed near Crested Butte, Colorado, United States - ER_DNA_182 | ecosystem: Environmental > Terrestrial > Soil > Floodplain | place...
ACGCATCTCCGAGCGTCGTCAGCCCGGAGCACACCCTTGACAAGCACCGGAAGCCCGCTCAGCTCGTGCAGCCAGCCGATCGTGTCGAAGTTGATCGAGCGATCAATCTCAGTACCAGCTGGTCCCGCAGCGGCTTGTTCGTCTGCGGTCAGGTTGGCGAGCCTCACCTTGGCTGGGCTGTCGGGCCAACCCAGCGGGTTCACCTGTGCGGGGAGCGGGATGATCATGTCAACGGTGAGCAGCAGTGCCTGGGCGCCGTTCGCGACAGCGCGCTCCACCAGCCTTTCGGTGAGGCTGCGGTCCCGGGTGACATAGACCTGGAACCACCACGGCGCACCGGTCTGTGCAATCGCCGTGAAGGGAACCCCGGTGTTCGTCGACACTCCCAGCAAGGAACCGGTCGCCGCGACTGCCCGGCCCATCGCTACCTCGCCATCGGGGTGAGCGCCGACCTGCTGCGCCATCGGTGCGACGAGAACAGGTGTCCGTACGGGGGTGCCCAGGATGGTCGTGGACAACGACACCGAGCCGACGTCGCGCAGTACCCGCGGCCGGAACCGTACGGCCGACCAGTCGGCGGTCCCCTCGTCAAACCCAACGCCAGCTCCGGCGACGGCCGCAAAGTAGGCGCTGACGTGCGGCGGGAGCAACGCTCGGGCACGTTCCTCGAAATCCGGGAGATCACTCATGTTGAGTGCGCCGGGGGAACGAGACGGCGCCATCCTCCACGAGAACGGCGCCGTCGATGCTCATCAGGTGAACGCTCACACGGAGTCGGCCTTACGGTCTTCGGCAGCCTCTTGGGCGCTGAGGGCCTCGTCGACCGACGATGCAGCAGGCTCCGTTGCTTCCATAGGGGCGTCAGCAATGCCCTCCGCCAAGTCCTCCGCAGCCGCGCTGGCGTCCTCGAAAGATGACCTGGCGGAGTCCGCTGTAGCTGCGACGGCCTCCTTGATGCCCTCGGCTCCCTCGCTTGAGTAACCGACTGACTCCTCGGAGAGCGTCGGCGTCTCGTCGTCACCGTCGAAGCGGTCTTTGACGTTCTCGATGACCGCTTCGGTCTTGTCCTTGGCGGCTCCGAATCCCTCCGTTGCCTTATCCCCGAACTCCTCGGCCTTGTCCGTCAGCTCATCCAGAAAACCCATGTTGTGATCCTTACTGTGGTGAACTGCTCAACCGCTCTGTGCGGGATCGCAGTCATCCTAGGGCGGTGTCGCTTTCGCTGGCGCGCACGCATCGCCGGCGTATTATCGATAGTTGGTGAACTGTACGGCGAAGTCGAGATCGGCGGCTTTGACCAGCGCCTGGACCCTCTGAAGATCATCGCGGCTCTTGCTGCTGACGCGCAGTTCGTCACCCTGAATCTGGGCCTTGACGCTCTTTGGTCCCTCGTCCCGGATCAGCTTGGAGACCTTCTTCGCGCTCTCCTGGCTGATGCCCTCCTTCATGTTGGCGGTGATCTTGTAGTGCTTGCCGGATGATCGTGGTTCGGCTGCGTCAAGAGCCTTCAGACTGACACCGCGCCTGACGAGCTTGGACTGGAAGACGTCGAGCACTGCCTTGACCCGCTCCTCGGAGTTGGCTTCCATCTCGATGGCCTGACCTGACCAGCGGATGCTCGCGTCGGTGTTCTTGAAGTCGAACCGCTGCCGGACCTCCTTGGCGGCCTGGTTCAAGGCGTTGTCCACCTCTTGGCGGTCCACCTTGCTGACGATGTCAAACGAGCTGTCGGCCACTCTGCTGCTCCATTCCCCAGGATGCTGACGGGGCCATTGTGCCGAATCGACCGATTGACCCAATCAGGTGGTTGGCTCGTGGTGGTCAGAGTTGGGTATTGTTTCTCCCCGCCGCAGGATGGAGATCTCAGCGGTACGGCAGGTTGCCCGAGCGGCCAAAGGGAGCGGTCTGTAAAATCGTCGGCTTAGCCTACGTTGGTTCGAATCCAACACCTGCCACAACCAAGAAACTGGCCTCTGACAAGGCTCGATGCCTTCTAGCGGTGATCAGATTCCGTCTGTGTTCCGTCACTCGTCCACGCGTCGTCGATTGCGCGCCTGGTTCGGTCTTCAGAATCCGGCATCAGATGCCCGTACGTCTTGAGCACGAGCGCCGCGTTCTCATGGCCCAACCTCTCGGCGACTGCGACCACAGACTCCCCGGCTGCCAGGAGCACGCTGGCGTAATGGTGCCGCAGTGCGTGACTCGTCGTGCCAGCCGGTAGCTCAGCCTTCTTCACAGATGGAGCAAAGATCCGCGCGCCGTAATGCTCGTGCCGGTACAGGTTTCCGTTGGCCGTGGTGAAGAGTGAGCCGTCCTCGGTCGGTGGAAACTCAGCGATGTGCGCCGCGAGTGCCTTGCCGACCACTTCCGGTAATGGCAGCGCGCGTCGTGATCTTGGTGTCTTGGGCGGTACTCGGTATTTGCCGTCCGGGGTTGTCTGGAATTCGACCCGCACCGTACGCCGGAGAAAGTCGACATCCTGTACGCGGAGCGCCAGTAACTCGGCGACTCGCAGACCGAGGCCCGCTTGGGTGATGACCATGGCTCGGCAGCGATCCGGCATGGCGCCGGCTAGGTCTTGAACCTCGATTACGGACAACGGGGTGATCCTTTGCTTCTCGGACCTCGGCATGCTCAAGCGGGTCACCGGGTTCCTTGCCAGAAGTCGATCTTGGACTGCGGCATTGAAGATCGAGCGCAGCGTTTGTACTACAAGCCGCACGGTGCCAGGAGAAAGGGTTTGCGAACGCTCCATCACCCACGCCTGTACCTCAGATGTGCGGACGGCAGAGAGCCTCCTACCGCCGAGTCGGGTTCCGGCAATGTGGTTGTCGATGATGGATTTGACCCGAGTCGCGGTGGTCGAGCGATGAGGACGGGTTGTGGACCACTGCTTCGCGTACTGGGCAACGGTTATTGGATTCTTGTGGTCGATGTAGCTCCCGTCAAGCTTGCTGTGCTCAACATCTTTGATCTTGTCCTCGGCGTCGGTACGGCGACTGAAGATCTTGGAGCATTCCCGGCCGTCCGGGTCGACCAGCGTGCTTGATAACGGCGTTCGCCAAGTTTACGGATATGAGCCATTTAAATCACGACCCTTCCTGCCTCGGCCTTACCCAGATATCCCGCGTCCGGGGCCTCGTAATCCAGCCTGCTGTAGTTGATCTTGGAAGCTTCAAGGTTCGCTCGAGGTCTTCGGTGGATTGAGTTCAGCCGCCACCCCCTGGCGCAGAGCGCAGCGCCGGGAGTCATTTGTCGCATCCTAGCGACGCTCGTCAGCCCGTTGCTCCAGCCAAGCTTCGACGGCCTCTCTGCGATACCGCACATGACGGCCTACCCGATAGCCGGCTGGCCCCTGGCCCTTGTACCGCCAGCGGTACAGAGTGTGAACGGGGATGCCCAACATTTCCGAGACATCCGTCAGCGACATCAACTTGTCACGGGCCTCCAGCGTCATGATCATCTTCTTTCTTGGAGACGGCTAGTAAACCTGGTCATTGGCGCGGCCGATCGATCCAGCCCTGCCTCCGGCCAGACCGCCTTGCAGCCGTTCACTCGCCGACGTGCGTGTCTCCGAATATTGAGGACCTTTCGATCGACAAAACCCCTAAGTCACGAAGCGGCCGCGTGCGGTCGTGAAGATCGACATCGTACGGGCGGCGCGGTCATATTGGTCTGGGTAGGCATTATGCTCGTCCGGATGGCCGAGATTCCTGAGACCTCTTCGTCCCGAACCAGGCTCGGTGCGCCGAGGGAGTCAACGGTTGAGCGTGGGGCCGGTCCGCCGACGTGCGCTGAGTAGTGCGCTCTAGTGGGCCCGTAGTCACTCACTTCGTCACTCAGCACCGGGGAGGCCTGAGGGGATTTGGCGAGCCGCGATGAGTTCTGCGGTGTCCGGTGGTCGTACTGGCAAACCCGTTACCGAGGAGGACTTCTGTTGCGCAGCGTGACTTATTCGATGGGCGTTTCACTTGACGGCTTCATCGTCGGGCCGGACGGCGGCTTCGACTGGACGCCGCCGGACAAGGAGGTCTTTCGCTTCTGGATCGACGAGATTCGAGAGGTCGGCGTCCACCTGTTGGGACGACGGCTGTACGAGACGATGCTGTACTGGGAGACCGCCGACCAGGATCCATCGCTCGACGACGCGGAGCTCGAGTGGGCCGCGCTTTGGAAGCCGCTCCCAAAGGTGGTGTTCTCGACGACGTTGTCGGCGGTGCAGGGCAATGCCCGCCTGGCCTCCGGCGGCCTGGCGGAGGAGATCGAGCGGTTGCGAGCCGAGCCGGGGGAGGGCGACATCGCGATCGGCGGCGCGACGCTCGCCGCCGAGGCGGCCGCGTTGGGTCTGATCGACGAGTACCGGGCCATGGTCTACCCGGTGCTGGTTGGCGGTGGCATTCCGTTCTTTCCCCAGCGCGAGCGCCGGGTAGATCTCGATCTCGTCGAGACCCGCACCTTTAGTTCAAGAGTCGTCTACCTCCGCTACCGCGTGGCGCGCTAACCCAGACGGCGGCGCGGCCCGCAGCGAAGCGAGGACACGCGCCGGCTGGCCGGGCGGAGCCCGGCCCTTGATCTGAAAGAGCCGGATTCAGCAGCGTGCTGCTGCCTGTAATTGTCCTGTCGCGGCTGATGCTTAACAGTCCTGTGTCAGCTGATGCTTAACACCTGGCCGTGATCGGCCGATCCTGAGCGGTGTCGTGGCGCCGTGGCTCGGGAGGCCGGAATGGCTCTGGTTGTGTTGTCGAAGGTTGAGCAGCGGTTGGACGCGGTGCGGGCGGTGCTGGCTGGGGCGTCGGTGACCGAGGTCGCCGCCGTGGTCGGAGTGTCGCGGGTGAGCGTGCATGCCTGGTTGTCGCGGTATCTGGCCGAAGGTGTGGCCGGATTAGCGGACCGATCGCATCGGCCGCGGTCGTGTCCGCATCAGGCCGGGGAGTCGGTGACCGTGCTGGTCGCCGAGCTGCGGCGGCAGCATCCACGGTGGGGGGCGAAGCGGATCCGGCTCGAGTTGTTGAAGAACCCGCCGGACGGGATGACGGTGCCGTCGACCTCGACGCTGAACCGGATCCTGGTCCGGCAGGGGTTGGTGGTGCAACGCAAGCGGAAACGGCCGCGGGAATCATTCACCCGCTGGCAGCGGCCGGGGCCGATGCAGCTGTGGCAGCTCGACATCGTCGGCGGGGTGATGCTGGTCGACCCGGTCACCGGGGCGGTCCGCGAGGCCAAGGTGGTGACCGGCGTCGATGATCATTCCCGGTTCTGTGTGATCGCTACGGTGCTGGAGCGGGCCACCGGCCGGGCGGTGTGTCTGGCGTTCGCGGCGGCGCTGGCGAAGTTCGGAGTGCCCGAGGAGGTGCTCACTGACAATGGCAAGCAGTTCACCGACCGGTTCGGGAAGGGCGGGGAGGTGTTGTTCGACAAGATCTGCCGCTACAACGGCATCACCCACCTCTTGACTCAGCCGGCGTCGCCGACCACGACCGGCAAGATCGAACGGTTCCACCTCACGCTGCGCCGCGAACTGCTCGATGACCATGATCCGTTCACCTCGGTGGAAGCAGCGCAGGCCGCGATCGACGAGTTCGTCGCCCAGTACAACCGTGACCGGCCGCACCAGGCGCTCGACCCGAAACGGCCGGTCACCCCGGCCGACCGATTCACCGCAGTACCGCCGGCTCAGCGGGAAGTGTTGCCGGTCTGGCTGCCCCCGACGTTGACTGCCGCGCCGGCGGTATCCGCCGATCCAGTTTCCGACAGCCTGGACGACGGAGCGGATTCGTCGGCGGACGGGTCGCCGGCCGGCTCACCCTGGGCGGGTGGACCGGTCGAGTTCGACCGGATCGTCCCGGCCTCGGGGAACATGGCCGTGGCCGGCCGGCAGTTCTGGCTCGGCCCGATCCGGTCCGGCCAGACGGTCCGGTTCTGGGCCAGCGTCGAGGTGATCCACCTGATGATCGGCGGCGTCCGGATCAAGTCGGTCCGCTCCCACCTGACCACCGCCGACCTGGCCGTGTTGGCCGCCGCCGGCGCGGTCAACGCTGGACCGCCGCCCCTGCCCGTCGAAGACGGTGAGGCGGTCGAGATCGAGCGGACCGTGTCCCGGGGCGGGACCATTGCGATCGGCGGCACCGTGTTGCTGGCCGCGGAGATCCTGGCCGGCCGCCGGATCGGTATCCGGATCGAACCCGGCACGTTGATGATGTTCGACCTCGACAGCCGCGAACTTCTCCGCGTCCGACCGAACCCGCTGAACTACGCCAAGATCATCCGGCTCCGCGGCGTCCGACCCGCCGGACCGCCACCCCGGCCGTCGATCGAACCCGTCCGCGCGCAACGACGGGCCTCGAACAGTGGCGTGATCATGATCTGCGGCCAGAAATCGCCCTCGGCCGAGTCCACGCCCACCGCACTGTCACCGTCCACGTCTCCGAGACCACGCTGGCCATCGAGCTGGCCGACGGCGACACCCGCGTCGTGCCACGGACCACCACCCAGCCGGTGCGTAACATCAAAGCCAACCGGCCACGACCGGCCAAACCCCAAATTATCTAGGCCAGACGTAAAGGATCACCTGGCACAGATCCGTTAAGCATCAGGTGCTTCTAGACAGCTGCTGCCTGTAATGCCGCCGCGCGGAGTGCAACCTCATGTTCTGAGCACCGCGATTTGACGACTGAGGTGTGCTATCGGCCGGGCGCGGACGGCCCGCTGGGACGCCGTTCGGGTCGTTGGTACGCGCGCTGCCTGACGTCCCTTGGACTGAGTGCGGTGCCTCCTGCGTGTGGCTTGCCGGCCCTCGCATCTGCGGGAGGGTTGGTGCCACGCGCGATATCCCGGTCGAGGCGTTGTTTCCACAGGGCCGGAAGCATTTCGAGCTGAGTTCCTCCGGTTGGTCGTGGATCTTGGGGATTGATGCCGTTGGCGGCCCGCCATACTGCAATGTCGCCGACGAGGGCGGTGCTCGGGTGGCTTCCCGGTGCAGCCCATACTGGGGGGCCGCCAATTTGGTAGGCATGATCTTGGATCTGGTCGGCGAGGTCGGCGACCAGCTGAGATCGCTTTGTCAGGTAGGGCCCCCAGCCCGGATGGCTACGGAGCGTTTCTGGAATGCCCGGGAGCCAAGGCAGCGGACCTGGGTCGACAGGCGCCAGCTCTGGGAGGCGCCAGTCCAGGACGGCGGCCATGTCGCCTGCAGTTCGGAGGTCGCGACCGGCGGCCGCTGTCGGCAGGTGGCGGAGTGGGTGCTTACCAGTTTCGGCCGCGAGGGCGAGCAGATGTGCCCGCAGGGTCGGCCAAGCGGGTTCAGTGGTGAGTCCGGGAATGTACTGATCGGCTTGGTCGATCTCTGCGACGCTTTGGGGTCCGACAAGCTGCTCGGCTGCGACGTGGAGGCCGCCGGCGTAGCGCCGGACCGCCTGGAACAGCCGGGCCGCTGGATCGTTGAGCTCACGCAGCACGGTGCTGGCGGAGACAGGCGTTTCATCGCGGCCGAGGATCTGCTGCAACGTCTCGCTTGGCGTGCGGGGTGAGATGGCATCGGGTCGGATGATGCTGTGCGGGTCGCCGTCGCCGACGACCTGCAGGTACAGGTGGTTGGCGGCCCGGCCGCGGGTGAGCATGGTGTACAGCTGCTGCCGTGACTCCTGCCCGGTGACCAGGCCGTGCATCGTGTCGGCGGAGACGCCTTGCGCGGAATGGATGGTGGTGGCATAGCCCAGACCGGTCGAGGTCTGGACATAGCCGGCTGGCAGCCGGACGGTCAGGTGGCTTCGGTTGTGTCGCACGGTCAGGTCACCTTGTTTGGTGACGAGGGTGATGGTCCAGCGGTCCCCGTTTTTCACCCAGTCGGTCGCGGTGAGGCGGAGGCGGCGGTCGTTGCGGCGGGTGATGATCACATCTCCGACGCTGGCCCAGTTCCCGTCGGCCAACGGCACCTCGGCTGTGGCTGTGGAGTGATCGAGACGATGCTCCCTGGCACGGCGGTTGAGTTCGGCGACCAGCTGCCGGGTGGGGGCGATCATGATCGCGTCAAACCCCGCCGCGCGATCGGAAACCCAAGCGCTGAACGCATCCTCGGTGGCCTCTTGGCCACCTTTCCCATGAGAGGGCGTCGCTGAGTCGAGTCAGCGCCTCCCGCGAAACATCTGAACTGACGTGTCGTATACGTCTCCTGTGATCGCAACACCCGCGTGACCCGCCGTCGGCAACCGTGCCGGCTGCCTGAACCTCACGCCTGATGCCCTTGATGCGCCCAACGTTCACAGCAGCCGGGGTTACCGGGTCAGTGGCCGATCGGTGCGCACGGCTTCCACCACCTGGTCAATCGCCGCGCTGGTCACTTGCGCGTCCTCCTGGTCTGTCTGCAGTGTTGAATGTCCTGCGTCTTCAACCACGACGTGGGTGCTGTCGGTGGACAACACGGCCAACTCGTTCTGTAGGTTGTGCCAGGTGCGCTCGAACTGGATTCGGGACGTTCCCGAGACTCCGGCGGCGAAATCGCGGCCATGATCGCCCGCGCTTAACACCACCAGCGGCCTGTCGCCCAGACCCCCGGTGGCGCGCACTTGCGCATCCCGGTCTGGCGCGAGCATCTCCTGACCCCAGGTCACCCTGTACCGGGTCGAGCGGAAATATGCTTGCTCCTCCTTACATTGCCGCGCTGGTAACCCGCACTCGGCCATATCGCCACCGGTCAAGCGGAAGACTCCGAGCCGCGTCAGGAATGTCATGGCGCTCACCTGCCAGTTGGGCGGTTTGAGCGTCGCCACCACTTCCGGCGGGAGGCGGGTCCACATGTCCGGGTGGGACGCGTCGACCAAGACCATGCCCTCCACCTCCTTCGGGAACCGGGCAGCATACATTCGCACATACAGGCCACCGAACGACTGCCCCACCAACACGTACGGGCCATCGATCCTGGCATTGCCGAGCAGGGTGTGCAGTTCATGGGCGATCTGCTGAGGGTCGCGAGGCTCGGGGCCTGGCTGACTCCAGCCGGTACCCGCCCGGTCGTATGTGCACACGCGCGTGGTCTTCGCGACCTCCGGCTGCACGTTGGCCCAGTCGGCCGACATGTTGCCCAATCCTGACTCCAAGATCACCGTCGGGCTGCCCTGTCCAACGCAGTCGACGTGCAAGCGGTGACCGCCAATGTCCACCATTTCGCCGGGAGGAGGATAGGCGCGTTGGTCTATTTCCGTGGCGACTGCCTGGTAGACCGCCCCGATAACGGCTAGCGCGAGGACCCCGGCGATCATCCACACGAGCCCACGTCGGATCCAAGTCCCCAGCCCTCTCCTTGGCTGTGTTCCTTCTGACTGCCGCTCCGTTTGGCGGGACCTGGTTGGGGGCAGACTTACCTGGTGTTGTGACACGAGGTCAATCCCCGATCCTGCGGATGTGGTCGCCGCGCCTGAGGTCCGCTTCCGCGGGCGTCGACTCTGTCCCGCCCCTGATGAGGACGACGTTGCGGAAGACGATCGGAACCGTACGGACCTGCTCATCGAAGTCCGGGCTGTCCTGCACTTGGAAGTGCAGGTGCGGCACCAACGAGTCTCCCGAGTCCCCGACCGCGGCAATCTGCTGGCCGAGCCGTACGCGCTCTCCCTCGCTCACCCGAGCGCTTCCCTGCTGGAGGTGCCCCAGCACGGCGTAGCGCCCACCGCCAATATCGAGGAGGATGTGGTTGCCATAAGAGGGCTTCTGCCCGGTGTTGCCGACGGGCTCGTCCGGATGGACGTCGCTCACGCTGACGACCGTGCCATCGGCCGGGGACAGCACGGGCTCGCCGAAGCCGTACCAAGCCTCCTCCCGCTTCCGATCGCCGTCGTGGCCGCGGCCCTCCTCGTCGAGCCGCACGAAGTCGACGGCGTTGCTCACGATGGGAGTCCGGAAGTGGTGGCTGATGAGCGTGCTGCGCCCGCCTGCGAGCATCGCCCACTCGCCGGCCAGCGGTGGGTCGACGGCAACCGGGTCGGCCGGCGGGGTGTAGATGCGCACTAGTTGGATGGCGAGGAAGACGGTGCCGATGGCCACCAGGACGTTGCTCGCGACCTGCACTCGGCGGCGAGGGATGAGCGCAAGCGCGGCCATCACGAGCGCCCCGGCGCCAAGCGAGATCACGAGCGGTTGGTAGGGGATCCGGTCCGGCAAGGGCAACGATAGGACGAGTGCGACAAGGGCCGGGACCAGCGCGAACGTGCCCGCCAGGATGGCGGCACCGAACAACGCCCAGAACAGCCACTGGTTTAGGCACTGCAGCAGGTAGGGCCGCAGTTCACGGCGGAAGGGATGGCGAAGGAGCCCATACTCGAGTCCTCCCCGGCGAGCATGCCACGCCCTCGACACCACCGTCACGAGCGAGACGGTGAGAACCAGCAGGGCAAGGGCCTCGGGCAAGAAAGTGAGCCGGTAGGCACCGATGAGGAAGAGCAACCCCAAGAGCGCCAGCAGCGCGTTGACCTTGCCGAGCGCGACCGGGCGGCTACTACGTCCCTTCTTGCCCTGTTCGGTCTCTGTCCTCCTCGGGTTCGTCGTCATCATCTACTCCTTCCGGGATAGGCCTCCGTGTGTCCCGGCCGGAGACGGCGGCTGCGGCCCCAGGCAGCACTCAGCGGTGGGAATCGCTTCACCACGCTCGAAAGAGGGGACATCATCTGAGATCCTCCTTTTCGGTTATCCATTCGAAACGTGGAGGAAGCTGCCGCGGGTTTGCCAAAGACCTCTTGCGCAACCTGCGCACGAGGTACAGGATCACCGCGTCGCTGACCGCCGGGCCGGCGTGGAAGGCAGCAAAGTTAGCCCCCCGGCCCGCACCGAAGTGGTGTAGCGATGATCAGCAGCTCGAACCGTCATGCCATCACGGTCACAGAGGACAAGCTGGGTCGGATAGCCAGACCGCCCCGTGAAGATAGGCCGGTTTTCTTGCCAGTCCACGGCACGGGCCCGACGGTCCGTCAGACGTAAGGACTCACGAAACGTTCCTGGCGTCACGTCGCTGTTCAGCCACTCCGCCAAGCGGACCGTTAAATGGGCGGGTCATCAAAGATGGCTATGCGAGAGCGTGGAGATGCGACGCGAGTTCAAATCCCGCCAGCCCGACAACGTGCGGCCTGGCGACCCTGGCGGGTTTGTTCTGATGCTGCTGGTTGGCCTGCTCCTACATGGCATCTGCTACGACTTCTTCTCCGCCGGGGACCGGTTACGTAGCTCAGCACAAGTCACGTTGGCGACTTACGGTGTGGAAATCCTGATTGGCTCGCTGGTGTCTGGGCCCATCGTTTACTTCGCCAGCAGCTAAGTGGACATGTCTCAGGCGAGTGCCACGTGACACCTCGACTTTCCTCATCCCTGACGGGGTTGGAAATCACGAGCGCGCCATGCGAGTGGGGCGAACTACGGACCAATTACGGACCACGACGGTCGAACTCAGCGCAGATCAACGGTCAACCATGGACACCGGCGATAAATGGTTCACGCTCGACGACCCTGGCGGCACGATCTGGGGGTCAAGGGGTCGTGAGTTCAAATCTCGCCAGCCCGACCGAACAGTCCACCCCCAATCTGACGTAGTCGATGATCGGCGTGGCCGATGGTGGCCATCTTCGTACCCCAGCTGGTCCAGCGTCGTCCGTTGGAGCGAGGTGCCGGTTTGGTCATGCATGGGTGCATCATCTGTCTGTCCCGGAACCTTGGGCTCGGTCGTCATCGAGCTCGGTGAGCGTCAGTTGGCGTCGGTGGTAGTCGAAGTGCTGGGTTCCGTAGTGGTAGACGTCTTGAAGCGTCATCGTTTTCCGGAAGAACGGGTCCCATCCCGGCGGGAAGTGCATCTCGCGCCGAAGGGCTACCTCGGTCTCGGCCGTGAGGTGGCGCTGCAGGGCCTTGATGCTGTGGTCCATCATCACGTGCATCCGCCGGCGAGTGAGCACCGTGCCACCGCCCCAGGACCCGAGATAGTTCACGACGTGGAACGGCTTGGTTGCCGCATTGAGCACGGTTGCGAAGGTTCGGCTGACGTGGCCGGGTTGACGGCCAAAGAATCGGACCAACGGCAGGAGGCGGCGAACGATCAGGTACCCGAACAACATGTGGAACAACAGCTGACGGTTGTTCCAGCGTGTGCCGTCGGAGCGGCGGCGTAGGTCGGAGGCGGTGGCGTCTCGGAGTAAGGCGTGGAACGTCTCGCACGCCAGATCCATCTCTCGATGGATCTCCGACCGGCTGGGCGTCCCCAGCAAGTTGTCCCCTGAGCCCATAGGCCTCCGCCCTGACCGACTGAGTCCATCATCCGCCAGCCGGTCGACTCGCCGTTATCGATATGTCGTCCTTGTCCAGCTTTGCGGGCGGCGGTGACCGGTAAGAGCTTTCGAGCCGGGCATGCGCAAGCAACGCCGGAGATCGCCATGCCGGAATCCCAGGTTGTGAGGGTGTTGGCCGCCGGCGACATTCGACGGCCAACAGTCGGGTCACTCTCAGCAGCCGCAGGGGCAGCTGGGGTCGTCACAGTCCGGATCGCAGTCGCACGAGACAAGTTGTTGTTTCAGCACGGTTCTGGACATGGCACAGTCACCTCCCTTCTTCGGGTGGGCACCAGCGGCCTGGCGAGGGTGGTGGACAGTCTCCGGCTGGCAGCGCTTCAACCATGGCGACCATCTGGCCACGGAGCGCAGTCAACCGAGCCAGCTCGGCATCGAGATCTGCCAACCGACGGCGCAGGAGCGTTTCGGCTGGTTCGCATGGGCATTCGCCTGTGTCACGAATGGCCAGCAGGTTCTTGATATCGAGCAGTGTGAGGCCGAGCCGCTGGGCTCCCTGGATGAATTGCAGCCGGTCCACTGCTGCCGGGTCGTAGATGCGATAGCCCGACGGCGTCCGCTCTGGCGGCACGAGCAGACCGATCTTCTCGTAGTAGCGAATTGTGTCTGAGCCCATGCCGACGGCAGCGGCTAGTTCGGCTACACGCAGCCCCCGGCGAATGAGCGAAGACGTTGCAGTCAGTCGTGTGTCTGCTGCTGTAGCCATGCAGCAAACGCTAAACCTTGGAGTCGACTCCAAGGTCAAGTGCCCACTACAAGAGTCTGAAGACTCAGCCGGCAATTGCGATGGCCACTAGTGAGCCTGCTCGACGATCTGGGAGCTGAGTGCCGAGCATTTCCGGGCAAGCGGGGAGCACTCCACGTTCCAAATTCGAGAAAGCCAGAACGTCTAACAGGAAGCCAGCGGAAACCACCCAGATCGCCAGCTGAACGTGCAGGACCTCAGCTGTCTTCGAGAGCCCTATCTCCGATTCTGTCGCCTCGGGAGGAGGTCTGACCCGCTACTGATGGCGCACACCTTGAAGGCTGACAGCAGCAGCAGCACGAGCACAGGGACCAGAACAGTTGACGGCACGGCGGCCGAGCAGAATACCTCCCAGCAGGGTGCCAGCGATCGAACCGAGAGCCATCGCAATGACGAACGTCGAATTGTCCTTTAGCGTCCGAAAGCTGTTGTCCCGGCTGTAGCGAGCGAAGGCAACGAGCATGGTGGGCAACGACACCGCAAGCGAGAGACTCCCGGCCAGTTTGATGTCCAGGCCGTAGAGCAACACGATCGTGGGAATGAGCAACTCACCGCCGGCGACGCCCATCAGAGCAGCCACAACACCGATACCAGCCCCAACTGCCACCCCAGCCACGGTGCGAGGAATCATCTACAGCGATAGCGCCGCCACGGGAGTGAGATGGGTGAAAGCAAGAGCGGCCGCAACCAAGACCAGTAGAACAGCAACGACCCGGTACAGAGTGGTCGAACGCATCTTCGTGGCCCACGTTGCGCCTAGCCAGGCGCCGACGAGGCTTCCAGCGAGCAGGTTGGCAATGACGTAACAGTGCGAAGCCACATGCTCGTAAGGGATCGACAGAAGTCTGGCCGGCAGCGCAGTGGTGACCACGATGAGGCTCATGGCCTTGTTCATGATCACCGCGTGAAGCGCAACGAAGCCAAAGACGCCGATCAACACGGGCAGGCGGAACTCAGCGCCCCCCAAGCCGATAATCCCGCCCAACAACCCGACGACGCCGCCAGCCAGGAATGCAAGAGGCAACCTGCGGTGAGTCGGAGCGGCCACCAAAGGCGACGGTTCCTGGCGGATGGTCATAGGCGCAAACCTACGGCGGGCCACCGAGAATGAAGCAGCCTTGGCGTGAGCTAGTGCGCAGCGGTATCTACCGGGCCAGCACCAGGACCATGTCCCTATGGCATGGAACCGATGGAAGGTAGAAACCCTGGGCTTGCCCATCAACGCTCTGGCGCTCTTGATCCTCAAACACTTCAAGGCGGTCAACGTGTGGAACTGGCAGAACTGGATGCGAGAGTCCGAGCAGCAGGGGACTGCACGAGATCAATGGTCGACGCTGTGTTGGCCGACGGCTGCAGATGGCTGATGGCAGACGCCTACTAGTGCGAGGCCCGTCCCAGACCTCGGCCGATGCCTACTGAGTCTCACGCCTCGGCCGGGAGGCCCTTCACTTCGGTGCCTCATCAGCGGGCTGGTTCCAACCAGCACCTGATAAGCCTGATCGACCTCCAGTGTGAGCCTAACGAGTCGATCGGCTGAGGACGAGGCTGATTACCAAAATGCTTATCAATCCCCTCGCAAAGTCAGGGTCAACAGCGGACGCGGGTGACCAATCGCCAGGTTCAGGGCAGGTCCACCACACAGGCCGACTGTCGATGGCATGGAAGAGATCAGGGTTCGAGTCTTTAAGCTTCATCTTTGCTCAACATGAAGAATTGCTCCCACTTCCTTTCAAGATCATATTCCGTCAAGATTCCGTCACTCGTTGAGAACTCGTGAGTAACAACGAGCAATGCCGAGCAGTGAAATACCTAGTGAGAAGGGGTTTCGGGAGTATTGCCCCCAGTGGGAAAGCCCTGCGGAAAGTTCGAATCCAACACCTGCCACATAGCAGGAGTCCCTTATACAAGGGAGTCCGAGTCTCACCCGTGGCTCGCGTCGGTCATTTGTCGGTCACTCAGCCACGCGCCGTCGATTGCCCGCCGCATGCGGTCCTCACTGTCCGGCATTGGGTGCCCGTACGTCTTGAGTACGAGAGTCGCATCCTCATGGCCCAACATCTCGGCAAACGAGATCACGGACTCGCCAGCGTGGAGCAGCACACTCGCGAAGTGGTGCCGTAGGTCATGAGTCGTGGTGCCCTCTGGGAGTCGGCAGCACGGATGGAGAGTCGGAAGATGCGCGCTTGGTAGTGCTCCTGGCGATACAGGTTGCCGCGATCCGTGGTGAATAGTGACCTGTCGGCAGCGGGCGGAAATTCGGCAATATGCCCCGCGAGTCCTGCGCCACAATTTGCGGCAACGCAATGTGCGCTTTGATCTTGGTGTTTCGGGTCCACGCGGTCTAGGCCATTTTGGGTTAGCTGAGATTCGACCTTGACGGTACGCCGCAGGAAGTCGACATCTTGGACGCGCAGCGCCAACAGTTCCGCGATCCTCAGCCCGAGACCCGCTTGGGTGATCACCATTGCCCGGCAGCGTGGCGGCACCGCGTCGGCCAGTTCCGCAACTTGCGCAACTGCAACGGCACAATGCGCGGCTTTTCTGATCTTGGAAGCGGTCGTCGCGCGGCTACTGGGTTAGCGCCAATCAACCGGTCAGCCGTCGCGGCGGCGATAGATGGAGCGGAAGCTACACCAAAAAGCCGTAGGGTGCCCGGAGCCAGCACGCTGGACCGATCGGCTATCCATCCCTGCACCTGAAGGGGCGCACCGCAGAGAGGAGCTGAGTGCCTAGCGGGGTGCCGTCGATGTGCTTATCGATCAATGACCGGACGCGTATGGCGGTAGTCGAGCGGTGCGGCCCGTTAGCTGCCCACTGCCGCGCGTACTCGGCAACCGTGATTTTGCTCGAAGTGTCGATGTAGTGCCCCGAGACCTTGGCGCCCTCCATGAGGTTGAGGTGATCTGTGGCTTCACCCATCTTGGCGAATGTCTTCACCCGCTCGCGGCCTTGATCATCTAGCCAAGTCGCTTGGTAGGTTTTGCCGCGCTTACCCTGCAGGGTCCGAACATGTCCCATGATCAACCCGCGCGCGGCGCTTGTACCGCAGGTTAGAAGCGAGTTGCAGCACTGATCATGATCAGAAGGGGGAATTGCTCGCCAAGGGTAAAATCGCCAACGATTGGAAGGAAATCGCGATCATGATCAAGATTAAGTTCATGAGCAAGCTTGCACTCACCCTTGCGGCGGGATGTCTCTCTGTCGGGATGCTGGGAGTGGAGGCCAGCGCGCAAGCCCCCATGCCACTGATCACCGTGGTCATCGGCGATAACCTCAGCTTCAAGAATGTAGGCCTCGGCGCCGCGGCGAAGGTGCTGGTCTCTGACGTGTGCGGCGTTGATGCGCGTGACGCTAAGGAGATCCTGGAGCTAGCAGCAATGAACAACCAGAAGATCGTTGCCATCTGTCCCAGAACGGGAGCGGTATTCCACATCATCCCGTAACGAATATCGACTTCCAGTTCGGTCCAGTTAACACGCAGAAGAAATCTGCTGATTATGATCATTTGTCTGTCACTCGTTGGGAAACACTGAGCAATGCTGACCAGCGTTGAGCAATGAAAGCCTAGTCAGAACAGGTTTGGGTATATCGCCCTGGTCAGCGAGTCCCCCATTTTGGTTCGAATCCAACACCTGCCACAACAGGAAAGACAGTGACACGTGGGGCTCTCGTCGGGTGCTGGGGCACTCATGAGATCGGGCGCGCGACAACGATCAGGTTGCGGCTGTACCCTCCACGGTCCGGGCGGAACTCGCCGGCGCAGGTGATCAATACCAGCCGAGGCGGTCCGGCGATGTCGAAGACCTCCGCGTCGTCGACCAGATCGGTGCGCGGGACTTGGTGCACCGTGGTGATCTTGTACGCCTGACGCACATCGCCCGCGCTCAACACCACACGCTCCCCGACCTTGATGTTCCACAGCCGGAAGAAGAACCCGATGCCGCGGTCGAAGGCGTCGACGTGGCCGGCGATCACGGTCGACCCGTACGGATCGCCGACGTAGGAGCTCCCATCCCACCAGCCGACCTTGGTGGGATCCTCCGGGACCACCAGCTCGTTGCCGACCGTGGCCACCGGAACGACGGCCGTATACGCGCCACCTGGCAGGTCGATCCGCTTCGGAACGAACCGCGTATCACCGGCCGCCGGTCGCGCCTCGCGGGCGGTGGGGATCGACGTCGTCGGGGACGGATCCCCCAGCGGCACTGCCACCGGCCCGTCTGGCACTGGCAACACGGCGAGCTGCGCCACCGCTACGCCCAACAGGGCAACAGACAGGACCACTTGGACGCCGATCGCGCGCCCGAGCATCGGCCGGCCGCGCCGCTCGACCGGGAAGCCGCGCATATACCGCTCGCGGAAGGCCAACCTCCGGCCGTACGCGACGGCATAGCGGCTCAGCAGCAGCGTCGCGACCAGCGCCAGCACCTCGACGAGCAGCAGTACGCCCGAGCGACGTGTCGCCGTCCCCCCGGCGATCAGGTGTTGCGCAGTGCCGGCGACCGTCAGCGCGAGCACGCTCAGCCCAGCAAAACGCGAGAACCGCGGCGAGACCCGCTCCAGCGCGCCCGGCGGATTGCTGGGGACGAGCAGGGCGGCGAAGGCCATCAGGCCGCCTAACCAGGCCGCCAGGGCCAGCAGGTACAGGCCCGTCGTCGCGGTGAGCGCGACGACCCGAGGTGACGCCATGGCCGTCGACTCGACCACCAAGGTGATGGTCAAGAGGACAACCAGCGTGAGGACCATGACGCGTCGTCCGCCCCGCACCGGGTGTCGCAGCACTTCGGCGCCGAAGAACCCAGCGCCGGCGAGAACTGCCAGCCGCACCAGCAGCCATGTTCCGGACTCAGCCGCGACTTCGCCCAGCGCTCGTCCAGGGGCGAGCCAATCGATGAGAGCCTCGGCGATCGTTCCGAGGCCGATCAGTGCGAGACCGACGACCGCCATGATGCGCAATCGACGGATCGCCTGACCATCCGGCCAGACGACCGCCCAGAAGGTGCCCGTCCCGGCGAGGAGGACATAGCCGAGGTAGACCACGAACGAGACGGACGCAGCGAGGAGGGAGAGCACGGGAGAATCCATCAGATGAGACCCCTACGACCTCATCGCCGCGCCGGCCGGTCGTACTGCACCAGCACTTGCGACCGGTCGAACGGAATCGAGCGTGAGGTCCAGAACTTCGGGGCTATGCCTGCGCCACAGGACAGTCTCGCCAGCGGAAGCTGGGGACAGGTGAGAGACAGCACGGTCCGGCCCGTTACGACCACCTTGACCGGCAGGTCGGCAGGCATCCGGTCGAGCAGTGAGCCGAGTGCGGCCACGGTGCGGCCGGCCTTGGCGGGTCGGCTGGTCACGCTCACCTGCGTCAGGCGGTAGCGCAGTCGTAGCTGCTGGGTGGGTGAGTCCCAGCGAAGCGTCACCTCGTTGCGTACCGGGCCGTCGGGAACGGCCAGGGCTTGCCCACCCGCACTGACCTCGACCTGCATCGCGGTCGGCCGCAGCTGCTTGAACCGGGTGCCGGCATCCCCGATCGACGGCGGCCGCAGCACTGCCTCGGTGGCCGGGGCCGGCAGCGTGATCACCTCACTGACGAGGAAGCTCCCATCGGACTCGGGACGAGTGGTGATGGCGATGCCGGGAGCGCCGACGGCCTCGCTGGCGGGCGCCATCGGCGTCGGCGACGTCCGCGGTGTCGGCAGGATCGTGCGGGCCGGCGACGGGGTGGGACGAACGAGTGTGGATTGGCTCGGTGCCAAGGACGGAAACGCGCCCGCCGGCGGACGTGCGGAAGGTGCGGCTGAGCTGGGCAACGTGAGCCCCGCGCCGACCGCGACGGCGCCGCCGAGCAGGGTGGTGACGGTTAACGCGCCCACCGAGCGCCGCAGGGCGTCGCGTGCGCGGGCCCCCGCCATGTGTCACCTTCCCCGAGACGCCACCGCCGCAAAAATTTCGTCCGACACTTCTGACGATCGGTGGTCGGTCCCAGTCTGCACGACTAGGCTGCTGCCCGGCTAGTCGGACCAGACTGCGACATCGCTAGGCCGGGTCCGTCCGTGGCGTACCACAGTCTGGATTCGGGGTTTCTGAGCATGGGTCGTCCAACGCTGCGCAGGATGTGGGTTGCGATCGTCGGCGTCGGGTTGCTCGCTTTGCTGTCCGCAGGGCTCACGCCCAGTTCGGCCGCCGACCAGACCTGCATCTACATCGTGCAAGGTCTGCCGAGCCGAACGATCTCAGTCGCCGTCGACGGCGAATCGGTGGTCGATGGACTGGCTGGGGGCAAGGTGGCGGGACCCGTCCAGGTCAAACACGGTACGCGGACCGTGACTGTCTCCGAGGGCGGCCAGACCCTGGTGACCAGCAAGGTCAAGCTGCCGGCGGGCTCCAACTCCGAGATCGTCGTCCACCTACCCGCCTCTCCTACCGGAGACCCGATGATCACCCGATTCGACAACAACCTGAAGCCCGTTCAGAAGGGCAAGGCCGCCGAGGCGTTCGGGCACGTGGCTGCGGCCGGTCCGATCGACGTCCGGGTGGACAAGAAGGTGGTCATGGCCAATATCGCGAACGGGGAGTACCTGTACACGGTCATCCCCGCCGGGACATACAAAGTTGACGTTGTTCCCACGGAGATGACCAAGCCTCTGCTCGGCCCGCTGGACCTGAGGGTTAAGCCGGCCAAGCTGACGTGGGTATTCGCGATCGGCGAGCCCGGCAAGGATCTGGCGATTGTTCGGCACGTGATCTCCCTCACGGCGACCAAAGGGTCGAAGCGGCCGACCGACATCACCACCGGCACGGGCGGCCAGGCGGCCGAGCTCATGAAGGGCCGCGGATCGAAGTCCTGATACGTACAGCTCGAGGCGCATGGTGATGAGTTGGACGAGATCTGCTCGTTGGTCGGTCGTTGAGAACTCGTTTGGACGAATGGAACCGGTCGTGGTGGGACGGCGGACTGCGGAGTTCGTCGATCACTGGGGCGGTGATCATCACGGTGTCCCGATCTTCGTGCCACATCGATAGCGTAGGCATGATTGGTCGGTAGCTATGCCGAACGCTTACCGAAGGGTTCGCATTCAGCGACACGGCATTTCGCGTTTCATTCTCATGGCGTCGCGTCGCCCAAAAGTGACGAATTATTCGCTCTTACGTCATTTGGCCACTGACAATGTCGAGGCTGGCGACCGGAATAGGGACTATTCATGCCGCCCAAGGTTGCTCCAAGACTGGGTCCCGCAAGACGGCGATTACGCAGAACGCCATCTGAAATACGATGAGGTCCGTGCTGGTGGGCCGCGAACATGAATTGACCGTGATGAGGTCATGCCTTGCTGACGCCCGTACAGGCACAAGCAGCGTCCTGGTTCTCAACGGGGAGCCCGGGATCGGCAAGAGCGCGTTGCTGGCCGGGGCACGCCGCGCAGCTGATCGCGTTGTGCTGTCGACCGTTGGGGTCGAAAGTGAAAGTGATATTGCCTACGTCAATCTGGCCGACGTATTCCGACACCATTACTCCTATCTGAACGCCATTCCGGACCGCCAGGCGGACGCCCTGGCAAGCGTTTTCGCGATCGGTCCGTCAAAGCCTGCAGACCGGTTCACCGTCGATGCGGCAACGCTCAATCTGATGGCGGCTATCGCCGCCGATGGGCCGGTAGTGGTCACCGTCGATGATGCTCAATGGGTCGACCGAGCCTCATTGGAGGCACTGACGTTCGCAGGGAACCGCCTGGAGGTCGAAGGCATAGTCTTGATGTTTGCCGTCAGATCAGGGCAGCCGGCCGCCCAGCAGCTCAGCCGGTTCCAGACGCTGGTGCTTACCGGGCTCGATAACTCCGCTGCGCGTGCCCTAGTCGCGCGAGCAGGGCTCCAAGCCATGTCGGAGGCCTCGACGTCTCGGCTCATTGAAGAATCAGGTGGCAACCCGCTCGCGCTGCTGACATTACCGGCGACCATGAAGGCAGATGACTTCGCGATGTGGGCATTGGGCGCTGAACCGCTGCCCCTCAGCTCCGTGATAGAGGACGCATTCTGCGACACCATTCGTGTCCTGCCAGATCAAACTCGAATGGCACTTCGCCTGCTGGCCATCATGGAGGCAGGCACTCCCGAGCACTTCAGGTCAGCATTGGAGCGAGAACGCCTCAGCGTCGACGACCTCGACCCGGCCGAGGATGCAGGTCTCATCAGCTACCAGCATGGTCAGCCAGGGTTCCGCCACCCGCTGGTACGTGCGGCTGCATACCGGACCTCTTCGGCCGCCGGCCGCCGGCGTGCGCATCTCCTCGCCGCCCAGATCTTGGAGCAGGCCACGAGCGCAACAGCCCTCGAGCGCCGAGCCTGGCATCTGGTGGCCGCCCGCACTGCCCCCACCGAAGCCCTTGCCCAAACGTTCCAGATCGCTGCAGATAACGAGTTCGCCGCTGCCAACTACACGGTTGCCGGGAGGCTATACAAACGAAGCTCGGAATTGACACCGGCAGGGAATAAGGCAATGCGGCGCATGCTTCAAGCGGCCAATGCCTTACGCCTTGCAGGTGCCATCGACGAGGCCCGTACGCTACTCCGGAACGCCATGACCTTGGGGAGTGACCCAGAACTGCGGGCCGCGATCGACTATGCGCACTACCGCCTCCAGGTCTACGCCGGCGGCATGATTGACGGTCGCGATGGGCTAATAAAGACCGGAGCGGCAGCAGCCAAACTTCATCCAGCGCAGGCTGCGCAAATCCTGGGCGATGCGGCCCTCGCGAGCACGGTCATCGGCGATCTCCCGACTGCTCGGGCGACAGCCGAGCAGGCTATGCAGCTAGCGGGGAAATCTGATGGTAGTGATCCGCCGCTCGCCGTGGCTGCGGTCAATGCCATGGTCAAGGCCATCTCTGGAGACCCGGTCGGAGCCCGAAGGCTGCTCCACCCTCGTGCAGCCGAGATCGACGCCCTGGACCCGATGGGAATCGAGTTCGTCTACCAGGTTCCCCTCGAACTGAGTATCGCCCATCTGGCGAGTGAGGAAGCTGGTCGAGCCCGAACTCTGCTGGCGCGAGCCGTGGATGGGGCTCGGCAGCTTAGCGCGGCCGGCTTACTCCCCTTCAGGTGTGGCAGCCTGGGTCGCATCGATTTCTGGCAGGGTCGCTGGGCGAGTGCGCTAGCGCTAGTTCACGAGGCTCTCAGACTCGCAGATGACACAGGGTGGGCCACTGAGCGACCGAGCAATTTGGCGACCTTGGCGCGAATTGAAGCGATGAGCGGCCATCCAGAAGAGGCGCGCAGGCATGCGATTGAGGGCGTGGCAGCCTCCGAAGCGATTGGAGCCGGAACCTATCTCGCATTTGCCCAAATTGCCCTAGGCGCACTCGAGCTCACTGCTGGGAACCAGGCAGCGGCGATCAGCCACTTCGAAGAAGTCTCCGCCTTCAGTGATGACGTCGGCTTCAGCAACTCCCCCGTGATGTGGTGGTCGAGCGATCTGCTCGAATGCTATGTCAGCGAAGGCATGGACGACGCAGCCCAACGCGAGCTCAGTCGCCTTGAGAAGGTAGCCGCGAATCCAGATATGCCTACGACCGCAGCCGTTACCGCCCGGTCAAGGGCGCTGCTCGAGCCGGCGGCGTTCGAAGAACATATGACAGAGGCACTTCGACTGCATTCCATCAGCGATATGCCGTTTGAACGCGCACGGACTGAGCTAATGATTGGACAGCGTGTGCGGCGCCACAACCAGCCTGCCAAGGCTCGACCTCCGCTCACTTCCGCGCTAGCGATCTTTGATCGGCTGGGAGCGCCCGACTGGGCAAGCCGGGCACGCAGCGAACTTCAGGCGACTGGAATTCGGATACCACAATCTGAGGCACCTGGATTGGCCACGCTCACACCTCAGGAGCTGCAGGTAGCGCTCGCCGTTGCTCGCGGGCATTCCAACCGAGAGGTGGCAGGCTTGCTGTTTCTCAGTACCAAGACCGTTGAATTCCACCTCAGCAACGTGTACCGAAAACTCGGCATCAATCGCCGCACACGATTAGTCACCATGGTCACCCAACAAGCAAGCCTCCCGGCATCAGCCGCCAGCTGAGGCCGCGGAAACCTCAGGGCGCAATCGTCTCGATCAGTCCGCTGGAACAGCGCCGCGAGGCCAGCGTGCTGGATGTCATCTGGCCGGTGGTGGCACGTTCCTGGGACGCCATGGGGCGAACGCGCTCGCGTCGCGGGGCAGGACCGCGGCCAGGTCGGGGCAGTGGCGCAGGATCACGCTGATCATGCCGTTATTGGCGATCCAGTCCATGCCGAACGGCGAGTAGATCTCAGGACGGAAGTCCACGGTGAGGAACCGATCGCTCTGCAGCCGGCGCGACGCCATCAGGATGAAGATGCGGAACGCGGTGTCGGAGAAGCCAAACCCGTCCGGCGGCGTCTCGGCGAAAAGCCCGACCATCGTGTCGATCTCATCGATGCTGCGGTAGACGCTCCGCAGCCGCTGAACCGTCTCCGGATCAGCGCTCAGGTCCTCCCACCGCGTGATCCGCGGCTTGTGCAGCCCCGCGCGAAAATCGTTGTAGCGCGGAACGCCGCGCCTGCGGGTGCGGACCAGGTCGACGACCGACAGGTCGACGCGCTCGCCGTCGCGCACCAGGTTCCGAAGGGCGTTCGGGTAGTTGTGCAGGGTGATCGCGCCCGGATACGACAAGCCAAAGGAGTAGAGGGTGTTGGCCAAGCCTAGGACTTGGAGCTCCTTCTCGGCGCCGACGCCCTGCAGGGCGTCGAACCCGCACCGCCGCAACACCTCACCGGTCGCGTGGCTGCGGAAGACGTAGTCGTCGGGCAGCAGGGGATGCATCCGGTAGACCGTGACGAAGTCCTCGGTGAGCGAGTACGGGGCGGCGTGGTGGTCCGGCTTCGTCTTCGGGATGCCCACACTCGAGTGGGCGTCCATCAGCCAGATGCCCAAGCGGGTCAGCCAGTCCTGCGCGGGCGGGCCATTCCAGTTGGTCTTGAGAGCGACGTCGACGGTGTCTGTCGCCAGGATCGCGGGTGTCCACTCCACGGTGTGGATCTTTGCGACGAGCGCCGCGACGATCAGGCGGGCGGTGTGATACACCCGGTCGTCGGGCCAGCCGCGGTAGTGGCGCCGCAGCTCGTCGCATAGCAGGTTGTGCTCCCGCGCGAACAGCGTGTGGAGGCCGCTGAGTCCCAGCCACCAGCTGTTGTTGAACCCGGTCGCGCCCAGGCCGCGAGCGTCGGGCGGGAGGAACCCGTTGTCGGTCAACCGCAGCTTCGCACCGTCGCGCAGACGCTGCGCCGTCGCCTCATCCGCGCCGTACGCCTCTGAGGCGTCCCACCAGTGGGAGACGCTGTTGGGGAACGTCCGGTCGCTGCCCCCGGGTCGCAGGTCGGCGTAGGAGACGTTGCCCGCGATCCGCATCCGCGGCTCCTCTGGCCCGCCGGGCGTGTTCGTCCACCGCACGCCGTCGGGCAGCGGCACGACGACGTCGCGGTCGCCGAGGCGGTGGCGGTCGTGATGAACCCAGTCGTGCACCTGGAACTGGATCCACGCGGCGGCGAGCAGGTTCAGCGACGTCGCCGGGCGGAACGTGTGGCGGGCGAGCAGCTCTTCGCTCACCAGGTACGGGTTGGGCTCGTCCGGATCATGGCAGTAATCGGGCGCGAGGTTGCGCCCGAATGCGGCCCCGACTGCGCCCATGTGCGGGTCGGACAGGTCGTTGGCGGTGCCGTTGAAGCTGCGCCGCACCCGGTCGGCCTCTTCCGGCGGGGCGGGAGGCACGGGTCGGGTACGAGGCGGTGCCTCCCGCTGCTCGGTGTCGATGAGGTTGTCGCGCCGCAGGACGTGCCGGACCGCGTCGAGATTCAGAAGGCCGAGGCGTACGCCCAGGCGGTGCCAGGGCACGAACCGGTTCACAAGCCGGAACGCCGAGCGGGTGGCGGTCCCGAGGACGACGTTGCGCCGCGGCGTCTCGGTCAGCCACCGGTACTGGTGGCGGTGAGCGGCGCTCGCGTCGTAGGCGGCCTTCCGGGCCCGATTGAGGTTGCCCAGCGGCCGGAAGTCGTCAGTGGTGTTCCACGGGTTGAAGTCCACGGACCGCGCCGCGAGCGGCTCGGCCACGTCGCCGATGCCGGTCGCATCGCGGCGGTGGATCGTGAGCACCGCGACCGCTACCGGCGGCGCGGCGCGCTCTGACCACTCGACCGCTGTGTCTTCGATCGGCGTGGCCTTGGCGTCGTAGAACCGCTGCAGGCACAGCTCGAAGCAGACATCACCGGCAGCGAGCCGCCGGGCGACCTCGTGGGAGAGGAAGTCGGGATCGTGCCGCGCCGGCGGCGGCGCGTCCGGCCTGCCGGGTGCGGGCTTAAGCAGGTAGCGGACGGCGAGCGTGTCGCCCCACGCGATCGCGCCGCGGCTCCAGTACGTCTCGGTCGCGATGCTGCCGATGGTCCGCCGGGCGGCCTGCACGTTGCGTAACATCCGCAGCGTCTCCCGCGGGCCGCAGCTGACCACGAGCCCGGCCAGGCCGACGATCCGGGAGACTGTGCCGCCGGCCGTGGCGACCGCGAACCGCACGAACTGTCGGGCGTCCCGGGCGTGCGACACGGGAAAATTCGTGGCGAGCAGGTCGTGCTGTTCGCCCGCCTGAGTTGTCACGCGGACCGCGACGCCGCGAAGGTCCTTGTCCCCGTCCGGACGTACAGTCCCGGCCGCGTTCGAGAAGCGGACCAGCGCGGGATAGACGGCCCCGGAGCGCGCGAAGCCGACCTCCAGGTCCGGGGGGAGATCGAGGAAAGTGAGCTCCGCGTCGTCGACGGCAAACGTGGCCTTGGCGTGGACGGCGCGGTCCACGCCGTGCCGGACACCGTGCGCCCCGGCGGCCTTGCGATTCTTCAGCTGCACCCGCATGATGTCGGTTGCGAGCGCCTCGAACGCCACCCGCTCCCGCTCGGGGCTTCCGCCGACGTACTGCTCCGTCCACGCGGGACGCTGTGAGCGGGCCGGCGTCGGGTCGGCGCGCTCCGTCGATATGGCCATGGCATGGTTCCCTTCATTCGCGGCGGAAGCGCTGCTCCACCATCTCCACGAGGCCGTCGATGACGCCATCCGGCGACGGGCTGTAATGCGGGATCGCCCAGCGCGTGATCCGAGCGTCGATGAGGCTGGGCCGCCTGCTGGCCAGCGCCGCGGCGAACGCCGCCTCGACTCCGATGCTCACTAGGCCTTTGACGGTGGCCTCGTACACGCGCATCGGCGCTCCTTCCGTCATACGTACGAGGCGCTGGCGGCGCTGCTGATACGTATCGGCTCGCTTCGTTATGGCCGCGGCCTTACTACGGCGTGAGGGAACAGCGCGTCCTGTATCAAGCATGGGATCCAGTGCTCTGTACGGTGACGGACTGTCCGGCGAAGGAGGCGTCGTGGAAACTCCGCGAATCCGGCTGGCGCCCTGGCAGCAACAGGTTATCGCCAAGGCTAACTTTGTTGAGTACGAGCGCGACCGGCTCTTGCCGCCACGTCCTAAGAATGACGATCCCATCTACGCCGCCACGGATGTGCCTCTGAGAGCCGCCCGCGAAGCTGCCGGTGTGCAGGTGAACGGCGAACCTCTCCACGGCAGGTCGAGGGTCGGCAGGCCCGGCAACTGGCTCGCCAACGGATGGACCGGCGGCCCGATCAAAGGTGCCTTTGTTCACCTCCACCTGGCCCTGGTGGGGCTCGTCGACCTGTACACCGAGGATGACATCAAGGCGCACAGCCCAGGTGTCCTCGCCCGGATGCAGCACTGTCTCGCGCCCACGGATCGACGTCGACAAGAGGCGGAGGCGCTGTTCGGCACAGTGACGAGCGGTGCGTCCACCGGCACGACCAGTCCGCAGCAGATTCGCGGGGGCCTGAGCAGTGGTGGTGACGGCAACGGCGCGGCCACTGAGCTCTGCCGGCAGCGGGCTGCGTTTCGCGAGGCAATGAAGATCTCGTACGAGGCTGCGGATGAGCAACATGCCCGTGTCCGCAGCCTCAGGAATACTCTGATCATCGCGGCTGCGCTGCTGACAGCGCTGGTGGGCGTGGTGTGCATCGTCGGTCTCCGCTTTCCTGATGCGATCCCGCTGTGCTTCCAGCCGCCTGCGTGTCCGTCTACGAATGGGAGTGGCGGTCCATCGCCGGGCGATATCCCGATTGTCGCGCTCATGGGGATGCTCGGCGGCGCGATGTCGGCGACCTTCGCAATTCAGAGGCTCCGCACCACCCCCGCCCCAATTCCGAATGACCTCCAGGTTTCGCTTGCACTCCTCAAGCTCCCCGCCGGTGCGCTCACCGCAATCGGCGGCCTCGTACTCATCCATGGCCAGTTCATCCCTGGCCTAACCGATTTGGATAGTCAAGGGCAAATCCTTGCATATGCCATTGTGCTGGGCGTCGCGCAACAGCTGGTCACGAGGTTCGTCGACCAGAAGGCCGAGGACATCTTGGCCGCCGTCCCAAGCAAAGGGCGCCGCCCCATGAGTGCGCAGGAGCTAGACACAGAAACCCAGGCAACAGGCCAAGAGATGCCGGCCGTGACGAGCACGGCATGAACGAGCGGCTGAGCTGAGCCCGTAACGCCACACCAAGATTCAAAGAGTTAGTTGCAGCGCCTATCCCGCGCGTACGGAAGGCCCCCGCTCGAGCTGGCTCACCCCATCTCAGGCACGGCAGCAAAACCCTAGGGTGCAAACCTAGGGATTCTGCTGATGCCCGAGGTCAACCGGCCGCCCTAATTTCCAAACAGCCGCATTCCCTGATGCGGCATCCGGAAGGAGGCCGGTTCCGTGTCAACCTCAGACGCAGAACTTCTCGGGGCCGCCAGAAACGGTGACGAGGGGGCGTGGGAGCAGATCATCACCCGCTACCAGCCGCTCGTCGACACCATCAGCCGTCGGCATCGGCTGGCGCCGTACGACGCCAACGACGTAAGCCAGTATGTCTGGATGCAATTGCTGGCCCACATCGACAGATTGCGCGAACCCCAGGCGCTCCGCGGCTGGATCTCAGCCACCGCCAGACACCGGTGCTATGAGATTCTGCGCACTCACAAGCGTTCCGTCAGCGTGGACCCCCTCGTCATTTGCCGCTTCGAACTGGTTGATACCACGGCAAGGAGGACAAACAGCGAAAGCCGCTTCGCGGTTGACGATGACCTCCTGCGCGCGGAACAACGCCGTGCCATCCGGCAGGGGCTGGCCGAACTGACGGAGACTCAGCAGGAGTTACTGCTCTTACTGGTTGCCGATCCACCCGTCCCCTACTGCGAAATCAGCCGGCGCATGAACGTCCCTATTGGCAGCATCGGGCCGACCAGAGCCCGGCTGCTGAAGAAGCTACAAAACAGCGTCGCTGTGCGTTTATTGATGGAAGACATGCCCGATGCGGTTTCGGTAGCTGCGTGACGACACTTTTCTAAGTTGCACAGCCGATCGAGCGGGCTGATCAGGCGTGATGCTTTCTCAAGTGTTGGATCAGTTTGGCGCCGCTCCAGGTCGAGACTGCGATCGAGCGGCGCAGCGTGTACAGCGGCGCAGCAGAATCGAGTTTCTTGGCCTCTAGCTGAAATGCGGTCTTGTATCCGGCTTTTTTCAGATGCGGGTATGCCTTGGTGCTGACCACCCCGTACGGATAGGCGAAGTGCTCGACGGACTGCCCACTGGCTTTGCGTAGCGTTTCGCGGCTCTGCTGAAGCTGAACTTTCCACCCACCACCCGACAAGTCGCTGACCGCGTGGTGGTCCCAGGTGTGCGAACCGATAGTCATGCCGGCGTCGGCGAGCCGATGGATGTCTCGGACGCTCATCCACCTGGGCTTGCCCAGTATGACTGTCATGACGAAGAACGTGCCTGTCATGCCCCGCTTGGCCAGCTGTGTAAGGCCTTCGTGAGCCTGACCGGCGCTCCCGTCGTCGAAACTCAGCATGATCGGCTTCTGCGGCAGCGCCGCGCCGGTGGTGAGATGGCGAAGGTATCGGGTGGGACTGATCGTGGTCCAACCGTCCTCGGCCAGGGCGTCGAGATGAGCACGAAAGTATCTCGGGGGGCAGATCAGATTGAGCCGGTTGTACTGGCTGTCGCTGCTGGTCCAGTTGCGCAGCTGGTGATAGCACAAGACCGGTACGGTGGCCCGCTTGATGATCTCGTGAGAGCTGACCGGCTTGGTGGCCGTAGCTGGGTGCGACGGCCGAGCAGATGTGGTCGCGGGGCTCGGCTTCGCCGATGTCGGCGCAGAACTGGGGGTACTGCTCCTCGCCGGCTTGCCGTTCTGGCCGTTCAGCCCAGCCGGCGTGCTGCATCCGGTGATCACCACCCCCATGGTCCCGAGTGCACCGGCGAGGAGCGTGCGGCGATCCACGGCGCCCTCATCGCGTCCCATAACGATCCCCTGGAGTTGAAGCGTTGGCCCTGAGCTTGACCCGTCAAGCCAACCATGCAGGCTCCCGCGGCCAACCGACCGGGTGCTGAGGCCGTACCGCGGCGGCGGGACGCGGGAGCCGCGCGTAAGTTTCGGGTCATGAAGGCGGTCGTCTTGACCCGGACCGGAGCTCCGGAGGTGCTGGAGGTCAAGGAATGGCCCGACCCGGCAGTGGGAGCGGGTGAGGTCCGGATCGCTGTGCGGGCGGCAGGCCTCAACTTCGCCGACACGATGGCGCGGGTGGGCTTTTACCCTGCTGCACCGAAGATGCCATGCGTCCTGGGTTATGAAGTCGCCGGTGAAGTCGAGACCATCGGCCCCGATGTCAGCGGGTTCGTCATCGGGCAGCGGGTGATGGCCGGGACCCGATTCGGAGGTCAGGCCGAGCTGGCCACCGCTCAGGCCAGAGATGTTATGCCGCTGCCCGACAACCTCAGCTTCGAGGAAGGCGCGGCGTTCCCCGTAAGCTACGGCACCGGGTACGCCGCACTGATGATCATGGGCGGCCTCCGCGAGCAGAACCGGGTGTTGATCCACTCAGCCGCCGGTGGCGTTGGGACCGCCGCGACTCAGATCGCTCGCAACGCCGGCGCGGAGATCTTCGGTACGGCATCGGCGGCCAAGCATCCAGCCATCCAGGCTCAGGGAGTGCACCATCCCATCGACTACCGCAGCCAAGATTTCAAGGCCGAAGTTCGCCGGCTCACCGACGGCGAGGGTGTCGACATCATCATGGACGCCCTCGGGCCGACCTCGTTCCGCAAGGATTACCGGATCCTCCGGCCGGGCGGCCGATTGATCATGTACGGCCTTTCGGAGGCTCTCAACGAGAACGGCCGCAACCTGCGCGCCGCCGTGACCAGCCTGCTCCGCCTTCCGACCTCGACCATGCCCTGGTGGCACACAGGCCGGATGCTGAACCAAAATCGTGGTGTCTTCGGTCTCAACCTGCTGAGTTGGTGGCGGCGGGAGGGTGGCATGGGCCGGATCACAGCACCGCTCCTCACAGATCTGGGAGCGGGTCGCCTGGCACCCATAGTCGCTAAGGCCTTTCCCTTCGACTGCGCCGGCGACGCTCACCGATTCCTTGCCGAACGTCGCAATATCGGCAAGGTCGTGCTCACTCCGAGCTGAGCCGACATCGTGACGACAAGGACCGCTCATGGCAGTAGCCCGCTTGGCGCTCGACCCCCGAAGAACCGTCGGTCCGGTCAACCGTCGCCTGTTCGGCTCGTTCGTCGAGCACCTCGGCCGAGCGGTCACGAATGGCATCTACGAGCCGTCTCATCCGAGCGCCAATGAGCAGGGATTCCGTAAGGACGTGATCGACCTCGTTGCTGAGCTGGGCGTCAGCGTCATCCGCTATCCCGGCGGCAACTTCGTGTCCGGGTACAAGTGGGAGGACGGCGTGGGTCAGGTCGCAGAGCGTCCCAGGCGACTCGACCTCGCCTGGCACTCGATCGAGACCAACGAGGTCGGGCTGCACGAATTCGCCGGCTGGGTGGCATCGGTGGATAGCGAGCTGATGCTGGCCGTGAACCTGGGCACCCGAGGCATTGACGCTGCGCTCAGCCTCGTGGAGTACTGCAACCTCCGTGGCGGAACGGCACTCGCCGATGAGCGTGCCAGGAACGGCCGGGTCGACTCCTTCGGGATCTGGATGTGGTGTCTGGGTAACGAGATGGACGGACCTTGGCAGATCGGCCACCAATCGGCCGACGACTACGGCAAGCTCGCCTCTCGGACTGCTCGGGCGATGAGGGCGTTCGACCCGTCGCTCGAGCTGGTGGTCTGCGGCTCGTCGAATGCGCAGATGCCCACCTTCGGGGAGTGGGAACGGGCGGTCCTGAGCCACACCTACGACGACGTCGACTACATCTCCTGCACGCCTACTACGAGGAGCAGAACGGCGACCTGGGCAGTTTCCTGGCATCGGCGGTTGACATGGATCAGTTCATCGAGTCAGTGATCGCCACTGCTGATCATATGAAGGCCGCCCGTGGCAGCGACAAGATCATCAACCTCTCGTTCGACGAGTGGAACGTCTGGTATCAGAGCCGGTTCGAGAACGTCGACAAGATCAACGGCGTCGACAACTGGCCCATCGCACCGAGGTTGCTCGAGGACAGCTATTCGGTGGTTGACGCGGTGGTGGTGGGGAACCTGTTGATCTCCCTGCTTCGGCACGCCGATCGGGTGAGGTGCGCCTGCCTGGCCCAACTGGTCAATGTCATTGCTCCGATCATGACCCAGCCGGGCGGAATCGCCTGGCGGCAAACGATCTTCTTCCCGTTAGCCTTGACCGCCCAGCTTGCGCGCGGGGAGTCTCTCCAAGCTCAGCTCAGTTGCGACGAATACGACACGGCGGCGTACGGATCGGTGCCCGTGGTCGACGCTGCGGCGACGCACGACGGCCAAGCGGGTCGTGCGAGCATCTTTGTCGTCAACCGGAGCCTGACCGAGACGACCGAGCTCACCGTCGAGTTACCCTGCCTGACCGGCGACACGGCGGGCAGCGCCACGACACTCAGCGATGCCGATGTGTACGCCGCCAACACCCTGATTAATCCCAAGCGGGTCGGCCCCCACACAAACGAGTCGCTCACCCTCTCCGACGGCTACGCGACGATCGCGCTACCGCCCGTCTCCTGGACCGTGATCGAGATCAACCAGATTTCACCCGGGGCGGGTGAGGCATAGCCGCGTCGCGCATGGCACGTTTGTGCCAACGGAGACCGTGGCCGGTCGGGTTTCCCGATCCCACTGAGCCTTCGAGACAACAATCTGGAGGAGCTCATGAGTCCCGACCGACATGCACGCACCATGCTGCCCATCCCTGACCGGCCATCGTTCGGTCTGACCACTTATGACGCCAAGGATCCCGATACCGCGTACCCCCCGATCGAGCCCTTGGTCCCACCGGAGGGTGCACCGAACGTCTTGATCATTCTGCTGGATGATGTCGGTTTCGGCGCCTCCAGCACGTTTGGTGGTCCGTGTCGTACGCCGACGGCGGACCGGCTCGCGGCGGGCGGTTTGCGGTACAACCGTTTCCACACCACCGCGTTGTGTGCGCCGACGCGGGCTGCGTTGCTGTCGGGCCGTAATCACCATTCGGTGGGGATGGGCAGCATTACCGAGACGGCAACGTCGGCTCCTGGGAACAGCTCGTTGCGGCCGAACACCAAGGCGCCGTTGGCGATGACGTTGAAGCTGAACGGGTATTCGACCGCACAGTTCGGTAAGTGCCATGAGGTGCCGGTGTGGCAGTCCTCGCCGATGGGCCCGTTTGACGCGTGGCCCTCGGCTGGTGGCGGTTTCGAGACGTTCTACGGGTTCATCGGTGGCGAGAACAACCAGTGGGATCCGGCGCTCTATGACGGTACGACGCCGGTGGAGCCGCCGGCGACTCCGGAAGAGGGCTATCACCTGACCGAGGATCTGGCCGATCGGGCCGTCTCTTGGGTGCGTCAGCAGAAGGCGTTGATGCCTGAGAAGCCGTTCTTCGTGTATTTCGCGCCGGGCGCGACGCACGCCCCGCACCACGTCGCCAAGGAGTGGGTCGACCGTTACAAAGGTGCCTTCGATGACGGCTGGGACGTGCAGCGGGAGCGTACGTTCGCCCGTCAAAAAGAGCTGGGAGTCATCCCCGCGGATGCGGAGCTGACCGCCCGGCATGCCGAGATCCCGGCCTGGGATGACATGCCCGATGAGCTGAAGCCGGTGCTGGCGCGTGAGATGGAGGTGTATGCCGGGTTCTTGGAGCACGTCGACTATCACGCGGGCCGGCTGATCGATGTGATCGATGACCTGGGGGTCCTCGACAACACGATCATCTACTACATCGTCGGCGACAACGGCGCATCCGCCGAGGGCACCCTGAATGGCGCGTTCAACGAGTTGGCGAACTTCAACGGCATGGCCGCCCTGGAGACGCCGGAGTTCATGGTCAGCAAGATGGAGGAGTTCGGCTCACCGAGCTCCTACAACCACTATGCGGTCGGCTGGGCGTGGGCGATGGATACGCCGTTCCAGTGGACCAAGCAGGTCGCCTCGCATTGGGGTGGCACCCGCAACGGGACGATCGTGCATTGGCCGAACGGGATTGAGCAGCCCGGTGGTCTGCGCTCGCAGTTCAGCCACGTGATCGACGTTGCGCCAACGATCTTGGAGGCGACCGGCTTACCCGAACCCACCATGGTGAACGGCGTCCAGCAGTCGCCGATGGAGGGCACCAGCATGCTGTACAGCTTCAACGAGGCTGATGCACCGGAGCGCCACGACCTGCAGTATTTCGAGATGTTCGCCAACCGCGGCATCTACTACAAAGGGTGGAGCGCGGTGACCAAGCACCGTACGCCGTGGGTCATGGTCGGCGGGAAGCTGCCTGCGTTCGACGACGATGTCTGGGAGCTCTATGACGGCACTGACTACAGCCAGGCTCGCAACCTGGTGGCCGAGCGACCTGAGATGCTCGTTAAGTTGCAGCAGCTCTGGCTGATCGAGGCCACCAAATACAACGTGCTGCCGATGGATGACCGCACCTCCGAACGCCTCGTGCCGGAGATGGCTGGCCGACCGACCCTGATCAGGGGTGACTCGCAGCTGTTCTTCCCCGGCATGGGACGTCTTTCGGAGAACAGTGTGGTCAGCGTCAAGAATAAGTCGTTCTCGGTCACCGCCGAGGTGGTCGTGCCCGACGGCGGTGCGGAGGGCGTGATCATCGCGCAGGGTGGCCGGTTCGGCGGGTGGTCGGTCTATGCGAAGGACGGGAAGGCCAAGTTCGTCTACAACGTGCTTGGGATCCAGGAGTTCACCACCGAGTCCGATGCGGCCATTCCGGCTGGCACCCATCAGGTACGCATGGAGTTCGCCTACGACGGCGGCGGGCTGGCCAAGGGCGGTGACGTCACGCTGTACTTCGACGGCACAGCGGTCGGCACCGGGCGGGTTGGCGCCACTCAGCCGATGATCTTCTCCGCCGACGAGACGACCGACATCGGCTACGAGTCCGGCACCACGGTCACCTCTGACTACACCGCACGCGACAGCCGGTTCACGGGCAAGATCAACTGGGTGCAGCTCGACCTGGGCAAAGATGATCATGACCACTTTATTGACCCCGAGGAGCGGCTCCGGATCGCCATGTCGCGGCAGTAGCGAGATCTGACGACGTGAAAGGCATCACTATGTCCAACCGGAGCAGCGAGGCGCCTCGGCTGTCCGACACCCAGCTTGCGGAGGTGCTCGCGCTGACCAAGGATGCCGATTCGGTCGAGCTGAAGCTGACCGTCCCGGATCCCGAACGTCGCGCGACGGTCAACGCTTTGGGCATCGATGTGTTGGATGCCCAGATCCGTCAGATCTTCTTTTTCAGCACGCCTGAACTAGTGCTCAACCAGCGTCGTGGTATGCGCGCGCCGGGTGCAGGGCCGGGGGATGACTCCGTGATCAAGCTGAGGCCGGTCGTCCCTCACGAGCTCCCCAGATCCGCACGCTGTACTCCAATGTCCGCTGGTCGCCGAGCTCTGGTTCTACCGGGACGGCTCGCGGATCCTCGAGCTCTCCACGAAATGCGCACCGCCGGAAGGCTTCCAGGTCGCCCCGGAGCTCAAGGCATTCCTCTCCGGGAGTGGAGTAGACCTCTCAGGCGAACAGCAAACGAAAACCAAGGCAGCACTCGAGTACTTCGCCGCCAGTCTGGGAACCGCTGCCGGGGCATAGCTGCAGGGATGTCGCGTGTGGCCTTCCGATGCTGATTCGCTGATCGCCAGACAGCGGGAGCTGGCCAGCACAGCGCCGGAACCCCTGCCCCTCGATCCCACCACTGCGATGATCGGCGGCTGCTGGGTGTGCTTCCCGCGTGGGCTCGTCGGTCCCGGCACTGATCATGATCCAGCGTGGTCGGCCGCCGTGATCATGCGTGGTGGCCGGGTGCTTGAGCAGCGGGTGATCAGCGGTACTACTCGCGCTTCGTATGTCGCGGGGTTGATGGCCTTGCGGCTCGGCCCTTTGATGGAGGAGGCCGTAAGCGTGCTGTCCGATCGTCCTCACGTGTTGCTGCTTGATGCCACTGCCCATGATCATCCGCGAAGAGCTGGGCTGGCGCTCCACCTAGGCGCCGAGCTGGACATCCCCACAATCGGAGTGACACACCGGCCTCTGGTTGCGTCCGGCGAATGGCCGAGTGATCAGCGTGGCGCCACAAGTCCTCTTCGGACCGACGACGCGGTGGTTGGTTGCTGGTTGCGCACTCAGCCGGGTGTCCGGCCCCTAGCGGTGCATCCGGGCTGGCGGATCGATTTGGCTACCGCGGTTGGGGTGGTCACCCTCCTTACCAGGCGGCGTCGTACGCCTGAGCCGTTACGGCGGGCGCGTCAGCTTGCCCGCCGCGCGCGTGCACGCGGACAAACGCCAACAAAGCCTCGCAAGCCATAGGAGGACACTTGAGTCATGGGCGGTGATCTTGAGAGTGGGGTCCAGATCCCCGCGGCCGGAGTGATCTTGGACGGGGACTTGGTCGAGCCTCCGGGTGCGGCCGGTGTGGTGGTGTTTGCTCATGGCAGCGGCAGCAGCCGACACAGCCCGCGGAACCGCATGGTCGCGGCGAGGTTGCAGGCGGCGGGCTACGCGACGCTGTTGATGGATTTGCTCACCACCGAGGAGGAGCAGATCGACGACCGTACGCGGGAGTTCCGGTTCGATATCCCGCGTTTGGCGTCACGCCTGACCGGCGCAATTCGGTGGTTGAGGGATCGCTCTGCTACCGGCCAGCTGCCGGTCGCGCTGTTCGGCGCCAGCACGGGCGCAGCGGCTGCTCTCATCGCCGCCGCTGAGGTTCCCGATCATGTTCAGCTGGTGATCTCTCGAGGGGGTCGGCCGGATCTCGCCGAGGCCGCCCTCGAACAGGTCCGTGCGCGCACGCTGCTCATCGTCGGTGGTCGGGATGTCGAAGTGCTGGCTTTGAACAAGGCTGCGGCTGCACGATTGAGCGGACCGGTAGAGATCGCCGTTGTGCCCGGCGCAACTCATCTGTTCGAGGAGCCCGGCACCTTGGACCGCGTCGTTGAGCTCGCCCTCGATACGCTGAGCCGACACATGGGCCGCTCCCCAAGCGCGCAGCCAGGACCTGGGGAAGGCGTACGCCGTTTGTGACAATAGGGGGAGACTCGCATGCCATTTGATGCCCGCGACATCGCCCGGCTGCGCAACGCAAAGACCCGATCCATCAGTCCCGAGAATGTCGACGGCGCCAAAGGTGGCGGCGGCCGGGCCACTCAGGGCACCGGCGCCAACGCCGCTCGTGACCTCGGACTTGGCTGGAAGGTCTCACCGTCGGTGATCGTCGGCTCTGGGATCACCTTTCCGATGGCCGTGATCGACGGTCCGGGCACGATCACCCACGTCTGGCTTACCACCCACTCCGACCACTGGCGGTCATTGGTGCTTCGGGCCTACTGGGACCACGGACCCGAGCCGGCTGTCGAGGTCCCGCTCGGGGACTTCTTCGCGAACGGCTGGGGGCGGTTCGCTCAGGTCAGCTCCAGCATGATCGCCGTCAACCCGCACGGCGGCTTCAACTCCTACTGGCCAATGCCCTTCCAGCACCAGGCCCGGCTTACCGTGGAGAATCTCGGCGATGCTGACGCGATGCTGTACTACGCGGTGACCTACGAGACCGATGTTGACGTTGCCGGGCTTGGCTACTTTCACGCCCAGTTCCATCGCAACAACCCGCTTTCTGTAGGGAACACGCATGTCCTGCTCGATGGCGTCTCAGGGCATGGCCACTACGTCGGCACATACCTCGCCTGGGGTGTCAACGCACCCGGCTGGTGGGGCGAGGGCGAGTTCAAGGTTTATCTCGACGGGGACGTCGATTACCCGACGATTTGCGGCACCGGCACCGAGGACTACTTTGGCGGCGCCTGGAACTTCGACGTTCCCGGCCGCGGCTACACCGAATACACCGCGCCGTACCTCGGGATGCCCCAAGTGATCCGCCCCGACGGCCTCTATCAGAGCCAGCAGCGCTTCGGTCTGTACCGCTGGCACGTCCTCGATCCGATCCATTTCGCGAACGACCTGCGCGTCGAGATCCAGGCCCTCGGCTGGCAGTCCGGCGGCCGATACCGCCCCTTGCACGACGACATTGCCTCGACGGCGTTGTTTTACCTCGACGAGCCGAGCACACAGCGACCCACCTTCCCGCACGTCGACGCGCTGCAACCCGGTTGACCGATGGAGAACCGCAAACCAGTGACAGGTGTAGCTGTCATCACCGGAGGTGCGGCTGGCATAGGTGAGGCAATTGCTCGACGGCTCGCGGCGGATAATTTCGTTGTTGTCATCGCCGATCTCGACCGCAACGGGGCTGAGGAGATTGCCACGGAGATATCTGCGCACGGCGGGGAGGCGGTTGGCAGGCACGTGGACGTCTCCGCAGCGGACTCGGTCTCGGCGCTTTTCGAGTGGCTGACTGATGACCTCGGTCGGTGTGATGTTTTGGTGAACAATGCCGGAATCGCCACTACGGCGCCGGTATCCGAGCTGCCGCTCGAACGGTGGAACTCGACAATTGCCGTCAACCTGACGGGCGCCCTCCTGATGACACAACACGCCCTTCCTCTGATGAAGAAGGGCGACCGGGGCCGCATCGTGAACATCTCCTCCATCGAGGAAATTGCCGCCGCGGTGTCCTTTCTCTGCTCAGAGGACGCGTCGTACATCACCGGTCACACGATTCCGGTTGACGGTGGCTATCTTGCGGCCGGTGTCCTTGAGATCTGACCGATGCACCTCCATCAGTTGCTCGCTCGTCTATGCTGCCGATCATGCTTATCCTCGGACTCATTCTGTTCGGCATGCTGGTGGGTGCCGGCGCACAGTTGATCTTGGGCAAGTCAGCCAAGGGCGTCGACTGGACGCTGGCATTGGTAGCCGGACTCGTCGGGTCTTTCGTCGGTGGGCTGGTGATCAGCTTGCTGTCCGGGGACGGGCTGCAGTTCCGAGCAAGCGGCATCATCGGATCGTTGGTCGGTGCGCTGTTGGTCACCGCCGGCTGGCAGTGGTATCGCCGCCGCAGCAAGGCCTCGCACGCCTGAACTGCTGGCGGTGTAACTGGTCCGGCCAGCCTGTCGGTAGCGCCGCCGCATCTGCGGCAGCATTATTGCTTTGTTGAGGGCAGATGGACGGGGTGACACCGTGACGGCAGTAATTGTGATTCTTGTGATCGTGATCGTCGCCTATGTGTTGACGTTGAAGTTCAATCCATGGGTGATTTGCACCAAGTGCAAGAACAAACCAAAGCTCAAAGGGTGGGTGTTTAACTACGCACACCACACCTGCCCCAAGTGCCTAGGCACCGGGCAACAGCTTCGGTTCGGCCGCAGGTTGCTCTTCGGGCGACCTTTGACGCCAGGCGACCGCTAAGCCGCTCCATACTGACCACTCAGTCGTTCCAGGTAACGATCTCGAGCGTCGCAGAGCGGCCGGAACGGTTAACGACGGTGATCAAACTCTTGGTGGTTTCCACGTGCGTGGCCCTAACGCACAGCATCGAGCCGATGGTCAGCCGATTCCAGGCGATGGGCTGGTCCGTTGGTTCTGGGTAGTTCAATGCCGAACAGGTGTCATAGCGCTCTGGAGCGTGCTGATCGAGTGCGACGTAGGACGCATCGGGTGCGAGAAGGAGGCCGGCTTCCGTCCCGACGAGCGACGCGTGGGCGTCGCGTGGCGCAAATGAGGAGCCTTCGTCGTCAAGGACAACCTTGGTGCCGGGCGTGACAACCACCTGGCCCTGCTTCATCACGGTTGGATTAGCTGTGGGGCTTGCGCTGGGCGGCTTACTAAACATGCCCAAGGGGATGGCTATCGCCAAAGTCACAAGGTAGAGGACGCTCATGCCGCCGATCACGATGGCCGCGACCGCGCCCGCCGACGCGCGCCGGGCCGACCGAATGCCAAGCCACGAACGCAAGGCGGAGAAAGAAGGTGTGTCTTCGCCCATGTCAGGTGCCGGCGAGGGAGGATTCCGCGGTCCAGACTGCTTCGGTGGCGGGGGCGGCGGGCGAACGGTCTCCCAGGGATCCCACGCGTCGTCGGCAGGCACGTCATCTGTACCTGCGGAGGCGGAATGCGACGAGTCGGATGCCGACGCCGCCGATCCGGGATCGGGCTCAGCTCCTGTTACTCGCGGCCGAGCCTGGAGCCAGGCATCGTATGATGCCCGATCCGTGAGCAGGGCATCACGGGCGTCGTTGACGAGCTGGGCAAGGCGAGTCACGCCGCCTGTGTCGGAATGCTGGCGCTTAATGGCCGCGCGATAAGCCGCCTCAATCTCATCCGTCGTCGCAGTCGGCTCAATGCCCAGGATTTCGTAGGCGTTAAGCCCTCCCAGGTGCGCGAAGTTCTTAGGCATGTCACGAACCGACGATGCGGTCCACTGCCAGACGGTGACAGGTCAGATTCCAATGGGCACTGGCGACAGTGTGACCGACCGGCACCTGCTGGGTGCCCACGGCTGCAGTGACGAAGTGGCGCCCCGCTAGGACGAATATGTATACGTCAAGGCGGTTAGCGTGCCCGGAGTACCAGTACTCGCAGCGTCGCACGCGGTCTTTGGAGCTAAAAGGTGCCTGCAAGAGCTCTTGAGCAGTCGGGGGAAGGTTCCCGAGCTGTCCCGTTTCCTGCGACGACAGCCCGAGATCACTCTTGGGCTTTGGCAGAGGCGCTCGCGGCTGGGGTGCGACCTTCGTTGCCACGCCGCCGCCCCGGCCCGGTCGATGCTCGACAGGCACGGTCTTGTGCGAGCCTGGCACGAACTCGTAGCGATTCAGCTCATAGACTCCGCGTCCCGTGACGTCGATCCGGGGTTCCGCGATACAGAGCGCCCGGGTGCCAAGGACCACGGCGCGTGGCCGCTTCTCACTGGAGTACGGATCCTGCCACGCGAACCACTCGATCACATCGCCCGCTTGCTCAGCCAATCGCCCCCGGATCTTCTCCGACATGGCTGCCCAGCTGTCATCACGGGTTGGGTAACGGTCGTCCAGCGGTAAACCTGATCCCTGGTACGTCGATGGACGGGATGCGCCGCGTCGACTTGTGCGGCGGGGCTCGCCAGACGGAGTCCGCGGCGTGGGGATGGGGTCGCCGGCCTGGGGAATCAGCCCTCCTGAAGGGACGCCTTCCTGGCTCATCGCATCTTTCTACTACGTAGCTGACCCGGCGCCTAGGGTCACTGCGAACGAGTCACGATTTCGCGCACTTCTTCATCGCTCAGATCGATGGGATTTCCTCGCATGCTGCTGGCTTTCTGGGCGGCCGTAACGACAGCGTCAATCGTCGTCTGATCAAGTCCATAGCTTGCCAGTCCCGAGATCGACAGCGCGGTTGTGAGCTCTTGCAACCAGGCGATTGCATCTTCGGGGGTGGCGTGCGGCTGGTCGGTGAGCAGGGCCGCCACCTCGCTCATCCGCTGGAGCGCAGGATCGTCAGGGGCGCGCTCACTTAGCGCTCGCAGGTTGACTTCCAAGGCCGCGGTGAGCACAGCGGCGCAAACCGCACCATGAGGCGCTGAGAGCCGGGCACCGGCCGCGGCCGCGAGTCCATGGACCGCGCCCAGCCCGGAGTTGGCGAGGCACATTCCGCTGAACAGGCTGGCTAGCGCAAGATCTTCGCGTACACCCGGATCCTGCATTCCCTCCTCGTACGCCCGGCGCAGTGATCGGGCGGAGCGGCGGATCCCGTCCCGGGCCAACGCATCGGTGAACGGGTTGGCGCGCCGCGACAGCAGCGGCTCGATGAGCTGGGAGAGCGCATCCATGCCGCTGGTCGCGATGGTCGGAGGGCGGACGCCGACCAGCAGGTCAGGATCGACCACGGCGACCCTCGGCAGCAGTAGTGGGCTCCGCAGGCTGGCCTTGACTCCGCCGCCGGAGAGCACCGAGTTGCGGGTTACCTCCGAACCTGTCCCCGCGGTGGTGGGCACTGCGATGCAGGGCAGCCCGGGCGTATCGATCGGGCGGCCGTCGCCGATCACCTCCAGGTGGTCCAGCGGGTCGCTGCCCGATGTGGCCAGGACGGCGGCAGCCTTGGCGACATCCAGCGCGCTACCGCCGCCGAATCCAAGTACGGCATCGCAGCTAGCTTCGGCCAGCAGCGCCACGGCGGCCCGCACCCGCTCGATCGATGGCTCAGCCGCGACTCCGAACACCAGGCTCGAGATGTCGGCCTCGGTCAGTGCCGATCGGATAGCGTCCGCTCGAGATGTCGTGCGGCCGGTGACCACCAGGACTCGGCTGGCCCCAAGCCCGGCAAGCGCCTCCGGCACCTCGCTGAATCTGCCAGCCCCGAAACGTACGTCGGCCGGGACCGCGAGATCGAAGCGAACCACCTCGCTACCAGTCCGTATCGTCGGGGGAGGTGTTGACATACCGCGTAGCTTTACGTGGCCGGGCCATCATGGGCGCCACGGTGTCGCGCCACCGTTGATAGTGCCCGGTCTCTTTGTGTGCTGCGGCGGCCGCCTCGTCTTGATAGACCTCGACGAGCACTACGTGAGCGGGATCGTCGCGATCGCTGAGCACGTCAAATCGTACGATCCCTGACTCGCGACGACTCGCCATGGCGTTCTCTTCAGTCGCGGCCAGGAAACCTTCAAGTACATCGGGCTGCACAGCAACGTCAACATGAACAATCAGCAGGCTATTCGGCACGAGCCGACCCTATTACGCAGCTCAGAAACACTGCCGAGGCTTACAACCGGAGATTGCCGAGATGCGGAGCGATGTCACATGCTGCCTCCGTGCCGTACGCTTCCTCGAAGCGAGTCTGGAACATGTTGCCGAAGCGGTACTCCTGGGTACCGACGACTTCGATCGCATAGCTCGCCAGCAGTGAGCCGAGCTGTGCGCAGCGTTCCAGCGACACCTCCCAAGCGACGCCGGCAAGGAATCCTGCGCGGTACGCGTCGCCAACGCCGGTCGGGTCGACCCGCGCGACCTCCCGCGCAATAGGTATGTCCAGCCGAGGCTCACCCGCGATCTCGACACTGGATCCCTTGGCGCCTCGGGTGATCACCCGGACACCGACCCGCTCCAGGACTTCCTCGTGCGACCAGCCGGTCTTCTGCGTGATCAGACCGTCCTCGTAATCGTTGGAGAACAGGTACGTCGCCCCATCGATGAGACGTTTGATCTGCGAGCCGTCCATCCAGGCCATTTGTTGCGAAGGGTCGGCGACAAAGTCGAATAGCCGGCTGCGGCATTCGTCAGTGTGCCGCTGCATGGCCTCCGGATCATTCGGAGAGATCACGACGAGATCCAAGCCGCCGACCCGCTCGGCAATCGGCTGCAGCTCGATTTGGCGCGCCTCGGCCATCGCACCCGTGTAGAAGGAACCGATCTGGGCATTGACCGAGTCGGTCGTGCAGATGAATCGAGCGGTGTGCTGGGTTTCCGAGACCCACACCGGCCAAGTCTGCACCCTGTGCCGGTCCAGCCAAGCGCGATAGTCGCCGAAGTCCTCGCCAACCGAACCCACAAGAAGTGGGTCCAACCCGAGCGCCGCGAGTCCGAAGCAAATGTTCGGGGCAATACCACCGCGCCGGATCTGCAGATCCTCCACCAGGAAGGACAGCGATACCCGATCCAGCTGCTCGGTGAGCAGCGACTCCGCGAACTGACCGGAGAACCTCATCAAATGGTCCATGGCTATCGAGCCAGTGACGGCGATGTGCACGGGCTGAGGCTAATGGCTGCCGTCCCGCGCCGCTGCCGGTATCGAGAGAATCCGATATGAGAGTCTCGGCGGAACGACCTGTGCAGGCAGAGAGGTCACGATGGAGTATCGCGAGTTGGGCAGTACCGGTCTGAGAGTGTCGGTTGTCGGGTACGGGACTGCGCCGCTGGGGGACATGTTCGGCGTCAATGACGAGGACGCTGCGCTGCAGTCGGCGTACCGGGCACTGGATGCCGGCATCAACTTCTTCGACAGCAGCCCGTTCTACGGCAAGGGCGTGGCTGAGGAGCGACTGGGCAAGGTGCTGCGCGGGCGCCGCAGCGAGATCATCGTCGGGACGAAGGCGGGTCGGTACGGACCAGAGCAGTTCGACTTCTCCGCTGACCGAATCCGGCGCGGCTTCGAGGAAAGCCTCCGACTGCTGGGCACCGATTACGTCGACATCCTTCAGCTGCATGACGTCGAGTTCGTCGACCTGGAAGGACCGACTGGTGAGGGCTACGTGGAATTGATCCGGCTGCGGGATGCCGGCATGTGCCGCTTCATTGGCATGACGGGATACCCGACGGCCATGACCCGAAGGGTGATGACTGAGTGCGATCTCGACGTCACCCTCAGTTACGCGCATTGCACACTGCTGGACGATTGCCTGGTCACAGAGATCCTCCCAGCAGCTGAGGAAAGAGGCGTCGGCGTGATCAACGCCGCGGCGGTTGCGCTGGGGCTGCTCACGGATGCAGGGCCGCCGCCGCACATCGCCCAGGTGGTGGGGGAGCAGATCTGTGCAGCCGCACGCCGGGCTGCTGAGGTGTGCCAGCGCCACGGTGCCGACGTGAGCTTTCTGGCCAACCAGTACTCCATCCAGCGGTCGGGCTGCGCCACGACCTTGATCGGCACCGCCAAACAGCGGCACCTCGACTCGGCGGTTGCGGCCGCAGAGGAACCGATCGATGAGGACCTGCTCGCCGATGTGCTGGCTGCCATCGGATCCGACCGGGGCCATCATTGGACCGCTGGCCTTCTTCAGAACAACTGATACCTCACGTATTCAGGACTGGTCGCGACGGCGGATACGCACGCGGAGGGCTCGATAACCAATCCCGACCGCGAAGACCACCGCTCCGCCGAGCACCGCGCTCATGGGCAGCGTGATCGCGAGTATGCCGCAGCCGAGGATCCCGATAATCTGCAGAATACGGGGAAATCGGCGTCGGTCAGTGGATTGCGTGTACGCGGCCATATTGGCGATCAGGTAGTACAGCAAGACTCCGAACGAGGAGAAGCCGATCGCGCTCCGCAGATCCGTCACCAAGATCAGAACACACACCAGTCCGGCAACCGCGATCTCGGCATGATGCGGCACCTGATGACGTTCATGCACGGCGGCCAACCACCGCGGAAGATCATTTTCGCGTGCCATCGCCAGCGTGGTTCGACTCACTCCCGCGATCAGCGCGAGTAGCGCGCCAAGCGCCGCGGCGCCCGCACCGAGCCGGACCGGCAAGTCGGCCCATCCCCAACCCGCTGCCTCTACTGCGGCGGCAAGCGGTGCCGGGCTGGCGGCCACGCCCGCTGGACCTAACGCAACCATGATCGAGGCCCCAACCACGAGATAGATCGACACCGCGATCGTGAGAGCCGTCAAGATCGCCCGGGGAATGACGCGTTCCGGATCGCGTACCTCCTCACCCATGGTCGCGATCCGGGCGTAACCGGCGAAGGCGAAGAACAGTAAGCCTGCCGACTGCAAGATGCCGTACCAGCCGCCGGCCAGAAGATCCCAGGACCCAACCGAGGCCGTCCCATTCGTGCCGCTGAGCGAGGCGGTCACGACTAGCGCCAATGTGGTGAGCACAACCGCGATGATGATCTTGGTCAGCGCTGCGGTCCGGGTAATTCCGTAGTAGTTGACCGTCGCCAGGATAATCACCGCCGCGATCGCCGCCGGCCGCCCCCATGCCGGTGGCGCAACATAGGCGGCGAAGGTGAGTGCCATTGCTGCGCAACTGGCCGTCTTCCCGATGACGAATCCCCAGCCGGCGATGAAGCCCCACCACGGCCCCAGCCGCTCCCGGCCGTAGATGTAGGTTCCGCCCGAAGTCGGATACTCTGCGGCCAGCTGGGCCGACGCGGTGGCGTTGCAATACGCCACGAGGGCGGCGACGGCAAGCCCGATCAGCAGCCCCGCCCCGGCCACTGCCGCGGCAGGGGAGAAGGCGGCGAACACCCCGGCGCCCAGCATGGAGCCCAGCCCGATGATCACCGCATCGAAGGTGCCGAGCCGTCGCGCCAGTCCAGGCTGGTTCACGACTCGATGCAACCACACAACGGATTCGCCTTTCAGCGCGAAATCGTCTGGATACTTCACTCCAGATGACCTTGCGATCCTCGATTCACGCGTAAGTCAAGGGAAGAAGCTCCGTCTAGAGTGGAGTTTCCAGCGCCGCGTCAGTCGGCCATTACGAACAGCGGGGTCAACGACACCTGCAGCCGCACCCGCCCGTCATGCACTTCGACCGGCTCGGTTTGGCCGAACGCGTCAATCACCTCCGCGTACGCAGGCCATGGCCACGCGAAACGTGGCCGGCGGCTCGTCCTCACCGTTGAAGGAGTCACGCTGCTGCCACACCACCATTTGCGCGAGATTCCAGCAGATTGGGCGGCGAACTCCCGCCGACGGGGCCAGCAGGTTGCGCATGACGATCTCGCGGCGGGTCCCGCTTGGCGTCCAGCTCCGGCGGGCAACCGCGCATGAACATCTGCAGTTGCGGCGGCAGGTCGGCCATGCGCGTACAGGGTGGCAAGGGCCGCGTCCTCTGGCGTCCGTCCCGAGTCGTTTCCGACCTGCACGGCGGCTATGGCCTGCTCCATCGCCGCGGTCGCCTCGGGATACAGGTTCGGCCACGGGGCGTTGTAATCACCGACCAGCAGCGGCTTCTCGTAGCCGAGCGCCCGCATCATCGACCGCGCGGCATCGATGTCAGTCAGGATCTGCTCGGCGGGCCCATATAGGTAGAGGTCGAAGACGTCGAATGCGTCGCGGCCGTCGCGTAGCAGTACGTCATAGAACTGCCGTTCCGGACTGTCGGGTGCGCTGGCCGGGAGTCCGTACGTGGCGCCGCCGAGCACGGCCGCTGCTGCCGGGTCAGCGTCGTTGACCGCCCGATGCATCACCTTGAGCTGGGCGACGTAGTCCTGCGCGGTTCCCAGCCAGGTCAAGCCGACATTGTTGGGCTCGTTGTCGCACTGCCAGAAGCGCACCCGGCCGTCGCAGTGGCGTGCCAGGCGGTACACGAACTCGTAGTAGGCGTCCGGATCCTTGGCCGACGAAGGCGCGATGAAGTTGGTCGCTTTGGTTGCTCACATGGAGCTGGAGCAGAGGGTGACCCAGACCTCCTCGGAGCCGTCGAGCTGGTCCAGAAACGCATCGACCATCTCGAAGGTGTAGTTGCCTGGCTCGGGTTCGACTTGCGACCAGTAGATGTAGATGCGCAGAGTCGCGCCCAGCTCGCGGAGCTGCGGCATAAACGTGTCGGGCTTTCCGAAGAGTCCGTAGCTAATGCCGCGGACGATCCCCAGGCGGATGCCTCCGGAATCACCTCGGCCATTACAGGCAACACTAGGCTGTGTTCAATTGCTCGCTCCGCTCGCTGCGGATCGCGCTTATGAGCCGCCTACTTCGTCGTCGCTCGGAGACGAAAAAGCATGTCCCATTTCTCCTCCTCAGCACGGCGGCGCGCGATCCGTGTGGAGATCAATGCCACGCTGGTCGCCCGGCTGGTCGCGTCCCAGTTCCCGCAGTGGGACGAGCTGCGAATCACCACAGCCGAGCCTGATGGCTGGGACAACCGGACGTTCCGTCTCGGACCGGATCTGCTGGTGCGCCTGCCTAGCGCCGAGGCGTACGCCGCGCAGGTGCGTAAGGAGCATCGCTGGCTTCCGGTACTGGCGCCGCAGCTGCCGCTGCCGATCCCCGTCCCGCTGGCGATGGGGGAGCCCGCCGAGGGTTACCCGTGGAACTGGTCGGTCTACCGCTGGCTCGACGGGGTGCCCGCCAGCATCGCGTCAATCCCCGACCTCACCCCGTTCGCGGTGGCAGTTGCCCACTTCCTGGTCTGCCTGCAGCGGATTGATGCGACGGATGGGCCGCCGCCAGGCCGGCACAACTTCTTTCGGGGTGGGCCGCTGGAAACCTACGACGCCGAGACCCGCAACGCGATCAGCGCCGTGCGCGAGTTGATCAACGCGGAACTGGCAACTGAGCTCTGGGAGACAGCGCTGGCGGCAACTTGGCAGGGTGCGCCGGTCTGGGTCCATGGAGATGTCGCCGCCGGGAACCTGCTGATCAGGGATGGTCGGCTGTCTGCGGTGATCGACTTCGGGAGCTCGGGCGTCGGCGACCCCGCCAGCGACCTGACGATCGCGTGGACGTTTCTGTCCGGGGAGAGCCGGCAGGCGTTTCGTGCGGCGCTTCCACTCGACGCCGCAACCTGGGCGCGAGGCAGTGGTTGGGCGTTGTGGAAGGCCTTGATCACCTTCGCCGGCAACCTCGATACCGACCCCGGTGCGGCGGCAACGGGCCGACGTGTGATCGACGACGTGCTCGCCGAGCACCAGCGATCAACGTGATATCTGCTGGCAGACGGCCCCTCTATCGACTAATGCTCGTCATTGTCGCCGCGGCCGTTGTGAGTGCGCTCGCCGTCGGGAGCATGATCGGATTCGCGGCGCTCACCAAGTCGACAGCTGCGGCAGTGGTCGGTGGAGTACTGGTTGCGGTCCTGGCGTCGTGGGTGCTCGGGCTCTTCATCTGGCGCGATGACCGTGAGGCCACCGTCTCACCCTTGCGTCGCGGTCTTTTCGGCCCGATGGCAATCTTCGGCTGCGCGGCCGTGCTCAGCTTGAGCTGGCTCTATCCCGGTTCTGGCGGCGTACGCCCGGACCCAGTTCCCGGACTTGAGTGGCTGAACCTGCCGGATGGATCGCGGCTGGCGCTGCACATCACCCGCGCTCCCGCGGCGACCCAGCCGCCGATCATCGTCGTACACGGGGGACCAGGCGTGGCCGACATGGCGCACGATGCCCCCGCATTCGCCTCATTGGCAACCGACCGAGACGTCTACGTCTACGACCGCATCGGCACAGGCGCGTCAAGCCGTTTGCCTGACCCCACGGGTTACACGACGGCCCGGGCGGTTCAGAACCTGGAGGCGGTCCGGGTCCACACGGGTGCGCCGCGAGTCGTGCTGCATGGGCACTCGTGGGGCGCCAGGTTTGCGGTCGCGTACGCCCAAGAACATCCAGATCATGTCGCCGCGCTTGTGTTGAGCGCGCCAGGAGAACTCCCGCTCGAAGGCGCGGACGTCCCGCCCGGCGCTCTGACGGCCCGTCTAAATACAGGCGAGCTGACCACGCTTTACCTCCGATTGCTCAGGCCCCGCAACCTGTTCACGTACGCGCTGACAGCCACGGATGCGCGCGTCGCGCACAAGTTGGCCGGCGATCGAGAGATGGACCGACGCTTCTCAGCGATCTATGGCGACTCCACTCCTGCGCTGTTCTGTGACAAACGGCTGACGGATCTGGTGGGGACGACAGGTGTCGGCTACTACGCCCACTACGTTCCGCAATTGCACCCAGATCCGAGTGACATACCGCTGCACCTCCAACGGCTCGCCATGATCAAGGCTCCAGTGTTGTTGATCAAGCCAGCTTGCGACTACCTGCCGTGGCGGTCAACTGCCGATTACCAGATCGCGTTTCCGCAGGCTCGGCTGGTCATGATGTCGGATGCCGGCCACGTCGCGTACCTGGAGCAGCCAGCGCTATACACGAGCCTCGTCCACGCATTCCTGGTCGGTCAGGAACTGCCGCTGCCCACCATCGACGGCGACACAATCCCAATCGGCTACCGAGGCACCAAGTGAGGCCCAGACCATTTTCCGGGTGAGAGACCGCACAAGATCACCAGCGACCTCACTGGTCGCTTTCTTAGGAGCCGTTGGGGTAGACGATGGCTTTGAGGCTGTTCGGGTCCAGGTCGCTCTCCAGCGCCTCGCCGGCGCGCTCAAGGCCGAATCTGCCGGTCACCAAAGAGTCAAGATCGACCAGGCCGGTGGTCACCATGTGTATGGCGGCCGGCCAGGTGTCGGTGTAGCGGAAGATGCCGGTCACGGCGATCTCGAGGTTCTGAATGTGCTCGATGGGCAGGTTCATCTCCGAGGAACCAACACCGACGATGACGGCCGTACCAGCTGGACGCACTGCTTTGATGCCCGACATCACCGCCTGTGGCGACCCGGTGGCGTCAACGAAGGCGTTGACGTCCAGGCCGGCAGTGGCGATGTCGGTCTCGCGAGGATCAACTACGCGGGTGGCGCCGTACTGCAACGCTCGCTCCCGCCGCTCGGGCACCAGATCGGTGACGATGATCTCCGCAGCGCCAAAGGCCCGGGCGGTCTGAGCGCAGATGATCCCGATCGGCCCGGCGCCGGCGATCAGAATGCTCGACCCAGGGGTCACACCTGCCTTACGCATTGTCGTCACCGCCACCGACAACGGCTCCAGCAGTGCGGCGGCCTCATCCGACATGGATTCCGGCACCTTGTGGGCGAACTCGGTTCGGATCACGCAATACTGCGCGAACGCGCCATCAATCGGTGGGGTGGCGTAAAACTCCATGTTCGGGCAGAGGTTGTAGCGGCCGGCGCGGCACTCCCGGCATCGGCGGCAATTCTTCTGCGGCTCGATAGCCACCCGCTCACCGATTCGAGTTTCCGGCACCTCCTCGCCCACAGCGACGATCCGGCCCGACAGCTCATGGCCGAGAATCAGCGGGCCGGTGACAACGAAATCGCCGATCCGGCCGTGCCGGTAATAGTGAGTGTCGGAGCCGCAGACACCCACGGCGGCCACTTCGACAAGCACCTCGTCGCTGGCCATCGGCGGTGTCGGCACCTGCTCGATGCTGAGCGTCTTCACAACGGTGAGCACGCTCGCGCGCATCCGATCCGGAATTGTGGTGGTTGGGGCG
>Ga0307301_10000012_pt1 | contig 42850 bp, 56 predicted proteins | sample ER_DNA_182_FD_194506 | JGI IMG/M metagenome (GOLD analysis project Ga0307301, IMG submission 194506) | Bulk soil microbial communities from the East River watershed near Crested Butte, Colorado, United States - ER_DNA_182 | ecosystem: Environmental > Terrestrial > Soil > Floodplain | place...
CCAGGCGAAAGAGGATGACCCCCGCACCGGCGTCAAGAAGGGCGAGTGGCTCCTCGACTACGGCGTGGTGCAGGACGAGATCGAGTGGTTCCTGAAGTCGGGCGGCGGGACGGTGCAGCACGCGGCCGACCGCGTCCAGCAGCTCGCAGCAGACAACGCCCGCCGGACCGGGCAGCCAACGAAGGCGCCCCCAGTCGCGCCTGCGAAGGGCGCGCCGCCGGCGGGGAAGGTGAAGATTCCGGACTATAAGTCCGCCCAAGAAGCTGACGAAGACATCTTCGACAAGGGTGGCTACGTCAGGTTTGGTGGCGGCTGATCTGAACCGAGGGCGCTCTTTTTTTGGCCCCGAGGTTCGGTAAACTGAACCCGGGTCGGCGACCCGAGAGGACACGATGGCTCAGCTCACTTACGGCGTGACCACGTCGGGCGTGGACCTTCCGAGCATCTGGCGGAAGATTCAGGCCGGGATCGTCGTGGCCGCCCAGTTCGGTGTCGAGGAGTGGAACGACACCATGAAGCTCGAGAACTTCGAGACGAACTGGTCGGCGCGCGAGATCACGGTCGAGCTCGACATCCTCCAGGGATACGGCGCAGCGTCCATCCTCGAAGGTGGCAAGGAAGCCAATCCTTCCACCCCGGCGACGGTCACGGCGACTATCACCTGGATTTTCATCAACAAGCGGTTCACCATCTCGAAGACGGCCCAGTACATCCAGCAGCAGCAGGGCGTGAAGGGCCAGCTCGAGAGCCAGCTCCGGTGGCAGTCGAAGAAGGCGGTGCAGGCGATCCGCGCCAAGGTCGGGGACATGTTCTACGGGTTCTCGACGGGCACGGTCTGTCTGCTCTCCGCCGTCGGCGGCGCGCCCACGTACACCCTGAAGGACATGTTCGGCATCGCGGCGCTGGGCGGCACCACCGCGAACCGCCGGAACACGGACTTCTTCCAGATCGGGTCGCGGGTGGCGTTCCTGAACCCGGCCGGTCCCGCCTTGCGCGGGATGGACCGGATCACCGCGCTCGACCGCACGGCGCAGACGATCACCACGGCCGGCGCCATCGCCGGTGCGGCGATCGGCGACCTCGTGGTCTTCGCGGACAACGTGGAGAACACGACGCTCGCGGGCGGCACCGAGCGCAACCTGGCCCTCATCGGGCTGCTCGACAGCACGACCAGCACCTCGGTCCACGGCGTCTCTGGCGCGGTGCAGCCGAAGTGGACGTCGTACCAGGACACCGCCGGCGGGCGGTTCAATGGCATCCGACTCCGCAAGATGAAGCAGGCCATCGAGAACAACGGTGGCGGGTCGATGACCGACGTGTGGTGGGCGAACGGCGTCGAGAACGACGTCCTGGCCCAGCTCCAGGCGGGCCTCCGGTTCTCGGATGCCTACGCCCTCGAGATGGACGGCGCGCCGAAGTCCAAGGGCGTGACGTTCCACACGAGCCGGCGCGTGCCGGACGGCTACGTCTTCGCGTTCGACAAGAAGAACAGCATCCGGAAGATGGTGCTCTTGCCGGAGCCGTCGAGCGTGGCGTTCGACGATGGCCTCAAGATGCAGGACGACTCGGGCACGCTGTTCGGGCTCGACTACCCCTGCGCGCTCGTGACGCAGAACCGCAGCAACGCGGCCCTCGCGTCCGGACTCACGCAGTCCTGATCTATCCCAGGGGGCGGGGCCCGGATGCTCGGGCCCGCCCTCGTTCTGCTCGTTGGAGGAGACGAACATGGCTCTCGTAGAGTTCGTCGTTCGTGGGGTCGCGGTCGACCCGCCGAACATCGGCGCGGTGGCTGCGGCTAACGTCGACGTGGCAGTGCCCGGCGTCAAAGCCGGCGATTTCGTGGACGCACAACCGCCCGACACCTTGGAGGCCGGACTCGCCCTCCAGGGCGCGACCGTGCCAGCCGACGGGACCATCCGCGTCCGCATTACCAACGCCAGCGCCGGCGCGATCGACGGGGCCTCTCGGCTCTGGAACTTCGTCATCACGCGCTTCGGCTCACCGGGCGGCGAAGGCATTAGCTGGGCTGGCTGACCGATGCCGGTCAAGTCGGACGCACAGCGGCGCTTCATGTACGCCACGGCGGCGGGGAAGACGGACGCCCCGCCCGCCGTGGGCCGCGAGTTTCTCGCCGCCTCGCACGGCCTGAAGGGCCTGCCGAAGCGCGTGAGGCACAAGGTCGGCAAGCCGGCGAAGCGCCGGTTCGGGGGCGGCTACTGATGTTCCTCCACGACCGGCTGGTGCCGCACGAGTGGCAGGCGGAGCTCGACGCGATCGTGCCGCGGTCCTCGCGCGTGCCGTGGCTCAAGATCGTGTGGCAGCCCGGGATGGTCTATGAGCCGGTGCAGCGGTGGGAAGTCTACGAGATGGTGCCGCTCATCCGGCTCGACGACGGCGAGACGAACGTGCCGCTCGAGATTCGCGACTCGCTGCTCGGGCCGTGCCCGCGCGAGTGGGGCGAGTGGATGCCGGACCGCAACGTCCCGGCACGCTTCGGGAGCCGGCGCTGGATCAGTTCGAGTATGGTCACGCTGCTCCAGTGGCAACTCTACCGCGAGACCGGCTGCTACGGCGCGCGGTTCTGGATCATCCAGGGCGCGCGGGGCGGGCACAAGTACAAGCTGTCGGCGGCGGAGCGCAACTTCCTCCAGGCCCTCGCGGGTGAGGACGTCGACACGCCGCAGCCGGGCAACCTGCCCTACGCCGAGTGGGACCAGCGCGTGGTGCGGAAGATCGTCGAGCACGACCGGCTCCGCCGGTGGAAGCTGACGATGCCGTGGGATGGTCGGCAGGCGAACCGCAGTAAGGCGGGGCTCTGGTTCAAGCGGGACCGGCTCGCCGAGGAGCGCGGGTTCGCCGAGCGGATGCTGCACTATCTCGAGTCGCAGGTGTCCGACGTCGTGAGCGACATCCCGCGGAGCCTCTTGCCAGGCCCGAGCGACCTGCCGCCCGGCGACCCGTACTTCAACCAACACGAGGACCAGCTCGACGAGGCCCTCATCACCCAAACGGCTTCAGCCGAGCCGGAGGACTGACCCGATGCAGATGGGCAAGAGCCAAGCCGACAAGCGGCGCGACATGAACCTCGTGGACCAGTTCGGGCGCAAGTGGCTCGCAGCGATCGACCGCGAGACCTTCGACCCGACCGGGCACGTCACGCCGGCGGGCTGGTCGGATCCCCTGTCCACGCCGTCGCAGTACGTCGGCGTGCCGCGCGACGAGCACCAGAACCCGCAGATGGGCCAGGCGTTCGTCGACTTCCCGCGCTGGATCGCGGACCAGGTGCAGGCGACGAAGGACTGGAAGGTGCGGCTCTGGAACATCGGCCGCGACCTGCAGAAGAACGCGTTCAACGCGAAGACGGCCGAGACCGACGAGTACCTGCTCCACCTCACCGGCCCGAAGCCGTGGCCGGCGTCCGAGGTGCTCGAGCAGGCCGCGGCAGGCGACAAGCGGCTGCTGGGGCTGAAGGATCTCGACAAGGCCACGCGCCTCTTGCTCGGACGGATCGAGCTCGAGGACCTGGAGAGCGTCGAGGAGCCCGAGGGCGAGCCCGAGCCGAGCGAGTCGGGGCCGCCGCCGTTGAACATCGGGAGCAACAAGGAGTTCGTCGCATCGGCCCTGAGGCGCGGCTTCACGATGAAGCAGGCGCAGCACATGTACAAGGAGCTGCGCGCCTCGCTCAATCTCCAGGAGGCGTGACCGATGGCCCTCAGACCTGCTGAGTGGTCCGTGGTCGCCAGCGCCGTCGCGGGCGTGGCGACGGCGACGCGGGCGGCCGAGCCTGGCCGCCGCCACTACATCACCGGCGTCACGTTGTCCGGCGCCGCGGCGCCGGCGGCGGCCGTCTCGGCGCAGGTGCGCGACAGCGCGGGCGCCAACATTCGGGACCAGATCGAGATCCCGGCGGCCATCTTCCCGCCGATCATCCCGGAGTACGAATCGCCGATCGAGGGGCCGAGCGGCGCGAGTGTCGACGTCACGCTGCCATCGCTCGGCGGCGCGGTGCGCGGCACCGCCACGATCCGCGGCTACACGCTCTAACCGGGAGGGCCCGTGGCGGATTGGGATAGCGCAGACCTGCTCGCGCGCGTGAAGCGCGACGGCGCCATTCCCGCCGTCGATGAGGACATGGCGGACGCGGACTGGTATGCGTACCTCACGGAGGCCCAGATTTACTGGCACGGACAGTTCGCCACGCACTTCCCGTGGATCCTCTGGAGTGCGCCCACGCTCTTGGTCAGTGCCGACGGCGGCATCACGTACGCGATGCCGGGCGGCGTCAATCCCTCGAAGATCGAAGTCTACGACGCGGTCGGCGGTCGGCTCCTGGTGCCGGGCGCCTACTGGAGCATGGGCGCTGACTACGTCTGGGAAGGCAGCCGCATTAGGATGCCGCGGAACGTCCCGCGTAGCTTCGGCGACGGCCCCTACGCGCGCTACATCGCCGCCCCCCCGAAGATCGACGCGGCGACCCAGCCGGTACTCCTCCCCGACTGGGCGCGCGCGCTCCTCCCACCGCGGGCCTTGATGCTTTGGGCCGACCGCGGCGGACTGCGGGACCCGGCGCCGTACCAGCGCAAAGAGAATGAGCTTTGGTACGGCGAGCCGCAGCGCGGCCAGTTCGGCATCCTCGTCACCCTGAAGACGCAGAACCCCTTCGGCGGCGCGGCCGCCATCCGCCGCGACGAGACCGTCAGCGGCCTCGGGTACTTCTCGGCGCTCTACGGCAAGGGCTAACGCTCGTGCCGAAGACAGTGCGGTTCTCGCACGGCCCCTTCCTGGGGATGCGCTACACCACCGACCCCACGCGGTGGGACCCCAAGTACGTCTATCGCGCGTTGAACATGGTGCCGGCGGATGCCGAGAACGGCGGCCCGTACATCCGCTACCCGTCGTTCGTGGTCACCGACACCGCCATCGCCGCGGCCCCGCAGGGGATCTTCTGGTTCGCGGCGTTCGGGCAGGCTCTCGCGGTCATCGGGGGGAACCTCTACCAGGTCGGGAACTGGGGCGCGCCGTTCGTCTCGAACGCCACCATCGTCGCCTCCGGTGCGGCGCTCAATGCTGCCGGCCGCGTCTGGGCGACGGAGTTTAACAAGCAGCTCGTCCTCCACGATGGGGTGAACCGGCCCTTCATGGTCTCGCTCGCCGGCGTGGTTACGAGCCTCACCAACGCCCCCGCCAGCGTCTACGGCAACCCGACCGTCTACTACGGGAAGCTGTTCTTCATCAAGGGCGCGGATCGCTACACCCTCGTCTGGAGTGAGGAGAACGCGGCGAACACCGGCTACGAGGCGGGCGGCTTCAACAACGCATGGACGCTGCAGCAGAGCGGGAACGACGCGCTCGAGGCCATCCAGGGCATGAACGACGCGCTCTACTTCTGGCGGCGCTCGAGCATCGGCGCGATCCACGGGGCTGTCACGCCCGACTTCTCGGCTGCGGGTACGCACGATGAGGTGTCGCGGAAGATCGGGAGTGTGTCCGCCTCTCCCCTCGCCGTCGGCGACCACATCTGGTTCTCGGACCAGTTCGCCCGGCCGTTCCGCCTGGCGCAGGGGAAGCTGGAGCTCCTCGACAAGGACATCCCCGAGTTCTTCACCGACAACACGGCGGTCAACGGCGCGCCCTACGGGCTCCCCGGCGCGAGCCGCGGCGATTCGGAGTGCCGGGTCGGGTACGACCCGCGCTTCAACATGGTCATCTTCGTCATGCTCGACGTGCTGTCGCGGGTGCGGATCGTCTGCTTCTCGGCGGCCAGCGGCGCGGCGCTCTGTGAGCTCGACCCAGACCCCACGCTCGGCGTCGCGTGGGGCATCGGGGCCTGGAGCTTCGCCTACCGCGGGACGGCCACCGGCTTCGGGAACAAGGTGTGCGCGATTGCCCGGGCTGCGGCGGGCAACGTCTTCTTTTACGATGGGTCCGAGGCGGGCGGTCCGTACTACGCGGCGTCGGGCGCGGCGCACCAGCCCAACGCCTGGCGCATCACCCTGCCCCCGCGTGGCGACTCGCCGGACGTGATCTACCAGGTGAGCGACCTTGAGGCCGAGCTCGACCTGCAGGGCGGTGCCGCCGGTGGGGCGGTGACGTTCGGCCTCAACGCGGACCAGCAGGTCGGGGTCACCACGGCCGTCGGCGCGGCCATCGTGGTCGGCGCCCAAGCGAACCGGCGGACCTATGTCGTGCGCGCCCGCGCCAAGCGGCGGCTCCGTTTCGCCCAGGGGCAGCTCGACGGCAACGCCAGCCTCGGGTACTGGGGCGTGCACCGCGTCCACATCGCCGGCGTCCCGATGGGGCGCAGCGCGAAAGTGACGTAGCGTGGCCGCGCAGAAGAACCGCTGGCACCACGACGCGCCCGTGGCCGACGCCCGGGCGCTCCGTGTATCGCTCAAGCGTCTCGACACGGTCCTGAACGACGCGGTCGTCTACGACGACAAGGACCCGATCACCTTCACCGGGTCGATCACGTTCGCGGGCTCCGTGACGTTCTTGGGCGCGATCACCATCAACCCTGGCCCGCTGATTGTCGGCGTGGACCCGGGCGGCAGCGAGATTCTGCGCGTCGGTGGCAGCGCGCGAGTAAGCGTCCGGGTGGTGACGCCGGCGCTCTATTCGCCGGCCGCCACAGCGTTGAACCTCGGGGACGCGCTGACGAACCGCTGGCAGATCACGGTCGGCGGGCATTTCATCGCGATCAACGACAACGCGAACGACATCGGCCAAGCTGGGGCAACCCGGCCGCGGAACCTCTACGTCGCCGGCCGCATACTCCTCGGCACGCCGACAGACCACGTCTCGGCGGCACTGCTCGTGGGCGGCGTGGGGGCCTCGACCGCGAACGCGGAGTACAGCGCCGGCGGCCGGATCGACCACATGCTCTGGGACACCTCGGCGGCGCTCGACGACCGGCGCGTCGACCTCTTTTCGCTGAACGGCGTTGGCGGTCCAGGCACGTTTGCCATCGGCATCACGCGGACAGACGCCGGGGCGTCGCCGCAGCAGATGATTCAGGCGCTGCACAGCGCCACCGCCTGGACGGAGGTACGCATCCTGACCGCAGGCACGGGGCTGATCCGCATGGGCAACGGGACCGGCGCCGTGATCGTTCACACCGACCCGGGCGGGGCCGAGCTCTTGCGCGTCGGGGGCACGATGCGCGTGAACGGTGCGACCGTCATCCAGACGGGCGACCTGACGCTCACCACCGGGCGCCTCATCTTCAGCTCGGCCGCGTCGAGAATCCTGATGGGCGCGACGTCGCTCTCGGTGCGCGACAGCGGTGACACGGCGAGTCTCGTGTCCATTTCCTCGACAGGGGGCGTGAACATCTCCGGCTCCACGGCCGAGGTCGCCCTCAACCCCCGGAGCGGTGGCGGCGCGGCGTGGGAGCTGTACGTCAGCACCACCGCCGCGTTCCGGCTCTATCATACCGGTGACCAGTACCTCTTCAACGACACCGAGTTCGTTCCCTCGGTGGCCGGCGGCAAGACGCTGGGAACCGCGGGCCTGCCTTGGGGCGATGTGCGCTCACAGGGCGTTCTGTACCTCAGTGCCGCGGCGGCGAAGCTCGTCCCTGGGGCGACGTCGTTCTCCATCCGCAACAACGCGGACTCGGCGGACAACCTCCTCATTCTGAACAGTGGGGACGCGACCTTCCTCACCCGCATCGGCGTCGGGATTGGCTCTGACCCCACCATTGGCGCGCGGCTCTACGGGGCCGGGGTTGGGACGGCGGGCACGTTTCCCTTCGGTGTGTACATCGGCTCGGCCGTGACGACCGGGGCCGCCGGCCACACGGGGCGCGGCCTCATGGTCTCGCCCACGTTCGCGACGGGCGGCTTCGGCTCCATCACCTTCGTCGGTCTCGAGGTGGCCAATGTGAGCGGTGGCGCGAACAACTACGCCGTGCGCACGGGTCAGGGCATCGTCGAGTTTGGGGACACCCTCCGGCTGACGCCGGCCGCGTCGAAAATCGTGCCGGGGGCGACCTCTATCAGTCACCGGAACAACGCGGACAGCGCCGACAACGTCATCATCCTCGATGCCGGCAACGTGACGCTGCGCCAACCTGCCACCGGCATTTCGCTCACTGTTACCCAGATGTCGAGCGGCACCTCGGCCGGCCTGCAGCTCACCGCCGGCTCGAACAGTCCGAGCGTGTCGGCGCTCACCATCGTCAATCAGAGTTGGTCGGCTGGGGCCGAGGCGGGCTTCAAGATTTCGGGCGGCACGCTGACCGGCTGGACTACTGGCGCATCAATCTTCACGATGAGCCAGACGTGGAACGCGGCCGGCACGGTCTTCCTCGGCGGCGTCATCGACGTGACGGTGACGGCCGCCGCGGCGGGCTCGTCGATCTTCGAGGTGCGGCGCAGCGGGGTCACGGCGTTGCGCATCGCGAGTTCGGGCAGCGTCCGGGTGGGCACCGCGAACGGCATCCTCGGGTTCGACAGCGCCACTGGGAAGATCGTGCCCGGCGCGACGAACCTCTCGTGGCGGAACGCCGCCGACTCGGCCGACAATCTCCTCGTCACTGACGCTGGGCTCGCGACGTTCCGGAACACCGTCAACCTGTCCGCCGGCGTGCTGCAGATGGCGGGCACGCAGGTCGTCACCACCCGCCGCACCGGCTGGGGCGCGCCGACTGGGACTGCGACCCGTACGACGTTCGCGACTGGCACAGTAACACTGCCGATACTGGCCGAGCACGTGAAGGCGCTGATCGACGACCTCACGACGCACGGACTCATTGGGGCCTAAACCAGAACGGAGGCAGCTATGGCAGCGAGAAAGCGGTCCAACGTGCTGTACCAGGTCGACGGCAAAGAGCGGGCGTCGCTCGAGCAGGCGAAGCTCCAGGCGGTCCAGGCGGTGAACGGGTTCCGCCAGCTCATCGCGTTCATCGCCAACCGTGAGGGGCTCACGGGCCAGGTCCAGTTCGACGAGGACCGCATGGCGTTCGTGCGCGACCCCCAGGTCAAGGCGCCCGTCCTGAGCCGGGCGGCCCGCCGGCGGCTTGAGCGGGAGGAGCGTCGGGCGGCCAAGCAGCCGTAAGGCTTGGCTAAGATGTTCGGTTGTGCTATGTTAGTTCGACAAACCGAAGGCCCCTAACACGGAGGCGGGAATGGACGTCACCCGATGAGCGCCCAAGCCTCGCGGCTCGCCAAGGCCGGCGGGAATCGCGCACTCGCCGTTCAGGGATTACAGGACGAGTTCGACGCTGGGGCGAGGGGCTGGAGCGCGGCGCAAAAGGCCGCGTTCACGAATCCCGCCACGCGCGACGCGTACGTCGACCGACAGATCAACCAGAGCACCAAGGGGAAGTTCTCCGGCGTGCTCGGCAAGATCGGCAAGGTGGTCAGCACCGTCGCCCCGTACGCCCTGCCCCTGATCCCCGGCCTCGGGCCCGTGGCGGCGGGGCTCTTGTCGGCGACTGCCGGCAAGCTCTCAGGCAAGAGTCTCAAATCTTCGTTGCTCCAGGGCGCAGGGTCGGCGGCCGGCTCCGCGCTACTCGGTGGGAAGGGCGTCAAGGGTCTCGTCGGGCTGCCCGGCAAGGTGTCGCACTTCCTCACCGGCCCCGGCGCCGCGGCCACGACGGCGGCCCAAGCGGCGACGTCCGGCAGCGGCAAGGGCATCATCGGCAGGATCGGCGACTTCGTCGGCCAGCACCCGCTCGATGCGGCGCAGATCGCGCTCGCGGGCTACGGGACGCTCGAGGGCGCGAAGAGCGCCGGCCAGGCGGATGCGCTGCGCACCGGCTCGCTCAACCGCCTGAACACGAACCCGACCGTCGATCTCGGTCTGCCGCCCACCGACCAGTTCGACCCCTACGCGCAAGTGCAGCCGCAGAACCGTGCGCGGCGCATGGCCCTCGCGTCGTTGGCGGCCTGACGTGCTCGCGCTCCCCGAAGAGGACCTCCTCGCGCAGCGGCGCCTGACGCCGCTCAACACGCTACTCGGGGCCAGCGGGGCCGGCGGCCTGCCGACGGCGGGTGGCCCGGCGATCGCGCCGACGTACATGCCACTCGAGGGCGGCACGTTGCCGACGATCAATATCGCGCCCCCGGCGCCGCCCGCACCGACCATCGCCCCCATGATTGCGCCGACCGCCGGTGGGGACCTCACCGCGAAGACCGCGACGCTCGACGCGAAGGATCCGGCTGCACCCGCCGTCGCCCCGCGCGTCCCGGTGCCGAACATCGCGCCACCGGCGCCCGTGGCACCGCCTATCACGGCTCAGCCGCCAGCGCCGGTTCCCGTCGCTGCGCCGGCGCCGGGGGCCCTGCCTCCCGGTCTGCCGACGCCGAACCCCGGGCCGCCGCCCGACATCGCGGGAGCAGCGGGGCCGCCGGAGGCGATCAGCGACTTCGGGCCGGGCAACGACCTGCGCTACTCGCAGATCAATCCGGTGGACAACGCGCGGCTCACGAGGCTGAACGATCTCGTGGACCAATCCACTGGGCGGATCGCTTCCTCGCCCGACATCACGCAGGCGGGGCTCGACAAGCTGAAGCTGCTCGAGGATCAGACCGCGGAGGCCCGCACGCTCGGGAGCCGTGACATCGGGCGGGATGCGGCGCGGCTCGGTCGCCTTGGATCAGGCGTGGTGACTACCGATCTCGGCAACCTCGAGGACCGACTGCAGACGAATCTTTCGCGCGCGCGCACCGGCCTCGCGTCGGACCTCACGATGCAGGAGGCGGCCGACCGTCGGGCGAACACCGGCGTCCTGGCGACGCTACAGGACCAGCTCTTTGGCCAGGGCGCGGCGAAGCGCAACGAGCTCCGCGGCGAGCGGGGCTACGAGTACGGCGTCGGCACCGACGCGTACAACCGCGCCGTCCAGCAGCGTCAACTCGAGGAGGACCTGAAGAACAGCCAGTTCGGCCGGGAGGCGACCGCCGCGCAGCTCGGCCTCGCCGGTGCGGGCCAGTACGACACCCAGGCCGCCGACTCCCAGAGCGCCGCGGCTGATCTGATGGCGCAGCTCGCGGCGTACAACGCGCGAGGGCTGACCGCCCGGCCGAAGTCTTCGGCGCCCAGCAGCAGCACCACGCCTGCCGCTGCCTACGGCTGATGCCCGTCTCCAGTCGTGCGCTCGTGGCCGGGCTCTCCCGCGTCCTCGCGGCGGGCAAGCAGGGCAAGATGGCGGGCGAGGAGCTGGCGCGCACCCGCACCCAGCAAGACGACGACCGTGCGCGCGCCGCCGTGCGCGCGGCGCTCGAGGAGCGCCTGCTCACAGGGAACCTCGCAGGCGCCGAGACCACCCGCCAGCGCACCGCGACGCGGGATACGCAGATCGCGCAGGCAGCGGCGCGCATCCGCCAGAACCCACGCTACAAGACGCTGTGGGACCTGCCCGACGAGGACCTGGTCGACGCGGTCGGCAAGGTCGAGGTCGAGCGGGTGAAGCCGCACGGGTACACGAACACGCCACAGGCGGAAGTCGGCCGCCGGTTCCGCGCCGTCTCTACGCAGATCGACGATACGGCGCGCGACCTGGCCGCGGCGCGCCGCGGCGCCCCGAAGCGCCCGTCGCTCGGCTTCGAGACGCCGGCCGATTCGTCGGCGTTCGCCCGCGACTCGAGCGCCGCGGCTGGTCGCGTCAGCGGGCTCGAAGAGCGTGCCGACAGCCTGCGCGGGGTATCGGACAGCTTGTCGGCGGTGCTCGAGGGCGGGGCCGCGCCCCGCCGCCCCATCAACGCCGCCAAGCGCCGCATCACGCAGGACCAAGCCGACTATCTCCGGGCGGTCGGCCAGTGGGACGCCGCGAAGTACGAGGTGGTCCCGTAAGTGACCGCGCCGGTCCCACAGGACCCGCTCGCCGGGTACACGGCCGACTGGCGCCGGCGGGTCGGTCGCCCCGCCGCGGCTGACGCGCAGGACCCGCTCGCCGACTACACCCCCGGGTGGCGCGATCGCCTGAAGCCGATGCGGGCGGCACCGATCACCGTCACCGCACCCGCGCCCCCGCCGCCGCCCGAAGAGGTGCAGGCGCTACGACGCCCGATGACGGCCGCCGGTGCAGATATGGCGGACCTGGGGTTCATGCAAGCGCACTCGCCGGCGGTGAGGGGTATCGAGCGCGGCCTTGCCAACGTCGCGGTCGGCGCCGTGAAGTTTCCCTTCCAGGTCTTGGGGAGCACCGTCTTCGCGCCCCCGACCCCCGACGAACTGCGCAATCCGCTCGTGCGCGCGCGGCTCCGCGCGAATGGGCAGGATCCCGACGCGATGCTCCACCAAGCCATCCGCGAAACCGCCACCGGCGAACGCGCGAGTCCGACCGAGGGATTGAAGCAGCTTGGGCGCGGCGCGCTGACGATGGGGGCCGACCTGCAGTCGGCGGCCATGCCAGGCCCGAACCTTGGGAACCTCATCTACGACGCGGCGACCGGTAGGCAGTCGGCTGACGAGTTGATCGCCGAGAACCCGCAGGGCATCGCTCGCGCCCTCGAGCCCGAGCACCAGATACAGTCCCTGACTGAACTCGTGGGCAACGCCTTCCTCTTTGGTGCCGGGGGCGAAGAGGGACCGACCGCGAAGCTGGGGGTCGGCGAGCGCGTTCGGACCGGCCTCCGCGAAGGGGCGGCCGCCGTGCGTGCGGCGCCAGGTCGCGTTCGCGAGCTGGTGCGTCCTCGCGCCCCGGAGCCGGCGCCCGCTCCCGTCGAGCGACGCGCTGCACCGGCGGCGACGCGTCCCGACCTCGAGGGCCTCATCGGCACCGGCCCCGAGAGCATGACGCCCGAGGCGCTGGCCGCCACGCAGGTCATCGGCCAGCCGGAGCCCCGCACCGGCGCCGACGCGATCGCCAACGAGGCTGCGCGGTTGTCGGCGCGCGTCGGGCCGAATGGCGAGAAGCTGCCGCCGCTCACCGAGGCGCAGCGCGCGCGGCTGCGCGAGCTGAGCGCGCAGCTCGGCGAGGCGGGGCGCACGATGGAGTCCCCGCCGCCGGTGGAAGCGTCGGCGTTCGGCGCCGAATCGACGGCGCCGGTGCCCGCCGTGCGACGGATCACGGCCGAGGAGATCATGGACCGGCACATGGCGCTTGCCGAGGGGCCGGGCACGATCTACCGCGTGCCCACGCAGTCGATCCACGCGGACCCCGCGCGCTTCCAGTTCAAAGAGGCGGGCCCCGCGGGCGTGACGGGCGAACTCAAGAACGTCCGGCAGTACAACCCTCAACTCGCCGGCGTCATCTCGGTCTGGCGGGACCCGGCCGACGGCCGGATCTACGTCGTCAACGGCCACCACCGGCTCGAGCTGGCCCAGCGGTTCGATGTGCCCGACATGCACGTCCAGTTCTTGAAGGCTGCTGACGCGCGAGCCGCCCGGGCGGAGGGCGCCTTCATCAATATGGCCGAGGGCCGGGGCACGGCGACCGACGTGGCGAAGTTCCTCCGCGACTTCCAGGCGGGGCCCGAGGCGCTCGAAGCGCGCGGCGTCAGCCTCCGCGGCGACCTGGCCCGGGACGGCGTGGCGCTCTCCCGCCTCGCCCCCGACATCTTCGACCAGATCGCCACCGGCAAAGCGCCGCAGGGGTGGGGCGTGGCGATCGGCGAGCTGCTCGACGACGCGGCCCTGCAGCGCGAGGCCCTGGCCGCGGCGCGGTCGGCCCGCAAGCGGCTGTCGCAGGCCGAGGTGACGGAGATTGCCCGGCAGGTCCGGGACGCCGGCACCGAGGCGGTGAACCAGGAGACCCTGTTCGGCACCGAGACGGAGCGGCACGCCCTCTTCGCCAACCGCGCCCAGCTCGCCACCGCCCTGAAGCAACGCCTCTCCACAGACCGACGCCTGTTCGGGTATGTTTCTAAGGAAGGACGGGCGGGTGAGCTGTCGCGCGCCGGCAGTACGCAGATCGACGTCGAGGCCGCCCGGCATCTGGCCGAGTCGGCCGGCCGCACCGAGGAAATCTTCGACCGGTTGTACACCCGCACCGGTCCTATCGCGGAGTTGGTCCATGACGGAGCGCAGCGCATTGCCCGAGGCGAACGGCCCAGCGCCGTCGCCGCCGACCTCTACCCCGCCGTCTCCGACGCCGTCGGACGCGAGCTCGCCGCTGCCACCGGAGGTACTGGACCAGGCGGTGGAGAACGCGAGGTTCCTGCAGGAGAACGGCCTGCTCCGGCCGACGTCGAAGCCCCCCTTCCTCCGGATTCACCCGAAAGCCTAGCGCCTGAGACTCGTCCGACCGAGGAGGGCGCCCGAGCTGCACCCGAGGCCCCGGAGCCGCCGATCGTGCCTCCTGGGGCAGCCGGCGAGCTGGAAGCGGCGGCCCGGCGAGCTCAAGGCAGGGCACAAGAGAGGGGGATTGCTGGGCTCGGTAACAAGGGCGACCCGCTCCCCGACTTTGGGGCTTATGGCACGACAGTCCCGCAGCCAGCCGGGCGCGCTAGAATCGTGGCTGACCGCATCCGGTCTGCCAGCGAGGCCGATCGCCCCGCGCTCCTGCGCGATGCTGCCGATCTCCGCGATGAGATGGCGTGGTCTGTTCTCGACAACGAAGCGGTCGCGCAGCGACGCATTGCGAAGGACGGTCCGGATAGCCCCGGAGTGAAGCGGACCCAGGCAGCGATAGAGGAGGGGCGCCAGGAAATCGCCGTACTCGACGATGCAATGAGGGCAGCCGGTGCGCCCACGATGCCCGAGGTGCCGGGGCGCCCGGATCTGCCCCGCCTCCGCGAGGAACTGCGCCTTACGAAGGACCCGCACCAGCGGATGATCCTCGCGTCGCGGATCGCGAGCCTCGAGAAGCTCGTGAACCGCGGCCAGGCGATCGGCGCCCAGGAGCTCGCGACCGAGGCTGCCGCGCGTGCGCCTGACGCGACGCCGGCGACGAGCCCCGACCAGATGGCGCTGTTCTCGCCCATCGTCCAGGGCACGCCGCTCGGGGAGCGGCTCCGGCGTCTCATCAAGCCGAAGGCCGCCGAGGTCGTTGAGGTGAAGGCGCTCATCGACATCAGCCGGCGGTTGGCCGAGGCGCTCGACGTGCCGCTGCGCCAGGGCCGTATCGGCGCTCGAAATGCCGCGGGCGTGTTCTTCCCGCACGCCGAGGTGACGCGGGTGCGGCGGTTCGACGCGCTTGACACCGTCGCGCACGAGGCGGGCCACTTCGTCTCGAAGAAGTACCTCCGCAACCCGACCATGCGCAGCGCCAAGTTCCGCGGCCAGGGTCGTCTGCCGACGATGCTCCCGAAGGATGCCGGGCGCGAGCTCGTGCGCATGGGCCGCGATCTGTACGGCGACCGGAAACCGGCCGGCGGCTACGGCGAGGAGGGGATCGCCGAGTGGTTCAGCTTCTATGTGACCGAGCCCCACACCCTGGCGGAGAAGGCGCCGGTGTTCACCCGGCACATGGAGGGCATCCTCGCCCAGGAGCCGGTGCTGAAGAACGCGTTCGACCAGGCGCGCCAGGACTTCGCCGACCACGCGGCGGCGAGCTGGGCGCAGCGGATTGACGCCGGCATGTCGGTCAACGAACGGGTGCGCTTCAAGCCGACCGTGCGCTCGCTGATGTACAACTGGCTCGACAACGTCTACGAGTTTAAGGCGGCCATGCAGGAGCTTGGCCGCGAGGTCGGGCCCAGCCAGGACGCTTACGTGCTGGCCCGGCTCACCCGCGGCAGCGCCGGCGTTGCGGAGGAGATGCTGGCGCGCGGCGTCGTGAAGTACGGCACGCACGAGCGGGCCGCCCCGAGCCTCGAGCACGCGTTGATGTCGGTGCCCCCCGAGCGGATTCAGCAGCTCCGCCGCTATCTCGACGGCGAATCCTCCCTGGACCGGTGGAAGCGCGGCGAATCCTCCCTGGACCGGTGGAAGCGCGACATCGACCCGGGGACCACCAAGGCCGACGCGCAGGGCGCGGTGGACGCGTACGGCAAGGACCCGGTGCTGCGGCCCGTCGCCGAGGCGATCTGGGCGCACTATCGCGCACTCATCGAGTACAAGCGAGACGCGGGGCTCCTCACGCCGGAGCAGGCGACGCGCATCCTCGAGACCAACCCGCACCACGTCTCGTTCTACCGCCTCTTCGACGAGTCGGAGAAGCCCGCCTACGGCAGCGGCGGCTCGGGCCGCGGCTACACGCGCACCTCGAGCGGCGTCAAGCGCCAGAAGGGGTCCGCGCGGCGCAAGATCGACGTCTTGGAGAGCGTCTTCACCGACACCTATCAAACGGTGGCGCAGGTGAAGAAGTACGAGGTGGCGCGCGAGATGATCCGCGCGGCGCGCGGCACCGAGGGCGGTGGCCGGCTCATCGAAGAGGTGCCGACGCCGCGCCAGCCCGTCACCATCCCGATCGAACGCATCCGCGACCAGCTCGCCGAGCTCGGCTTCGCCCCCCCGGGTGGGCAGAGCGTCGCCGAGTGGATCAGCCAGCCCGAGATGCAGGCCATCCTGACCGCGTTCGAGGACGTGCGCTTCCCCCGGGCGGCTGAGGCGAAGGACCTGGTCGTGCCGCTGCTCGACGAGGGGAAGGTCAAGTTCTACGCGGTCAAGGACCGCGGCCTCTACGACGCGATGCAGGGGCTTGGGACGCCGCAGCTCGAGGGCTGGCGCCGGTGGCTGTCGGTGCCGGTGCGGACGCTGCGCGCCGGTGCGACGCTGACGCTCGAGTTTGCCTTCGGCCGCAACCCGGTGCGCGACGCCTGGGGGTCGGCCGTCTACTCGAAAGCGGCGTTCCGTCCGCCGGGCTGGCGGCTCTCGGAGGGGCTCTTTCACCTCCTCAAGGCGGACGACGTCTTCCAGGCGTGGCGCCTCGAAGGCGGTGAGAACGCGGCACAGTTGGGACTCGACCGGGTGGGCGCACAGAAGACGCTGGCCAAACTATTGCGGACCCGCACTCTCGCGGGCAAGACCGTCGAGCTCGTGCGCCATCCGCTCGACACCCTCCGGCTGGCCTCGGCGATCTTGGAGAGCGCCTCGCGCATCGGCGAATACGCGGCCGTGTCGCGGGAGGCGGTCGGTCGGGGCACCACGCTGCCCAATGCTCGTGCCGAGGCCGCCCTCGCGTCGCGCGACGTCACCATCGACTTCGCGCAGGGCGGTCAGGCTGCGAAGGAGATCAATAACCTCGTCTGGACGTTTAACGCGGCGCTGCGCGGCACGGCCCAACTCTTCCGCGAGGTCAAGACGCGCGGGAAGGTGGTGGTGCCGCGCGCCCTCGCGCTCATCACGCTGCCGTCGATCGCGCTCTACCTGCTCCAGAAGGACGACCCCGAGTACCAGGACATGCCTGCCTGGGTGCGGAACACGGCGTGGGTCTACATCCAGCGCGGGGACGACAAGAGCAGCACCCCCGACGCCAACAACCCGAAGGGCTGGGACGGGTACGGCACCGGCAAGGTCAAGCACCGGTGGATCCTGCCGAAGCCGTTCGAGCTGGGGGTGGTCTTCGGGACGGCGCCGGAGCGGATGGTCGAGTGGGTGGACAAGAAGAAGCCCGCCGCGCTGCGCCACATGCGGGACGCGCTGGTGCAGGCGTTCGCGCCGCCCATCGTCCCGACGGCGGTCGCCCCACTGATCGAGAACTACGCGAACCGGTCGTTCCGGAGCGGGCGGTCCATCGTGCCGCGCGGGCGTGAGGACTTCCCACCGGCGGAGCAGACCGGCGCCTTCACGACGGAGACGTCGCAGCGCCTCGGGCGGGCGCTCAACTACTCGCCGGCGAAGATCGACAACCTCGTGCGCGGCTACACCGGCGGTCTGGGCCAGTACGTGACGAGCGCGGCGGATGCCGCGCTCCGTGTGGCGAGTGGCGAAGCGCCGCCCGAGACGGCGGCGGGCGACCCCCTGGCGCACATCCCCCTCCTGCGCGCGTTCGTCCGCCGCGGTGTGGCCAACGACGCCGAGTCGGTCAACGAGTTCTACCGCGCGTTCGACGAGGCCGAGGCGCATCGCCGGGCCTGGCACGCCTACGTGGCCGCGGGCAACCGCGCCGAGGCCGCTGACTACCTCGCCGCGCACCGCCAGGCCATCCGCAGCGTCGCGACGGCCGAGGAGACGGGCGGGGCGCCCGGGCCGCTCCGCGTGGTCTACGTCGAGCTCCAAAAACTCCAGCAGTTGCGCCGGCGGCTCAACGAGCGCGACGAGACCGCCCGGAGCCAGGCCGTGGCCGAGGCGATCCGCCGCGGCGTGCGGAGGGTGGCACCGTGACGACCGCCGTGGCGATGGTGGTGGCCGCGGTGGTCGCGGCGATTCCCCCGACCCTGGTCGCGGCCGTCGCGTGGCGCGCGACCGTCGCAGCGCGGCGCGAGAACGTGCTCCTGGCCGATGCTCACCAACGAGAGCTCGGTGAGATCCACGTCCTCGTCAACAGCCGCCTGGCGGCGGTCATCACCGCGCTCGAGGCGACCCAGCAGGCGCTCGTCGCCGCCGACGCGACGATCGTCGCGCTGCGGCAAGAGATCGCGACGAAAGGGGCACCATGAACTGGAGCACGTTGATCGCTGACCCGGACGGGGTGATCGACTACTCGCGCGTGCGCTCCCTCGTGAGCGTGCTGCTCGCGGCGGCCGCGGGCGTGATGGCGGTCTGCGTCGTGTTCATCGTGCGCGACATCAACGAGGCGCTGGTGTCGATCGCCGTCGGGGCGCTCGTCCTCCCGCTCACCGGTGGGAAGATTGCGGACGGCATCGCCAGTCGGAACGCTGCGGCCGCCACCGCGAAGGTGGTGATGGGCCAGGCACCGGGGCGCCGCTTGAGCGACGCCCGCGTGAGCGACGCCGGGGGGCCGCCCGCGTGACCGACTTCGACCGCTCGCTGGCGTTCACGCTTGCCTGGGAGCGTGGCTTCGACCCGAAGAACCCGCGCGGCAACGTCGACAACCCCAAGGACCGGGGCGGGCGTACCTCGCGCGGGATCACCCAGAAGACGTACGACGGGGCGTGCGCAGAGTACGGCTGGCCCACCGGCGTCGACGTCTGGGGGGCGCCGGACACCCACGTCACCACGATCTACCACAAGCGGTTCTGGCTCCGCAGCGGGTGCGATACCCTGCCCTGGCCGCTCTGCCTCGCGGTGTTCGACACCGCAGTCTTGCACGGCATCACCTTCGCCGTGACGCGGCTGCAGGCGGTGGTCGGGGCCGACGCGGACGGCGTGTTCGGCGTGAAGACGCTCGCCAAGGTCCAGCGGTTCAACCCGTACGGCGCCGCCGAAGCCTTCCTGCAGCGACGGGACGACCGCTACGAGGAACTGATCTCGCGCGACCCGACGCAGAAAGTGTTCTACGGGGGATGGGAGAAACGGTGCGACGCCCTGTGCGATGCCGCGCTAGTCCCGAGAACAGCAGACAGGGAGGCCAGGTGATCTGCGCTGAGTGCCCTACGGAGTTTATCCCATACCGCCCGCAACACCGGTACTGTTCCCGACGCTGCTGCCAGCGAGCCCGTGGAAGGGCGGTGACGCGAGACGGCTACTGGCGTAGGAGGTACGCACGCGACCCCGAGGCAGAGCGACGGCGCGTGGCGGAGTATAGGGCTACGAATCGCGAGATTCTGGCGGTTCGTCGGCGGGCGCGATATGACGCCGGCCTCCAAGCCAGTGGGCGCGTACAAAAGATGTTACGGCGTTTCGCCCTCTCAGGGGCAGAATACGACAGGCTCCTGGCCTTGGGATGTGGGATGTGCTTCAGGCACCGCCCTCTCGTCTTCGATCACGACCACGCGACCGGGCTCTTTCGTGGGCTGCTGTGCGCACCGTGCAATACGGCGCTTGGACGATACGAGAAGAACCGTGTGGAGATTCAGAGGTACCTCGACACCGCCCTTGTGCCCCGCACCTTGGACCGCGCGTCGTGAGGCCCCGACCGTGGACGTCGAGCGCGTCGCCGCCGCGTGGCTCTGGTGGCCATCATTGGAGACGCCATCGTGAACAAGCTGACCAAGTGGGCGCTCGGTGCCCTCGTGCTGATCGTGGTTGTGCAGGGCGTGGCGATCTACCGCGCCCACCGCGCGCTCTACGACGCGAACCTCGCGGCTGCGAACGAGCGGGCGGCAGGTGATCGCACGCGCAACCGGCTCGTCGGCCAGGTGCTTGTCGCCGAGCGGCTCGCAGGCCAGCTCCGGGTCGACCTCGAGGTGGCGCACCGGCGTCCGGGGCTCGTGCCGCAGGTCGGCGTCGGCGTGGCGATCGGTGGGAAGACGGTCATCGACACGAGTGCGGCCACGGTGACGGCGGACACCGCAACGCTGGTGCTTGAGTCGCGCCTCGATGCCCGTGACAGCCTGGGCGTGTCCGTGGCGATCCACAGCGAGGTCTCGGGTCTCGCTCGCCCGGCTGCGCCGCCGACGGCCTGGACGCGGTTCGAGGTGACGCGCGAGCCGCTGCGACTCGACGTGAGCCTCTCGTGTCAGCGGGCCGCTCACGGTGCCGACGCCGTCGTGCAGGTGTCGGGCCCGCGGTGGGCGGCGATTGACATCACGCGGCCCGAGGTCCAGCCCGAGGTGTGTAATCCGCGGCCGCCGGCGTGGCACCCGTTCGAGATCAAGGTGCCGAGTGTGCCGGTGGCGGGGGGGCTCCTGCTGGTCGGGTGGTTGCTCCACGACATCCTGCGCCGCTGAATCGTACTGAGTGGGCGTGTAGATCACCCGCAGTTGCTCGAGGGCGCGCTCGACATCTAAGAGGACGCTCCGGGCGCCGGTGCGCTCCGCTCGTTTCACGGCTCCATCCCCACCAGGCACCGTCGGGCCCTCGCCCGTCAGGAGCCAGTGCCCGCTCACGCCGAGCGCCTCGGGCAGGCGCGCCATCTTCGCGCCGTCTGGGACGGCATCCTTCCGCGTGTTGAACCAATCGCTCACGGTGCCCTTGGCGGCGCCGCACCGGCGAGCGAGCTCGTCCTGGGTCATGCCGCTGCGCTCGAAGGCCAGCGCCAGCCGCCGGCGGACTTCGCCGCGGCTCGAGCTGTCGGCCGAGTGGCTACCGCTCACGAATCCCCCTCCGGCGTGACCCTTGACAGTAGTTCGGCAAACTGATACTGTTCCAGTATGCCGAAGCAGGTACTTCGGGAAACCGAATGACAACTATCGCACCGGGACACCCGTCTGGGCAAGAGGCCCGGACGCCCGAGCCGCGGCGTCAGTTCCACGACAGCCGCCTCGAGCGCGTCACCCTGGCCTGCACCGGCTACGAGATCAAGGCCATCCGCGGTGTGGCGATCCAGCGCGGGGTCATCCCCGCCGTCGCCACGCGCCGCGGCCGCCGTGTGAAGGCCCGCGCCGTGGGCGCCATCCTGCTACGCACCATGTCCTTGCAAGCCATTGTCGAGGAGTACGAGCGATTGCTGGCGGCCGGAGAGATCGTCGAGGCCGCCGCCTGAAAGACACCGCCCCCGCTGACCGTGTAGATGCACGGGGCGAGGGCGGGTACGTCTGGTAGCGATTGAGCCTCGCCACCAGACCGAACATACGGGCTCATTGAGGGTGAGACAATGACCGCCACCGCACCACGGCCGACGCTGCTGCAGCCGGCCACCAACAGCACCGCCTTCGTCAAAGCCGGGTTCCTCGGCTTCGGCGGGTCGGGCAAGACCCTGACCGCGGCACTCCTTGCCGGCGGCCTCTCCAAACTCTACGGCCAGCACAAGCGGGTCGCGATGTTCGACACCGAGACCGGGTCGGACTTCCTGATCCCGCTCTTCAAGCGCGAGGGCATCGAGCTGCTCGTCGTGAAGAGCCGGTCGTTCGCCGATCTGCTCCAGACCTTCCGCGAAGCCAAGGGCCAGGTCGACGCGCTCATCATCGACTCCGTGACGCACGTGTGGACCGAGATCCGCCAGGCGTACGAGAAGCGCCTGAATCGCAAGAGCGGGCTGACGTTCCGCGATTGGGGGCCGATCAAGCAGGAGTGGCAGGCGTTCACCGACGCCTACGTCAACGCGTCGTTCCACGCGATCATCTGCGGGCGCGCGGGCTACGAGTACGACATGGTCGAGGACGAGGAGAACAACAACAAGAAGGAGCTCCTGAAGACCGGCGTCAAAATGAAGACCGAGGGCGAGATGGGCTACGAGCCGTCGCTCTTGATCGAGATGCAGCGGATCGCGCGCGCGCCGGAGATCACCAAGGACCCCGAGACGCACGGCTGGTTGAACCGGGCGCTCGTCTTGAAGGACCGGAGTCAGCAGATCAACGGGGTCGTGTGCGACTTCGCCTCGGAGCCTGGGGTCGACGTCACCTTCGGGCCGGTGCTGAAGTTCGTGAAGCCGCACCTCGCCTACCTGAACATCGGTGGTGCGCATCTGGGCGTCGACACGAGCCGCAACTCGGAGAACCTCTTCGAGTCGCCCGATAGCCGGTCGGAGCGCAAGCGCCAGATCGACATCGTTCTCGAGCTGATCCCTGACGCCGTCATCGAGGCGGGGTTCGGGGGGACGTCAGCCAAGGCGAAAGAGGTGCAGGTGCGGGTCACCAAGGCCGCGTTCGGGACGTCGTCGTGGACGGCGATCACGCACATGCGGCTCGAGGAGATCCAGGAGGGCTACGAGAAGCTGAAGGACCTCCTGGTCGCCGAGCAGCAGGCCGAGCAGCCGAGGGCGGACGCGCCGAGCCCGAAGGCCAAGGCGCCCGATGTGCCGGCGTCGATCCGGGTGCCGGAGAAGGCGGTCCGGTGACCGCCGGGTCGGGCGTCCTCACGGCGCACTTCTGTCCCCGGTGCGGCGAGCAGTGCCCGTGCCCCGACGCGCAATCGAGCGCGGGGCCAGAGGAAGAGGAGATCGTCACCGGCTGCACGCATCAGTGTGAGCCGCCAGAGGATCAGGAGGCGTGGAGCGGCGGGTTCGCCGCGAACCACTAGAGCGAAGCGGCGCGCCTCCGGTGTGGTGACGGCCCACAATCGGGGGGCAATTCCAATAGGTCAGGGCTCACCCTCGGGCCCGCGCTGCTGGTAGTGGGTATCCGGAGGGCTGTGCGCAGCACCCGCGCTCGTAGTCTCCGCGGGGAACGAGACACCGGATCGCTGGACGCGGCGGGAATGAGCAGCCCAGATCGCCGCGCTTCGGGCCTCGAGCTCGTGACGAGCAGCACCGGAAGAGGATGAAACTAAGGGCGGGCAGCGCCGCAGCTTGGCCCCATCTCCGAAACACTCCGCCGCCGGTGCAGGCGCCGTTCAAAACGGCGGAGGCCCCCTATCTGACCCTGGGCCGGTAGTCGTCGGTGTTTAAGCGTTCGACTGGTGGTGACGTGCCAACGAGCGGCTTGTGGACCAAGGGCCACCGACGGGCCCAGGGCCAGGGACTTTCTCGAGGAGCAGGGCGTGACCGTGAGCCACAAGCCAGCGGACAAGAGCGAACCGCAGACCGGCACCCAGGTTCGTGCCGTACTCTTCGACGTCGTTCGCGAGACCCTCGAGGACTGCGCGCGTCTTGCGGACGAGCTGGCCGAGCGACTCACCCGCAGCGGCAAGAACGACGAGGCGATGGTGGCGGTCCAGGTGGCGGCCATCATCCGCGCCCGGAAGCCCGTCTGATGGCCGCGCGCGCCGCACCGGCGCCCGAGGCCGCGGCCGACGCGATCGCGGCGTTCCGGCCCGAGAGCGCCACCCCGGACGACGTCGAGCACCTCATCGACTACCGCGTGGGGCAGATCGACGACCAGATCAAGACGCACCTCTCCGCGGTGGACGACCTCCGCGAAGAGCGGAAGCGGTGGATCGGCGTCACGGGCGGCCGCAGCCGCATTGGCGAGCGCGACGACGGCGTGCCCGCGTGACCAAGCCGCCAGCCGAGACCTACTACTGCAAAGCCTGTCGCCGGTTCTCGAAGGCGCGGGTGCGGCCCCAGCGGTGCCCGACGTGTAACAGTCGGCAGATCCTGCGGACCGCCGCTATCCCAATTCATGTGAAGGAGTCAACGGGTGGACGTTGATCGCATAGCTCGAGCTTGAGCGGAAGCTAGTCCAGCGCCGCGTCATCGACATCGACGAGACGCTCGCCGCGCTCAACAAGCTGCGCCAGGGCACCAGGGCCGTCGAGCCGAAGGCGAAGCCCAGCCGTCCCCCCCGCGGCCCCGCCTCAGAGGCGGATCGCATCCGCGCTCGCCAGATGTACGAGAACGCCGGGACGCAGATCACGCGCATCGCGCAGGTCATTGGCGTGAGCGAGGCGACGATCTACCTCTGGAAGAAGTCCGGCGGATGGAAGCGGAGGGAGCCGATCACCCGGCCGACCGTCGTCACGGTGGCCGCGAAGTGACCGACGCCCCGCGGTACTGCCCCGACTGCGGCGTGCGGAAGGCCAACGCCATCGCCCTGGGCACGCACCGGCGGCTCGCGCACGGGGTGGTCGGTGACCAGGGCGCCCGACAGCGTCGCTACAAGCAGCGGGTGCGCGTCGCGCGCCTGCGCCGGTTCCTTGAGGGCCTGGCTGCGGACCGCCTGGTGCGCATCCGTGTGGCGCCCGGCCGCACCCGCGCGACGCGCGTGGCGATCCCCGCCGGCGAGCTGCGCGACCTCCTGCGGGAGACCGCATGAGCCTGTACCGCTCGATGAATAGGGGCTCGTGGATCGTCGAGCGGACGCTGCTGGGCGTGCACATCCGGCGTGCCACCGGGTGCAACGACCTATCCTCGCGGCCGTCGCGGCGAATCCGGGACACCTCGAGCGGGCTGCTCTCGCGTTGGGCATCAGCCGCACGACGCTGTGGCGGAGGCTGAAGTTCTACGACATGGTCGCCCGACGTGAGAGTGTGCAGGGGGGCGAGCTCGATGCCTGACAAGCGCCGCCTCGTCTACGTGTCGGTGGGGGCCGAGTGGCCGGAGTCGCGGCAGCGGAACCCGAGCGACGGGCACTTCGAGGAGACCGATATGGCGATGCTGGTACCGAGCCGTCGGTCAGCGTCGAACGTCGCAGGCGAGATCGTGAAGCTGCTCCACGCACGGGGCTTCGTAGTGGTGGGGCACGCGGACGGCTCGCGCGACATCGACAACTGCGCGGTCCTCGTGAACAGCCCTCCAACCCGTTCCCCAACACGTCGAGGTGGGAAGCGGAGAAAGCCTAGTCGGGACGGCGGGATTTGAACCCGCGACCCCCTGAACCCCATTGAGCACCCCAAAGAGGCGCCGAAGGATGGCGCAACCTTTTTTACCTCTGTAAGTTCGGTTTGTCGAACCATCACCGGCGTCCCGGTTCGGGTCGCCGATCCGTAGTCAACGGAGCCCCCCAACCGGCTCCCCAACACCGAGGTCTCCATGTACGGCGACGAAGCCAAAACCGCGCGCTTCCCCAGTGGCCACGTTGTCCCACTGGTTCCACCCGACCGCGTTGGGCCCCCGGGCTCGCTCGCCGAGCTCGTACAGCGGGCCGAGGCGCTGCGCGAGGTGGCCTTCAAAGCGTCAACCCTCGCGCGCGAGGTGGAGCGAGCCCTCCTCGGGGATCGACCGGAGGTCGCGGGCCGGAACGCCCCGCCTCGGCCTGAGCCTTCCAGCTTCGCTCAACGTGTCGAGGCGCTCCTGGTGGACACGATCGACGCGCTCGAGATGGTGCACGACGCGCTCAACCGGATTCAGGCCGCGTTCTGATGCCGCGCTACCGCATCCGCACGCGGCCCGACGTCGTCGTCGACGCGTTCCAGTTCACAAAACTGCGGCTCGCCAAGGCGCGGGTGCGCCGCGGCGTAGTGAGTGACCGGCCCGACTGGATCGAGGCTGCGTTCGGTCCGCCGCTGGCGGTCGGCGGGCTGTGGTGGGGACGCGGCGTTCAACACGCCACGGTGTGGACCTCGTGGGGTCTTTCCCGCGAGGACTGTCTGGCGCTGCTGGAGGCGAGCCGCCCCAAGCAGGTCGCCACTGACTATCGGGCCGCCGTCAGGTACGTGCGCTGGCTCGCGACAGAGGACGGATCCACCGGCAAAGGGACGGGGCGCCACATCGCGGCGTTCATATTGCGCGCACGGCAGGTTCGGCACCCGGGCTGCATCTGCCCTTTATGGATACGCGCCGATAACTGTCCGGCTCATCGGGCGAGTTTGTGAGCCGCGCCATTCCAAAGACACGACTTGAACGAGCTGCATGGGGGGTTGTGACCAAGACGATCAAACACCCTGAGCTGGCCGACGCGATGGGGGAACTCCTTCGCGCCTTGACTGCGCGAATGACACCGCGCCAACTCCACCAGTGGACCACGCAAGCGAAAATAGCCTGTGCGTTACTGCGCGAACGCCGAGCAACCGGAGAGCGATTGCATGAGGCCGTCCAGGCTGCCCATGAATTACTGCGTGAACTAATCCGATCGCAGAAACGACTGGAATCGGGGTCCGCCCCAGGTGCTCCAGAGAAAGATGTGCAGAGGGAAAACAATCTCAAGGATCGGATTAACAGTCTTGAGCGGGAATTATGGACGTATTCTCGTACAGAACCGAGTGAAGATGCAGTAATTGCAGCGTTCTACGCGCTGTATGGACGCAAGGGCGGCAGGCCGACCGACGCACGGGATGGCCCTGAGTTGGTGGCGGTGTTCAAAGGACTGGTCGCTGCTTACGTCGTAGACTTTGGGGCGGCGTTGGGGTCCGCCCCACCACGCCTTGACGAATATCACGCGGCACGGGTCGCCGAGTTGGAAGCGGAAGTTGCCCAGGGATGTGACCGCTGCGACGGGTGCGGCTGGTACGAGGGAGGCGCGACTCTCAAAACGACGTGCGAGAAATGCGGCGGCACAGGCGTGCGGGGGTCCGCCCCACCCGCCGTCATGTGGACGAACACGCGAGTGCGTGAGCAGCTACTCCCGGTCGCGAGGGTCCACGGGTTCAGCGACGCCGAGGTGTTGCCGTTCGTCCCCGTGCTTCGGGATGTGCTGGAGCGCCTTAGCGGTGGGTCCGCCCCACGCGGGACCCCCCAGGAGGGCAAGTGAGAATCTGCGAACGCTGTGGGCATCCTGACTCGTGGCATCGGCTCGACGACGCGCTGAACATTCCGCCGACTGATCCGGCCGCGCCGTTCCGGTGCATCGGCTACGACTGCGAAGTCTCAGGGCGTCCACCCAAGCAACCGGCGTGCGATTGCCCTGACTTCGTGGCCCCACGCGGGACCCCGGAGCCTCGGTGAAGCGGCGGACGATTGGCGGCACTGATAATGCGGCCGTGCTCGGCGCCGCGAAGCATCGCATCCGCACGCGGCCCGACGTCGTCGTCGACGCGTTCCAGTTCACGAAACTACGGCTCGCCAAGGCGCGCGTGCGCCGCGGCGCCGGTGCGAGCGACCGTCCGGCCTGGGTCGAGGCTGCGTTCGGTCCGCCCCTGGCGGTCGGTGGGCTGTGGTGGGGACGCGGCAAGCAGCAGGGGAAGCTCGTCCTCGGCACGGCCGACGGTGGCCGCGCCATCGTTCGGCCGGCCTACTGGGTCATCCGTGACCCGCAGGGACGTCTCAGCGTCACCGACCCCGTGAGCTTCGACGTGGCGTACGAGGCGGTCGACGGGTGACCGAGCGCGCGCCGATCTCGCTGGCGCTGCGGTTCCGCGTTCTTCGCCGGGACCGCTTTACCTGCCGGTATTGCGGTGCGCATCCTCCCTTCGTGGAGCTGGTGCTCGACCACGTTCAGTCCGTCGCTGACGGCGGCTCCACGGACGAGCAGAACCTCACGACGAGCTGCGCCGATTGCAATGCGGGCAAGGGAGCCGCCAGCCTCCGGCTAGGAGAGCTGCGGCCTCGCTCCCGTGCCAGCGAGGCGGACACCGACCTCGCCGAATACTACGGCGATCTCGTCGTCGCCGACGCGTTTGGGTTGGGCCCATTCACCCCCCGCGAGCGCCTCGATCTCATGGAGGAGTTCGGCGAGGACCTGGCTGAGTACGTGGTGGCCCGTGGGTGATTGGCCTGAACCGCTCGGCCCCGGCGACGTGCGCGCGTTCAACGCGTCGCTCGTCGTGCCCGACGGCGCCAAGCGTGTTTGGGTGGAGCAGTACCTCCTCGACACCAAGGGCCTCGGGTGCTGGCTCACCCACGAGCAGCTCGGGGCGCGCCTCGGCATGAGCGCCCGCAGCGTGGAGACCTACCGACTGCGGCTCGAGGACGCGGGCTGCGTCAAGCGTCTGAAGGAGCCGGGAGTGCGGGCGCACGGCTGGCGGTCCACCATCCCCGACCACTGCCGACTGCGATCGCAGCGGCCGTCGCCGGTGGAGGTGGAGAGGCACCGCACGTTCATCGACCGACATGTCGGTGGGCTGGGGATCGAAGCCGGGAAGTGGCCGCCGAGACCCGCAGCCAGCGAGGACGAAACCCGCACCAGTGCGGGGCGGAACCCGCAATCAGTGGCCCTGAAAGCCGCACCAGTGCGGGTTTCGGACGCGCTCTCTACTGCCTTTGACTCTCAGGCTGATTCCAAACTCTCATCTGCCTTAGACGTTGAAGGCAAACGAGATAGTGAGTCTCACCTAGAAGCAAGGCGAAAGGCAGAAGAGCGGCCGCGAGCCGAAATCGAAGCTGAAGGTCTGGCTCGAATCCGGGCAACGAAAGCGACCTCACTTGGGCCGCGAGATCCCGCCGTCGTCCGCGCCGAGTACCTGGCGGTCGCGAAGCTCCAGCGCGGGGAGATCCTCGCGCCGGAGGAGTGTACGCTCGTGAAAGGGTGGCTCGATCGGCAGCCCGCGACCCGACGGCAGGCGTTCAAGGACGCGGCCAAGAAGGCGGTCGGCGAGTGAGCGAGCTGGTGCAGGGTGAGTGTCTTGAGGTCATGCGCGCCCTCGATGCCAACAGCGTCGACGCCATCGTGACAGACCCGCCATACGCCTTGACCGCGAACAAGAAGGGCGGTAGTGGCCTCGCGTCCGTGAACACCAAGTCCCCGGGTGGCCGGGCGCGTATCGGCACCGGCAATGGCGCCGGTGGCTTCATGGGGAAAGCCTGGGACGCCGCGCTTCCGGGGCCAGAGGTGTGGGCGGCGGCCCTGCGGGTGGCGAAGCCGGGCGCCCACCTCGTCGCCTTCGGTGGCACGCGCACCTTCTACCGGCTGTTTTGCGCGATCGAGGACGCCGGCTGGCAGATCCGTGACACGCTCTCGTGGCTCTACGGGTCGGGCTTCCCGAAGTCGCACAACCTCAAGGGAGAGCACGACGGGAAGGGCACGGCGCTAAAGCCGGGGTGGGAACCGATCGTTCTCGCGCGCGCGCCGCTGGTCGGCACAGTGGCCGAGAACATGGCTCGCTATGGCGTGGGGGCGCTGGCGATCGACGAGTGCCGTATCGCGGGCCCGAAAGGCAACGGTGTCCGGGGGAGCTCGAACGCGACCTGCGCCGAGGAGAAGAAGTTCAACCGCTCGCCCGACGGCGCTGAGTACCGCAGCGCCGAGCACCCGACGGACCGCTGGCCGGCCAACGTCGTACTCGACGAGGACGCTGCGGCGCTCCTCGACGCGCAGAGCGGCAAGCTCACGAGCGGCGCGAATCCCACTCGGCGCGGTTCCAATAAGCTCGCCAACACCTACGGCACATTCGACGGTCAGCGCGAGTGCACGCCCGCGCGCGGCGTGGACGTCGGGGGCGCCTCGCGGTTCTACTACTGCGCCAAGGCGAGCCGCGCTGAACGTGACGAGGGCCTCGAGCACCTACCCGTCCAGCACGTCACGTCGCGGCCACAATCCGACGACGAGGACGACCGAACCATCCAGGAGCGCCTCCACGGCCGCCTCGGTCGCAACCACCATCCGACCGTCAAGCCGGTGGCGCTGATGCGCTGGCTCTGCCGCTTAGTGACGCCGCCGGGCGGTCTCGTGCTAGATCCGTTCACCGGCTCGGGCAGCACCGGTATTGCGGCGGTCTGCGAGGGGCTACGGTTCTTGGGCATCGAGCGAGAGGCGGCGTCCGTCGAGATCGCGCGAGCCCGCATCGCGCACGCGCGCCGCCAGCCCTCGCTCTGGGAAGCTCCATGACCGTCGCCGAGCGGTTCTGGGCGAAGGTGCTGATGGGCGGGCCCGACGAGTGCTGGCCTTACGTCGGCGCGCTGAACGCCGACAAGTACGGCGTCTTCCGCGTCGACAGGAACGGCGTCGGCCTCGTCTACGCGCACCGGCTCGCCTGGTCGCTCACGAACGGGCCGATCCCCGAGGGGCTCGAGATCATGCACACCTGCCCCGTGCGGCCGCGCCTCCGGTCGTGCTGCAACCCCGCGCACCTGAAGCCGGGCACGCACGAGCAGAACTGTCAGGACCTCTGGCACCAGGAGAAGCGGGGCCGGAAGTGGGGCCCGGTCGCCAAGCAGCTCGCGGTGGTGGCGTGAAGGTCCCGACCGAGAAGCAGGTCATCGCCCGGATCTGGCGGCTCTACACGAGCACCGGGTGCACCGTCTACTCGACGCAGCAGTTCCGGCCGTCGCGCCAGGCGATTGGACTCCCAGACCTGTATGTCGTGCATCCCCGCGGTGCGTGGTGGCACGAGGCCAAGCGCCCGGGCGGCAAGCAGTCGGACGGCCAGCGCGCGTTCCAGGCGAACGTCGTGTTCGCCGGCGTGACCTACGTGCTGGGTGGCGTGGACGAGGCGCGGGCCGAGCTCGAGCGCCGCGGCATCCTGAAGGGCGGATTCACCACCGACCTCACAGCCTTCGCTCCCCTCTCCCCTGTCCAGGCGGACCCATGAGCAGCCCCAACACGGTGCACCAGCTCACCCAGGGCACCATCGACGCGATGCTCGCCGCGGCCGCCCAGCAGGGCGAGCACGCCGGCTGGCGGCGCGGCTTCCTGTCGGCGCTCGTGTGCGTCGCCCTCGGGATGCTGCTCGAGGGACTGCTGCACCTGTTCGGGTAAGCGGTCGGCGACCGGCCTACTTGACAGCCCCCGGCCCCCTCCCTACATTCGGGAAACCGAAGGCACACAGGGAAACCGTACCATGGGAGGGTGAGAGTATGGCCGCCATCATCAACCTCGACGATCAGACCTACGCCGCACGCACCCGCGCGCTCGCCGCGTGGTGGTGCATGGGCTCGTCGACGCTGAACCCGGCGCAGGTGTTCGCGCTGGAAATCGTATGACCACCGCCAGAGTGATCGACCTTATGGCGGCCCTTACCGCCTCGCTGCGTGAGACGGAATTGCAGCGCCGGGCAATCTCTACCGGCGGCGCCCTGACGCCAGCCGACATCGAGGCAAACGACGTCGAGTTTCGCTGTGAGCCTGACCCCGAGCCCGATCCATTCCCGGCGAGCGTGAAATGCGGGTGGTGTGGCGGCGAGGGGCGCCTCACGACGGGAGGGGACTGCGCCGAGTGCGAAGGCACGGGCGAAGTGGCGACGCCGTGAAGACCACCGCCGCAGGTCCCGGGCTGCCGATGGCCCGGCGCGCGCCGGTCCCTGCACCGGCGCGTCCGCCGGTGCCCCATTCCTCGTGGTGGATCGACGCCGACGCCGGCGAGTTAGTGCGGACCGCGGACGGCCGCAGGTGGGACACGCGCGATGTCCCGGAGCTCGCGCGCAGCAGCCGCGACCGCAACGCCGTCGACCTGGACGCCGTCGATGCGTGGGTGAACGAACAGACGGAACTCGACTGATGACCACGTTACCCAACCATTGCCAGGAGGGTCGTATGACCACCGCCGCCAACGAAGTCGAAGTCGGAACGATCCGCGCGCGCGCGCTTGATGCCTACAACGCCCAGCGCGAGGCCGCCTCGGCGCGCCGCACGCTCGAGGAGCAAACGTTTCTGGCGCAGTACGGGCCCGGCCTCGTCGACGCCGTTCGTCGGCTCGGTGTCGACGTCACCCAAGCGCCCGAGGTGCTGCCCAGCGAGGACCACGCGCGCCTGTGGGGCGCAACGGACACCGATAACCCGACCGTCGGCATCTACCTGGACGACGGGCTCGTGCTGTGCCTCGCCCCGGATAGCCCGCTTCCCATCACCGGCGGCCTCTACGCCGCTGTCGCGTGCCCACAGTGCGAGAACCTCCAGCGAGGTGGGTGGATCAAGGACCTCTCCGACCTGGGTGCGGCCATCGAGAAGCAAGCCGGCCGGTGCGTCGACTGCCTGGGGTTGAAGCCAGCGCCCCAGCTCGATCGGCGCGCGCAGGTGGCGTGGCCCGACGACGAGAATACCGAGCACCGGCTGCTCGTCACGATCGCGGAGAACCTGGCCGTGATCGCCCACAACCTCGACTACTGCGTCGACTGTGGTGCGTCGGTGGCGGGCCGCGGCACGTGACCGAGCGGGGCGCGACACACCCGCACTTCGCCGCCGCGGCGCCCGAGCGCCGGTGGACGAAGTCCCTCGGCGAGCTGAAGTCGACGCTGCGCCAGGAGGCGTTCGCGGCGCGCGGGCGCTGGGTCTGGTACGTGCTGCCGCACGGCGCCTTCGTCGCGATGCGCGTCAACCCGGAGACGATGCGGAAGGAGCTGCGCATTGGGCGCCGCACGCACCCGCCGCTTGGTGCGCCGCCGGTGGACGAGCAGGCCCGCGCGAAGTGGGCCCTCGAGCTAAAGACCTTCCGCTCCTACCTGGGCGCGGAGTCGTGGCGCCTGGTCGAGGACAACTACCAGAGCGCCGTGCTGGTCGAGGCGGCTAGACCCGAGCCCCAGGCGCCGCCCTCGTGCGCGCGCTGCGGGCGCCCCGCGGAAGCCGGTCCGTACAAAGAGCAACTGTGCAACGCGTGCGCGCTCGAGCTGGGGCGCGCCGAGTCGTCCGCCCGGAGTGGCACGTGAGCGCCCAGGACGTACAGGACTTCTGGATACTCATCGCGGGTGCGCTGGTGAACGGGATCGTGATCGGGTTCTGGCTCGAGCAGAAGCTTCAGGCGGCCGAGCGCAAGAGCGCGAGGCCGCTGACCGCCGAGGACCTGCCGGCCATGTACGACGCCGTAGGACGCGAGATCGACAGGCTCGTGGAGGAGATCGACGACCCCTCCGGCGTGCCGAGCTGGAGTACCGCCGAGCCGCGCGACATCCCGCCGTACAACAGCCCGCTCGGCCGGATGCTCAAGCAGGTGCTCGACGAGAACCCGCGCATACGGGTGCGCCAGGCCATCACGGTCGCGTGGCGCGCGCTCCAAGAGCGTCGGAAGTGGTGAGCCTCCTGCGTCGGGTCCTCCTCGTGGCGCTCCTCGCGGCGAGCGTCGTGTCGTGCGCCGTGCCGACCGACCCCTGCCCGCTGCCGCCCGAGCAACACCCGGAGGCGTGGACGGCACGGCCGGTGCTCACGCCTGCCGGCGACCTCGTCGCCTGGACGTACATCTGCACGGGCCCAGACGTGGTGGCGCGGTAGCCGGTGGGCGGGTACGATTCGACGGGCAACCGAACCGGTGAGGGTTGACCGAACCGCGCGCCCATGCCGTTGTTCACTCAACCCCGGAGGTGTTCGATGACTCGACTGCCTGGCGTCCTTGCCCTCGTCGCGCTGATCGCCCTGCTTGCGTCTCCCCCCTTGCCGGCGCAGGCGAAGTCCCCGAGCTGGACCCGCGGTGACTGGCAACTGGCCGGGCTCGCGACAAGCGCCATCGCCGCCGACTGCATCACGACCAACCAGGCCCTGCGCCGCGGTGCTCGTGAGCTGAACCCGTTCCTCGGTGAGCGACCGGGTACGACCAGCCTGACCATCGGTTGCGTTCTCGCGACCGGCGCCACCGTGGCGATCGCCGACGCCCTGCCCCGGAAGTGGCGAAAGCGCGTCTTCGTGGGCGTAGCGGTCCTCGGCTTCGGGATGGCGGTCTGGAACACCCAGCAGCACGGTCGACTGCGACCGAGCCTCTAACACGGATACCCTCGGCCCCCCGCTCTCTGTGGGGCTTTTTCACGTCCGCCCGCTTGCTCGGTTCGCTGAACAATGGTAGGTTAACTGAACCGTGGCGACCTCGACTAAGCCAGCGCAGAAGTCACGCGAGAAGTCACGCGCGACACCACCAAAGCCGCCCGGGCGACCGTTTCAACGTGGTGGCGCTCAGGGTCCGGGTCGTGGTCCGAAGAAGGGCGCCCCGAACGCTGGTCGGCCGAAGGACAAGATCGTCGAGCTCGCGGCCAAGGGGCTCGAGCAGGCACTCCCGCTGCTCATCAAGACCGCGCTCGGGAAGCCGACGGAGATCCAGCAGGACGAGGAGGGCAACGAGACCGGCTACACCGTGTCCGCGTCCGCCAACGAGCGCAGCAAGGCCGTCGAGGTGCTGGGGAAGGTGGCGCGGAAGATCGGCGCCCGCATCGAGGTCGAGCAGACCGGCGACAAACCGTTCATCGTGATTCTGAGACCAGAGTAACCCGGAGGAGGCACCTATGCGACAGCCCACGTTTCTCGGACCCCTGCAGCTGCTGAGCGGTGCCCACGACCGCGGCAAAGGGATGTGCGCGATGGAGGCGGCGGCCTACCTCGCGGGAGAGCAGCACAGCGATTCACCCGAGTGCGTCTCGCCGGTGATCGCTGCGTTCATGCGGCGCTGGAACGACGGTGTGTCGAACGCGGTGCGCCAGGGACTGAAGCCGCTGATTCCGCGCGTGCTGCACACGGCCACGGGCCGCGCGGACGAGTTGACGCGCGCGTGGCTGGTCGTGGACTGGTCCGTGCGTGAGCGGTTCGCGCTGTGGCTCGAGCGCGGTGGGTTGCGTGACCACGCGATCGCCGTGCGCGCACTGGCGCCGATCACGGGCGTGGAGACGGCGAAGGCTGCGGCGCCGGTGGTCAAGGCGGCGCGTCGCGCCGCCCGCGACGCCCTCGCCGCCCTCGGCGCCCGCGCCGCCCGCGACGCCCTCGCCGCCCTCGGCGCCCGCGACGCCCTCGCCGCCCGCGACGCCCGCGACGCCCGCGCCGCCCTCGCCGCCCTCGGCGCCCGCGACGCCCGCGACGCCCTCGGCGCCCGCGACGCCCGCGACGCCCTCGACGCCCTCGACGCCCTCGCCGCCCTCGCCGCCCTCGACGCCCTCGACGCCCTCGACGCCCGCGACGCCCTCGCCGCCCTCGGCGCCCGCGACGCCCTCGCCGCCCGCGACGCCCTCGACGCCCTGAAGAAGCACTTCGAGGCGAGGTCCGAGGAGGCGTTCCAGTCGCGCGTCGCGCTGATCGAGCGGCTGATCGCGGTCGGTACGGTGACGGAGCGTGCGATCGAGGCTCCCTGTGCGGTGGAGTCCGCCGTATGACGGCCGCTATCGGCTCGGAGGTTCTCACGCCGCTATTCGACCGCGTGGTGATCGTGCCGCAGGCAGCGAAGACCGAGACGGACGCGGGCGTGCTGATCCCCGACGCCGCGCAGGAGAAGCCGAGTCAAGGCGTCGTGCTGTCCGTCGGTGATGACGCGGCGGTCCTGAAGCCCGGCGACCGTGTTCTCTACGCGCGCTACACTGGCGCCGAGGTCGAGCTGAACGGCGAGACCGTGCTCATCATCAAAGAGCGCGAGGTGCTCGGCCGGCTGACGACCCAGGTGACAGTCCACCCCTGAACGGAGGGCCACCCGATGAAGTTCGAGATTTACGAGGACGCTGCGCACCCCGGCGAGATTCGGTGGCGGCTGAAGGCGAAGAACGGCCAGATCATCGCCACGTCGGGGGAGGGCTACGTCGACGAGCGCGACTGCCGCAAGGCGATTCGTTCGGTCAAACGGGTGAACACCCGCACGCCGGTCGAGCGGACGACGGCGTGAAGTTGCGCACCCGCCGCCCCGACCGTGGCATCCGCATCGTCGAGCGATACCTCGCGCGCCTCGAGGCGCGGCGCAATCCGACCGACTACATGCGCGCGCTCAAGATCGCCGTGCGCTGGTACTGCATGGTGCTCGTCGTCGTCCTGCTCGGGTGCGAGACGCCCACTGACCCATCGGTACCTATAGGTACCTATAGGTGCCTCTCGAGCACCGGGCCGGTCACTGACTTCGTGCGGCTCGGATGCCAGGGCCACTGCGTCTGCACGTGAATCCCATCCTCGTCATCACCAGCCCGCACGGCGAGGAGTGGCGCTGTCAGGCCGTGACCGCGCGCGGCCGCCGGTGCACGAAGGCCGCGGCGCTCGAGGGCGAGCACCCGCTTCGCAAAGTGAAGATGGCGCTCTGCCTCCAGCACGGCGCGATCGCGCAACGCGCCGACACGACGCTGCGCGTCAACGCCGCGGCCGGCTACGCAACCCAGGTAGTGCCGGTGTACGGCGGCACACTCGACGGGATCGAGGGCGGCCTCGCGGTGCCGTACAACCTGCGCATCGGCGACCAGTGGGTCGTCGACATCACCGGCGGCCAGCTCGAGAAGTACGAGCTGCGCCTGGCCACGCACCCGGAACCCCTTGAGCAGAACCTCAAGCTCGTCTACCTCGGCCCAGCTTCCCCGTCGGCGCCCGGCGCGCCCGAGCAGAGCGACATGCCACGCCAGCCGTAGCGTCGGTCCCGCGCGACACCATCGCGCTGCCCAACTACCTGCCGCACCAAGTGGCGTGGGCGGCGAGTTCGGCTCGCTGGAAGGTGCTGCGCTGCGGCCGCCGCACCGGCAAGGACACGGGGACGCTCGTGATGAGCATCATGGGTCACGGGCCGGAGACCTGCCCGGGTCCCGACCGCTGCGTCCGCGCCCCGCACCGCCCCGACGAACCCTGCTTCCGCGGCATCCTCGACGGCCTCGACGTCGTGTGGATCGCGCCCGACTACCCGCAGGCGGGCCTCATCTGGGCGGCGGAGATCGAGCCCCGGTTCCGGCACAAGGACAACGTCGACGTCAACGCGAGCGAGCGCACCGTGAAGTTCCACGGGCTCGGCCAGCTCTGGATCCGCTCCGCCGAGACGATCGACACCGTGCGCGGTGTCGGGAAGTTCCTCGCCGGCGTGGTGGTGAACGAGGCGGCGCACCTGGACCTGGCCTACGCCTGGCGCCAAATCCTCCGGCCGGCGCTGATGGATAACCGCGGCTGGGCGATCCTCGCGTCCACGACGAACGCCGGCCACGACGGCAACGTCACGGACCTGGGGGACGGCAAGGCAGCGAAGGTCACGCCGAGCTACTTCAACCGGTTGTGCGAGGAGATCGAGGCTGGGAAGCGGGGCCCTGAGTGGGAGCAGTTCTACGGTACCGCGCACGACAACCCGAAGATGCACCCGAAGGAGATCGCCGAGCTCATCAGCGAGTACCCGGCGGACTCGCTGGCGCTACAGGAAGAGGTGTACGCCAAGCTCCTGAAGGCGCGCAAGGGGATCGTGTTCTCCGAGTTCCGCGAGGACCTGCACGTCGTTCCCCCGCGGTTCGAGGTGCCGAATCACTGGCGCTGGGCGGCGGGCCTCGACTTCGGCTTCCGGGCGCCTGGCTGGTTCGGCCTCTTCGCGTGCGGTCCCGACGGAGACATCGTCTGCTGGGACGAGCTGTACTTCAAGGGCCTGCACGCGTTCGAGGCGGGGCGCCAGTGCGGCATGAAGGCGCTGCAGGCGAAGGTCGCGCTCGAGTACGTCGCGTGCGACGAGGCGATGGACCAGAAGACCGGCGCCGGCCTCGGCCCAACGATCTTTGAGGAGTTCCAGAAAGGGTTCGATGCGGCGTATGGCGGGCGCAGCCGCGGGCCGCGGCTCATCAAGACCGCCAAGGGTCCGGGCAGCCGAGCGCACCGCGTGCAGCTCACGCACCACTACCTCGCGTACCGCATCGACGAGCACGGGAAGGTGCCCCCCCTCTGGCAGCCGGCGCTCAAGTTCCACCCGCGCTGCGCGAATCTGATCCGCACGCTCCCGACCCTGCCCTACGACGCGATCAACATCGAGGACGTCGACACCACGGCGGAGGACCATGCGTACGACGGGGCGAGCTACTTCCTGATGAGCCGGCCGCCCAAGGCGCACGCGTGGCAGGAGCGCCAGGACGAGAACACGCACCCGGGCATGGACTTCGAGCACCGGACGCGGAAGAAGCGCGCCTACGAACGCGATGCTGAGGAGCTCGGCCAGAAGGGGTTCCTCCCGCGCGGTCGGATGGTCGAGGCAAGCGAGTGAGCGTAAGACGGTGGCGGCCCTTAACAGGAGGCGAGGACATGAAGCTCAAGTTCCGCGTCACGAATCACGGCTTCAGCGACGAGAAGACGATCAGCGTCCAGCTCTCGGGCGTTGACGGCACGAGCGGGAGCCTGCAGGTGAACCGTACGGCGGAGCAGGCAGTGAAGCTGCCGGTCGGCGCCGTCGTGGACGTCACGATCAGCGAGTGAGGATACCGTATCGCTCGCAGTGCTCCGAGCGCGCGGCGTGGAGGTGGTGGCCGACGGTGCAGTATTCGCACCTTCCTTCCCGTCGGGCCGCCGGCCGGAGTCTCGTGCAACGCATCACGAGTAATGGCCCGGAGACGCCGCCACGATGACGACGGGCCAGGCAGGCGGGCGGTACCACGTGTGACCACACTGAAACCAGGGGGCTCCATGAGCTGCAAGGTCCACGATACCGGCGCGGGCGATGCCACGCACTTCGGCGCGAGCCTCGGCGGCGGGGTCTACATCTATCAGGACGAGGGCAGCAAGGACATCACGCTCTGCCGCCACCCGGCCGGCGACGTGCGCTCGAAGCCCGACGTCGAGCTGACGCTGACCGCCGCGCAGTTCGCGACCGCGGTGAAGAACGTGGCGGCGACGCCCAAGGGTGTGAAGAAGCCCCGGAAGCCGGCGGCGCGGAAAGCCAAGGCGAAGGGCGGCAAGCCCGCGAAGTGAGCCGGTACTTCGCGTCCGACTCGTTCCGCACCGGCGGCCAGCTCGTCGATCAGGCGACCTGGTACGCCGGGCGGGACAAGGTCCAGCACGCCGTGTGCGGGTTCATCCTCGCGACGGTGTGCCGGCGCGCGGGACTCAGCCAGCGGGCGACGCTCGTCGTCGTGCTGGTCGCGGCGATCGCGTGGGAGGTGGTCGAGCTCGTGCGCTACCTGCGGTGGGAGCGCCGGATGCACGCGATGACCGCGGTCGACATGCTGGCCGCGCCGTGGCCGCCGTTCACCGACCAGTTCTCGTGGCGCGACATCGTGGCGACGATGGCTGGGGCGCTCCTGGCGGTGGTCCTGTGACGTGGAGGTGGCCGTGGGTCAGTCGCGAGCAGGTCGAGGACGCCTACGAACGCGTCCGAAGCGCCGAGTCCGCGCTGGACATAGCCGTTGCGGGTGCGGAGCACGAACGCGCGCGGCACGCCACCGATCTCGCCGCCGAGCGCGAGCGGTATGAGCGGCTCGTGCGCGATACCTTGGCGTTCAAGCGCGAGGGCTTCGACACGCAGCCGGCGCCGCTCCCGATGCCGAAGACGCCGCTGACGCCCATCCCCGTGAAGGTGGCCGAGGCGATCGCACGGGTGTCGGAGCCGGACAGCCGGGAACGGCGCCAGATCGAGACGCGGGTGCGCGACCTCCTCGGGTCCGGCATCGAGCCCCTCGAGGTGGCGAGCATGGTCCTGGCCGGCGAGCAGGTGGAGGAATGAGCGCCAAGAAGATTCACGTCACCGTCACGATGCCCTGGTGGGAGCGGGTGCGATTCCTGTTCTCGCCGGGCGTGATCGACATCCTCTTCGAGAAGACCATCATCGGCCCGAAGGTGCTCGACGTCCGCGTGCGGGGTCGGAACGTCCCCAAGATGGAGGCAGCCGATGCCCAGCCCCACTGACGCGATGGACATGCGCAACGACACCGGCGCCACCTCGCCCGCGGCCGACGTCGAGGAGGCGCTGTCGAAGCCGAACCTCCTGACCGACAAGCCCGAGGACGTCGCCAAGCGCCTCGTCGAGGAGTTCGACAAGAGCGAGGGGCGCGTGAAGCCGCTCAAGGAGCAGTGGCGCATCAACAAGCTGCGGTCCAAGGGCTACACGGGCCTCCGGCTCATCAAGATTCAGGACGAGCAGAAGGCCCACATCCCGCTCGGCTCGAGCCCGAACATGGCGGCCATGAACCAGGCGGCGCGCCTGCGGCGCCGGATGCGCTCGCAGATGTTCACCGACCCGCCGTTGCCCGAGGCGACGCCGTCGACCGACGAGGACCAGGACCGCGACTCCGCGGAGTTCGCCACGCGCGTGCTGCAGGAGGAGACGAGCGAGGGGCGGCTGTCGTTCGAGATTCTCGCGGCCGACGCGTTCGACCTGGGCTCGGACTACGGCTCCGGGTTCCTGCACTTCTCCGTGGACCCGAACGCCGGCGGGTACCGGCCGCTGCAAATCTGGGCCAGCCCGCGCGCCCAGTCCAAAGACGAGGCGCTCTTCGACCCGACCACCGGCGAGCCGTGGAAGGGCCAAGCCGCAGGCGAGCCGGACTTCATCCTCCGCTACGTGCTCGAGGACGGCACGCTGACCGACGACGTCGACGACGACAAGGTCATCCTGAATTGGCAGCCGCGCCTCAAGGCGGAGCTCCTTACCGGCAAGCACGTCCGGTTCATTCCCGACACCGCCCGCGACCTGTGGGAGGCCGAGGGCGTGTCGATCGGCGCGATGACGCCGCTCGGGACCTTGAAGGCGCTCTTCTCCCGGCTGCGGAAGCTCCCGGCCGAGAAGCTCAACGCCCTGGTCAAGGCGCGGCCAGCGAACGTGAAGGACCTGCTCCCGCGCGGCTACAAAGAGTCGAGCGACGTCGACGACAACACGCCCGTCTTCACGGTCACGCGCTACCTGAAGCAATGCCCCGACTACCCGCGCGGCGCCTACCTCGTCGCCGCGGGCGAGGACGTCCTCCTGTGGCGGAGCGACTGGTGGGACGGCGAACACAAGGAGCCGCTCGACATCCCGCTCACCCAGTTCAAGCAGTTCAACGAAGAGGACAACCCGTACGGCATCGGGCTCATGGAGTTCTTGGGCCCGGGCAACGAGCTGCGCGCCTTCCTGTTCGGCGCGATCCTCGAGCACTTGGACCGGTTCACACGGCGGAAAATCTTCCTGCCGTCGACGTCGAACCTACAGGCCGAGCAGCTCCAGTCGGAGACCCAGACGGTGCTCTCCATCGTGCCCGGGGGCGAGCCGGTGTACGAGCAGCTCCCCGATCTGCCGTCGATTATCCCGAACCTCTTCAAGGAGCTGAAGGACGACCTGAACGACGAGTCGGGGCTGCAGGAGACGGCGCAGGGCCTCGCGCCCCCGAACGTCAAGTCCGGGGTGTACGCGGAGAAGATCACCCAGCAGGTCCTCATCGGCCTCGCCGACCTGCGCCAGAACACCGAGCGCGGTCTCGTGCGCGGTTGGCGGATGATGCTCCAGCTCATCCGCGCGTTCTACACCGTGCCCCAGCAGATTCGCTGGGTCGGCGAGGACGGCGGCTACAAGCAGCGCGAGTTCCTCGGCACGGACCTGGGGAACACGCGCGACGTGCGGCTCCAGCGCGGCAGCTTCACCGGCCTCTCACGGACGGCCAAGGCGTCACTCGCGATGCAGTACGCGCAGACCCAGCTCATCGACGCCGAAGAACTGCGCAGCATCATCACCGGCAACGTGGGTGGCGAGCTCGGGCTCGAGGACGACCCGCACCGGCAGCGGGTGCGGCGCCAGGTCGACCGCTGGGGCCAGGGCCCGCCGAAGAATTGGCAGCCGCCGCGGCCGACCCTGGACCCGGCGACCGGCCAGCCCGTCGCGCCACCGCCCGACCCTGCCCTCGCCGCGATCTTCGCGCCGATCGACGCCGACGAGGAGCCGAAGACGGCGCTCCTGCGGGCGTTCGAGCTTGGGCGCGCGATGGCCGGCACCCGCTACAGCCGGTGGGATCCGGCGTGGCAGCAGGGCCTCCGGGCCGAGTACCTCCGGATGCGCACGGCCGCAGGCATCCAGACGGTGGCCGACCAGCAGCGCGCCCAGCAAGCGGCGGCGCAGCAGCAGCAGGCCGCCCAGGCGGCGGCCACGCAGCAGCAACAGCAGCAGGCAGCGCGCGACCATGAGCTCAAGTCGGCGTCGCTCGTGCTCGAGGGCTTGAAAGCCGGCGCGTCGGTGCGCGGGAAGGTCGGCGCGCCTGCGCCAGCCCCCGCCCCCGTGGGCGCCACCACTTGACCAGGAGATAGGAGACTTATATGCTTGATGGTGAAGGGAACGTCGATCAGCTAGCCGAACCGGTCGCGAACGACGCCACAGCGGCGGCGGACGCGAACCTGGACCAGGCGATCGACGGCGCCCTCTCCGAGGCCCCGGCCGAGCGACCCAGCGCCCCCGCGAAACCTGCGGCGCCCGCTGCGAAGCCCCCCGCCGCGCAACCTCGAGACACGCAGGGACGGTTCACGGAACAGCCTGCGGCCGAAGAGCCCGCTCCTCTCGAGGAGTCCGCTCCCGCCCCAGTCCCCGACGAACCGGCAGCAGAAGCCGAAGGCCAGCCCGCGGCAGACGATGCCGAGGCCGAGCCCGAGGCGGAGACGTACCCGGAGATTTCCTACCGTGCAGACGGGCAGGAGATCAGCATCCCGGGTTCGGCTGTCGGTGAGGAGGGGGACTTCATCCCCGCCACACATCGTGCCGAAGTCCGCGACCTGCTCGCCCTCGGGCGGTCAGCGCGCGAGGGCACCATCCGACAGCGCCTCCGCGAGGGTGGCGAAGAAGCCGCCCGGCTCCGGACCCAGATCGACTCGGCGCTCCAAGCCCGCGACCACATCTTCGCGACGATCGAGGAGATGGTCGAAAAGGGCACCTTCGAGGAGTGGCTGCAGGACGTGCAGGCGAATTGGCGCGTTCTGAAGGCCGAGGCGATTGCCAAGGGCAAGGACTTGGAGCTCGCCGAAGAACGGAAGCAGCGCGAGACCTTCGAGCAGACCCGCGAGCGCGAGCGGCGGGAGCCACAGATCAAGACGGCGCTCGAAAAGGTGGTCGTGCACTACGGCCAGGCGGCGAAGCTGACGGACGCGGCGATGCGGCAGGTCTTCGACCGGCTGAACACCCCGCGCTTCCGCGACCTCGTCGTGGTGCAGGCGAAAGAGGATGACCCCCGCACCGGCGTCAAGAAGGGCGAGTGGCTCCTCGACTACGGCGTGGTGCAGGACGAGATCGAGTGGTTCCTGAAGTCGGGCGGCGGGACGGTGCAGCACGCGGCC
>Ga0307301_10000013_pt1 | contig 40290 bp, 40 predicted proteins | sample ER_DNA_182_FD_194506 | JGI IMG/M metagenome (GOLD analysis project Ga0307301, IMG submission 194506) | Bulk soil microbial communities from the East River watershed near Crested Butte, Colorado, United States - ER_DNA_182 | ecosystem: Environmental > Terrestrial > Soil > Floodplain | place...
TCAAGGTCGTCGCCAATCTTCCGTTCGACGGCGCGACGGCGATGCTGCGACGGCTGCTCGACCCGGGCGTCCCGCTCGAGAGCGCGGACGTGATCGTCGACTGGGGGCTTGCCTCGAAGCGGGCGGCCGTCTGGCCCGGCACGCAGCTGAGCGCGTATTGGGGAGCCTGGTTCGAGCTCTCGATCGGCCGCCGGCTACCGAGCGCCGTCTTCGCTCCGGCGCCGGCAACGGATGGAGGCCTGCTCCGGATCGAGCGCCGGCCCGAACCGCTCGTTCGCGAATGCGATCACCGTGACTACGAGGCATTTCTGGCGCGGGGCTACCGGGAGGGGTTGCGATCGGTCGTGACCTCGCGCCTGCTGAAACGCTGCGCCGGCGAGCTCGGCTTCGACCGGAGAGCCCGTCCGCGCGACCTCGACGCACGGCAGTGGGCCGGCCTCTGGCACGCTGTCCGGCGAAGCGTCTAGAGTCCCGCGCAACCGAACCCCTTTAACCCGGTCCAGTGAGGCCGGAAAGGAGTCAGATGCACCTGCCTGCCCGCACCCTGTCGACCCTGCCTGCGTTGTGAGCGCGGTGGAGGCTCCGGCCGGAAGGATTCTGCTCGACGCCGATGCGCTCCGCCGCACGCTCTCGCGGATCGCGCACGAGATCATCGAGGCCAACCCGGACCTCTCACGCGTCGCTCTCGTCGGGATCCAGACGAGGGGCGTGCCGATCGCTCAGCGCCTGCGGCGCCTCGTCGAGGAACGCGCCGGCTCCGCGCCGGAGATCGGTGCCGTCGACATCACTTTCTACCGCGACGACGTCCAGGTGCGCGGCGGCGGCGCGCCGCTGCATCCGCAGCCGATCGTGCGCTCGACCGCGCTCGACTTCCCGCTCGAGGGCAAGACAGTGGTCCTCGTAGACGACGTGCTCTACACGGGACGGACGATTCGCGCCGCGATCGAGGCGCTCTTCGACTACGGCCGTCCCGAGCGCATCCAGCTGGCGGTCCTCGTCGACCGGGGCCATCGCGAGTTGCCGATTCGTCCCGATTACGTCGGCAAGAACCTCCCGACTTCACGCGACGAGCGCATCCAGGTGCAGCTCGTCGAGGTCGACGAGATCGATCGCATCCTGCTCATTCCGGCCTCAGAGGAGGGGAGCCACGATGGCTGACATCCGCGTCATGCGGGAGGACCTGCGTCCGCCCGCCACGCCGCCGCGGCGGCACTTCATCTCGATCAAGGACATCAGGCGAGACGACATCGAACGGTTGCTCGCGACCGCCCGCACCTTCGAGCGGAGCCTCGAGCGAGAGGTGAAGAAACTGCCGACCCTCAAGGGCCGGCTGGTGATCAACGTGTTCTACGAGTCGTCGACGCGCACGTCTTCGAGCTTCGAGCTCGCTGCGAAACGGCTCTCGGCCGACACGATGTCGATCAAGTCCAGCGGCTCCTCGGTCGACAAGGGCGAGTCGCTGAAGGACACGGCGATCACGCTCGGCGCGTACGACCCCGACGTGATCGTCATCCGGCACCCACAGATCGGCGCACCACAGCTCGTCGCGCGTGTAACACAGGCCCATGTCGTGAACGCCGGCGACGGCAAGCACCAGCACCCGACTCAGGCGTTGCTCGATCTCTACACGATGCGCGAGGCTCTCGGGCGGCTCGAAGGGCTGCACGTCGCGATCGTGGGCGACGTCCTACATTCGCGGGTCGCCCGCTCGCTGATTCAGGCGCTCGCACTGGTGGGCGCGCACGTCACGCTCGTCGGACCGCCGGCGCTCCTGCCGCGCGGGATCGAGGAGATGGGCTGCGAGGCCACCACCGAGATCGGCACGATCGCCGGTGCAGACGTCGTCTACATCCTTCGGATGCAACGCGAGCGGATGCAGGAAGGCGCGAACTACGTTCCGTCGCTCCGCGAATACACGGCGCGTTGGGGCGTCACACCCGAACGCCTGCGGCCCGGCCAGAAGGTGATGCATCCGGGGCCGATGAACCGCGGCGTCGAGATCGACCCCCGTGTGGCCGACCACGCCGACGCGCTGATCGAGACACAGGTGCGTGCCGGGCTCGTCACGCGCATGGCGGTCCTCTACGACCTCCTGACGAACGGTCCGATCGAGGTCAAGACCGAGTCAGTGCTGGAGGTGGCGTAGATGCTGTTCGGGCCTGAGAAGACGAAGGAGAACATCGTCGTCCGCGGCGCCCGTGTCCTCGACCCTGTCGCAGGCATCGACGCGCTGCTCGACGTCCGGGTCGACCACGGCGTGATCGCGGCGCTCGGCACCGAGCTCGACACGAACTCGCACCGGGTGATCGAGGGGGAAGGCCTGCTGCTTGCGCCGGCCTTCGTCGATCCGCACGTGCACCTGCGCACGCCCGGACGTGAGGACGAGGAGAACATCGCGTCCGGCACCGCGGCCGCCGCGGCAGGCGGCTACTGCGCGATCCTCGCGATGCCGAACACCGATCCGGTCGTGGACTCGGCGGCGACGCTCGGCTCGCTCATCGAAGCTGCGCACACCGAAGCGGAGGTTCCAGTCGGCTTTCTCGCAGCGATCACGAAGGGACAGTCGGGAGCGGAGCTCACGGAGATGGGCGAGCTCGCTGCGGCGGGCGCTGCGGGCTTCACCGACGACGGCATGCCCGTCGCGGCGCCCGGGCTGATGCGGCGAGCGCTGCAGTACGGCGCCGTCACGGGGCGGCGGATCGCACTCCACTGCGAGGAGACGACTCTTTCCCGTGACGGCCAGATGCACGAAGGCGCAGTCTCGGCAGAGCTCGGCTTCACGGGCTATCCGTCGGTGGCGGAGAGCCTGATGGTCGAGCGCGACCTTGCGCTTGCCGCGTACGAACGGCAGCCGCTCCACCTGCTGCACCTGTCCGCCTGGGAGTCGGTGCAGGCTCTCCGGCGCGCTCGAGCGGAGGGGGTTGAGGCAACCGGTGAGGTCACGCCGCACCACCTTTGCCTGACAGACGAGGCGATCCGATCGCTCGATCCGAATCTGAAGATGAACCCGCCTCTGCGCTCCGGATCGGACCGCACGGCGCTGATCGAAGGGTTGAAGGACGGGACGATCACCGTGATCGCAACCGACCACGCGCCGCACGCACGTCACGAGAAGGACGTCCCGTTCGAAGCAGCGCCGTTCGGCGTCACCGGCCTCGAGACGGCATTCGCCTCGCTCTACACGCACCTCGTCGACCCGGGGATCATTGCGCTGGAGACGCTCCTCGACCGCATGTCGACCGGTCCGGCGCGGGCGTACGGGATTCCCGAGCCGCGCATCGCGGTCGGAGCGCATGCGAACCTCGTCTTGCTCGACCTGAACGCGAGCTACCGCATCACCGAGGAGACGTTCCGCTCCCGATCGGTGAATTCGTGGCTCCTCGGCGAAACGGTCAAGGGCAAGGTGCGGGCGACGATCGCTGCCGGAAGGCTGGCGTACTCGGCATGAGCGGCTTCATCGCGCTCGAGGACGGAACGGTCTTCCGTGGCGACTCGGTTGCGGCCGAGGGCTTTGCGGTGGGGGAGGCCGTCTTCACGACTGCGATGACCGGCTACCAGGAGATCGTCACCGATCCGAGCTTCGCGGAGCAACTCGTCTGCTTCACCGCACCGATGGTCGGCAACTACGGCGTCGCCGAGGGTCGCGCCGAGTCGACCAAGGCGCACACGCGTGCGGTCTTGATGCGTGAGGCTCGCGGGCCTGCCTGGACGGATTGGCTCCACGAGCGCGGCATCGTCGCGCTCAGCGGGATCGACACGCGCTCGCTTGTCCTCAAGCTGCGCGACTCCGGGGCTCTGCGGGCCGTTGTGGTCGCGGGCGCGGGGTCGGTCGAGCAGGCGGTCGAGGTCGCGCGCGCGCAGCCCTCGATGTCCGGACGGGCGCTCGCGCACGAGGTCTCGACCGCACGCCCGTACGTCTATTCCGACGCCGGTCGCACGCGAATCGCCGTCGTCGACTACGGCTGCAAGCGCTCGATCTTGCGACGCCTCGCCGGCGCGGGTGCGGCGGTGACGGTCTTCCCTCACGATGCGACGGCTGACGAGCTTCTCCGCTTCGACGGGGTGCTCCTGTCGAACGGGCCGGGCGATCCCGAGCCGCTCGACCAGGAGGTGGCGGTGGTACGCGAGCTGCTCGGCCGAGTGCCGATCCTTGGCATCTGCCTCGGACACCAGCTCCTCGCTCTCGCCGCCGGTCACGGGACCTTCAAGCTCCCGTTTGGTCACCGCGGCGCAAATCATCCGGTGCTCGAACGCGCGTCCGGCCGCGTGCTCGTCACGAGCCAGAATCACGGCTTCGCGGTAGCGCCGTCAGACGCGCGTGAGGCGACCCACGTCTCGCTTTACGACGAGACGGTGGAGGGGCTCGACTTCCCGCTCGAGTATGCGCGCTCGGTTCAGTTCCATCCGGAAGCCGGGCCAGGCCCGCATGATGCGTGGCCGATCATCCGCGAGTGGGTCGAGGAGGTGGCAGATGCCACGGCGGCATGACCTCGAGTCGATCTGTCTGATCGGCTCCGGTCCGATCGTGATCGGGCAGGCCTGTGAGTTCGACTACGCGGGCTGCCAGGCGCTGAAGGTCTTGCGCGAGGATGGCTTTCGCACGATCGTGGTGAACTCGAACCCGGCGACGATCATGACCGACCCGGGGTTTGCGGACCGCACGTATCTCGAGCCGCTCGATCTCGAAGGCGTGACGGACGTGCTCACACGGGAGCGGCCGGATGCCTTGCTGTCGACGATGGGCGGCCAGACGGCGCTCAACCTCGCGCGCGAGCTTGCGCTCGAAGGCGTCCTCGACGAGCTCGGCGTCGAGCTCATCGGCGCGCCACTCGACGTCATCCAGCGCGCGGAGGACCGCGAGCTCTTCCGTGCGGCCGTGCGCGAAGTGGGCCTGCAGGTTCCGGGCTCGCGGATCGTCACGAGCCTCGACGAGCTCGGCGGGGTCTCGCTGCCGGCGGTGATCAGGCCGGCGTTCACGCTCGGCGGCCACGGCGGCGGTTTCGTCGAGACGGTCGACCAGCTGTATCGGCAGGTTGAACGAGGGCTCGGTGAGAGCCCGATCGGCCAGGTGCTCGTGGAGGAATCGGTGCGCGGGTGGGACGAGTTCGAGCTCGAGGTCGTTCGCGATAGCAAGGACAACGTCGTGATCGTCTGCTCGATCGAGAACATCGACCCGATGGGCGTGCACACCGGTGACTCCGTCACGGTCGCGCCGCAGATGACGCTCTCTGATCACGCCTATCAGGAGTTGCGCGACGCCGCGGCCGCCGTGGTGCGTGCTGTCGGCGTCGAGTGCGGCGGGTCGAACATCCAGTTCGCGCGCGAGCGTGACACCGGAGAGCTGCGCGTGATCGAGATGAACCCGCGCGTCTCGCGCTCGTCGGCGCTGGCGTCGAAGGCGACCGGCTACCCGATCGCGAAGGTTGCCGCGAAGCTTGCAGTCGGCTACACGCTCGACGAGATTCCGAACGACCTCACCGGTACGACACCGGCGAGCTTCGAGCCGACACTCGACTACGTGGTCGTCAAGTTCCCGCGCTTCGCCTTCGAGAAGTTCCCGGGTGCCGACACCACGCTCGGCACGCAGATGAAGTCGGTCGGCGAGGCAATGGGCATCGGCCGGACGTTCCTCGAGGCCTTCCGCAAGGCTCGGCGCTCGCGCGAGCTCGACGGCAGCGAGACGTGGGAGGTCGCGGAGAGCGCCCATCCCTGGTTCCACACCGAGCTCGCGAACGAGCTCGACGAGCTGTCGCTCGACGACCTAGTTGCCGACGACTTCCTCCGGCTGAAGCGCAGCGGCTGGTCGGACGCCGAGATCGCGACCGCCTCCGCAGCGACGGAGGACGCGGTCCGGGGTCGCCGCCGCTCCTGCGGCGTTCGCCCGTCGTACCGCCGTGTGGACTCGTGCGCAGGCGAGGTCGAGGCAGCCTCGAGCTACTACTACTCCACCTGGGGCGAAGCGGACGAAGCGCCGCCGCACGGCGAGAAGCCTCGCGTCGTCATCCTCGGATCCGGCCCGAACCGGATCGGCCAGGGGATCGAGTTCGACTACTGCTGCGTCCACGCGGCCCAGAGCTTCCGCCGGCTCGGGTACGAGGCCGTGATGGTGAATTGCAACCCGGAGACGGTGTCGACGGACTACGACACGTCCAACCGGCTCTACTTCGAGCCGCTCGGGCTCGAGGAGGTCCTGTCGATCTGCGAGCGGGAACGGCCTGAAGGGGTCGCGATCCAGTTCGGCGGCCAGACACCACTGAAGCTCGCGCGCGGCCTGGAGGCCGCCGGCCACCGGATCATCGGCACGCCGTTCGACGCCGTCGACGTCGCCGAGAACCGGGAACGGTTCGGCGCCTTGCTCGAGCGTCTCGGCGTCCGCTGCCCGGAGTGGGGGATCGCACGCACGGAAGCAGAGGCGCGGACGATCGCAGCACGCATCGGGTACCCGATCCTGGTTCGCCCGTCGTACGTGCTCGGTGGGCGTGCGATGCGCGTCTGTTACTCGGCGGACGACCTCGGGCCGATCGCGAGCCCGGTCCTGATCGACCGCTTCATCGAGAGCGCGATCGAGATCGACGTCGACGCGGTCTCCGACGGCCGCGACACCTACGTCGGCGCGGTGATGCAACACGTCGAGGAGGCCGGCGTGCACTCCGGTGATTCGGCGTGCGTCCTTCCGGCGCCGTCGCTCGCACCGGCGCAGGACGCGGAGATCCGCCTGATCGTCCGCACACTCGCGCAAGCGCTCGGAGTCGTCGGTCTGATCAACGTGCAGCTGGCGGTCGTTGAAGAAAGCGTCTATGTGCTCGAGGCGAACCCGCGCGCGTCGCGAACCATTCCGTTCGCTTCGAAGGCGACCGGGGTCAACCTCGTCGACGCGGCGTGCCGGGTGATGGCGGGGGCTCGGCTGTCCGAACTGGCGCTGTCCCAGGGACAGTCCCTCGGACATGTCTCCGTCAAGGCGGCGGTCCTGCCGTTCGCCAGGTTCCCCGGTGCCGATCCGGTCCTCGGGCCGGAGATGCGTGCAACCGGCGAGGTGATGGCGAGTGCAGCCGACCTACCCACCGCCTTCGCGAAGGCCGAGCGTGCCGCGGGAAGACCGCTACCCGTCGGCGGAACGGCATTCCTCTCCGTGCGCGACGCCGACAAGCAGGCGGTTGTCAAGGTGGCGGGCACGCTCGTCGAGCTCGGGTTCAAGATCGTTGCCACCGCGGGCACGGCCGAGACGCTCGCCGCCGCCGGTCTCGACGTCGAGCAAGTCCGCAAGGTGACCGAGGAAGGGACAGGGCCTACGGTCGTCGACCTGATCCGTCGCGGGCGCTGCAACCTCGTCATCAACACGCCGCAGGGATCAGGCGCGCGCACGGACGGCTACCTCATCCGCGAGGCCGCGCTCGTGGCGCGCGTGCCGTGCATCACGACGCTCTCCGGCGCTGCCGCCGCGGTGCATGCGATCGCAAACGCCCGGAGCGAGGAGTCGCTATCGCTCCAGGAACTGCAGGAACGGATCGTGCATGAGACGCGAGCGGCTTAAGGTCGTCGCCTGCGAGGAGGTCGGCCCGTACACGCTTCTGCGCGTCGAGCGGGGCGGGCTCGATCCCGGTGCGCCGGGACAGTTCTTCATGCTGGAGGCGCCGGGCCGGCTGCTGCCCCGGCCGATGAGCCTCTGTCTTGCACCGCGCGGCGAACTCGCATTCCTGATCGATCCGATCGGGCCCGGAACCCGCGCGATCTGCGCGGTCGAACCGGGCGAACAGCTGCAGGTGCTGGGACCCCTCGGGAATGGCTTTCGGCTGGAGCTCGACCGTCCGCTGCTCGTCGGCGGCGGCATCGGCATCGCGCCCCTTCCCTATCTGTCCGAAACTCTGGGACGGCCACCGGCGGTTCTCGGGTTCCGGTCGGACTGGCACGCCCAGGCAGCGGAGCTCGTTCCGAACGCACAGACCTGCGTCGAGCCCACGCTCGTCACGCAGTTGATTCCGGACGGCATGGACGTCCTTGCCTGCGGGCCCGAGCCGATGCTCGAGGCAGTCCGGGCGGCCTCACCGGACGCGCAGCTCGCGTGGGAGGCGCCGATGGCCTGCGGCTACGGCGCCTGCTACGGCTGCGCCGTCGAGATCGGCGGCGAGCTCAAGCGCCTTTGCGTCGAGGGACCGGTGCTCTGTGCTGCTTAACGCCTCGGGCTGCCTCGACGCACTGACCGCACCCGACGTCGCGCGCGCTCTGGACGCGTTCGTGACGAAGACGGTGACGCCGCTACCGCGCGACGGCAACACTCCCGTGCGCATCGCGGAGACGGATGTCGGGATGCTCAACTCGATCGGGCTCGCGAACCCGGGCATCGACCGTTTCGTGACGCGCAACCTGCCGCGACTCGGGGAGCTCGGTGTGCCGGTCTGGGTGTCGGTCGGCGGGTTCGAGACCGACGACTACGCCGAGATCTGTTCGCGGCTCGACGACCACGCCGAGGTGAGCGCGATCGAGCTCAACGTGTCGTGCCCGAACGTCGAAGCGCCCGCGGAGAGCGCGGCGCAGATCGTCGCAGCCTCACGCTTGGCGACCCGCAAGCCGCTCTGGGCGAAGCTCTCGCCCGCAGTGCCAGACGTCGCGGAGGTCGCGCGCGCCGCCCAGGCGGCGGGTGCCGACGGCCTCTCCCTCGTGAACACGATCCGCGGCCTGAAGCTCGACGCCCGCACCCTTCGGCCGGTTCTCGGCCCGGGCCAGGGCGGTCTGTCCGGTCCCGCGCTGAAGCCGATCGCGCTTGCTGCCGTCGCCAATTGCTACCGCGCGACGCAGCTTCCGATCGTCGGGATGGGCGGCGTGCAGTCCGGTCTCGACGCGCTCGAGCTCATCGCGGCGGGCGCCCGGCACGTCGCGCTCGGCACCGTTTTGTTCGCCGATCCGGATGCGCCGGCGCGCGTGCGCGCGGAGCTGCACGCCGCTGCGTCAGAACGTGGTTGGCGAACATACGAAGATGCATATGCAGTCGCCCATGAAGAAGCGTTGTCCGTCGGGACAACTCTCGATGACAGGTCGAGCTTGTAAGTCTCAAAAGGCCTGCTCAGAACCGTAAACCCCGACGCTTGACCCCTGCAGTTCGCTTGTTAGACTCCCGCGCTCATGGTGTCCCCCAAGACCCAGGCCGAGGCACCCATTCGCTCACTCGACCAACGCATGGAAGCGTTGAAGCGAGCGAACGACATCCGCGTCCGGCGCGCACGCTTGAAGAAGGATCTCAAAGACGGCCACGTCCAGATCGAACAGATCCTCAGCAACCCTCCCGAGTACGTCTCGACCGCGAAGGTCTTCGACATGCTCATGGCCGTGCCGAAGTTCGGGAGAGTGAAGGCAGCGCGTTTCCTCAACATGTGCCGGATCAGCCAGTCGAAGACGGTGGGAGGCCTCTCCGACCGCCAACGGTCAGAGCTGATTGGCCTCTTCCACCGCTAAGCCCCTGGTCGTCGTCGTCACCGGCACGTCGGGTGCCGGCAAGGGCACGCTCGAGAAGGTCCTGCTCAAGCGGATGCCGGAGCTCGAGCTCGCAGTCTCGGCGACGACGCGAGATCAGCGACCGGAAGAGGTGAACGGGCGGGAGTACTGGTTCATCACGCCAGAGAAGTTCGAGCGGCTCGTCGAGGACGGGGAATTCCTCGAGCACGTCGACCTACCTTGGGGCGCGCGGTCCGGGACGCTGCGTTCTGAGATCGACCGCATCCAGGCTCACGGACATGTGCCGCTGCTCGACCTCGAGACGGACGGCGCGCTTCGCGTGCAGGAGACGATTCCGGGCGCGGTAACGATCTTCGTCGACGCGCCGACCTTCCAAGAGCTCGAGCGACGGCTCCGCGAACGGGCGACGGAGAGCTCGGGCGAGATCCAGGTCCGGCTTGACCTCGCACGCAAGCAGCAGACTCAGAAAGGGCTCTTCAACTACGCGATCGTGAACGACGATGTCGAGCGCGCTGCGGACGAGCTGATCGGAATCGTCCGTCGAGAGCTTCAAACCGCAGGTACCATGAGCCGTCCATGATCCATCCCCGCATAGATGAGCTCCTCGACAACGTCGATTCGCGCTACGCACTCGTGATCGTCGCTGCCAAGAGGGCCCGCCAGATCAACGACTACCACCATCAGCTGGGCGAGGGCATCGGCTTCGACCAGGCCCCTCCGCCCCTGGTGGAATCCCGCTCGAAGAACTACTTGACCATGGCCCTCGAGGAAGTCGCCGAGGGCAAGCTCAAGTACAAGTACCCGAAGTAGTTCTTCCGGCCTGGTCGCGAGCTCTGCCAAAAGGGCAGAATTCCGGCATGGCTCGAGTGCTGGTCGGCATCACCGGTGGGATCGCCGCCTACAAGGCTTGTGACCTTGTGCGCCTCCTCGTCAAGGGCGGGCATGAGGTCGTCCCGCTCGTCACGCCCGGTGCGGACCGGTTCGTCCGCGCCGACACCTTCTTCGCTCTGGCCCGGCGCTCGCCCGCGGAGGATCTCTATGCCCATCTGACCCGGGCCGATCTCCTCGTGGTCGCCCCCCTGACCGCGAACACGCTCGCGAAGCTCGCACACGGGCTCGCTGACAACCTCGTCGCCGAGGCCGCGCTTGCGCACCGCGGCCCGCTGCTGCTCGCACCCGCGATGAATCCGCGCATGTGGGCGAATGCTGCGACCGAAGCAAACCTCGAGACCGTGCGTTCACGCGGAGCAGAGATCGTCGGCCCCGACGAAGGCGAGACGGCGGAAGGGGAGTGGGGTCTCGGGCGAATGGCCGAGCCCGAGGAGATCTACCGGCGTTGCCGGGAGCTGCTCGGTGAGACTGACTCGCTCGCGGGGCGGCGGGTGCTCGTCAGCGCGGGTGGAACGCGCGAGCCGCTCGACGCTGTTCGCTTTCTCGGCAACCGCTCGTCCGGCCGGATGGGCGTCGCCCTGGCCGAGGAGGCGCGCAAGCGTGGCGCGGAGGTGACCCTCCTGGCCGCGAACCTGGGCGTGCCCGCACCGCCCGGCGTCGAGGTCGTCGAGGCTCCCACCGCTCAGGCGATGCTCGAGCAGGCGCTCGCCCGGAGCGACGCCGATCTCGTGCTGATGGCAGCGGCTGTCGCGGACTACCGTCCGGCAGACGTCGCCGACGAGAAACGTCTGAAGGACGACGACGCGTGGGAAGTCACGCTCGAGCCGACCACCGACGTGCTCCGGACACTGGGAGAGCAGCGCACGAACGGCCAGGTCTTGATCGGTTTCGCGGCGGACAGGGGAGAGCGGGGTCTCGCGCGCGCGAGGGAGAAGCTCGATCGGAAGCGTGTCGACCTCGTCGTCTTCAACGATGTGTCGCGCGAAGACATCGGCTTCGACGCGGAGGACAACGAGGTCGTTTTGATCGGCAGGGGCGGCGAGCGTCGCGTCGGCAAGGCCTCGAAAGACCGAATCGCGGCGGCGATCGTAGACACGGCTGAGGAGCTGTTGCGTGAGCGAGCCCGGTAGTCAACGAGTCGAGACGGTCGCCGCGGCGGAAACGATCCGCGCGATCGTCGACAACCTCGGACGCGTGGTGCACGCGCCCGACGAGACGCTCCGGCTCTGCGTGCTCTGCCTCGTCGGCGAGGGCCACCTGATCCTCGAGGACTTCCCGGGCGTCGGCAAGACGATGCTCGCGAAGGCGCTCGCACGCTCGCTGGACGTGTCGTTCTCCCGCATGCAGTTCACGCCGGATCTGCTGCCCTCGGATGTGACCGGCGTGAACGTCTTCAACCAGCGCTCCAACGAGTTCGAGTTCAGGCCCGGCCCTGTCTTCGCCAATCTCCTGCTCGTCGACGAGATCAACCGAGCTTCGCCGAAGACCCAGGCGGCCTTGCTCGAGTGCATGCAGGAGCAGCAGGTCACCACCGACGGCGTGACGAGCGAGCTCGACCGCCCCTTCATGGTGATGGCGACCCAGAACCCGATCGAATACGAGGGCACCTACCCGCTTCCCGAGGCGCAGCTCGACCGCTTCACGATGCGCATCGCGATCGGCTACCCGCCGCTCGCCGAGGAGGCCAAGATGCTCACCGAGCAGACCGCGGATCCGCCCCTTGACGGGCTCGAGCCGGTGGCCAACGCCGCGGATGCGATCGCCCTCGCAGACGAGGCAAAGGCGATCTTCGTCGAGGAGAGCCTCAACCGGTACGTCGTCGCGCTCCTCCGTGCGACGCGCGGCGATTCGCGCCTCTACCTCGGCGCGAGCCCCCGTGCCGGCATCGCGTTGCTCCGGGTCGCGAAGGCGCGGGCACTCGCAGATGGGCGTTCTTTTCTCGAGCCCGATGATGTCAAGGCGGTGGCGGTTCCCGTCCTCGCGCACCGGTTGATCCTTGCGCCCGAGGCCCGCTCGACCGGGGTGAGCGGGGAGCAGATCGTCCAGGAGACGCTCGACAAGACTCCGGTCCCGGTCTAGACGTGCTCACGCGACGCGGTCGCTTCATCTTCGCGCTCGGCTTCGGGGTCTACCTGGCCGCCTGGGCATTCGGCTCGAAACCGCTCTATCCGGTCGCGACCGGGCTCTTGCTCGCCGTCGCCGTGGCGTGGGTCTGGGTGCGGCTCGCAGACCGGCCCTTCCGGGTCCAGCGCGGCTGGGGCGACCGGGAGCACGTCGAGGGCGACGACGTGCCGATCGTCGCCGAGCTCTTTCCGAGCGGGAACGTCATGCCGGCGGCGGTCACGCTCGTCGAGCGGGTGGGGCGGCTCGGCGAGCAGCGACACGTGTTGCGACGGAGCGGCTCGCATCTGAGCGTGCGCTACGTGCTCGAGGACCTTCCGCGCGGCCGTTACGAGTTCGCAGACGTCCGCCTCGAGCTGTCGGACCCGTTCGCGCTCGAATGCTCGACCGTGACGTTGCCGCCGCCGGGGGCGCTGCTTGTGTACCCGCGGCTTGTACGGCTCGGACCGCTCTTCTCCGAATCCGGCGAGAGGTCGCAGGACGGTCGCCGGCTCTTGCTGCGCCGTAACAGCGGCTTCGAGCTGCACAGCGTGCGCGAGTACGAACAGGGCGAATCGCTCCGCCGGGTGCACTGGCCGTCGACGGCGCGCCGTTCCCAGCTGATGGTGAAGGAGCTCGAGGACTCGCCTCGTGATGAGATCGCGATCCTCCTCGACGCGGATGCGAAGGCAGTGGTCGGGGACAGCTTCGAGGTGCAGGTGCGAGCGGCAGGCTCGCTCCTGGACGCGTACGTCCGCCGCGGGAGGCGCGCCGTGCTGGCGGTCAACTCCGCGCGGCGCGATGTGCAACATGTTCACTCGCCGGGCGCGGACTGGCGGCGCGCTCTCGAGCTGCTCGCCGCGGTCGAGCCGACGGGGAACACGCCGGTGGCGCGGCTCCTGCTCGAGGAGGACAGTCCCGCGGCACGCGCGCTCGAGCTTGTCGTGGTCACGGCCCGTCTCGAGCCGGGACTGATCGACCGACTCGTTCAGCGAGCGCTCTCCCGGCGGCGGGTCTCTCTCGTCTTCGTCGACCCGGCGAGCTTCAACGGTGCTGCCCGCCGTGCGGAGCCTGGGCTGTTGCGCCTACAGGCCGCGGGGGTCCCGGTCTCCGTCGTGCGCGCCGGCGATCAACTCGCCGCGTGCCTCGCCGGCGAGCCGACACCGGAGGCCGCACATGCTTAAGACGATCGCGCTCTCGGCGGCGGCGGCGCTCGTGATCGCGGTGGACTGGCTTCGGTTCGAGGAGCCGCGGTCGGGCGGCGGCCGCCCGTTCGTCCTCGCTGCCGTCGCCATCGCAGCGGTGCTGCTGCGGCCGCTCTGGCTGCGGCTTCTGGGCATCGTGCTTGCGGCGCTGATCGCTGCAAGCGTCGCCTTCTCGCTCTCTCCGCTTGCACTCTGGCCCGGCGGCGACGGCTTCTTCGGACCGATCGGCTCCCGGTTCTCGCGCGGCTTCCTCGACTTCTACGACTTCCGGCTCCCGATCGAACCGACGAGCCATCCCGCGATGCACGCGGTCATCCTCGTTGCGATCTTCGGCTTCACGCTTGCGGTCGCACTCGCGGTCGCTTCGCGCCACGCGCTCCTGGCTGTCGTGTTCTTCTTCATCGGGGCCGGGTGGCCCGCCACGCTCCTTTCGGGGGGTAACGAGCTTGGGCGGGGTATCGCAATCCTTGCGGTAGCCCTCGCGCTGCTCGCCGGCATGACCGAGCGTCCGAGCAAGCTGGCACTGATCGCGACCGCGGCGGTCGTCGCATGCGCGCTTGGGCTCTCCAGTTCTCCGGCGGTCGCGAAGAGCGCCTTCCTCGACTGGCAGCACTGGGACTTCTACACGCGTCCACAGAAGCCGGTGAGCGTCAAGTACATCTGGGATGCGCGCTACGACGGAGTTCATTTCCCGAAGAAGCGGACGACCGTCCTGACGATCCGCGCGCCGCATCGGCCCTACTACTGGCGCGCCACCATCCTCGATCGGTTCGACGGAACGCGCTGGCTCGAGCACGTGTGGCGCGACACTCCCAGCCAGCGCCGGCAGCTCGAACCACCTGCCGCGCGCGACCGAGCGAACCTCGTCCGGCAGGAGGTGACCGTCGCCGCCCTCGAGGACAACCACGTGATCGGCGCGAGCATGCCGATCTCGAATGATCTCGGTGGCCGTGCGGCCTACGAGGGACAGGGGGTCACGCGCGCGATCGGCGGGTTGCATCGTGACGAGCACTACGCGGTCTGGAGCTACGCGCCGCAGCCGACTCCGGAGGAGCTCGTGCGCGTGAAGGCGGTGTATCCAAAGGCCCTCACCCGGCCCAAGCGCGAGCTCGACGTCGCGCCGGGCGTCACCGCGCTGCCCTTCGGGACGCCCGGCCGGGACGGAAAGCTCTTCGCCGCGCTGACCGGGCGGCTGCAACCGTACGCGGACATGTTCCAGCGCGCGCAGGCTGTCGCGGGCGAGACGAGCTCGCCGTACGCGGCGGTCGTCGCGCTCGAAGCCTGGTTCAGGTCGACCGGCGGCTTCACCTATTCGGAGCAGCCCGGCAGTGCTCCCGGCCTGCCGCCCCTCGTCGGCTTCGTCGCCGTTACGAAGACCGGCTACTGCCAGCACTTCGCGGGAGCGATGGCGTTGATGTTGCGCCTGCTCGGGATTCCGGCGCGCGTCGCCGCGGGCTTCGTTCCGGGGCGCTATCACGACGACTTCTGGCAGGTGACCGACCATGACGCGCACACGTGGGTCGAGGTCTGGTTCCGCGGATACGGATGGCTCCCGTTCGATCCGACGCCTGGGCGCGGCCGGCTTGCCGGGACGTACAGCTCGACGTCGCTCGGCTTCAACGCGCAGAGCGCAGAGAGGTTGCTCGCGCTCGTCGTGCGCGGCGGAGCCGTGTTCGGACGCGGCGCGGCGTCAGGCGTGATCGCCCACGACTCCGACCGGCGGACCCCACGCTCCACCGGCGACCTCCCTCTCGGGATCGGCAGTCCCGTGACGCCCGAGCCGAAGAAGCGCTCGCCGAGCCTTCTGTTCTTCTTGTTTCTGCTCGCGAGCGGTCTGGCCGCGGTGATCGTCCTCCTCAAGACGGCGCGGCGGAAGCTGCGTTACCTCACGCGTGATCCCCGGCAGATCGCGGTCGCGTGTGCACGCGAGCTCTCCGAGTTCCTTCACGACCAGCGGGTTCCGGCCGAGAAGGCGGCGACCTTCCACGAGCTGGGCGGCACCGTGTCCGCCCAGTTGGGCGTCGACGCGAGCGGCTTCGCGCGCGCGGCGACCGCCGCGCGGTACGGACCTCCCGCTGAGGCGAGCACGGCTGCAGCGACGGCGCGAGTCGAGCTCCGCGAGTTGAAGCGCCGGCTTCGCCGCAGCCTTGCGACGTTCGATCGCGTGCGCGGATTGTTCTCCGTTCGTTCGCTCGGGCTGGGCTAGGTCGTGGAGGCCGTCGTGATGGCGGCGGGGGAGGGGATGCGTCTCCGCCCGCTGACCGAGCGCTGGCCGAAACCGGTCCTGCCGATCGACGGGCGCCCAGTGCTCGCGACGCTCCTGCGCGAGCTGGCCGCTGCGGAGCTTCGCCGTGTCTGGCTCGTAACCGGTTACCTCGCCGAGCAAGTCGAACGGCTGGCGGGAGACGGGTCAGGGTTCGGTGTCGATGTGCGGAGCGTTCGGCAGCCGGCGGCTCTTGGCTCCGCGGACGCCGTGCGACGTGCACTCGCTGCGGGCGCAGCCGGGCCGCTCATCGTCACGGCGGCGGACACGCTCTTCCGTCGCGGGGATGTCGCCCGGTTTGCCGACGAGTTCGCCGCAGCGAAGGCAGACGGCGCTGTTGCCGTCCGCACCGACCCTGCGCCAGGCCCCGGACGCCACGCGATCCGGCGTGACGCTGGGCGCGTGCTGGCCATGAGAGACGAGGACCCGGCGAACCCGTGGTCGGGCGCGCCACTCTGGGGAATCGGCCCGGAGGTGGCCAAACGGCTCGGCCTCGACCGGCCTCCCTACGAGCTCGAGAAGGCCTTCCAGTCGGCGATCGACGACGGCCGTACGGTTATCTCGGTCGAGATCGGGAAAACCCGCGATTTGACGTATCCGCTTGACTTGGTGGAGGAGAATTTTCCCTACCTGCAAGGGACATGAGCGAGACCTACGACCTCTATCAACAAGGACGCGCGCACCTGCGAAAAGGCCGCGCCGCGCAAGCGACCGTCGCGCTGGAGAAGGCCAAGCGGCGCGAACCGCAAAAGGCGTCGATTCGGGAGGCACTCGGGATCGCGTATCTGCGGATCCAGCGCTACGAGGAGGCCGAGGCGGAGTTCCGGGTGATGCTCGAGCTGTCACCGGACGACCACTACGCCCACTACGCGCTCGGCCGCGCCCTCGAGAAGCAGGGCAAGCAATCGGAGGCGAACGGCCACTACAAGCTGGCGAGCTCCCTCCGCCCGCAGAACGAGCACTACGCGTCGCGCATCCTCGACCTCGACCAAGACGAGGACGGGCCGGACACCTCCGAGTAATCGGCGCAGATTCGGCCCAGCCGTGTCAGCCCCGCGTGCGCAATTCAAACGTAGGCTCGAACGCAGTGGGTGGTGGGTGAAACACCCCCACCCGGGTGGGGCCGCGCGCGCGAGTACCTCTAAACGGGTCGCAGGGGCTCGAGGACGGGTCGCGGCGCAAGCGCGGACGGTTCCACCGCCTCGCGGGGCGTGCGCGATGATGCCCCGGACATGCGGGCCGTTTGCCAGCGCGTCTCCGAGGCACACGTCACGGTCGACGGGGGAGTCGTGGCAGAGATCGGCGCCGGCCTTGTCGTCCTGCTCGGCGTGGCGCGTGGTGACACGGACGCTGACGGCAACCGGCTTGCCACCAAGATCGGAGCCCTAAGGATCTTCGAGAACAACGAGGGCAAATTCGACCGGAGCATCCTCGATGTGAACGCCAGTGCCCTCGTCGTGAGCCAGTTCACGCTCCTCGCGGACACGAGTAAGGGGAATCGGCCGAGCTTCTCCGATGCCGCGCCGCCGGAGGAGGCCGAACTGCGCTACGACGGCTTCTGCTGGGCACTCGCCGGGCAGGGAGTCGATGTGGCCCGAGGGGTATTCGGGGCCCGGATGGCCGTGGAGCTCGTAAATGACGGGCCGGTCACGATCGTCCTCGGCTGAGGTCGGCGCCCAGCCGGAGGCTGCTATCCTGCAAACACCACATTTCGAGCGGTTTTCGAAGTGGGCCTGCGGGCCCATTTTTTGTGACAGGAACGAGTTTTGGCACCGACACACGACAAGGAGAGGCAGCTGACCCGCGAGATCACCCCGAAAGTCGAAGGCGCCCTGCCCGGGACCGAGGTCCTTGCCGTCGAGCTGACGAGCCCCGAGCGCTTCACGGTCTTCGTCGACCACGTCCAGGGCGTCGACCACGCACTCTGCGAGCGCGTGACGTCGGTCCTGCGTGACTACCTGGGTGACTACTCGGTGGATGTCTCATCCCCCGGCCTCGAACGGCCGCTCCGCAAGCCTGCGCACTTTCGCGACGCCGTCGGCCGCCGCGTCGCGTTGCGCACGACTGAACGCAAGCGCGTTCGCGGCGAGGTGGTCGCGGCCGGCGAAGCCGCCGTCACCGTCGAGACCAACGGCAGATCCGTAGACATCCCGTATGAGGCCATCGTGCGGGGCAACCTGATTGAGGAAGCGGGGAAGAGATGAGCCAGGAAATCGTCGAGGCCGTACGAGACATCGAGCGCGAGAAGGGAATCGAGAGCGGCACGCTCGTCGCGGCGCTCGAGGACGCCCTGCTTGCCGCCTACAAGAAGATGCCCGGGGCCGCACGGCACGCGGTCGTCGAGATCGACGAGGAGGGCGACTTCCGTGTGTTCGCGGTCGAGCTGCCGCCCGACATCGAGGAGCGCCTGATCGAAGAGGCCCGCGAGCGAAAGCTCGAGGAGCTCGAGGCACTCGAGGTCGAGACCGGTGAGCGCTCCCACACACTCATCTCAGACAACGACCTCGACGTCGACTGGTCGGATGTCCCGGAGAACCTGATCAAGCGTGAGGACGTCACGCCGGAGAACTTCGGCCGGATCGCTGCGCAGACCGCGAAGCAGGTAATTCTGCAGCGGATCCGCGAAGCAGAGCGCGCGATGATGTACGACGAATACGTCGATCGCGTCACCGAGGTCGTGACCGGCATCGTCCAGCAGGCCGGCGACCGCAACAACGTGCTCGTCGATCTCGGCAAGGTGGAAGCACTTCTGCCGCGCTCCGAGCAGGTGGACGGCGAGCGCTACGAGCAGGGCTCGCGCATCAAGGCCGTCATCACCGAGGTTCGCTCCGGCACCAAGGGGCCGCAGGTGATCCTGTCGCGTCGCGATCCCGAGTTGATCAAGACACTCTTCGAGCTCGAAGTCCCGGAGATCGCCGACGGCCTCGTCGAGATCCGCGGCGTCGCCCGTGAGCCCGGCTATCGCTCGAAGATCGCTGTGGAGTCGCATGCCCAGGGCGTCGATCCGGTCGGCGCCTGCGTTGGGCCCCGCGGCTCCCGCGTCCGGATGGTCGTTTCGGAGCTCCGCGGCGAGAAGATCGACATCATCCCGTGGAACCCGGAGCCTGCGCGCTTCGTCGCGAAGGCGCTGTCGCCCGCGCGCGTCCGCGAGGTCTTCGTCGACGACGACACGAAGGAAGCGACCGTCATCGTTCCCGACGACCAGCTCGCGCTGGCGATCGGCAAGGAGGGCCTCAATGCTCGGCTTGCAGCACGGCTGACCGGTTGGAAGGTCGACATTCAGTCGGACACCGAGTTCGCTCAGGCCGAGGCGGCTGCCGCTTACGGCGCAGGCGCCGAGGGCGAGGAATTCACAGGTCGCTGCTCCGCGGTGCTCTCGAACGGCAAGCGCTGCCCGAACGAGGCGCTGCCCGGGTCACGGTACTGCGGTCTCCCGGCTCATCAGGAGCTCGCGCTCAAGGACACCGGCGACGACGTCGAGCCGATCGTCGCCGAAGCAGACCCCGAGCTCGAGGCGATCGCCGACGCGGCGCCGCCCGACGCGGAGAGCTTCGGCCCAGAGAGTCTGGCCGACGTGCCAGAGGAAGTCGACGCGATCGGTTCGGCGGCACCCGTGGACGGCGCGGCCACGGAAGCGGCCGACGTCGACCGAGCAGAACCGGAGCAGGTTCCGGCGGGGATCCCGGTGGAACCACTGACGCCCGACGCGGCCGACGAGGAGCATTCACCAGCTGCGTGAGCGAGCCGATCAGAAGCTGCGTCGGCTGCGGGCGGAAGGCCGGCCAGAGCGAGCTTCTGCGGTTCGTGGCGAAGGACGGCCTGCTCGTCTCGACGGCCTCGGACCCCGGTCGCGGGGCCTATACCTGCCATCGGCTCGCCTGCTTCGAGCGCGCCCTGGCGCGGCGCGCGTTCAACCGCGCGCTACGGCAGACCGTGCGGGTCGGTCAGGAACTGACATCCCTCTACACTTGAACACCTGATGGCGAACGAACCCGGCTCAAACAGACCAAATCGGCCCATGCGGCCGCGCCAGGGTGGCGCGGGCCAGCGCCGGAAGCGACGCGTGGTCATCGACAACGCGGCGGCACGTCCCCGCGACGCTCGACAGCAGCAGCGCGAGCGCGAAGCAGCACGCCCGAAGACGCCGCGTGAGGTAGCTCCGATCACCGGGCCGGTGACGGTCGAGTCCGGTGTCAGCGTGCGAGACCTGTCTCAGGCCCTCGGGGTTCCCGCACCGAAGATCATCATGTTCATGATGGGCCTCGGGAAGGCCGTGACGATCACGCAGACGCTCGCCGACGAGGAAGTGGAGCTCGTCGCCGCAGAGCTCGCACCCGAGCGCGAGATCACGATCAAGCACGCTGCGGACGACGACGAAGAGCCGGAGACGTTTGAGGACAGCGAGGCCGACCTCGCTCCCCGCCCACCGGTGGTGACGATCATGGGGCACGTCGACCACGGGAAGACGACGTTGCTCGACGCCATTCGGAAGACCTCTGTCGTCGACACGGAAGCGGGCGGTATCACTCAGCACATCGGCGCGTACCAGGTCGACCACAACGGTCGCGGGATCACCTTCCTCGACACCCCTGGACACGAGGCCTTCACCGCAATGCGCGCGCGAGGCGCAAAGGTCACCGACATCGCGGTTCTCGTCGTCGCGGCGGACGACGGTGTGATGCCGCAGACCAAGGAGTCGATCTCACACGCGCGGGCAGCCCAGGTTCCGATCGTCGTGGCCGTCAACAAGGTGGATGTCCCGGACGCCGATCCCAACCGTGTGCGCAGCGAGCTCTCGACCGAAGGCCTCCAACCCGAAGAGTGGGGCGGGACGACCCAGTTCTCGGACGTCTCGGCAAAGCAGGGAGAGAATCTCGACGACCTGCTCGAGAAGGTCCTGCTCGTGGCGGATGCAGAGCTCGTGCTGACCGCAAACCCGAAGGCCGAGGCGTCGGGGCCGATCATCGAATCGCGACTCGACGTAGGCCGCGGTCCCGTAGCAACGATGCTCGTCCACCGCGGCACGCTGCGCGTCGGCGACGCGATCGTCGCCGGAGACGCTTGGGGCAAGGTGCGCGCCCTCTACAACTTCCGCGGCGACAAGGTGAAGGACGCCGGGCCAGGAGACCCCGTCGAGATCCTCGGCTTCGACAAGCCGCCGCCCGCCGGCGAGCTGGGACGCGTCGTCGAGAACGAACGGCGCGCACGCGAGTTTGCGAACGCGCGCGGCGAGCGCCTGCGGCGCGAACAACTCGCGCAGGGCTCGCGCGGCGTCACGATCGAAGGGCTCTACGAACAGATGCAGGCCGGGGCGATCCAGGACCTGAACCTCGTCCTGAAGGGCGACGTCGTCGGCTCGGTCGAGGCGGCAGTCTCGGAGCTCGGGAAGATCAAGCATCCCGAAGTGCGCGTCAACGTGATCCATCAGGGAGTCGGAGGCATCACCGAGGGAGACATCATGCTCGCTTCGGCATCCGGTGCCACGGTCGTCGGGTTCAACGTCCGGCCGAACGCTGAAGCGCGCGCGCTCGCAGCCCGTGAGGGTGTCGAGATCCGTACGTACCGCGTCATCTATCAGCTGACCGAGGACATCGAGCAGGCCCTGGTCGGAATGCTCAAGCCGGTCGAGACCGAGGAAACGCTCGGCGAGGCAGAGGTCAGGCAGCTCTTCAAGGTCTCGAGGCTCGGCACGATCGCCGGGTGCATGGTCACGAGCGGCGTCATCCGTCGCGGCGCCCAGGCACGCGTGATCCGCGATGGAACGGTCATCCAGGAGTCGACGATCACGCAGCTCAAGCGATTCAAGGACTACGCGCGCGAAGTCGCCGAAGGATTCGAGTGCGGGATCCTGCTCGACGGTTTCAACGACGTGAAGGAAGGCGACGTCATCGAGGCCTTCGAGACACGCGCTGTCGAGCGGACGACGCTCAGCGAGCCTCCCACCGCCGCCTAGCGAACCAGAAGCCCGGCCGTGGGCACTGGATACGTCGGCATTCTCAGCGTCGAGCTGCACCTTCCCGAAAGCGGTTCGCTCAAAGGCAAGCGCAAGTACGTCAAGTCCGCGAAGGCCCAACTCCAGAACCGCTTCGGAGCCTCCGTGGCAGAGGTCGATCACCACGAGCTCTGGCAACGCACACGCCTCACGGTCTCGTGCGTGACGCGTGAATATCGCGAGGCGGAGCACCTCCTGGACGACGCGGAGCGCTTCCTTGCAGGTCAAGACTTCGAGCTCGTCCGCAGCGAACGAGACATCGTGACGCTCGACTAGAGGATGCCCTGGACGACGAGCGCAGCACCGGCGACGAGGAGTACGAAACCGACGGCGCGAAGGAGCTGCCGCTCGTCGAGGCGTCCCGTGAGCCGCGCACCGAGGATCGAGCCCGGGATGGAGGACGCCGCGCCGACGCCAAGAAGGGTCCAGTCGACTCCACCGGTCAGGTGGCCGAGCAAGCCGGCGACACCGAGGCAGAACCCGACCGCAGCGTTCGTCCCAACGGCCCGAAACGCATCTGTTCCGATGAAACGAAGGAGCGCCGGCAGTCTCAGCGCGCCGAGGATGAGCCCGACGAAACCGCCCAACAACCCGATCACCGCCCCGGTCGCGACGACCGCACTCGGGCTCGCCGCTTTCTCGCCCGGCGCCCGTCCCGCCGATCTCCTCGGACGAAGCAGGTCGATCCCGAAGACGAGCAGCGTCACGCCGATCGCGATCAGGAGCGCATTGGCCGGCACCTTGGCGGAAACGAGCGCGCCGATCACGGCCCCCGCCATCGAAGGCGGCGCCATCCAGGCGAACAGGCGCCAATCGATGCGGCCTGCGCGGATGTGGGTCACGGCAGCCGCGAGGGCGGACAGGGCCGAGATCCCAATGTTCGCCCCGGCCCCCGCCGCCGGGCTCGAGGCCGCAAGGACGACGACCGGGAGGCGGATGTTCCCCAGAATGAGGCCAACGAGGCCGCCCGCAAGCGCAGTGGCGAAGCACCAGAGTCCGACGGCGACGAGGATAAAGGCGTCCAGTCGCTTGAATATCCCCGATGACCGATCGCATGCGTCGCGTGAACGAGTCCGTCCGTCAGGTTCTGTCGGAGGCAGTCGGGCAGCTCAAAGACCCCCGAATCGGCTTCGTGACGATCACCGGTGTGGATACCTCGGCAGACCTCCGGCATGCGCGCGTCTTCATCTCCGTGCTCGGCGCCGAACGAAAACGTGTTCAGACGCTCGCGGGCCTGGAGAGAGCCCATGCCGTTCTCCAGGCGCAACTTGCACGCGAGCTCCGCATGAAGCGGACCCCGCAACTCGCGTTCGAGTACGATCCGTCGGTCGAACGCGGGGTCCGCATGACGAAGCTGATCGATGAGCTCGCCCCAGACGACAGCGAGTGACCTGACGGCGGTCGCGGACGCGATTCGCGACCACGACCGGTTCGTCATCACGACTCACGAGAACCCGGACGGGGATGCGCTCGGATCCTTGCTCGCGTCGAAGCTGGCACTCGAGCAGCTGAGCAAGGACACGGTCATGGTCCTCCACGGCGACGCACCGCTCCCGAACGAGTACGCGTTCATGCAGCTCGGCGACCTGCAGCGGCGCTGGCCCGACGACGTCTCGGAGCGGGTCCTGCTGGCCGTCGACTGCGCAAACGAGAGTCGGATCGCGGATCCCGAGGTCCTCGGTCGCGTGCCGCTCTCGATCAACGTCGACCATCATCACGACAACACTCGGTTCGGGCGGATCAACCTGATCGTGGCCGACGCCTCGTCGACAGGCGAAGTGCTCCGGGATCTCTTCCGCGAACTGAACGTCGAGTTGACCCCGGAGATCGCCGAGGCGCTCTACATCGCCCTCGTCACCGACACCGGCCGCTTTCAGTACACGAACACCACGCCGAAGGCGCTCAGGCTCGCGGCGGAGCTCGTGGAAGCCGGAGCCGACGTACACCGCGTGTTCCAGGGTGTCTACGAATCCGTTCAGTTCGCCAAGCTGAAGCTGCTCGCGCGGGCGCTCGAAAGGGCGAAAATCTTCGAAGGCGGTCGGATCGTGGTCTCGTATCTCCTACGGACGGATTTCGCCGAGGTGGGTGCCGCCGAGCCCTACTCGGAAGGGATCATCGACTTCCTCCGGGCGGTCGAGGGCGCCGACATGGCAGTGCTGATCCGAGAACCGCCTCGCGAGGATGGTCCGTCACGACGCGTGAGCCTGCGCGCGAGCATCGACGAGCTCGATGTGTCCGCGATCGCCCGCAAGTCGGGAGGGGGCGGCCACCGCCAGGCGGCGGGCTTCTCGAGTGAGGAGTCCATCGAGGAGATCACGGACTTCGTGCGTCGGGAGTTCCTTGCCTCCTCGCGCGCTTAGCCCTGCCGGCATCGTCCTCGTCGACAAGCCGGCGGGGCCCACGTCCTTTGCGATCGTGGCCGAGCTGCGCCGAAAGACAGGTGCGCGTACCGGACACGCGGGAACTCTTGACCCATTCGCCACAGGTCTGTTGCTCTTGTTGTCTGGATCGGCAACTAAGATCGCCCAATGCTTCGTCGGCTTGGACAAGCGCTACCTCACGGACATCGACCTCACGGCGCGCACGTCGACCGGAGACCTCGAAGGCGAGGTCGTCGAGGAACAGGCGGCACCGGACCGGGAGGAGCTGTGGGCACGGCTCGCGCGCCTCCGCGGTGAGGTGGAGCTGCCGATTCCTGCCGTCTCTGCAGTGAAGATCGGCGGTGAGCGCGCCTACAAGCTCGCGCGGCGCGGCGTCGAGGTCGAGATGCCGCTCCGCCGATCGCGGGTGGATGCGCTCGACGTCATCGCGTGTACCGGAGAGGAGGTCAAGCTCGATCTCCGCGTCAGCTCAGGCACCTACGTGCGGGCGATCGCCGACGCGCTGGGTGGACATTGTCGGACGCTGCGCCGCATGGAGATCGGTCCCTTCTCGGTCGACGAAGCCGACCCCGACCGGTTCATTCCGGCCGATGAAGCGCTGGCCCGGCTGTGAAGGTCGCGCGGCGTCCGGAGGAGCTCGAGTCCGACCGCTGCATCGCCGCCGTCGGCAGCTTCGACGGAGTTCATCTCGGCCATCGGCGCGTGCTCGAGACTGCCTTCGGCGCGGGGAGGCCGGTCACGGTCGTCACTTTCTGGCCGCACCCTCGTCTCGTGCTCGGCAACCACGTGGAGCTGCTCTCCACGCTCGAGCGGCGCCTCGAGTTGCTGGAGGACGCCGGCGTCGACGAGGTGCTCGTCGTCGAGTTCACTCCGGAGCTCGCGGGGCGCGAGGCGTCGGAGTTCTGCGACACCATCCTGCGAAGGATCGGCGCCGAGGTGATCGTGGTCGGCGAGAACTTCCGCTTTGGCCGCGGCGCGGCAGGTGACCCGAGCCTGCTGGCGGAGCTCGGCTTCGACGTTCGCACGGTGCCTGTGGTTCCCGAGGTCTCCTCGACTGCGATCCGGAGTCTCCTGCGGGAGGGCGACGTCGTGGGGGCAGCACGGCTCCTCGGTCGCCCGGCCGAGATCGAGGGCACCGTCGTGCTCGGCGACCAGCGCGGCGGAACGCTCGGGTATCCGACGGCCAACCTCGCCGTCGCTCCAGACCTGCTCGTCCCTGCCTATGGCATCTATGCGGGGTCTGCGCTTGGACACCGCGCCGCGATCTCGATCGGCGTGAACCCGCACTACGGCGGCGACGAGCGGCGGATCGAGCCGCATCTCCTCGACTTCGAGGGTGATCTCTACGGGCAGCGCCTCGTCGTCGAGCTGTGGCAGCGCCTCCGGGACGAGCGGGCGTTCGGCAGCGAGGAGGAGCTCGTGGGCCAGATCAGGCGCGACGTTGCCGAGACACGGGCCGCTCAGCGACCCACGTGATCGGCTCCCGGACTGCGGCGGAATGGCCTGCTGGCTGTGCGCGTCCCGGTCGACCAAAGCAATACGGCTTTCGAACAGTAAGAGTCTCTGCAGGAGCGCCACGCAAGTTTCCGCAAAGAGGGGAGTCTTCTTTGCACGTGGAGTCGGATCAGGGAGACGAACCTTTGAACCTCACAGTGCTCGAAAGCGTGTGCTGTCTCGAGTGTGGCGCGGTCTACGCAAAACCGACGGGCGGGGGAACCGTTCGCGCGAACCCCGGCTGCCCGGACTGTGGCTACGTCGGGTGGGTCGCGGCCGGCCCCGTTGGCTCCTTCAGCGAAACACTGTCGCCGCGCCACTTCGACGCGGATCGGCTGCCGCACCAGCACGGCTGACAACGCTGACGCCGCCGAAATAGTGGTGGGGTGCCGGCCACCGCCGAACGGTGCGGCCGCGGGCCTCGAGCTCGTCGAGCGCCGCGGCGTCGACGCCGGGCTCGGCATGAACGACACTCGGGGCGGGATGGAACCGCGGCCGTTGGACTGCGGCCGCAGCCGACCGGCCCTCGTCGAGGATGCTCGCGACAACTCCGAGCAGAGCGGTGCGCAGGCGAGTGCCACCCGCCGCGCCCCCGGCGAGCGCCAGGCCTCGATCGTCGAACGCCAGCAGCGGCGCCATCATGCTTTGCATCCTCGAGCCGGGGACAAGCTCCCCTCGGAGCAGGTCGGCCTCGCCGAGCATGCTGTTCAGGTGCAGATCGCGGCCGGGCAGGAAGTCGCCCGAGCCGAGACCGAGGCTCGACGTGACGACACACCCGTTCCCGTCGCGGTCGACGACTGTGACGTTCGTCGTGTCACCGTTCGTCTCGACGGCGCTCGCGAAGACGTCGACGAGCGCCAGCACTCGATCGGTCTCGTCGAGACCTTGCAGCTGGGGGAGACGCGGGATCGTCTCGGGCATGCCCGACAGACCTCCGCGGGTCGTGATGCGCCACGAGCGGTAGGCGACCTCCACCGGATCCTCCCAGCGCGGCTCGTACGCGGCGAGGTCTGCCGGAGTGAGCAGTCCGTCGCGCTCCGACGAGAGTGCAAGCAGCTCGTTCGCGAGCGAGCCTCGATAGAGCGTCGCAGGATCGGCGGCCAACTCGTCGAGCACGCCGGCCAGCCCGGGTTGCTCGAGCCGCCCACCGGCCTGTAGCAACTCACCGTGGGGCGAGTAGATCTCGGCGCCCTCGTTCATCGTCATCACAGGGGCGAGCATGGCGAGACAGGCGGCATGTGCCGGCGGAAAATCCACGCCGTCTCGAGCAAGGCGAGCCGCCGGCTCCACGAGCTGCTGCCAGGGCAGCCGTCCGTGTTCGCAAGAGAGAGCCTCGAGACCGGCAGGCAGTCCGGGGACCGCGCAGGACGCCGCGCCGACGGCGTAGTGGACGAGCTCGGCGCCGAAGGGGACGTCAAGGTGGATCAGCTCTGCGTGCCGCGGCTCTTCGCCTAACCCGGGCACGGCGACGAAACAGTCGAGATTGCGAACACGTCCGGTGGCGCGCTCGAAGTAGACCGCGTGGCCGCCGCCCAGCAGTCCCGTCATGACCGTCTCGGCGACGCACGCTGCGAGCGACGCCGCCACCGCAGCATCGGCCGCGGTGCCGCCGGCCTCCAAGATCTCCATCCCTGCAGCCACCGTCGCCGGATGGCCGCCCGCTACAGCCGCCTGCATGGCGACCAGAAGCTATCGCGCTCGCGCCCGCCGCCGTCGGTAGGTTGAGGGTGTGGTGGATGCAGGCGCAGCGCTGCCGCTGGTGCACGCCCGCGGGCTGATCAAACGTTTTGGCGAGCTCGTGGCCGTGGACGGCGTCGACTTCGACGTCCAACGCGGCGAGGCCTTCGGCTTTCTCGGACCGAACGGGGCGGGAAAGACGTCGACGATGCGAATGATCGGGTGCGTCTCGCCGCCGTCGGAGGGAACGCTCCGCATCCTCGGCCTGGATCCGGTGGCGAAGGGCGCGGACATCCGCGCGAGGCTCGGCGTCGTGCCGCAGCAGGACACGCTGGACATGGAGCTGACGGTCCGCGAGAACATCATCATCTACGGCCGCTACTTCGGCCTGCCACGGAGCGATCTCGGCAGGCGAGCGGACGAGCTCATCGATTTCGTTCAGCTGGGCGAGCGCGCGAACGACAAGGTCGAGCCGCTGTCGGGCGGCATGAAACGACGGTTGACGATCGCCCGGTCGCTCGTGAACGACCCGGAGGTGCTGCTGCTCGACGAGCCCACGACCGGGCTCGATCCGCAGGCGCGCCACACCGTCTGGGACCGGCTCTTCCGGTTGAAGCAGCGCGGCGTCACGCAGATCCTCACGACGCACTACATGGACGAAGCCGAACAGCTCTGCGACCGCCTCGTCGTCATGGACAAGGGCAAGATCGCCGCCGAGGGCTCGCCACAGGAGCTCATCCGCCGCTACTCCACGCGCGAGGTGGTGGAGCTTCGCTTCCGAGCGGAGAACCGGCCGGAAGAGGTGGCGACCGAGCTCAAGTCACGTCTGGACGGTTTCGTGCGCAGGCTCGAAGCACTGCCGGACCGGCTGTTGCTCTACACCGACGACGGCGACGCCACCGCCTCGCAGGTCCACGAGCTCAACGTCCAGCCAGAGAGCGTCCTTGTCCGCCGCTCCACGCTCGAGGATGTCTTCCTCCATCTCACGGGGCGAACTCTGGTGGACGATTGAGCAGTCTCGCGCTGCCGCTCCGCGTTTTGGAGTACTGGCTGATGCAGTACCGGCGCGTGTGGCGCGCCACGGCGATCACGAGCGTCGTCAACCCCATCTTCTACCTCGGCGCTCTCGGTGTCGGGCTCGGGACGCTCGTGAACAAGTCCTCCGGCACATCCCTCGGCGTTCCGTACATCGACTACGTCGCGCCGGGCATGCTCGCCGCAACGGCGATGACCGTGGCTTCGGCTGAGGCGTCGTGGCCGGTGGTGGGATCGATCAAGTGGACGCGACAGTACTTCGCGATGCTCGCGACTCCGCTTGGGACGCGGGACATCGTGCTGGGGCATCAGCTCTGGATGACGGCGCGCGTCGCGATGACCAGTGCCGTGTACCTCGCGGTCATCGCGGCGTTCGGGGGAGTCGACTCGCTGTACGGCATCCTGGCGTTGCCTGCTGCGGTGCTGCTCGGTGCTGCCTTCACGACCACGTTCGCGGCCTACGCAGCGACCCGTGACAGCGACGCTGCCTTCGTCCCGGTCAACCGTTTCATCGTCGTCCCGATGTTTCTCTTCTCGGGGACGTTCTTCCCGGTGTCGCAACTGCCTCAGGCGCTCGAGTGGCTGGCCTACGCCACGCCGCTCTGGCACGGCGTCGAGCTCTGTCGCATGTTCACGCTCGGCGACGTCGACTGGTTGAGAGTCCTCGGCCACAGCGCCTACCTCATGCTCTTCGTGGTGATCGGTTTCCTGTGCGCCAAGCGCACCTACGCGCAGAGGCTCCTCAAGTGACATCGATGGCGTTTGCCGGCAGCCGGGGGCGCCTGCTCTTCGAGCGGAATCTCATGGTCTACCGCCGGGCGTGGTTGGTCATCTTCTCCGGCGTCTTCGAGCCGCTCTTCTATCTCTTCTCACTCGGGATCGGCCTTGGGCACTTCGTCGGCAAGGTGCCGGGCCCCGACGGTCAGCTCATCTCCTACGCCAGTTTCGTCGCACCGGCACTCCTTGCGTCCGCGGCCATGAACGGCGCTATCTACGACGCGACGAACGTGTTCTGGAAGCTGAAGTACATCAAGACGTACGACGCCGTCCTTTCAACGCCGATCGGACCGGCAGACGTCGCGGTCGGTGAAACAGCATGGGCGCTCTTCCGCGGGTTCCTGTACGCGATCTCTTTCATGGCGGTGGCAGGAGTGCTTGGGTTGATCGAATCGGCCTGGGGTGTCCTCGCGCTCCCGGGCGCCGTGCTGATCGCTTTTGCGTTCGCGGGCCTCGGCGTCGCTGCGACGACGTTCATGCGCACCTGGCAGGACTTCGAGCTGGTCTCGCTCGTTCAGCTGCCGATGTTTCTCTTCTCGGCGACGTTCTTCCCGATCTCGACCTATCCGCCGGCGGCCCAGTGGATCGTCCGCTGCTCGCCTCTCTACCACGCGATCGAGCTCCTGCGCGCGCTCACTCTCGGCACGGTGGGGTGGGCTCAGCTCGTGAACGTCGCCTATCTAGCGGCGCTCGGCAGCGTCGGTCTCTACGTCGCCCAGCGCCGCCTCGGCAAGCTCCTCCTGAAGTAGATCATTGCTACCCTGTCCGCCGACCGCAGCCGCGGCTTTCCGCCTGCTTCCGGCGGATTGCTGGGACTGACGACAACGGAGGTGAAATGGGCCTAACGAAGGAAGTCAAGCAAGAGATCGTCCAGCATCACGGGGCGAGCAAAGAAGACACGGGGTCGACGAAGGTGCAGGTCGCGCTGCTCACGAAGCGGATCAACGACCTGACCGAACACCTCCGTGCGCATCCGAAGGACCACTACTCTCGGCGTGGGCTGCTCAAGCTCGTGGGCCGTCGCCGCCGTTTTCTCACCTATCTCCAGAAGCACGACCTGGAGGGATATCGGGCACTGATCAAGGAACTGGGGCTGCGCAGGTAGCTCTAGAAATGTTCGCCCAAGCCAGACTGAAGTCTGGCACGGGATTAATGAACGAGAGTGGAGATTTGAGCGAGCTCCGAGGCGATTCGCAGACGGGGTTGACTCAAATCCCCACTCTCGACAAAGCAGAGTGGAGGACAACTGATGGCAATTGCCACCGAACGCCGAGCCGACGTCAGCGTGACGATCGGCGGACGCGAGATCACGTTCGAGACCGGAAAGCTGGCGAAGCAGGCGGACGGCGCCGTCGTCGTTCGCTCCGGTGACACGATGGTGCTCGCGACGGCGCAGGGGCGGATGGAGCCGCGCGAGGGCGCGGACTTCTTCCCGCTCACCGTCGACGTCGAAGAGCGGATGTACGCGGCCGGAAAGATCCCCGGCGGCTTCTTCAAGCGTGAAGGGCGGCCGACCGAACGGGCCATCCTGACGGCACGCATGATCGACCGGCCGATCCGGCCCCTGTGGCCGAAGGGCTACAAGAACGAGACGCAGGTGATCTGCACGGTGCTGAGCGCCGATCTGATCACCGCGCACGACATTCTCTGCATCAACGGCGCGTCCGCGGCGCTGATGCTCTCGCCGATGCCGTTCCTCGGCCCGGTCGGAGCCGTGCGCATCGCGATCATCGACGGCGAGCTCGTCGTGAATCCGACGCTTCCCGAAGTCGAGGAGCACAAGGAGCTCGACCTCATCGTCGTCGGCACGCCCGACGCGCTCACGATGGTCGAGGCCGGCGCGAACCAGGTCTCTGAGGAGAAGCTCCTCGAGGCCCTCGATCTGGCGCACGACGAGATCAGAAAGCTGTGCGACGCGCAGGTCGACCTCCAGCAGCAGGCCGGCAAGGCGAAGTGGCTCGACGACAGCGTGACGCAGGAAGTCGTCCAGGAGTTCGGCGACAAGATCCGCGAGCGGATCAGCTCCGACGGCCTGCGTGCCGCCGACCTCGTCATCGAAGAGGCGCTCGGCGAGCTGAGCATGGACTCGACCGAGGAGGACGTCCTCCGGCAGGTGCAGCGGAAGATGAGCCTGGCCGCACTGCTCGAACGGATCCGGCTCGAGCTCGTCCTGCAGCCGGTACTCGAGCAGTTCGAAAGCGATCTGCGGGCGCTCACCGACGCGGAGCAGGACTCGAAGGAGCTCAAGTCGGCGAAGCGCCAACTGCTCTTCGATCGCATCATCGACACGGTCAAGCTGCCGTTCCCGGTCGGCCCTTCGGCCGGCGAGGGGGAGGCGGCCGTCGTGAAGGATTCGATCACGAAGAGCTACGTCAAGAAGGCAGCGGAGGCGGTCTACAAGGAGCTCGTGCGCCGCAAGATCGCGGTCGACAAGCACCGCCCCGACGGCCGAAGCCCCGAGGAGATCAGGCCGATCGAGTGCGAGGTGGGAGTCTCACCGCGCGTGCACGGCTCTGGCCTCTTCACGCGCGGCCAGACGCAGATCATGTCGCTGCTGACGCTCGGTACCGCGAAGGAAGGCCAGCGGATCGACGACCTCTCGCTCGAGAGCGATCGCCGCTTCATGCACCACTACAACTTCCCGCCCTACTCGGTCGGGGAGACGGGCTTCATGCGAGGCCCGAAGCGTCGTGACATCGGTCATGGTGCGCTCGCGCAGCGCTCGCTCGAGCCGGTGATCCCGCCAACAGACGAGTTCCCCTACACGATCCGCATCGTGTCCGAGACGCTCGAGTCGAACGGCTCGTCGTCAATGGGCTCGGTCTGCGGCTCGACCCTCGCGCTCATGGACGCAGGCGTGCCGATCAAGGCACCGGTGTCCGGCATCGCGATGGGCCTCGTCAAGGAGGGCGACGACTACGTCATCCTCACCGACATCCAGGGCGCCGAGGACCATCTCGGTGACATGGACTTCAAGGTCGCCGGAACCCGCGAGGGCATCACCGGCCTGCAGATGGACATCAAGATCACCGGCGTGACGCGGGAGATCATGCAGGCGGCGCTCGAGCAGGCAAAGCGGGCGCGCGAGATCATCCTCGACAAGATGCTCGAGGCGATCCCGGAGGTGCGCACCGAACTGAACGAGAACGCACCGCGCATCTCCACCGTAAAGATCGACCCCGAGAAGATCGGCATGGTGATCGGCAAGGGCGGCGAGACGATCCGCGGCCTCGAAGCCGACCACGAGGTGCAGATCGACATCGAGGAGGACGGGACGATCCTCATCTACGCGACCGACGGACAGAAGGCCGCGTCGGCGATCGCAGCGGTCGAAGCCCTGACGAAGGAGCCGGAGGTCGGAGACGAGTTTCGCAATGCGAAGGTCGTCAAGACGACGCAGTTCGGCGCGTTCGTCGAGCTCAAGAAGGGAACGGACGGCTTGCTCCACGTCTCGAACGTGGGGCCGGGCCGTGTCGGCCACATCGAGGACGTCATCAATCGCGGCGACATCCTCGACGTGCTCGTGCAGGAGGTCGACAAGGCTCGCGGCCGGATCGGCCTCAAGCTGATCCAGAAGCACGAGAACGGCAACACGGTCAGTCCCGAAGAGCTAATCGAGCGGGCGAAGGACGCTCCTCCGCGTGAGCCGAGCGAGGACCGCCCGCCGCGCGACGGCGATCGGCGCGGTGGTCGTGGTGGCCGCGGCGGTGGCGGCGGCGGCCGTGGCCGCGACCGCGAGCGCAGCTAGGCTCGGACCGACAAGCAGACGCAACGAGGGCGGCCGAAAGGCCGCCCTCGTCGTTCGGGTGTCTCGTCTGCGCGAGCGCGGGCGACGGAGCCGGCGCGAAGCCGGTGCAGACACGCGAGGAAGCTGGCGGTATCGTCGACCGCGAGGGTGGCGGGTGTTCACCCCACCCTGAGGGTGGGGGTGGGCGGTCGCGCTCGGCTCCGCGGCTTAGGATGGCCTCGTGCTTTCGTTGCAGCACGTCACCTTCTCCTGCGACGACCCGGGGCGGGTTTCGGAGTTCTGGGCGGCGCTCCTCGGTTACGGGCGGGCTGCCGCGGGGAGCAGCTGGCTTGCCACCGATCCCCGCGGCGAAGACGTGACGCTGCTCTTCAACAAGATGGCCAAGTCGGAGACGATCGAGGTGCCGATCCACCTCGACATCAACGTGCCGGACCGCGAGGCCGCGCTCGACCGCGTGCTTCAGCTCGGCGGCAGCCTGGTCGAGACGAAGTCGTACAAAATTGGTGAGCTCGGAGACAGCACCACGATCATGCGCGACCCTGAGGGAAACGGTTTCTGCCTGGAGGACCCGCCGAACACAGAACGCGCACATATCTGGAACATCACCTTCGCCTGCGCCAAGCCTCGAGAGCTGGGGCGATTCTGGGCGCTCGCGCTCGGCTGGCCCGACGTGGACATCGACGAATCCATCTTCCAGAAGTTCCGAGACGCGGGCGTGGGTGAGCCTGACATCAGCGGCTTTCACCTCGTGAGAGCGTCGAACGGCAGCCGGCCTCGCTTCTACTTTCACCGGCGCGAGAAGTCCAGGCCCGAGTCGTATCCGATGCATCTCGGCTTCGCCACGGATGATCGCGAGGCGGAGATTGAACGGCTCGTGCAAGCCGGCGCTTCCGTGGTCGAGACGAAGCAAGGGACAAACCTGACGTTCACGATCCTGCGCGATCCAGAAGGGAATCCCTTCTGCGTCGGCTAGCCGGCGCGGGGCGAGACATGCTTCAGCTACTCAACATCACGTTCTCCTGCAGCGATCCCGAACGCCTCGCCGGGTTCTGGGCGACGCTTCTCGACTACGAGGGTGCTCCCGCCGGTGACAGCTGGATCGCGACCGACCCGCGCGGGGAAGGGGCGCGCCTCCGCTTCAACCGAATGGAGAAGTCCGAGACCATCGAGGTGCCGATCCACATCGACGTCAACGTTCCGGACCGAGAAGCGGAGCTCGACCGGATCCTCCAGCTCGGCGGCCAGCTCGTCGAGACGAAGTCCCACAGCATCGGCGACCTCTCAGAGACCTGGACCGTGATGCGGGACCCTGAAGGAAACGGCTTCTGCATCCAGTCACCGCCGAATACGCCGCCGCACCGGTATATCGGCAACGTCACGTTCTCTTGCGCGGAACCGCGACAGCTCGCCGCCTTCTGGACGGAGGCGCTCGGCTGGCCCGACGAGGAGATCGACCAGGGCTTCCTGCAGCAGCTGCGTGACGCAGGTGTCGCCGAGCGGGACCTCAGCAGCCTCCACGCCATCAGACCCCCGAACGGTGGCAGGCCGCGGTTCCTCTTTCAACGGCGGGAGAAATCGCGGCCGGAGAGCTACCCGATCCACCTGGACTTCCGGACCGACGATCGGGAGGCAGAGGTCGAGCGGCTCGAGCGAGCGGGCGCAGCGGTGGTCGAGACGAAGGAGGGGCAGAACCTCACTTTCACGATCCTGCGAGACCCCGATGGGAACCCGTTCTGCGTCGGGTAGCCCGGTAATCACCCCGGGGCAGGCGGCCGTCGCGCCCGGCCGGGATAATGCGGGGAGTGCAGAAATACGTCCTCTCCGAGCTCGACTCGGGCGAGCGAGTCATCTCGGAACGGATCCCGAATGTCCGCTCGGTCGCCCTCGGCTTCTGGATCGGCGCCGGCTCCCGGGACGAGACCGATGCCAAGGCCGGCGCCTCACACTTCATCGAGCATCTCCTCTTCAAGGGCTCACACGCCTACACGGCACAGCAGATCGCCGAGATCTTCGACGGCCTCGGCGGCGAGCTGAACGCCGCCACCTCGAGGGAGCACACGATGGTCTACGCGCGCGTCCCCGACGGGCACGTGCAAACCGCGCTCGACGTCATGACCGACATGGTGTTCGCCCCGAGCTTCGGCGACCTCGACTCCGAGCGCGCGGTGGTGCTCGAGGAGATCGCGATGTACGAGGACACGCCGCAGGAGCTCGTGCACGACCTCTTCTCGGAAGCGGTCTTCGGCCGCCACGCGCTCGGGCGGCCGGTGATCGGGACTGCCGACGTCATCTCCTCGGTGACCAAGCGCGTCCTCTCGACGTATCACCGGCAGATGTACGCCGGCGGAAACGTCGTCATCGCCGCTGCCGGCAACATCGAGCACAACAAGTTCCTCCGCATGCTTCAGCGAGCGCAGAGCCAGCAGCGGCCGCCGGCCGGAGGGCCACGCCTCAGGCGCCCGCTCGTCAAGGCGCCGCCGCCCGGCTTTCGCTTCGCCAAGAAGGAGACCGAGCAGTACCACGTCTGCCTGGGTGCACCCGGAATCGCGCGCTCCGACCGCCGTCGCTTCGCCGCTTCGATCCTCGATGCGATCCTCGGCGGCTCTGCGTCGTCGCGGCTCTTCCAGGAGATTCGCGAGAAGCGCGGCATGGCCTACTCCGTCTACTCGTTCGCCTCGCAGTACACCGACACCGGATTGGTCGGGATCTACGTCGGTACCCGGGCCGAGAACCTTGGGCCCTGTCTGGACATCGCGGCCGAGCAGTTGGCGGACATCGCCGCCGGCAACCTGCGAACCGAAGAGATCGCCCGCGCGAAGGAGAACCTCAAAGGACGGATCATGCTCTCGATGGAGTCGACGGCGAACCGGATGAGCCGGCTCGGGAAGTCGCTCATCACCGACACCGAGCTGCTCTCCTTCGACCGGATCATCGCCGAGCTCGACGCGGTCGAGGCCGACGAGGTCGCTGAGCTCGCCGGGCTTCTGTTCACGCCGGAGAAGCTGTCGATCTCAGGCATCGGCCCCAGCGAGCGCGTCTTTCGTAGCGCGGCACGGCGGATCAACCCGGGTGTGCTGGCTAGAGCCGCGTGAAGGTCACGCTCAACGGGCGCAACGGCAAGGTCGGCCGCATCCTTGCGCCTGCACTCGAGGCTGCAGGGCACACGCTCGTCGACCTAGACGCGGCCGAGGCGATGATCGACTTCACGACGCCCGACGCAGTCGGGGTGAACGTGGGCGCCGCCCTCGAGCGTGGAATCCCGTGCGTGATCGGTACGTCGAGCTTCGACGAGCTCAAGATCGACGCACTCGCGCGGGAGCGGGGACTCGCCTGCTTCCACGCGCCGAACTTTGCACTCGGCGCGGTGCTGATGATGCGCTTCGCAGAGGAGGCCGCACGACACCTGCCGCGTGCCGAGATCATCGAGCTGCACAACGAGGCCAAGAAGGACGCACCGTCCGGGACGGCGAAGGCCACGGCGCGACTGATCGGCGGAGACCCGACGATTCACTCGGTGCGCCTGCCGGGGCTCGTCGCGCATCAGGAAGTGCTCTTCGGCGGCGACGGCCAGCTCCTGACGATCCGCCATGACACCTTCTCACGGGAGGCGTTCGTTCCGGGCGTTCTCCTTGCCCTCGAGCGGCTCGACACGCTGCCGCCCGGGCTGACCGTCGGACTGGACACGCTGCTCTGACGTTCTCCCGTGCGACGCCCGCAGACCTGACGGAGCTTTTGCCGCTCGTCCGCGCGTATTGCGACTTCTACGAGGTCTCACCGGCCGACGAGGACCTCGTTGCCGTCTCGCACGCTCTGATCGCAGACCCGGACCGGGAAGGCATCCAGCTGATCGCACGCGACGACGCGGGCACTGCGGTCGGCTTCGCGACGGTCTACTGGAGCTGGGACACGCTGAGCGCCGCGCGCGTCGGGATCATGCACGACCTCTTCGTTCAACCAGACACGCGTGGAACGGGCCTTGCGGATCAGCTGATCGCTGCGTGCCTCGACGAGTGCCGGCAGCACGGCGCGGCGAGGCTCGGCTGGCAGACGGCTCACGACAACGCGCGAGCCCAGCGCGTCTACGAGCGGGTAGGCGCGACGCGCGAAGAATGGGTCGACTACTGGCTCAGCGTCCGGCCGTAACGCCGACCGGTCCGTTCGAGCCCGAGTCTCTCGTAGAACGCATGGGCATCGGCCCGACGTTCCGCCGTCGTCACGAAGAACATGCTGCAACCCCGCGCTGTCGCCTCCTCCTCGACCGCTTCGACTAGCAGCCGGCCGATTCCCCGGCCGCGGTGGGACTCCGCGACGACGAGCGCACCGAGCTTGGCGGCCGGGCGCTCGTGCTCGATGGTCGGGGAGACGTGCAGGTGGGCCAGACCGACCACCTTCCCGTCAGCTTCAGCGACGAAGACCCGGTCGCCGACGATCACGAGCCGCTCCAGACGTGAGGTAACAGCGGCCCCTCCTGCGGGATAGCCGAGCTCCCCGAGCAGCTCCGCGATTGCAGCGGCATCGGCTGCCCGCGCATCTCTGATCGTCGGAGGCATGCGAGTAGACTAGTGCCCGTGCTGGGCGAGGTTCTGACCGCGATCGTCACGCCTTTCAAGGACGACGGCGCGATCGACTACGAACGCTTCCGCGAACTGGCGCAGCACCTCGTCGAGAACGGCTCCGACGGGATTGTCGTCGCGGGCACCACTGGGGAGAGCCCGACCCTCTCCGACGACGAGCGACTCGAGCTCTTCCGCGTCGCGGTCGACGCGCTCGGTGGGAGCGCGACGGTGGTCGCCGGAACGGGCACCTACTCCACTACGCATTCGATCCACCTGACCCGCGCGGCGCACGAGATCGGCGTCGACGGTTTCCTCGTCGTGACGCCGTACTACAACAAGCCTCCGCAGCGTGGAATCGTCGAGCACTTCAAGGCGATCGCGGCCGAGAGCGACCGCCCGATCGTCGTCTACAACATTCCCGCTCGTGTCGTCATCAACATCGAGCCGGAGACGATCATCGAACTGGCGGAGATCCCGACCGTGAAGGCCGTCAAGCAGGCGAACGACGACCTTGCCCAGGCGAGGCGGATCGTCGACGAGTCAGGTCTCGACCTCTACGCCGGCGACGACAACCTCATCTACCCATTCCTGGAGCTCGGTGGCATCGGTGGCGTCTGCGTGCACACGCACGTGGTCGGGCCCCGCGTGAAGGCGATGGTCAGTGCCTATCGCGAAGGGAATGCGGACGAAGCGCAACGCATCGACAGCGAGCTCGCTCCGTCGTACGAATTGCTCAAGGTGCAGGGAAATCCGATCGCGATCAAGGCCGCGCTGAACCTGCTCGGCCACGAGGTGGGTGGCCTGCGACTACCGCTCGTCTCGGCGAACGAGAGCGAGATCGCGGCCGTCCGAGCCTGTCTCGAGCGGCTCGGAATTCTGACTCCCGTCACCGCCTAGCTCCGGCCGGTCCGCCAGGGCGAGCCCGAGCTCGTCGAGCGAGTCGAGGAGGGCGAGCTCGACGTGACGCGGCGGCAGCTTCGGCGCCGCGACGACGAGGAAGCCGACGAGCGCGCTGTTGTCGCGCCGAAGCGGTAGGGCCGCGACGATGCCGTCCAGACCGAGCTCGACACCGGCCGCGACGATGGCATCCCGGCCGGATTCCGCCTCGCGCACGAGCCAGCCGGTGAGCGTTCCGACGGAAGGGGGGTCGTCACCGCTAGCGAGCTCGACGGTTCCGCCGAGCCCGTCTTCGTCCCAGGACACGAGGCCGATCCAGTCGTGCTTCCACGCCCGCCCGACGGTGTCGGCCAGACGCGCGAACGCGCGTTCACGCTCGTCGCCCGTGCCGAGTGCACGATGCAACGCAGCGGCGACCCGCTCTGCACGCACCTGCATGAGTGCGCGCAGCGCCAGTCCCATGAGGGCGATGACGCCGCCCGCAACCGCGAGCCAGTTCTGTGCGAATCCGAGACCTGCGAGCGCGAGCACCACACCGCCGAACGCGAGCAGCTCGGGCCGTTCCTTCAGCTCTCCTGGACCGGCGAGCTCGATCCTGTACGGCGTCGACGCACCGCGGAGCTCGTCCAGCTCGGCGGGCGAGAGCACGGTCGAGGGGTCGACGCCGCGCTGGACGGCGACGAATGCTCGTGCGACCTTGGGGTGGAACTGCGTCCCGGCATTGCGCTCGATCTCCGTCAGCGCTGCCTCGTGTGACAGCCCTGCGCGGTAGGGGCGGTCCGTCGTCATCGCATCGAAGCTGTCGGCGACGATCAGGAAGTGCGACGCGAGCGGGAGATCGTCGCCGCCGACGCCGTAGTAGCCGCCGCCGTCCATGCGCTCGTGATGAAGCTCGACCGCGCGCGCCTGCGGCGACACGAACTCGAACCGCTGCAGCAGTCGAGCGGAAAGGCGCGGATGGCGACGCATCGCCGCCCACTCGGCGCCGTTCAGGGTTCCCTGCTTGCGCAGGAGCGAGGCGTCGACCGCCACCTTGCCGAGATCGTGCAGGCGGCCCGCCCAGCGGAGCCGGTCGATCTCGGAGAAGGGCAGCTGCAAGGCGCGCGCCAGGCCGTCGACGTAACCGGCGACGCGCAGCGAGTGACGGTAGGTCGACGGGTCGCGCTCGTCGACGATGTTCGCAAACGTCTCGAGTGCACGAAGGGTTTCCCGCTGCAGGCTCTTCAACCGAAGCTGCACCTGCTGCACGGCAATGGCCACTGGGACGAGCAGGACGACGTTCCAGGGATGACCGATCGCCAGCAATGCGAGTGTCGCTCCGAGGCCCACTTCGCCGGCGCTCACAACGAGCCGCGGGTCGAAGGTCTCGTGTCGGCGGACAACGTCGAGGAGGAGCGTGCGGACGGTGAGGTAGGCGAGGCCCAGCGCGACAACGGCGATGAGATCCTCGAGCAGACGCAGGCTGCCGGTCTCGCCGCCGGCGAGCCGGAAGGCGAGCCCGCCTGCGCAGGCCGCGATTGCCGTGGCGCTCGCATCGAAGACCATGCCCCGCACGGGCAGGCCGCGAAAGAGAGCAACCGCGACGACGCCGGCGGCCGCGACGAGTGCGCCCGCCCAGGGCCCGAGCACGATCAGAGCACCGACCTGGATCGCGGCGGCGAGCCGGAAGCGCTCCCACTGCATCGGCTCGCGCGAGCGCTCGCGGTCCGACTCCTCGAACAGCTCCACGAGGATGACCGCTGCCAAGAAGAGGGCGAACGCCGTGTGGGCGACGCCGGACAGCTTGGCGAGCGAGATGGTGAGCACGGCCAGGCCGAGCCCGATCGT
>Ga0307301_10000015_pt1 | contig 38507 bp, 39 predicted proteins | sample ER_DNA_182_FD_194506 | JGI IMG/M metagenome (GOLD analysis project Ga0307301, IMG submission 194506) | Bulk soil microbial communities from the East River watershed near Crested Butte, Colorado, United States - ER_DNA_182 | ecosystem: Environmental > Terrestrial > Soil > Floodplain | place...
GAATGTCTTGGGCGACCGGTACGACCGCCAGCGAGGTGGCCGTCTCGACCATCTCCGCGTCCAGTGCGCTGTACAGCGAGATCCGCAGCGTGACGTAGCCTGCCACGCTCGTCACCGCGACGGCCAAGGCCACTGCGACCGTGGTCAGGTACGCGACCCGGCGCTGCAGTGGGAGCGCGCGCAGCCAGCGTCTCAGCCGAGCCACCGTGCACTCTCCGCCGCCCGTCGCGGGCTGATCATGGTGGTGTCTCGCGCAGCACGTAGCCCACACCGCGGACGGTGTGGATCAGCCGGGACTCCTCGCCAGCTTCGGTCTTGCGGCGCAGGTAGCCGATGTAGACCTCCAACGAATTGGCTGTAGTCGGGAAGTCGAAGCCCCAGACCTCGTTCAGCAGCCAGCTCCGCTCCAGCACCCGCCGCGGATGGCGCATGAAGGCCTCGAGTAGCGCGAACTCGGTGCGGGTCAGGTTGATCGGTCGAGCCCCGCGCAACACCTCGCGGGTCTGGGTGTTCAAGACAAGGTTGCTGAACGAGAGGTTTTGCGCCGACGGATCGGTTGAGTCTGCCACTGTACCGGCGCGCCGGACCAGGGCACGGAGTCGCGCGAGCAGCTCGTCAAGCGCAAACGGCTTGGCCATGTAGTCGTCGCCGCCCGCGTCAAGACCGTCCACCCGGTCGCCGACCGCGTCGCGTGCAGTGAGCACCAGAATCGGCACATCATTACCTGCAGCTCGCAGCATCCGGGTCGCCTCCAGGCCATCAAGCCGCGGCATCATCACGTCCATGATCACCGCATCTGGCCTGATAGCAGCCAGCCGCGCCAGCGCCTGAACTCCATCCTCGGCCCCACTCACCTCGTAGCCGTTGTACTCCAGAGACCGCTTCAGGGAGTCGCGCACGGCTTGGTCATCGTCGACCACCAGGATGTGCATGCACCCAGCGTGCCAGACGCATCGGGTTCCACGCCTGCCCTAGGCCGCCCGGTTTGCGGCCAGGGCGTTCAGTGCCCTCGGCCGCGGATTTTCCTCCGGCAGTCCACGCCAAGCCGCGCGGACTACGGAAACGATGAGATCCGGGTGGTACAGCAGTGCGGGCGTCGCCATGAGGTGGTAGACGCGGGCAAAGGCAAGGTACGCACTGCGATCACCATGCGCGGCGAGCTGCGCCAGCCGGCCGGTCCAGAGACCGACCAGTCGCTGGATCGGTGACTGGGTGTCGGGGCTGCCCGAGTGACGCAGATCCTCGGTCGTCGCGACCGACCACGGCAAATCCGTCGTGGCACCGATCCGCCGTTGCAGCCGCCTGGTCGACAGCAGTCCGTTACCCGCTGGCGGGCGGTCACGCTGCAGGGCATCCCGGATCAGCAGTGCCTGGCAGGCGGCCACGGTGATGCCCTGCCCGTACACAGGATCGAAGGCACAGTACGCGTCGCCGACCGCCACGAGGCCGGGTGGCCAGCTCCGGGATCGCCCGTAGCGGTTGCGCCGGTTGCCAGTCTGGCGATAAATGGCAATATCACCGACCGGCTCGAGATGCTGGGTCAGGTCGGCGATGGCGGGATCGGGCAGCGCCGCTAGGAATTCGTCGAACTCCGCGGCCTTCCGTGATGGTCGCCGATCACCGTAGCCGGCGGCAAGCACTAGCCAGTTGCCATCTTCCACTGGGATCGCCAGCGCACCTCGGCCGGTTTGCGGAGTGGCGGCAATGATCACAGCGATCTCGATCGGTGGCTCCCCAACCACTCGATAGGTCCGGCAGGCATACCCCAGGCGAGCATCCACAGTCAGCGGCTCGCTCACCGGAATCCCCAGCTCACTCAACCACTGCGGCAGCCGCGATCCCCGTCCAGATGCGTCAATCACCAAGTCAGTCTCGACGGTGGTGGCGTCCTCGCAGACCACCTGCCAGTGTCGCGCGCTCCGGTGCAGCTCGGTGACTCGTACGCCGTCATGCAGCGCCACGCCGGCGAGGCGGCATACCCGCTGGCGTACCAGGTGCTCAAGCAGCGGCCGGGTCGCTGAGACAGTCTCGTATGCGGGAATCCAGGTGGGCGACCATCCGTACTCACCCAGCCAGGCCCAGGTGCCAGTGTCAAACGGTACGGCGCCGTGACTCAGCAGGTTCTCGCGGATGCCCGGGACCAGCTCTTCAGCAGCCAGCAGGCCTCGATGCAGCAGGACATGCGGCTGCCGGCCCTGCGGCACGCCCTTCCGCGGAACAGGGCGATCGGGCAGCACATCGCGCTCGACGATCATCGCCCGGGCGCCAGCAGCAGCCACAGCGGCAGCAGCGAACAGCCCCGCGAGACTCGCGCCGATGATCACCACGGGCCGTTGCTCGGAGGTGATCATGGAGTGGGCAGGCTGATCCTTTGACTGCCAGTTGGTTCCAGAGTCAACCGCGTGGCGTCCGTGCCGAGGACATCAGGCATCTCACCCCCCGGGTACGGTACCAATGCAAGATTCACCAGGGCCATCGTGACCGACACGACAGTCGCGGCCAGCAGCCAGCCGGCCAGCACATCTGTCGGCCAGTGATCGCCGAGATAGACCCGACTCCAGCCGATCAGCAGCGCGAGCACCCATCCGATGATCACGAGCAGGCGGCGCGCCAGCAGCCTCCGGTAGGTCAGCGCGAGCATCGAAGCTGTCAGGACGACGAGCACCGAGCCATCGGTGGTGTGGCCAGACGGAAACGCGGCGTCCATGAGCGGAGTGCCGATAACCAGATCGACCGGTGGCCGAGGCCGGTTCAGGGTGAACTTGATGATCGTCACCAGGCTGGCGGTCGCCGCCAATGCCCCAAGATACGCCGTGGGCATCAGAACCCGGCGCGTTCGCAGCCACAGCAGAAGCGCTCCGGCAATGCCGACCCCGATCACGAGCTGCGCCGATCCCAGTCGGGTCACAGCGCTTGCGAACAAGGTGAGGTCGGGACCTCGTACGCTGATCACCGCGGCCTGGACGGGTTGGTCGAACTGCGCGAGATCGGCACCGAGCACCAGCAGCAGCGCGAGGACGACGAAACCGACCACCGCGGCGGCACCGGTCGCCAGCCACTGCCCCCAGTGACCTGACCGGATTTCAAGCCGTTGCAGGTTTGGGGCGGTCGGCTCCAGCATCGCGCTGCTCCCCTCAGTTGCTCGCAGATCGGCCGTCCACGTTCTAATTGGTCGACGCACGCTGTGCTGAAACTGAGAAGCCAACTGCGACGCGTGAGCGACTCAGAAATTCCAGCTGCGAGCGTCCGAAATCGCGCGCCGCCGCCGGAGCCAGGCTGGCGCGCCGCTGTCCTGGACGAACGAGCGAGCAGACACGCCTTTCGTCTGCGAGCGAGCGAGGAAGGCAGCGGCTACCAAGCGCCAGCCTCAGCGAGCGGAGCGAGCAATATGCAAGAAGGGAGCAGAGGCGTTCTTTCCTCTGCGAACGACGACGACGGCGGCGGGATTCTCGATGTTCGCGCCGCCGATCTCAAAACAAGAGGGCGCGAGCGTAGCGAGCACCAGCCCCAGCGGCGAGCTGTGTGCAGGAGGAGATGGCGGAACAATGCTTTTCCGTTCCGCCAGATCCGGCGAAGGAGGCGGCAACCCAGCGAACATCGCAGTGAGCGGAGCGAGCCATCAAACACAGCGCGATGCGCGAGCAGCTGCAAAATGAAGGCGTGCGGGTACTGATCGTTGAGGACGAGAAGGGCTTGGCGGAGTCCATGCGACGCGGGCTGGTCCGCGAGGGCTTTGTGGTCGACGTTGTCCACGATGGAGTCAGTGGCCTCTGGGCAGCGACTGAGTTCAGCTACGACGTGGCAATTCTCGACATCATGCTGCCGGGCCTGAACGGCTACCAGGTCCTCAAGCAGATCCGGGAGCGGGAGATCTGGACGCCGGTGATCATGCTCACCGCGAAGGATGGCGAGTACGACCAAACCGACGCTTTCGATCTTGGCGCCGATGACTACCTGACCAAGCCGTTCAGCTTTATGGTGTTGGTAGCGCGGCTCCGAGCGCTCATCCGCCGCGGCGCACCGGAGCGACCTAACAAGATCACCGTCGGCTCCCTCGTCTTGGATCCGGCGCGCCGAACGGTCACCCGCGACGGCGAGCTGATCAAGCTCACTGCACGGGAGTTCAGCCTGCTCACTTACTTGATGCGGAATGCAGGCAGCGTGGTCGGCAAGTTCGACATCTTGAGCAACGTCTGGGATGCGGCGTACGAGGGCAGCGAGAACGTCGTCGAGGTCTATATCGGCTATCTGCGTAAGAAAATCGACGCTCCGTACGGCCTGCAGACGTTGCGGACGGTCCGCGGCATGGGCTACCGGCTGGATGCCGACACGACCGCTTGACGATCAGTCCGTTGTGGGCAGCGCCACCAGGAAGCGGCAGACGCCGTCCGACTCGGTAGCAACCACTGTTCCGCCGTGCGCGATCATGATCTCTCGACTGATCGCCAGGCCGAGCCCGCTCCCGCCGCCGTCGGATGATCGGCTGGCATCGAGTCGGGCGAACCGCTCAAACACCCGCTCGCGATCTTGTGAACTGATGGTCTCTCCGTCATTGTCAACAGAAACCACCACTTCGCCGGGCCGCTGCTCCATCCGGATCATGATCGTCGACTCCGCGTGCCGTGCGGCGTTGTCGAGCAGGTTCCGGAATACCTGCGTGAGCCGCCGCTCGTCACCGCGGACCCGCGCGGGCCGCAGTTCTGCGCTCACCTGGTGATCGGACACCGTGCGCAGCCGTCGAATCTCAGCGTCCAGAACGTCTTCGAGATCCACGTCCTGGACGTCGAGTTGCAGCTGGTCGGCGTCGACCTTCGCTAGCGTAAGCAGGTCTTCCACCAAGGCCTGCATCCGGCTCGACTCGCCGAGCACGGTCTGCTGCATGTCGAGCCAGGTCTTCCCGCTGGCATCCAGACTTGCGACTTCAGCGGTCGTCACCAGCGTCGACAATGGGCTGCGAAGCTCATGGCTGGCGTCGGAAAAGAACGCCCGGTGCGAGTTGTCGGAATGCTCGAGCCTGTCGAGCATCTGGTTCATGGTGGCAGTCAGTGCCGCGATTTCGTCGCCCGTGGGCGGCACCTCCACCCGTTCGTGCAGCCGGCGCCCATCGATCTCCGCCACCTGTCGGCGGATCCGCTCGACCGTTTGCAGAGACCGGCCGACCAATACCCACACCGCTGCGGCAACGAGCGCGACGAGCAGCGGCGCCGCTCCCAGCAGCAGCAACCCCACCGTCCGCAGCGTGTCGGTCTGCACCTCGAGAGGTGCCGCGACGAGCACGATGTATGCCTGGTCATGCACCTCGATGCCACGGGCACTGACCAGCACCTCGTCGTCGCCGAGCACGGGCACCGGGGGCCGCTCCTCCCTCGCCGTCCGGCCGGGCGCCGGCCTCAGCTGCGAGAGTGGATCGGTCCGTAGCCGGCGACTGCTCCAGGCCACCACCCGATCCCCAGCGTCGAGGATCTGCACCTGCTCACCGCTGCGGTGGTCCTCGATGAGAGTCGATTGAGTTTCCTGGATCCCCTCTTCCTCCAAGAGTTCGGCGACGTCGCTGGCGCGGACGGCGAGATTGCTCCTCGCTGCGGAGATCAGCGACGACTGCAACACGAGCAGCAGGAATGCTCCACCGACCAACAAGGAGACGGTGACTACGACGACCGCACTCAGCACTGAGCGTTTCCGGATGCCCCAGCGACTCTCCCTGCGATGAGACGGCTCAGAGCCAGCGGTCCCGACCGATGGCGGGCGGACCGCCTCAATCACCATTCGCGAAGAGTAATCCGTCGGGCCACAGCGTGTTGCTCAGTTTCATCACAGCATCTGATGGGCAATGCTGGTTCCGTGGCCGTCCCCCGGGCCCGAACTGTTGCTCTAGACCGACCCGCCAGCCGGTACTGGCTCTGGGCGATCGCCGTGGCTGCGATCGCCTTCATCGTCCGGCTGGTTCCTGTGCTGCGCGGCGGCGGGCTCTTCGGCATCGGCAACTACGACGACGGTGTGTACTACGCAGCAGCTACTGGGTTGATCCACGGCCTGCTCCCTTACCAGGACTTCCTGCTGCTCCATCCACCGGGAATGCCGCTGCTGCTGGCACCGTTCGCCCTCCTCGCGCAGGTGATCGGCGACTCCTACGGTTTCGCTGTCGCACGCCTGGCATGGATGGTCCTGGGAGCCGTGAACGCTGTGCTGATCTGGAGAATCCTTAGGCCTGTGGGCATGGTCGCGGCCGTGTTCGGTGGCCTCGTATACGCCGTGTTCCACCCAGCCGTCTACGCCGATAAGTCGACACTTCTGGAGTGCCCGGCAACAACGGCACTCCTGATTGCCATACTCCTCCTCCAGCCACTCGTCCACGACAGCTCGTTGCCTCGCGGCAGGACCTTGGCGGCGGGTGCGCTGCTCGGGCTCACGATCACGATCAAGGTCTGGGGAGTGGTCACCGTCCTGATCGTTCTTGCCTGGTTGCTGCTGCTACGCCGATACAGTGCCGCACTGCGAGTCGTGATCGGGGCCGCAGTTGCTGCCACCGTGATCTGTTTGCCGTTTTTCGCCGCGGCACCGACAGCAATGTGGAACCAGATCGTACGCGACCAGCTATTTCGGCGCGCGGGCCGCGGAAGAACGATCCTCGACCGGCTCGATGTGATGACGGGGCTTGGCATTGTGGGCCGTTCGTCCACCGCCCTGACTGTTGCTGCGGTCACTGCGCTACTCTGCTGCGCAGCGCTGGCCTGGACCTACCGCGAGGCCCGGTTGCCGGTGTTGCTGATGCTCGGGCAGAGTACGTTTCTGCTCGCCACGCCGACCTGGTTCCCCCATTTTGCGGGATTCATCGCAGGTCCCGTCGCCCTCACCGTGGGCGCTGCGATAGGCCGCTTGATCGTCCTGGTCCGAGCTAGACCTGCACAGATCGCGGTCAGCCTCCTCCTCGCTGGCGCGATCCTGGTGTACGCGAGCGGCTGGAGGGACATCAAGTACAACCGCCCGTTCCCCGACCATTTCCGAGCCTTCACGGCAAACGCCCCAGGATGCGTCACGTCTGACGACGCGGCAGCCCTTGTGGCAACGGATTCGTTGAGCCGCAACCTGAGTCGCGGCTGCCGGTTCGTTGCCGATCTTGGCGGCAACTCCCATGACATGGCTGCCGCCGCGGGGCTAAAAGTTTCACGCAACCGAAATCAAGCCTTCCAGCAGTTCGCGCTGGACTACCTGCGCAGCGGTTCAGTGACCATCTTGATCAGGTACCGGGGCGGTCATGGCTTCAACGCGAAGACCACTGCCGTTCTTGATCAGTGGCCGATGCTGGCGCGCTCGGGCGGGTATCAGGTGCGGCAACCGGTCGTGCGGGGTCGGTCGGGAGGGACAAGGTGACCGCGGCACCATCATCGTTGCCGAGACTGACCACACCGCCGTGCGCCTCAGCGATCGCCTGCACAATGGCCAGCCCCAGACCGGTGCCCCGCCCGGTGCTGGCCGTCGGAGCAAAGCGGACGAACGGGTGGGCCAGATAGCTGTCGACGAAGCCGGCGCCATGATCACGGATCCGTATCTCAATAGCGTCTCCGCTGCGCTGACCGACCAGCTCCACATTCCCCGCACCATGCGTCAGCGCATTGTCCATCAGGTTGCCCAAGGCATACTCCAGGCGCTGCCGATCCGCGGTGATCATGCTGTCGTCTGACTGAACCAAGATCGTTCGCCCTTCCAGCTGGGCTCGACCGCGGCCGCGCTCAGCCACGTCAGTGAGCAGATCACGAACCTTCACCGACTCCCGGTTGAGACTCAACCGCTGTTCGTCCGCAGCTGCGAGCAGCAGCAGCTCTTCGGTTAGTCGGCGGAGCCGGTCGGTCTCCTCGCCGATTGACGCCATGGTGGCGCGAAGATCATCACCCTTGGTGGCATCAGACTGGGCGAGCTCGACCTCGGCTTTGATGATCGCCAATGGCGTGCGCAGCTGGTGACTGGCATCGGCCAGAAACCGCCGCTGCTGCTCCAACGCGTCCCGCTGCGCGGCCTGGGCTCGTCCGATTCGGCTGAGCATGTCGTTCAGCGTGCGGCCGAGGCGGCCGATCTCGTCGGCCACCGGTGACACCGGCAGCGGTGCCCGCTCGCCATCGGCAAGATCATCTCCGCTGATCGCCGCCGCCCGCTGCCGCAAGGCCTCGACCGGACGCAGCGCGAGCCCGGCAACCCAATAGCCAACACCGCAGGCGGCAAGAAGAGCGGCGCTGAGTCCGACTATTTCCACACCCAAGGTCGAGGCCAGCGTCTGGGCACGTTCGTCCAGGGAGTCGGTGACCGCCACGATGTAGGTTTCGCCCCGAGCATGGACCGGCTTGGCGAAAACCCTGAGGGACTCGTCAACCGTCGCATCGCCCGGCCGGTCGACGAACAACTCCCGAATGGCTGCTACCTGCAGCTGCCCGGGTGTCAGCAACCTGACATCGGCGTACGAGCTGGACGCCACCACCTCGCCATCTGTGGTGAGGATGTGGGCGATCGTCTCGTCCGGCTCCAGATCCTCAGAGTGAGTGGTAGCCAGGGCAGAAGCCCCCGACCGGATCAGTAGCCCGCTGAGCTGATCGGCACGGAGGCGCAGGTCGCGTTCAATGCCGACGTCCACATCGGAGCTGAGCTGGGCATAGAGGAAAACGCCGGCCGCGCTCAGCACCGCTGTCAATGCGACGGCGAACGCTAGCGTGAGCTTCCAGCGGATGGCCAAACGGCTCATCCGGTTTCCTCGGTTCGAAGCCGGTAGCCGAAGCCGCGCACCGTTTCGATGGTGTCGATGCCGAAGGGCCGGTCGACCTTCTGCCGCAGGTATCCGATGTAGACGTCCACGATATTCGACCGATTGTCGTAGCTGTCGTCCCAGGCGCACTCGAGCAGGTCGAAGCGGGATACCGCCTCCCCCGGCCGCCGCATCAGCGCCTCCAACATTGCGAATTCCTTACGCGTCAATTCGATCTGGACATCCCCACGATGCACGGTGCGGGTCGCCGGATCCAGCTGGAGTTCGCCGACGGTCAGCACCGGCATCCGGACCTCACGTGGTCGGCGCACCAGCGCCCGCAGCCGAGCCAGCAGCTCTGCAAAGGAAAAGGGCTTGGCAAGATAGTCGTCGGCACCGCTGTCGAGGCCGGTGACCCGATCATGGATCGTGTCCAGCGCGGTGATCATGAGCACTGGCGTGGTGACTCCATTGCGCCGAAACTCTCGGCACAACGTGAATCCGTCGGTGTCTGGAAGCATCACGTCCAGGGTGATCGCGTCGTATGAGGTGGCCGTCGCCATGTACATGGCCTCGTCGCCATCGCTCGCGATGTCGGCAGCCAGCCCCTGTGCGGTCAGACCCTTCCGCAGCAGGCTCGCGAGCTTGGGCTCGTCCTCAACGATCAGGACCCGCACAGCATAAGGATTTCACGATCATCGACCGCGAACCATAGCCGCAGGGTTCCGACCCCATTACGGATTCGGCTTGCCAATCGGCCCGGTGCCATCCTCTGGAGCGGCCTTAGCGACCTTGACCAGCCCTTCGCGCGCCGTGCCACCGGAAACGTCCAGAGCCAGCACCGGCCCAACGCCGGGAGCGTAGAACTTGTACTCCACCACGTCCGGCTCGATGGTGCTGGTGTCCATGGTGACGAGCGCCTGCTTGTAGCGGCCGGCCTTCACCTCAACCAGATGGTCTGTGGCAAGTACCTCGCCGTTGTCTTCGGCCTCACCCTTCTTGTACTCCTGGCGGTACTTCTGGCCATCCTGCGGCTGAGCAGGCAGCATGATGCCCGGCATCGCGCCATCCTTGCCCGCTTCCCAGGAACCGGCTCGGCTGACGACCTTGCCGTTCTCGAACTCGGCGGTCTGCTCGCCCATGTACCAGACGTTGCCGTCGGAGTCTTGGGCGTACCAGTCGACCGTGTCCTCGACGATCTGGCCCTTCTCCCGGGCGGTATCACGCACCACCCGTGCTGTTATGCCATTGGCCAGCTTCTTGGTGCTTGTGGTGGCGACGATGACGATGTCCTGAGCGACCCCGTCCGCTTCCACGCTGCGGTAGATCCATCGCGTGCCCGGCTTCATCGGCCAGTAAGGGTTGCTGATGTCGGCGCTGAAATTGGCCGGGTCAAGATTGACCGGATCCGGGCCCGTTGGCAGTGACGGCTGTGTCGGCCGGCCGGATTCTGGCCGTGATTCAAGCCCCACTGGGCTTGTCGAATTGGCGGGTGACGGCGCATTCGCACTGCTTGTGCAGCCTGCAAAGGCCAGTGTGGCCGCAAGGACGAGCGGCCACACGCGTAGTGGTTTCATGAGTTCCTCCCCGAGTTTCCCCTCTGGCGAGCTTTTCAGCGCGCCGATGAAAAACCGGTGAGAAGCTCGACATAGGAATTCTTCGACTTGTCGACTTATCAATACCCAGTTGCCGTAGGTTTTGACGCCGAAAGCCCCAATTTTTCGACGCGCGATCGAATTAGCTAGCTGGATTCCGGCAGCTCAGCGGTTTGCAGGGCGCGGATGTGAGCGAGCAGCTCGGGCATGGCCGCTTCGATTGCGGTGAGAGTGTCGTAGAAGCCGGAGTCCGATCCAAACCAGGGATCGGGCACACCAGACCCCGGGACGGCCGCAGGATCGAAGTCGGTGAGCAGGCGTACCTTGCTCGGATCAGGAGCAAGTTCCAAAACGCTCCGCAGGTGAACGTTCTCCATGGCAACAACGAGGTCGGCTGATTCGATCTCGGCCGCAGTGATCCTGCGGGCCCGATGGTCATCGTGCCGGTATCCGTACTCCATGAGTACGGCCGCCGCGCGACGATCCATCGGATCGTCGAACTCCTCAGAGATCGTGCCGGCGCTAGAAAACTCGACCCCGGTCAAACCTGCGTCAGCTGCGGCACGCTCCGCCACCCGTTCCGCTATAGGCGAACGGCAGATGTTTCCCAGGCAGACGAAGACGACGCGTACGGGACGGGAGTCTGTTCGCTCAGCCACGTCTCTGGTTGTCCGGATCCGGCAGGAAGACGTTCAGGAGGAAGCTCACGATCGAGATGATGATGGCGCCGAGCACGGCCGTCCAGAATCCGTCCACCTCCCAGCCGAGATCGAACAAGCCGGCCAACCATGAGGTGAGCAGCAACATGCAGGCATTGATCACGATCAGGAACAGACCCAGCGTCAGCAGTATGAGTGGTGCGGTGAAGAGCGCGAAGAGCGGTTTGATGATCGCATTGAGCACGCCGAAGATCAGCGCCACGATCAACAAGGTGATGATCTTGCGAGTAGTGCTCGAGCCGGTGAGGGTGATGCCGCTCAAGATCCACGTCGCGATTGCCAGCGCTGCGGCGTTCACCACCAGCCTCACAATGAACCTCATGTGACCGATCGTCCCACGAATCGCAAATCATCTCCTGCCGCGACACCAGGCGACGGCCTCGGCGACCGTCTCCACATGAGGGACTTGGGGCCGTTGCGGCCGCGCGATGATCACCACCGGGATGCCGAGATCGCCAGCGGCATCGAGTTTGGGCACGGTGTGAGCCCCGCCAGAATCCTTGGTGATGAGCACATCGGTGCCATGCTCTGTGAGGATCTGATGCTCATCCGAATATCTGTACGGCCCACGGGACATGATCAGGATCCAGCGCTGCGGCAGAGGCGTGCTGGGCTGATCGACCAGCCGCACGAGCACCTCCCGATTTGCCCAGGGACGAAAATCTGGCAGCGACTGGCGTCCTGTGGTGAGGAACGGCCTTGCGGCAGCCTCCGCGGCGGCTCGTGCGGCGGCGGCATCGGCCACCCAAGTCCAGGAGCCAGAGCGTGGGTGATCACGCCAGCCAGGACGCTCCAGTCGAACCAGCGGTGTGCTGGTGCGGTTCGCCGCCTGCTGCGCATTGGCGCTGATCGTCGCCGCAAACGGGTGGGTGGCGTCAACCACCGCGGAGACCTGCTGGCGTCGCAGGCACTCGGCGAGGCCATCTGCACCACCGAAGCCGCCAATCCGGACGCGTCCCGCTGGCAGGCTCGGACTGTTGACCCGTCCAGCGAGCGAGGAGATCACATCAAGACCGCCCACGACAAGAGCCGCTGCGAGCTCCCTGGCCTCGGTGGTACCGCCCAAGATCAGGATTGTCATGGTCGCAGCCCGCGAACCAGCACCGCCACGGCCAACGCGCTCATCGACACTGCCGCTGCCAGGCGGCTAGCCCGGGCGATGTCAGCGACGGCGACCGGCCGGCCGTTGCCCAGCAGGCCGCGATCTTCGACAGCTCCGTGGTACGCGTTTTGTCCACCGAGCCGGACGTCGAGCGCGCCCGCAAACGCCGCCTCGACGACTCCGGCGTTCGGGCTGGGGTGCTGGCCGGCGTCACTGCGTACGACGGCCATCGCGTTTCCAGCGGTGCCGCCGACCAGCGGCGCCCAGGCTGCTGCCGCCAGCGCGGCCAGTCGCGCCGGCACCCAGTTGGCCAGATCGTCAAGCCGGGCGGCCGCCCATCCGAACCGCCGGTAGCGCGACGAGCGGTGCCCGATCATGGCGTCCAAGGTGTTGATGGCCCGATATCCGAGCATCCCGGGCAGACCCGCGACTGCTCCCCACAGCAGCGGGGCGACGATCGCGTCGGAAGCGTTCTCCGCAACCGACTCCACGGTCGCTCTGGCCACCTCCTCCGGTGACAATTCGGCAGTATCTCGGCCCACCAGGTGACGCACCTGGCCTCTGGCAGCAACCAACCTCCCGTCGGCCAGCTGCCCGGCAACTGTGGCGGCCTCACGACTCAGTGAACGGCCGCCAAGGACCGCCCAGGTGGCCGCCGCGGTCGTGATGACGGTGGCCCACGAGCGATGTGAGATCAGCCGCTCGAGCGCTGCACCCAACCCGATCGCGGTTCCGACCAGTGCGCCCGTGTGCAGCAAACCGGCAGTCTGCCGATCGGAGTAGCACCGACTCTCCAGCCAGGAGGCGGCCGCTCCGAAGGCCGCGACAGGATGCGCACGCTCTGGATCACCGAAGACTCGGTCGGCGAGGTATCCCACCGCGAGCCCCACCGCCGACGGCCAATGCCTCGGTAGAGTCATGGGCGATGGCCCCACTGATCGATCCTGACGTCACCAGCCCTGATCGACGCATCCTGATCACAGGAGGCGTACGCTCCGGCAAGACCCGTTACGCCGAGACGCTGTTGTCCGACAGTGCCGAGGTCACCTACGTCGCCGCCGGGCCGGTACCCGACCCGGCGGCCGATGCCGAATGGGCCGCCCGGATCGCCGATCATCGAGTGCGGCGGCAGCCGCACTGGAGCACGGTCGAAACCACCGACGTAGCCGGGGCGCTGCGCAGCGTAGCTGGAGGGATTCTGATCGATTGCCTGGGCACCTGGCTGACCGCCGTCATCGATCGGCTCGACACCTGGGAAGAGCCGCTGCCTACCTGGCAAGGCGATTTTCATGATCAGCTGGATGACCTGGTCAAGGCGTGGCAGGCCCGTACCGGCTTGGCGGTCGTTGTGACCAATGAGGTCGGCTGGGGCCTGGTGTCGCCGTATCGCTCGGGCCGGGTGTTCACCGAGCTGCTGGGGCAGGTCAACCAGGAGATTGCCGCAGCCAGCGATGAGGTGATCATGATGGCTGCGGGTCGACCACTGCGCTTGTGAGTTCATATGATCATCGAGGTGATCATGACGGTGAACGCGATTTCGATCGCCGCGCCCATCACGTCGCCGCTGACACCACCTAGCCGGCGTACGCAGCGATAGACCAGAACCGCAACGCCGAGAGCGGCGGCCACCGTAGCCAGCGCACCGCTGGCCGGGCCAAGCCCTGACTGCCAGGCAGTAACACTCATGATCAACAGCACTGCGAGCCAGCAGCCCGCGGCGGCCGATCGCGGCACCGAGCCGGCGACCGCGACTCCAAGCCCATCCTCTCGGGCAGCCGGCACGCCGCGTATGCAGGTCAAACACAGCGCCGCCCGGGAGCAGCAGACCACGACGCCGACCAGCAGCGCGCCGGTCACGCCCTGGATCAGCTGCCCGACGGCGGTGGCCTGCAGGCCCAGTACAACGATCAGTGCCACCACGCCCATCGGCCCGACGTCGCTGCGTCGCATGACCATCAGGGAACGTTCCGCGCTCCATCCGGAGCCGAAGCCGTCGACGGTGTCGGCCAGGCCGTCCAGATGCAGTGCGCGGCTGCCGAGGGCCAGGCCGCCGACCACCAGCAGGCCCACCGCCAAAGGAGGCAGCCCTACGGTGCGGCCGAGCCAGCCCAGCAGCGCGACGGCCACTGCCAGCGGGAGTACGGCGAGCGGCGCGATCATCATGGCTCGGGCAGCGGTGCGGCGATCGATTTCAGCGATAGCGCCGGACGGCACGATCGTTAGCGTCCCGACTGAGAGCCGCAGCGCGTCGAGCATCATCGGCTCAGCTGGCAGGGCTGAGATCGGCCAGGAGAGCCAGCTCGCGTAGCGCGAGGACGGCCGACCGTAACACCGGAAGCGCAGTGAGCGCGCCGGTGCCTTCGCCGAGTCGCAGACCAAGATCAAGAATTGGCTCCAGGCCCAGCTTGTCAAGGGCCAGCTGCTGGGCCGGCTCCGTGGAGCGGTGGCCGGCAGCACACCATGCCACCACGCCAGGATCGAGATCCTCGGCCACGGCTGCTTCGGCGACCGAGACGATTCCATCCAGGAGCACCGGTACGCCGCTGCGCGCTGCCGCACAGAGGAAGCCGACGCCCGCGGCAATGTCGGCCGATCCCAGCGCCGCAAGCCGCTCGAATGGATCCTCGGCACGCCCACCGACCCGACCCAGCGCTGTGGCGATCACCTGAGTCTTGTGTCGCAGCCGATCGTCGTCCACGCCGGTGCCTCGGCCCACGACCTCCTCGGCCCGCAGTCCGAAACTGGCGCCCACCAGGGCGGCTGCTGGTGTGGTGTTACCGATCCCCATATCGCCGATGATCAGCAGATCGGCACCGGCCGCGATCTCCACCTCGGCGATCGCCTCGCCGGCGCGCAGCGCCTCCCGGCAGTCATCAGCTGTCAGGGCGTCGGCCTGGTCGATTGGGCGGGAGGAACCGATGTGGTACGCCGAAACCTCCGCCGGAAGATCCTCAAGATCATCATCGACACCCAGCTCAAGTACCCGCAGTGCGACGCCGTGCTGACGAGCAAGGCAGTTCGCGCCGGCGACGCCGGCGACGAAGGCCCGCACCATCACTGCCGTGACCTCGCGCGGATAGGCGGAGACGCCGTCGGCGGAGACGCCATGATCACCAGCCAAGATCACCGCGCGCACCCGGTCCAAGGGACGTGGCGGGCATGTCGCCTGGCAAGCCGCCACCCATGCGGCCAACTCCTCAAGCCGGCCCAGCGAACCAAGCGGCTTGGCCAATGCGTCCAGCCGACGGCGGGCTTCGGCGTAGGCGCCGGGTGACGGTGGGCTGATCACGTCAGAGCGGCTCGGCGTAGATCGGATCAGTGACTTCAAGACCAGTGTGACGTTGCAGCCGGTGCAGCAGCTCGCCGAGGGCGATCCCGAGCGTGGCCCAGAGCGTCAGCTGGGTGATCAGACTCGCAGCGCGGAACTCGTAGAGGACCGTGGCGGGGAAGTCAGCCGGCACCTCCGAGTAGCTGGGCAACAGAGCCACTGCGGTGAGGGTAACCAGCAGGTAGCCCGCGATCACGCTCAGCGTCGCGTACCAGGGATCCCATCGGCCCGCGAGCCTGCGCCCTACCAGGATGGCCGTCACCGCCGCAATGATCGAGATCGCGAGCATGACGAAGTAGAGCGCGGTACGAGTGCCGATGGTGTCCGGATTGCCCACCGCAGGCGGGTTGGGCGGATAGGCCACGAAGGGCAGCAGGCTGACGCTCACGAAGCCGATCGCCGCAACGGACAGGCTGACGCCACGGACGCTCAGGCGACCAAAACGGCCGAGTGCGAGCGCAGTGAGCACCCCGATCAGCCCGCCGAGCGTGATACCGGCGACCATCGTCCCAGTCAACAAGCCTGCGGTCGACTGGAGTGAGCGCGGCACCTCGGTGGCAGCTGGGCCGTCGCTCGCTGGGGGTTCGTCGGCGTGATCATGGCCCGATGCGGCAGATTCCTCGATCGCGATGGCGGCATTGACCGAAGGCTCCCCGACCACGGACGCCACGCCGAAGGCGACAAGTCCGGCGAACAGGCCGGCGAACAGACCTCTGACAAGAAAGTCGCGTGCGGAGCTCACGGCCCGGCTCAGTGGCACGGGAAGCCGAGCAGGTGACGCCCGTCGTGGACCCACTCGTGGACTGCGGTGCCGGAGAACAGGGAGGCGGCGCCCTGTTCAGCGGAGATGAAGTACAGGGCGACCAGCGCCAGCATCCCCGCGAAGATCAGCCAGGGCAGCACCTGAACGAGAGAAAAGGGCGGAGTCGCAATCGCGACGGGCTCGGCCTGGGTGACCTCTGACATCAATTCCTCCTCCGGGTTCTTGCGACCCGCGTTGACGGAGCTCGTCGGAGGCAGGGTCTGACTCGAGCGTGGCAGTGCAGTTGGTCCAGCTCACACAGTGGCGCGACCGTGCCGGATTCTCACCGAACTTCCAGGTCCTCCGCGAACCTCTGCACTGTATCGTCACGCGGCCGGGTTGTCAGCGCGAGCGCGCAACACGCAACCGTGCGCTATGACGAGCTGTTCGCTCCGACGCCCGTAGGACCTTGCGGATGCGGCCGCGTGTTCGGTTCTGTCGCATAACGCAAGCGACGAAGGAGTCGGAACGTGCGAACAGCTTGTCAGAGTGCCAATCCAAGCCTGTCCGGGTGGGTATGGTGCGCGCATGAAGAGCGACGGGAGCTCCGGCCCCATCGGCGAGGTGTGCTTGTGAGAGTCGTGCCCACTGGGGGCGTGGCGGGAAGGATCGCTCGCCACCCGTCCGCGATCTTGCTCGTGGTCCAGTTGCTCGGCGTGCTGGTCTACCCCTTCATGGAGCAGGGTGGTACCGGAGCCCTCCTCTTCGAGTTGTTCGGGGCACTGGTACTCGCGCTGGCGATCTGGGCGACCCGTGAGTCGCCGGGGCCCACCTGGATCGCAGTGATCCTGGCCATCGCTGCATCCGGGCTGTCGATCGCTGACGAGATTTACCCCGTCCCCGCCATGGATGCGGCGTCTTCGGTGTTACACGCCCTCTTCTACTTCTGGGCGGCGGGCAGCCTGATGGTCTACATGCTGTCGGATCGCACCGTAACCACCGATGAGCTGTACGCCGTCGGCGCTACGTTTACCCTTGTCGCCTGGGGATTCGCCTATGTGTTCGAGGTCATGCAGCTTGCTCAGCCGGGGTGCTTCATCGCGGCGGTCAATCCCGATCAACCACGCAGCTGGATGGAGTTGTTGTTCCTGAGCTTTACGAATCTGTCGAGCACCGGCCTGTCGGACGTCATCCCCATCACGGGGCAAGCACGCGCTGTGGTGATGATTGAGCAGCTCGCTGGCCTCGGCTATGTCGCACTGTTCGTCTCGCGGTTGGTCGGTCTGACCATTGCGTGGCAAATGATGCCGAGCAGCGACAACCGACCTAACAACTCCTGATGGCTCAGCGGCTACTTATCGTTGCCCATGCCGCGACGGCACCAGCGGTCGCGTTGGTGTTCGGGGACACCAGAGAGCCTGATACCGGAGAGGTCCGGCGACTGAACGGGCGGGTCGCTTCCTGGCTCAGGGGGCCCGAGAAGGCCTGCCAGGCCACGGCGCTACGTCTTGGCGGACAGGCCGAACCGGTAGCGGAGCTGCGCGAATGCGACTTCGGGGCATGGACCGCGCGAACGCTGGTCGACGTTGCGTTCGAGGACAGCAGCGCACTGGACACCTGGCTGCACGACCCTCATGTCGCACCGCACGGTGGGGAAAGCCTGGCGCAGTTGATCGATCGAGTGGGACGGGTGCTTGATGATCATCCATGGCCAGCAGGTCGAAGCGTCGTCGTGGTAAGTCCGCTGGTTGCACGAGCCGCGGCCGTCCACGCGCTTGGTGCCCAACCTGAGGTGATCTTCCGCATCGACATAGCCCCGCTGGGCCGGGTGTTGATCTCGCGAAGTGATCACATCTGGCGCCTGCAAGAGCTGCGAGCGTCGGGAAATCGCGCGCCGCCGTGCTGAGGAGGAGCGAGCGGAGGCGTTCTTTCCTCTGCGAGCGACGACGAAGTAGGCGGATTCTCGATGTTTGCGCCGCCGATCTGCAGGAGGAGATGGCGGAACAACGCTTTTCCGTTCCGTCAGCTCCGACGAAGACGGCGGCAATCCAGCGAACATCGCAGCGAGCGGCAGCGAGCAATCAAACACAGCGCGATTGCGCGAGCAGCTCCAAAGATAGAGCTGCGAGCGTCGGGAACGTCTAAGGAGCGGCTCACGTGATCTCGGCGTCGACCGCAGCACTGCCAAAGATCACATCGGCCACCATGGCCGCGGCTCCCATGATGCCGGCTCGGTCGCCGAGCTGACTGGGTGCGATGGTAAGCCGGGCGGTTGCGAGTGGCTGGCTGCGAGCCAGCAGTGTGTCGCGTACGCCAAGTAGGAACTGCTCGTGAGCGTGCACGACGTCCCCACCGATCACCACAACGTTGGGATTGAGCAGACTGACGGCCGTCGACAAGACATCGCCCAGCGCCCGACCGGCCGCGGTCATGACCCGCACGGCATCGGGGTTCCCAGCGCGTACGAGCTGGACGACATCGCGCATAGTGGAGGGCTCGTGGCCGAGACGACGAAGGTCCCGAACCATGGCACGCCCACTAGCGATCGCGGCGAGACAGCCACGAGCACCGCAACTGCTGCAGGTCTCCTCAACTCCGGTGATCTTGGCGTGCCCAATGTCGCCCTCAGCCGAGTCCGTGCCCCGCAGCAGCTCGCCGTCGATGATCACTGACGCCCCGATGCCGGTACCGACCTTGACGAACAGCACCTGGTGGGCGTCCGGGTAGACCCGTCGCTGCTCGCCGAGGCCCATCAGGTTGGCGTCGTTGTCGACGACCGCCGGCACCCCGAAATAGTCAACTAGATGATCATGAACCGGGTAGTTATCCCAACCAGGCATGCTAATGGAGCGAGCAATCCGACCGGTGTGGAAGTTGACCGGACCCGGAACGCCGATTGCGGTACCGCGCAGGCTGGAACGCGTACGGCCGGACCGCTTCAGCAGCTGGTCGAGCCTCCGCGTCACCATAGTGAGCGCCGCTTCCGGTCCCTTGCCGATATTGCTCTCGATGACTGACTCCACCAGGACGTCGCCCGCCGGAGTGCCAACCGCCAGGCGGCCGTGCGTCGCGCCGAGGTCAGCCACCAGGATGGTCGTCCCTTGATCATTGACCCGGAGCCGCGTCGACGGCCGGCCGCGCCCATCGACGATACTGCCGTCCTCGACCAGGTACCCCGCCGCGAGCAGCGCGTCGATCTTGTAGGTCAGCGTCGAGCGGGCCAGGCCGGTCACGCGCTGCAGCTCGCCGCGGGTGGCAACCTCGCCAGTCCGGAACAGCTGCAAGAGCTCACCGGCACTGTTGGGCGCTGACAACAACCCAAGCCTTCTTTCCTCGGCCAGCCTGTGGACAGCGTACGGCCGTTACAGAAATTTGTCCTCCAAATTTCGATTTAAGTCTTGTCATCGATCCTTATTGGCGATTTGATGAGCAAAACTGCGGTCTTTGTTGCCGCAGATTGCCGAGCGCTCAGACAAGAGCCGGTCCGTTCAGTGAAGGAGACCCTGAATTGCGCAGATCACGTTTCCTGACAGGAGTTGCGATCACCGCCATGCTGGCCGCGGCCGGCTGCGGGGGAGGTGGAGGTGACTCGGGCGGCGGCTCCGGCGGCGGTGGCTCACAAGGCGACAACACCATCACCGTCTGGACGACCGAAGACATAGCCGATCGGGTGGCGGCTCAGCAAAAGATCTTGGACGGCTGGGCACAGAAGAACGGCGCAACGGTCAAGCTGGTTGCGATAGCCGAGGATCAGCTGACCACCGTCCTCACATCTGCGGCAGCTGCAAACGACCTGCCCGATGCCATTGCCGCCCTCTCCCTCAACGGCATGAACCAGCTGCGTACCGATGACTTGGTCGATCCCGAGGCCGCGAAGGAGGTCGTTGACGGACTGGGTGCCGACACGTTCTTCAAACGCACCCTGGAGTTGACCAGCGCCGATGGCGAGCCGATCGCCGTGCCAAGTGATGGCTTCGCCAATCTGCTCTTCTACCGGAAGGACCTCTTCCAGGCCGCTGGCTTACCAGAGCCGAAGACCTACACCGACATCCAGAATGCGGCCGAAAAGCTGAAGAAGGGCAAGGTAGCCGGCATCGTTGCCGCAACCGCACCCGCGGACGCCTTTACCCAGCAGACCTTTGAGTATGTTGCGGTCGCCAACGGATGTCAGCTTGTTGACGGTAGCGCCAAGATCACGCTGAACAGCCCGCAGTGCCAGGAGACGTTCAACTTCTACGCCAACCTGATCAAGAAGACATCCGTGCCTGGCAACCAGGACGCGGACACCACCAGGGCCACCTACTTTGCCGGAGATGCTGCCATGGTGATCTGGTCCTCCTTCCTGCTCGATGAGCTCGCAGGCCTCCGCAAGGACGCGCTGCCCACCTGTCCGCAGTGCAAGCAGGATCCGCAGTGGCTCGCCAAGAACACCGGCATTCTCACTGATCTGCAAGGCCCGAGCGGCCCCAACCCGGCCGCCTGGGGCGAGGTCGTTTCCTGGAACATCCTCAAGGACGCCAACCCGAAGACGAAGGATCTCGTCACGTACATGATGAGCGACGGCTACCTGGACTGGCTGGCGATCGCTCCTGAAGGGAAGATGCCTGCTCGTTCCGGCACCTCGACTAATCCGAAGGAATATGCCGATGGCTGGATCAAGCTCAGCGCCGGCGTAGACAAGAAGGAACCGCTGACAGATATCTACCCAGCCGAAGTTCTCACCACGATCGTCGGAAGTTCCGGAAACTTCGATCGGTGGGGCATCCCGCAAGGGCAGGGCGAGCTTGCATCCGCCGTCGCCGGACAGTACGTGGTTCCCCAGGCTTTAGCCAAGATGCTGAACTCCGGCGCGAGCGCCGCCGACGCCGCGAATGAAGCGCAGAAAGGCGCGGAACAGATCCAGAAGGATCTCGGCGGCTAGTCGCCGCAGCCGATGCATGGACCCGGGACCCCCGACCCGGGTCCACGCAATTTCACCAGAGCTGCCCGGCGCACCGGGACGTACGAACATCGAGGAGCACCGTGTCCACAGCGGTAACCGAAAAACAACAACCCCCAACCAAAACGGACGCGAAGAGGAAGCGCGTTACGCTTACCCAGCGCGACGCACGCCTCGGTCTGTGGCTGATGTCGCCGACGCTCATCGTCGTGTTGGCGATCGTGATCTTCCCACTGCTGTGGTCGATCTTGCTTTCCTTTCAGCGGATGCGTCTGATTCAGATTGGCCGGGCCGACTTCTTCGAGCCACTCACGCTGGTCAACTACGAGAGGGTGCTGGGCTCCAGCACCTTCTGGACGAGCCTGTTGACCACCTTCGCCTACACCTTCGGCTCGGTGATACTCGCGATCTCGCTCGGCGTGCTCGCCGCAATGGCCCTACGGCAGCCATTCCGCGGTCGGACCTTCGTCCGTGCCGCCTATCTGCTGCCCTACGTCGCGCCAGTGGTCGCGGTGACCTTCATCTGGCGCACGATGCTCAATCCGCAGTTCGGGATCGTCAATGTGATAGGTCAGAAGGTCCTTGGCTGGGATGAGCCGATCCCCTTCCTCTCCCAGGCAGTCGGAACATGGAATCTCTTCGGGCTGGAGATCCCGGTACCCACGGCGCTGCTGACAACCATCGTGTTCGAAGGATGGCGCTACTTTCCGTTCGCGTTCCTGTTTCTGATGGCGCGGCTGGCGGCCATGTCTGACGAGCCTGAAGAGGCCGCGCTGGTCGACGGAGCCACGCCCTGGCAATCATTCCGGTTCATCGTGCTACCGCAACTCATGCCGATCATCGGCCTACTCGCCGTGCTGCGTACCATCTGGACCTTCAACGAGTTCGACGACATCTTCCTGTTGACCGGCGGTGCCGCAGGCACCGGTGTGGCAAGCGTGCAGATTTACAACTACCTGACGGTGCAGCGCAATGTGGGCGCTGCAGCCGCACAGTCGGTGATCATGGCTTTGGTGCTGATCGTCATGCTCGGCTTCTATCTGCTGATCCTGCGCAAGAGAGGAGAGCGGGTATGACCACCGACATCGTCACTCCGCCGAGTCAGGTCGCCGCGGCACCCGAGCCACGCCGGATGGCTCATGGCACCCGACACCGGGTACAGAGCAGGTTTTTCAGGATCGGTCGCTGGGTCGTGATCATTGGGTTCTTGATCGCCGTGCTGGTGCCGTTCTATTACATGCTGCTGCTGTCAGTGAAGCCGATCGAATCATTGCTGGAAAACCCGGCCTCCATGATCGTCAAGCCGTCAGAGTTCACGCTGCAGACCTACGTCGACGTGTTGTCCTCAACGGCTTCCGGAGGACAGGGCTTCGGCCGCTTCATGGCCAACAGCGCACTCGTCGCCTTCTCGTCAGTGTTGTTGGCACTGCTCATCGGGATCCCCGGTGCGTACGCCATCGCCCGGTTGCCGTTCATCGGCCGGCGCTACATCAGTGGCGTCTTCCTGGCCGCCTATCTCTTCCCGGCGATCCTGATGGCCATCCCGCTGTTCGTCGGGTTCACCCGACTGGGACTACGCGGCTCCCTTGTCGGACTGATCATCGTGTACACCGCACAAACAGTGCCGGTGGCGATCTACATGCTGCGTAACTACTTCGAGACAGTGCCAGAGGCCATCGAGGAGGCCGGTCTGGTGGATGGTCTAAGTCGGATGGGGGTGCTACGTCAGATCAGCTTGAAGCTGGCCCTGCCGTCGATCATGTCCACCGGCCTGTTCGTGTTCATGATCGCCTGGAACGAGTTCTTGTTTGCGCTGCTATTCCTCGTTGATCGGCGGGAGCGCTGGACCGTCTCACTCGGTCTGTCGCAGCTCTCCGGCAGCGTCGAGATCCCGACCACCATCCTGATGGCGGGCTCGGTTGTGCTCACCCTGCCCATCATCATCATCTTCTTTGCCACCGAGCGGCTGCTCACCGGCGGCCTTACTGCCGGGGCCGAAAAGGGATAGGCGTGTTCGACCCGCTCAGCGTTTCCGATCTTGTTCACGACGAATTGCGGCAACGCATAGAGAGCGGCTACGACATCTCCGGGATCGAAGCTGATCTTGCCGCGACGCCTACCGATGATCTTGACCGGCTGGAGGCACTGTATCTGCAGCTGATCACAACGCAGCGCCGATCCGATTGGGCCTATGAGGAGCCGGAGTCTCTCGACGACATCCTCGAGGCCATGCCGGCTGTGCGCTCGGGGCTGACTGCTGTCCGTCAACCGCGCCCTCGGGAGCTGGCGGACCGGATCCTTGGTGGCTGGCTGGGTCGGATCGCCGGCTGCAATCTGGGCAAGCCGATCGAGGACGGTGACTTCTGGACTCCCGCTCGAATCCGCACGTACCTCGAGCTTGCGGACGCCTATCCGTTGCGGGATTACATCCCTGCCCTCGATCCCATGCCCAGCGGTTTCCGGCTGCGCGAAAGCTGGCCGGAAACAACTCGTGGCCGGGTCCAGGGTTCGGCTCGTGACGACGACATCGACTATTCGATCTTGGGCGTGTGGCTGATGGAACGCTATGGCTTTCAGCTCACGCCGAGCCTGGTCGGGAACGCCTGGCTGTCCTTCCTCCCCTATTTGCGTGTGTTCACGGCTGAACGTGCCGTCCTGGTCAATCTGCTGCATAACGTGCCCATTGAGTCGGTCGGCGAGACGCGCAATCCGTATCGGGAGTGGATCGGCGCGCTGATCCGCGCCGACGTAGTCGGCTGGGCCCTTGCTGGCCAGCCCGGCAGCGCCGCGCAGCTGGTCTACTCCGATGCCTCACTTTCGCATCGGTGTAACGGCATTTATGCCGCCATGTGGGCGGCCGCGCTCGTCTCATGCGCCTGCGTGGCGGCTACCGTCGGAGAGGCAGTCGAGGAGTCGCTGGATTATGTTCCCACTCGCTCGCGACTGGCCGAAGCGCTGAGCGCCGTTCAGGAGCTGCACCGGACGGGGCACACCTGGGAGGCGGCAGTCGAGGAACTCCGGGCCCGCTTCGGTCAGTACAGCTGGGTGCACTCCATCAACAACGCGTGCTTGATCACTGCCGGCTTGCTGTGGGGGGACGGCGACTTCACCACCACAGTCGGCTATGTGGTGCAAGGAGGATGGGACACCGACTCGAACGCCGCAACAGCCGGCTCTGTCGTCGGCACCGTGCTGGGCGCAGCAAAGCTGCCACGCCACTTCATCGAGCCGCTTCAGGATCGAACCAGGTCGGCGGTCTTCGGCTATGACAACTCCCGGATCTCGGAGCTGGCGCGCCGAACGATAGCCCTTGCCGAGGCCGGCTGATGGCTTACGTGGTCGAGCTGGTCAAGCCACGGGATGTCGGGTTGCGGGAGTACCCGACACCTGAGCCGGCTGCCGGTGAGGTACGCGTCCGTACGCTCTACTCTGGCATCTCGGCTGGGACCGAGCTGGCGATGTACCGAGGCACGAACCCGTACTTGGCGAGGCGGTGGGATGCCGAAGCGGCGCTCTTCCTGCCAGGGCAGGCCACGCTGAGCTATCCCGTCGATGTCTGGGGCTACTCCGAGGTGGGGGAGATCGATGCGTTGGGCGATGGGGTCACCGGACTCCAGCTCGGCGAGGTGGTTTGGGGAGCATGGTGCCACCGCTCCCATGCAGTGTTGCCGGCGGAAAGACTTCTCGGCCACATACTGCCGCCTGGCCTCGATCCCATGGTGGGTACCTTCGATCGGGTTGGCGCCGTTGCGTTGAACGCCGTGCTTGCCTCAGGTGCCTGTATCGGGGAGACCGTAGTCGTGTTCGGCTTGGGAGTGATTGGGCTGCTGACCACCCAGCTGCTGATTGCTCAGGGCATCGACGTCATTGCCATCGACACCATGCTCCATCGGCTGGAATTGGCACGGAAGTTCGGCGCCACGCCACTGTCTGCCGAAAACGGTGATCTTGCCCTTGCGGTTCGGGACCTCACACAGGGACGCGGCGCTGATCGGGTGATCGAACTGACCGGCGCCTATCCCGCCTTGCACCAAGCGATTCGGGTCGCCGGAGTCGGCGGCACGGTGATCGCGGCTGGCTTTTACCAGGGTCCTGCGACCGCATTGGCCCTGGGGGAGGAGTTCCACCACAACCGGGTAACGCTGATCTCGTCCCAGATTGGGAGCCTGCCGCTGGCCCTTCGCGACCGGTGGAGTCGAGAACGGCTCCACGACACCGTGATCCGGCTCTGCACTGTCGGCCGACTCGATCCCATGCCACTCGTCAGCCACGTGATTCCGGCCAGCTCGGCCGCCGAGGCGTACGCATTGCTCGACAAAGCACCTGCCGACGTACTACAGGTGATCTTGGACTTCAGGGCGGACCCGACCGACACTCCTGGTGGAGAGCCGACGTGAGACATACGGTCCAGCTGGCTGTGCAGGAGCAGTACCTCCGAGGCCCGACCATGATCGACAAATGGGATCACGCACGACGCATGGGGTTCGACGCCATCGAGCTGCGCGGAGCGGGCGAGGGTCGCTTCGCGGCACGGCTACCGGAATTGAAAGCCGCTGCGGCCGCGGGGGTGGCGATGCCCACCGTCTGCGTGGAGATGCGGCACTTCGTGGGCGACTTCGACGCCGACAAGCGTGCGGATGCGGTGCAGCAGATGAAATCACAGCTCTCGGTGATGGCTGAGATCGGTGGTCGGCTGGCGATGACCCCGGCCTCGTACGGGACGTTCAGCAAGCGGCTGCCACCGTTCGTCCCGCCACGCTCGGAAGCGGAGGATACCGAGATCTTGCTCGACGCCTTTGGGCAGCTGGCGGCGCATGCGGAAGCGGAAGGCGTGATCATCGCGCTCGAGCCGCTGAACCGCTACGAGAACCACATGATCAACACACTCGCCGATGCCCAGACGCTCTGTGAACAGATCGGGTCGCGGCATCTCGGCATCGCGGCCGACACCTACCACATGAACATCGAAGAAGCCGATCCAGCGAAGGCGCTGATCGAGGCCGGGCCGTGGATCCAGCATGTTCAGCTGAGCGACAGCAACCGGCTTGAGCCAGGGGCCGGTCACATCGATTGGTCCGCGGACCTGGATGCGTTGTGGGCAATCGGTTACGAGAAGGAGCTGGCCTTCGAGTGCCGGCTGTCGGGCGAGGTGGACGAGGTGCTGCCGGTAGCGGTCCGGCGGATTAGGCAGGCCGCATGGTCCTGACCGCCGAGCCCGAGACGGTGGCGCCGAGCGTGCAGGACCGGCTGCTGCGCGAGGCCGTGCGCGTGCTGCTCCAGAACTGGCATGGCCATGCGACGGTGCCGTCGCGGAGTCTGTATCCCCATCAGTGGAGCTGGGATTCGGCCTTCATCGCGCTGGGCCTGCAGCACATTTCACCGGCGCGCGCGGCCAGCGAGCTGCTCAGCCTCTTCGGTGCGCAGTGGGCCGATGGTCGCATCCCGCAGATCGCCTTCAATCCTGCAGTGTCCGACGACGCCTACTTTCCCGGCCCATCGGTGTGGCGGTCGTCGGCGGTCCACGGTCACCCGCCCATCGACACCTCCGGGATCATTCAGCCACCGCTGCACGCGGTGGCCGTCGCCTCGATGGTGCGGCGGCTCGGCGAGCAGGGGCTCGTCTTTGCCGAGCGGGCTTATCCCCGGCTGGTGGACCAGAACGCTTATATCCGACGCCGGCGAACCATCGAGGGCGGCCTAGCAGCCCTGGTGCATCCGTGGGAGACCGGCCTGGATAACTCGCCGGCGTGGGATCACCCGCTAGCGGCGGTGCCGACCGACCTCAAACTCTTGGAGACCTACACCCGGCGAGATGTGATCCACGCCGGCGCCGGCGAGCGGCCAACTGATGAGGACTACGCGCGGTATATCCGGCTGATGTTGAGGTATCGGGACCATGGCTACGACGATGACTGGGTCCGGGCCGAGGCCGAGTTTTGCGTCGTCGACCCGGCCTTCAACGCATTGTGGGCCTGGTCGGAGCTGGCACTTGCCGATATCGCGCGCCGTCTCGACCTCGATGATGCCGGACATACGGACGAAGCCGCGCGGATTACTGCGGCGATGGTGGAGCAGCTGTGGAGTGCGGATCGTGGGCTGTTTCTGGCACGGGACGCGCGGACGGGTCAGCTCCTGCGCGAGCGTACGGTGGCCGGGCTTATCCCGCTGGTGCTGCCGGGTCTGCCACGGGAGGTAGCGGCAGCTCTCGTCGGGACGGCGACCGGCGAGGCGTTCCGGCTCGGCGCACCTGAAGTGCACGGTGTCCCGAGCTTCGATCTGACCGATGCGCGTCACGAGCCACGGCGTTACTGGCGCGGCCCGACGTGGCTTAACACCACCTGGTTGGTGGCGCGGGGACTTCAGGTGCACCGACATCACGAGCTGGCACGCCGACTGGACGATGATCTTGTTGGGCTCGTCGCGAAGTCCGGTTTCCGGGAGTATTTCCATCCGCTGACCGGCAGAGGGCATGGCACCCGCAGCTTCAGCTGGTCGGCGGCTCTGTTGATTCACGTGCTGGTGGGGTCGGACTAAAGCCAGCCACCGCGCCGATCACGGTGATCGCGGGCGGTTTGATGTCCGCCTCCTGGGTGAGTGCGGCGATGTCGGCGACGGTGCCGCGTACGGCCCGCTGGCTAGGCATTGCGGCGTCGGCGACCGTCATGGCGGGAGTGTCGGCAGCGAGCCCGTGCTTAATCAACTCGGCGGTGATGGCCGGGAGTGTTGCAACGCCCATCATGATCACCAAGGTCGTATTCGCGGATGCGAGTGCCTGCCAGTTGAGGGTTGAGCCCGGATCGCCGGGTGGAGCGTGACCGGAGATCACGGTGAAACCCTGAGTGAGCTCGCGGTGGGTCAGCGGGACGCCCGCCAGGGCCGGGCCCGCGAGCGCGGAGGAGACGCCCGGGATCACTGTGACCAAGATGCCGGCGGCCGCGCAGGCCTGCCACTCCTCACCGCCTCGGCCGAAGACGAAGGGATCGCCGCCCTTGAGCCGGACGACTATCTTCCCGGCGGAGGCGTGGTCGACAAGGATCTCGTTGATCCGCTCCTGGGAGGTCGAGGTGCCGCGTGGAATCTTCGCGACCTCGATGATCACCGCCTCCGGCCTCGCGTACTGCAAGGCCGACAGCGGCGCCAGCCGATCACAGACGATCACGTCCGCCTCTTTGATCGCTTCCAATCCAGCGACCGTTAGCAGACCAGGGTCTCCGGGGCCGCCGCCGACCAAGATCACAGATCCGGCGCCTGCGGACTGCTCGATCGTTGCCGGAGCGGGGGACACCGCCGGCACACCATGATCACGAGCAGCCGCCGCGATCATCTGGTCACGCTCCGGCAGACCGGTGGCCGGTACCACCAGTGCCGCGCCACGGAAGTCGTCGGGCGCCGGGGGGCGGCGGCGCATGATCAGCAATCCCCGCGCCGCGAGGTCGGCGACGGTTGCCCCGATCTCCGAGGCAACCACTGTGACCACGGCGCCTGCGTCCAGCAGTTGCCGGATGGCGGATAGGGCCGCCGGCCCACCGCCGCAGACCAGCACCGGTAGACCGTCCAGCTCAAGGCTGGCGGAAAATCCCGATGGTGGCTGGATCTGCATCGCGGCGCGAGGCTATCACTCAGTGCAGGCGGCGCTGAAGCCTCACGCCAGCCGGGCCCGCACCTGTCCTTCCACGACCCGTTGCAGCAACGAGACTGTATCTGGATCAAGGTCGACCCCGAGCGTACGAGCCTGGGCCGCTAGCTGGAGGGCGAGCCGCTCGGTTTCGGCCACGTTCCCAGCTGTGTGCTCGGTACGGATCCGGGCAGCTAACAAGAGTTCGTCGCCAGGCGCGGCAATCAGGGCCCGCGCCGCCGCCCAGCGAGCCTGTTCCAGATCTCCAGAAAGCAGGGCCCGATCAGCCAGCTCGATGCCTATGTCACGTACACAAGAGATCATGTCGGTGCGCAGCTCCTCGGCCCAGTGCCATTGGCCGGGTGCGGCATCGGCGAGCGGAGCCCCACGTACCAGCTCCAGCGCGGCCTGCAGGCTGTCGCCAGAGGCGCGATTGACCCCGGTCGAGGTAAGGATCTGCAGCCGCTGCCAGTCGGAACTGACTGCTGGATGCAGCGTGATGCGCCCGGTGTACGCGTCCGGCAGGTATGCCTCTCCGTGAGCGCTACCGCCGAGCCAGCTGCGCAGCCTGCTCATGTTGGAACGCCGGGTCCCCTCCGCCACGGCCAGCGCCGAAACCATGGCCTGTGCTGTGCTTCCAGGATTCTCCAGGAGCCAGGCGCAATACTCCAGGCACTGCTTGGCGGCGCGTGAGGGCTCGGTTCCGCTCGCGCCGAGCAGTTCGATGGGACCGAGCAGTTGGAGGGTGGGATGGTGGACCGCCCGGTCCGGGTCCATCACTGCCTCCATGATCAAGGCCCTTTCTGCTGTGCTTGGTTTTCCCCACGTCGTCGATCGGCTGTCCAGGTAGGTGACGTTGTCGGGCGGCGGATCCGGCTGTACTCCGATGTCGCTCCACCACGGTGCGGCAGTTGTGTCGTTGCTACCGGTGGTCTCGATGAGATCAACTACTGCGGTCACCTCAGGAGGCTCCAACCACTGTGGGGACAAGGAGAGGCCGGCCGGCTGCAACACGACCCTTCGCTCAGCGGAAGAACCATCACCACGCAGCGACCACGCAGCACCAGGAACCGGTCCGACTACGACAACAGCGAGCGTCACCTTGGGCTCGGCGTCGACAAGGGCGCTCAGCCGCGTGCCCTGCGCAGCGGTCAAGGGTTGTTCCACCAGGGCGATTTCGGGAGCCCATGGATCGGCGAGATCCGGGTCGATGCGGTGCTGACTCAGCACCGGATAGCGACGATGCTCACGTTGCATGGCAGCGCGCTGCTCAAGCCGGTCGAGCAGCGCGTCGATGTCGTCAGTGCGGTGGACATTGTGCTTGCCGAGCGCCTCTGGCAGCCGTTCGCCAGCGCCCACCAGGGTCAAGATCATCTCGTCGGCCCATGGGGAGAAGGAAAGTTCGACGGCCATTGCAGCGAGGAGATCGGTTGCCGGGAATCCGGAGTCGGGTTGCACATCCAATAGGCCGAACGACTCCAGATCGCCAAGCACCAGCCGCTGGTGTTCATCCCGACCGAGCGTCACCAGGGCGGGCCACGGACGCCCAGCCTCGCTCAATCCGGGCACGGACTTGAGGTACCCGACATCGGCCTGGCCGAGGAACCAGGAGCGCCCATTCACCGTGAAACCCACCGGTGCGGTCGTGCAAGCCTCCCGCATGCGGAGCTCGATCTCGTTCTCAGAGAGCAAGGCGAGCTCCAGTGGCGGCGGCGGAATGTCAGAGTCTTTGCAATGCGCTGCGATTGCCCGCATGGCGCGGTCGAGGGTACGCAGGCTCATTGGCTGCTGTCGGCGCCCTAGAGCGACCTCGACAATGCGAGTCGGCGGCGGTGGATGCACGATGCGTCGGCCGGGCCGCCTGGTTTGGAGCTGGATGCGCCGGCGCCAGGCGAGACCTGCGATCACTCCAGTCGCCAGCAGACCGCCGACTCCAACCAGGGATACCGCAGAAATGTCCACCGCAGGAGCCGTGTCGGGGGTCGCCGTGGGAGAGCTCTCATCCGGCTGGCTTGATGGGCTTCTGGCCGGCTGGCTCGCTGGGGCCGATGGCTCGGCCGGCGACGCACGACGGTGGCGGTCCGGGGGTGCGGCTTGGGTTTGGTGGTGTTGATCATGAGCCTGGGGTGTGGCTTTGGCCGCGGGCTTCTTCGGCTGCGGCACCAGGAGGCGCATCCCGACGGCGAGCTCGTCGGGATCGCTGAGCTGGGTTGTGTTGGCGTGGAAGATGTCGGTCCAACGAGCCGTCGCACCGAGTTCACGCTCGGCAATCGAGGAGAGCGTGTCGCCGCGGCGCACGGTGATGACACGACCGCCCCTGTGAGCGACTCCCTCATCGAGATCAGGAATGTTGAGTCGCCAGCCAACCTGCAGCCGGTCGGGCCCACCAGTCAGCACCGTGGGGTTCGCCGCGGCGATCTTGCGCCAGTCTGGGCCATTGCCGTAGTACCGCTCGGCCAGGCTCCAGAGATCATCGCCTGGCTCAACTACGTGGTGGCGGCGCGTGTCCTCGACCCGCTCCGCCCGGGGTGCCGCTGGCGCCGGGGATGGCGTTGCGACCTCGATCGGCTCGATGATCAATGCCACTGACTCGGGCGCTCGAGGTGCGGCCGCGACCTGGCGATCTGAGTGAGGATCGGCTTGGACGTGCGGCACCGAGATCAGCGTGATCACTGAGATCAAGAGTCCAGCTGCGTACCGCTGCGGCGCATCGAGGCCGGGGAGGCGGATCCGAATGCGTTGCCGGGAAATGATCGACACGAGCTCGCTGATCACCGAGAGTGTGAAGACCAGCCACGCCAGCCAGCCGACGATCGTGATCAGTCCAACCAGGATCATGCCGTCGGCAGGTGTGAATAACGCCTGACGCACGGCACTCCAGGTCAGCACCTCTGGCAGTGGATAACCGCCGAGGAATGCCAGAGCAACGGGAACGCCGGCGGTACCGAGCAGCAAGACCGCGAGTGAACCCAGGCCACGAATCAGCCGAGCCATCAACAGACCACTCGCTCAGCCATGCCAGTCCCCTCTCCCAGTTCCTGAGCCGCTCGCGCAGTCGCGCATGGAATCCGCCTACTTCGTCGTCGCTCGCGAAGGAAAGAACGCCTCCGCTCGCTCCTCCTCAGCACGGCGGTGCGCGACTTTCCGACGCTCGCGGCTAACTTTTGAGCCGCTAATCGACTCTGCTTCCACTGTTCCCGAGACTGGATCGCTGTGGGAACGGCCAGGTGTTGTCCATTCGCGGGAAGTGTTGTCAGTTGCAGGGCAGCCACTAGTCGACCAGGATCCGGAGCATGGCGGCGACCAAGAAGATGAGGCCGAAGATCAACGCCGGCAACGTCATATAGATCGTCATGCCCTCGGCCGCGGCACTTGCCTTGATCTGCTCACGGGTCAAATGGGCGTCGCGCAGCTCGCGAACCCTGGCGCGCAGGGTGCCCGAGAGCGCGGCACCCGTCTCATCCAGCTGCATCACATCAGCGAGATCTGCGAGTTCGGGAAGCTTGAGCTGGTCGGACAGCCTGCGGAGTTCGGCGTACGGGGACTGCTGTTCGAGGCGGGCACGCTCGAGTGCGGTCCGGATGTGGACGAAGAGCGGTACATCGCTCAGGGCGGCAGCGTTGTGCAGTGCCTGGGTGGCCGAGGCGTTGGTCAGCCGCTCCAAGGTCACGAGATCGATGTACACGAGGAGGGCCTCGGCGGCTCCGGTCCAGGCGTTGGCGGTGGCGCGACGCAGCAGCAGGTCGGGGACAAAGAAGCCGATCACACCACCAACCACGACGGCGACCGCGGGGACTGTACTCAGGTGACCGGTCAGGTAGGCGAAGGCGCCACCAGCGAGCCCGGGCAGCACCGCCCCGATCATCGCCATCACGGCCTTGTCGGCATAGAACTCCGCGATCGGTTTGTCCTGCAGTCGCAGCGCGCGACGCTGCCCGTTGGTCAGGGGGATCGGTGCCACGCGATAGATAAAGGCGCCCACGCGCTCCGACCGGCTGCTGACGGGACCGATGTCAGGCGAGGGGACGTGGCTCGTGGCATCGGCTCCGATCCGTTCCAGCGCAGCGTCTAGGCGTGGCGTGGAACGGGCGAAGGCGACAACGAGGCAGCTCATGCCCGCGGCGAGCAGGATGCCGGAGAGCAGCACCAGGGTGACTGTCATCGGTGCTCGCCAAGGAGGATCCGCGGTCGCTCGGACTGATGCGCCTTGCGTCGCATCAAGAGCAGGGAAGCAAGATACATGATCAACAATAGCGAGAGCAGTGCCTGGCCCAGCGGCGTCCGGTAGGGCGCAAAGAAGTCGGGCGAGAGCAGGAACATCAGGACCAGCGTGGACAGTGAGATCACCGTCACCTGGCGGACCACGACGTACGGCTTGGATCGCTCTACTTCGATGGCACGGCGGCCCTTGAGCTGCGCCTGGATCGAGTCGGCGAGGGCATTCAACGTGACCGACGCTCCGTTCGCGCCGCGGCTTGAAGCCAAGATGAGCGCGGCAATCACGGCGTCGGCGTCAGGCGAGTCGACCGCACCCGCGAACCGCATCAGAGCATCGCGGGTCTCCCAACGGTTGTTCAGCCTGGTCACCAGCAAGCTGATCTCGTCGGCGATCAGCGGCGGAGCCGTACGCCGTGAGATCCGGATCGCATCGGTGATCGACTTACCGGTGGCCAGGGTCGCGGCCAGCGAGCGCACCCAGCGATCCAGTGCCTCAAGCAGTTCGACGTCGCGTGGTGTCGGCAGGATCAATAGATAGGGCAGGCCGATCGCGAGGACCGGAAGTATCACGATCAAGATCAGCCATCCGGTGAGTGCTGCGGCGACGCAGCCGATGATCACACTGAGCAGCAAGATCACGTCACGCCGCCGTCCGCGTCGACCTACGGGACGTCGAGTGATGCGGGCCCATAATTCGCCAGCCGAGTCGCTGCGTCGGCTCGATGCTCGAGGAGTCTGTCCTCGCAACCCGGACACGATTCCTAGCAGCCCACCGATGATCAACAAGCCTGCTGTGATCGCCAGCATGCCGCTCACGGATAGCGCCCCGCTGGGATCCGGCGTCGGGTCGAGCGGGGAAGATCGCGGCGGAAGGGGAGCAACTCAGCCTCGAAGTCGGCATCGGGAAAGTACCCTGCGGATTGGCTGCCGGTGCCCGTGGCGTGGTAGGTGAGATGAGTAACCGGACGCCCGTGTTCAATCGCACGCGTGACTTGCCGGATCTCCGAAACGTACCGACGACGAGTGCCGCCTTTCCACGTCTCGTCAAGCAACTTCACGTAAATGAAGAGGTGAATGTTGTGGGCGATTTGGCGATATGCCTCCTCGACCGAGAGCACCCCGCCCTGCGCAACTCGGGACGCCAGGCGGTCCATGGTGGACTCTGCAGAGTGCGAATGCGTTGTGCTCAATGTGCCGGTGCCAGCCTGCATAGCCTCGAACATCGCCGCAGCCTCTCCACCTCGGACTTCACCGACCACTAACCGTGAAAGGTTCTGCCGCAAGGCTTCCGGGACCAGCTCGGAGATGGTGAAGTCGCCGACCCGGCTGCCGCCGGACGTCTCACCGTGGCCGACCCGAGACTGGAGCGCGAGGATGTTCTCCCGACCGGGCTGTAGATGGGTCATCAGCTCGTAGTCGGTTTCCAAAGTTCCGAAACGCTCATTGAGCGGGATCGAGTTGATCAAGGCACGCAGCAGCGTGGTCTTTCCGGCACCCTGATCACCAGAAATCACCATCGACTTCCGCGCCAAGATCGCCGTATCGAGGAACTGCGCCACCTCGTAGGGCATCAATCCACCGTCGGCAAGATCGGCCAAGGACACGTCGGTCAGGGTGTGCTGACGGATCACAATGCTCGGTCGGTGCGACAATCCGAAAGCCATGGCGTGCAAGCGAAATCGCTCGCCGAGAGCCAACGTCATCGTGGGATGGGTGTCGTCGAACGGACGGGAGGGCTCGCTGTTCTGGCCCAGAAAGCGGATCGCCTCTACCAGCTCCGCGTCGCTGTCCGCGACTGGTGGCATCTGCTCGCGGCGCCCGTCACCGTACTGGACGACCACTGAGTTCCAGCCGTGAATCTCGATGTTCTCCACGTCGGGCATTTCGAGTAGCGGCTGCAGCCTGCCGTAACCGAAGACAGCATTCTCGACGGCGGTGACGTACGCCTCCTCCTGAGGCGGTGACCAGAGTTCGGCGCCGCTTCGGTGCAAGGAGCGGACATGATCGCTGACGACGCGGCGAATGATGGCGCGGCCGAGCAGCAGCCGGTCATCACCGCCGAGGGGCCGACCGGTCGACCTGGCGTGTTCCTCGGTTTCGTCAGTGATGATCTCTGACGCACGCCGGCGAAGATCAACAACCTGTGACCAGTCAAGATCACTGGAGGGGAACTCGACGCCGCTGGACCGCAGCTCATCGGTTCGGTAGATCCCAAACGGTTGAGGCTGCTGCGCCGGCATCCCCGGCTCGGGCTTGCCGGCCGCCTCCGTCAGCTCTCGGTCGTACTCGGTAAGCATCGGGATCTCTGTCAGCGCGGCAGGCTGCTCGATCGAGTTCTGTTCCTTCATGATCAGCCACTAACCAGCTCTGCCGAGCGCTGCAGGGTGCTCGACAACTCCGAAGAGGCATCGCGAATGCTGCGCATCAGCGGCGAGGTGTCGAATCGGCGATGTCGCGGGCGTCCCTCAGAGAGGTGAGCGGCAGTCTGCCGGTCGTGTGCGATGGTGGTGATCACCGGCACTTCCAAGGCTTTGGCAATTTCACTTCGTTGGTACGGCTGCCCTTCACCGACGACGATCAGACCTAGGTGCCTACGGTCGGCGGAACCAAGACGAGCATGATCACGGAGCGTCGGCAGGTGGACGCGGGCACTCATGATCGACCGGAGAGTCGAGGTGGCGACGACGGCAGTCAGTGCGCTGCGCTCCAGCAGTGCCGCAGGCAGTCCATACAGTCCGAGTCGACCGCAGTCGATGATCACGTCGAGATCGACCTCACCGAGCCGGTCGAAGGCTTCGGCCAGGTCCTCCCATACCCCACCGAAATGCATTGCACTACTCGGCTTGGTGAAACCGGGCAGGAAGAGCCGGCGGCTATCCTGCTCGGCCGACAAGGGCAGCGTTTGGTCGAGAACCGCCTCCCGAACTGGACGACGATCGCGATGCGCCTCGGCCACCCGTAGCAGGCCTTTGCCACCTGCCGAGCGGCCGGCAAGGTAGCCAGCCAGGATCGCCTGATGCGCTCCGGGGTCGCAGTCTGCGAGCAAGATCGGCCGCGGCCAGGTGAGAGCCAGACCAACGGCCAAGGTGGTGGCGCCGGGTGATCCACTCGTCGACGTCAGAAGCAATATCGCCATGCTGTGATCACCTGCCTGCGTCCCGCACGATGGCGACGCGGTCTTGGGCGGCCAACATGGCGATGGTCGGTGCAGCGCCTGCCTCGACGTCAACATTGACCAGGATTGAGGTGCCGTCGGCTGCCGGCGATTGGTCGATCACTCTGCCGACGAAAACGCTTCCGGTGAGCTTGTCCGTCGTGGAGCTGTCGGCCGCAGCTGGCAACGCGATCAGGCGGACAGGGGAGGACGGCAGCAGCAGATTGCCTGGCCCCCGGCCCGGCGCGAGCTTCAACCCCACGATCGCCCGTCCCTCAGCCGGTGTGGCCTCCTCAATGACTGCGCTCGAAGGAATGACTGATCCTTCGATGAGGTCGTACGCCGCTTGCTTGCCCACAAGATCGGCAAGCCGCAGGGCGGGAACGGTGTGCGGCAACGAGCCGCCACGCAGCGTGATCGTTGTCAGGTCGCCCTGTTCGATCGTCTCGCCCCGGTAAACGGTGTGAGCTGCCGCGACGACGGCAGTCTCGCTCGCGACCCGCGCGTAGATCATGTATGACAACAGGCCGCCGAGGCAGAGCGCAACGATGCCGAGCGCAATCCACTTCGGATTGCGCCTGCCTGGCATCCGAGGTGGCTGCGGCGTGACAGGTGACCCGGCGGCGGACGCTGCCTTCTGCTTCCGCGTCTTCCTGGGCGATGTCGTTGTGCGCGACTCGATGTCGATGGTCATCGTGTGGTCCCTGAACACTGGAGGAATCGCATGGTCATCGGGCATCTCCGGTAGCCACGATGTTGGCCCGAGCCAAGCCTCGTCCGCCCACTGAGCCAATGCCAATGACCGAGAGCAAGATCGTTGGCTCATGTGCGCTGGTGGTTACGATGACGACTCCGTTGGAGATGGAGACGGTGCCGTCGACGCCTGGCTGGCCCGCAAGGTAGGTCTTCGCAGCGAGCACGGCGGCACTTGCAGCATCCGCGCCGCCCAGCTTTTGGGTGGCAGCCGCGTTACCCGCGGCACGGCTGGCCCCCGCGGCTGCGGACTCGGCACGGCTGGTGGCAGTGACCTTCTGGCCGCCGTCGATGACCAGCCCCGTCGTCATGATCAACGCGCTCATGATCACCAGCACGAAAAGACTGAGCGACTGCCCACGCTCGTCCTGGGCAGCCGTGAGTTTCATGATCGACCCTTTCATGATCATCGGCTGCGATAGGTGTCGAGGGCGGCAGATCCGCGACCGGTGACCTCGATCGAGCCCGGCCAGCCTGGAAGCAAGACGTCGGAGAAGTCCACCACGCACAAGATCGTCGAGGTGACGGTGGACGGCGTCCCCACAGGTACGGCAAAGGCCGCGGTGCTGATCGAGAGTGAGGTGGACCTGCAGTGGAGTCCAGCTGTGGCGAGCGATTGCAATCCTGCGTCTCGGCCCGCGCTGGTCGCATCGGCCGTGGATCGCGCCAGTGATGCGGCACGAGCGGCGGACTGAGCGGCTTCGTTGACCGTGGTACGCGCGAACCAGAGACGCCCCCCGGCTACCAGCAGGCCGAGAACGAGCAGCAGGGCTGGTACGAGCAAGGTGAGCTCGACAGCGGCGGCTCCACGCTGGTCCTCGGGTACGTTGCGTGGCAGGCTGATGATCATGGTTGGGTGACCCGCTCCAGTGGCGCAGCTGCCGTCTCGTCGATCCGGCCGAGGTCGAGGTCGAAGATCATCGGCGCGTAGGCCGAGACATCGGCGCGGACCGTCGTTCCGGTTCGCTGGACGCGTACCGAAATGTTTCTCAAACCTCCGGAACCAGCGATCGTCGCGCCCAGCTGCTCCGCCTCGGCCGCGCTGCCGTAACTGCCGCGGGCAGCATCGACTGCCGCAGTCGCGGCTCGTTGCGCGACGTTGCGGCCATGCAGGAAGATGCCGGCCTGAATGATCCCGAGGGTGAGGAGCATCAGAAGAGGCCAGAGAAGCGCCCACTGCACGCTTTCGCTGAGGCCGCTCTCGTCGCGGGCCATGATCTGCACGGGTCAGAGCTTGGGGAGCTTGGCGCGGACGTAGACCGTGATCAAGGTGATCACAATCCCGGCCACTGTGACGGCTCCAGCGAGCAAGATCGCGTTCTCCGCCGACTGGCTGAGGCCGCGCTCGTTACGTGATTGTGGGTCCTTGAGCAGGACAATGAGTCCCACCATGACGGCGGCGTAGTGCTGAACCTTCATGGATTTCCTTTCGGGGGGCAGGCTTCGTGATCATGAAGCCCTAGGGGGATGGCGCGGCCGCGAGGTGCGGCTGCTCGCGGCAGGTCTGGAATGATCACCGAACGAGCACCTGGAGCTCTCCGACCGGGAGCTGGGTGGTATTGACGACGGGAACGTTGATCACGCCCGACTGGCCGTTACTGGTCCAGGTCA